>SWBW01008490.1_pt1 | contig 60116 bp, 66 predicted proteins | sample 4693041 | NCBI WGS metagenome assembly SWBW01 (sample SAMN10267271, study PRJNA491770) | bioreactor metagenome | isolation source: DHS bioreactor inoculated with marine methane seep sediment | place: Japan: Omine Ridge, Nankai Trough | collected 2006-05-06 | reverse complement strand
GATGAGCCAACTACGGGGCTTCATTTTGACGATGTAAAAAGATTGCTTAAAATGCTAGATGCATTAGTTGAAAAAGGAAATACAGTTTTAGTAGTAGAGCATAATTCAGATGTGATAAATAATTCAGATCATGTAATTGAACTAGGGCACGGAGGTGGAGTACGAGGAGGAGAAATTATATTTGAGGGAACTCCTCAAGATTTGAAAAAAAGTAAGAATAGTCAAACAGCAAAGTTTTTATAACATAAATACAAAAAATAAAATGAGTATTTCGCATATATTTAATATGCAAAGCTCATTTTATTTTTTACTTAAAAAAAGTGGATAGAATTTTATATAAAAATATAATTGCAACAATAACCTATTATGATGTTTTGGATTATCCCCTTACGTCTTTTGAAATTTGGAAATATTTGATAAGGCATAGCTCTGATAATAGTAATAAAATTTGGGAACTCTCAAGTGTTATTGAGGCCATGGGCAGTAAGCATGTTAGAAAATACATTGCACAAAAAAATGGACTTTATTTTTTGGCTGGACGTGATATTTTGATTAATTATCGCAGAAGTAGGGAATATATTAGTTTCATAAAAATGAAAAAACTACAAAAAATAGTATCTATTTTGCGAATTAGTCCATTTGTTAGGACTATTTGTGTAACTGGTAGATTATCTTATTATAATTGTGAGAAGGATAGTGATTTAGATGTTTTAATTGTATATAAGTACGGACATATCTGGGTAGGTAGATTTATGATGGTAGCATTAACTCAAATATTAGGAGTTAGAAGATATGGAAATAAAACTAATAATAGAATTTGTCTTAATTATCATATAACTACAGAATCTCTAACAGTGCCAACTCAAGACATATTTGCTGCACATGAATATACATTTATCATTCCAGTTTTTGATACTGGATATTTTGAGGAATTCTGTGAAAAAAATAAGTGGATAAAAAGTTTTAAACCACATCACAAATGTCCAACTATAAAACATGAGTTAACAGCTTCAGATAATTTTTTTACAAAAAATATTAGGAAGTTTTTTGAAATAATTTACTCAAGCAAATTAATTGAAAGAAGGTTAAGAAAACTTCAATATAACAAAATTAAAAAAAATCCAAAGACATATAAAGAAGGTTCGTTAATTATGTGTAATAATGAACATCTGGTATTTTTACCAAGTCCGCATGGACCAAAAGTGTTTAGTGAGTATAAAAAACGACTTGAAACATTGGAAATAGATTTTTAAGGAGTATTTTTGAAATATAGTTAATATTCTATTTGTATTATAAATAGAGGCATCAAAATTGGGGGAAAAATGAGCTATTGACATAAAAACAAAAATGTGCTAATGTAATTTGTTAATTGCAAATAGATATTGCAATTAGACTATAAATATTAATTTATAGAATTATGTATTACATTAGTATTATTATTATATTCTTGTTTAGCACAATGCTTCCTTTTGGCGTACTTGCCGGTGAAGTCAGTGCAAATGATATATCAGCTGAGATTGCTGGTAAGGTTGTTTATGACGTAGACAATATAAAAACATATCAGGTAGAAGGACATTCTATGGAGCATCTTGGATTTGGTCATGATGTATTGATAGATGTAGTTCCAGCATCTGATTTTAATGTTGGAGATGTAATTGCTTTTGAGTGTTTTCATAGTAAATGTGATGGTGCTTATATTAAAAAAGTTACAGATAAAAAAGAGACTTGCCTTTGGGTTGAGGGACGTTATGATATATGGGAGGAAGATGGAAAAAGAAAACAATCTATGGATTCTAGAACTACGTATGGATGGTTATGTGATGACGACATTGATGTTTACGGAGTAGCATTTATACAAAAAGCATAATAAAAAAACACTTATTTAAAAATAAGTGTTTTTTTATTTTTATAATAATTCTTCCATATCGTCATCTTTGAGTTTTTCAATAATCTTTTTGACATCATGCACTTTATCTCTATGTGCAATAAGTATTGCATCATCAGTATCAATGACAATAATATCTTTCAATCCTATCGTTGCAATAGTTTTTGATTTTTTACCAAATATTAAACAATTTTCAGTATCAACTTTTTGGACAGATCCTCGAGATACATTACTATCACCATTTTGGTAAAATTCATGTAATGTTCTCCAGTTTCCTACATCACTCCAAACCAAATCAGCAGGGACAACAAATCTTTCTTCTTTGGAAAGTTTTTCTAAAATAACAGTATCAACAGGTTCACGGGGAAGTGATTTGTAAATATCATTTTGTTCAGATTCTGATTTTCCATCCATTTCATCTAGTGCAGTCAAAATATGAGGTGTATAAGTTTTCATCATTTCGATAAATGTAGATGCTTTAAAAACAAAATAAGCAGCATTCCATAAATATGACCAATGTGATAAGTACTCCTTTGCTGTTTTAGCATCAGGTTTTTCTTTGAATGCATTAGCTTCAAATACTTTATGTTTATATTTTTTATTTAATTCATCGCCAAGTTGGATGTAGCCTAATTCAGTGCTAGGCTCAGTAGGATTAATTCCTATGAGTCCAAATCTTTCAGGATAATCTCCAATTACTTTTAAAGCTGTCTGAACTGTACAAACATAATTTTCAGGATTTTTAATTGCATGATCAGACGGTGTAGTTGTTATCACAGCATCTTTATCTCTTTTGTATATAGTATGAGCCACAAGTCCCATAGCAGGCGCTGTATCGCGACCACAAGGCTCTATGATGATATTTTCAACGGGTAAGTTAGGAAGTTGCTCTTTAACCAAATCAGCATACTGAGCCGTTGTAGAAACAAATATTTTATCAGCATCTGCAAGCGGATAAACTCTCTTGTATGTTTCTTGAATTAAAGTATCTTCATCACTTGTCAGACATTGAAACTGTTTTGGATTTTCTTTGCGAGACAGTGGCCAGAGACGAGTCCCACTTCCACCTGCCATTATTACTATGTAGTTATTTTGCATTTATTTGAATATATATTTTTACTGGTATATTATATCATTTTTTTACTATAGTTGTCATTTTCATGAAAAGTAACTTTACAGGAAACTGCTAGCGTCTTTGTGAGCAGTGGTGATATTTTATGTGATTAGCGAAGCAATCGGTGTAAGTCTATATTTAGTATACACGTTTGAGATTGCTTCGTCGTACCTCCTCGCAAAGACGTTATCTTTAAGTAAGCTTTTAGATAAAAAATTATTATTTATGCTTTGACAATGGGCCTATTCTTTCGTAAACTTATAGTAATGTAAGTATTTAGTTATAAAACATATGACAAACAATTACGATGAATTCAAAGCATTAAAACCAAGAAGAAAAACAAGAGTTGTACAAGTAGGTAATATTGCTATTGGTGGAGATAATCCAGTTGTTGTACAGACTATGACAAATACTGATACACTTGATATTGATGCGACAGTTGCTCAGATTATGAGATGCGTAGATGCTGGAAGTGAGATTGTGAGATTAACAACTCCGACAGTTAAACATGTAAAGGCATTGAAAGAAATTAAAGAGAAATTGTTAAATGATTATGATTGCACAGTACCACTTGTTGCTGACATTCATTTTGATAAAAAAGCAGCTTTTGCAGCACTTGAAGAGGCTGATAAAATTCGACTGAATCCTGGAAATTTATTAGACTCTAGAGCAAATGACGACAAAATTCTAACAGATGAAGAATATGCTAAAGAATTAGAAAGAATAGAAGAAGGTTTAATACCATTTATAGATAAATTAAAAGAGACGGGGAAGCCTATTAGAATTGGAACAAACTGGGGTTCACTTTCTGGTAGAGTCCTTGCTCGTTATGGCAATACACCACTTGGACTTGCAGAGAGTGTGATGGAGTATTTGAGAGTTTTCAAAAAACATGATTATCATAATATAGTAGTAGCTATCAAATCATCTGATCCGATGATAATGATAGAAGCAAATAGAATCTTGGTTGATAAGATGGACGCCGAAGAGATGGATTATCCAATTCACCTAGGTGTGACAGAGGCTGGTAGTCAAGATGATGGTCGTGCAAAATCAACTCTTGGGATTGGAACATTATTGATGGAGGGGATAGGAGACACACTTAGAGTATCACTTACAGAACCGCCAGAGGACGAGATACCAGTGTGTTTCACAATACTACAAGCAACTCAAAGAAGAATTACAAAAGCAGAATTCATATCATGCCCATCATGCGGACGAACATTGTTTGACATAGAAACAGTAACAAAACAAATCAAAGAAAGACTAGGACACCTTACAGGGTTAAGAATCGCCGTAATGGGTTGCATAGTAAACGGCCCAGGAGAAATGGCAGACGCAGACTTTGGTTACGTTGGTGGGGCACCAGGCAAAATCAGCCTATACAAAAACAAAGAAGTAATAGAATACAACATCCCAGAAGAAGGAGCAATTGACGCTTTGATTGAACTTATTAAGAAGGAGGGAAAGTGGATTGATGCTTAAGGAGTCTTTATTACACGTAAAAACAAATTGTAGAAAATAATTTATTTTTTAAAAAACATTATGAATTTTATTTGGGGGATTTTTATAATATTAGTAATATTTATAGCTTGGAAAATATTTTTATTTGTATTGAGGGGTGGTAATTTTCATTTAATTCCAAAAAATATAACAAATGTGTATAAGACTGTAAAAATTAAATTTGATGATGAATATGATAGTGATGCAGAATTATTATTTATCGCAGGAATGATAAATGCAAAAATGTATATTCAAGCAGATGAAGGACTTATCGAAAAAATTTACATTGCTGCAGAGTCTTGTTCATCTCTGAAAGATGAAGTTGTCATGATTAGTGATTTTTCGCAAGTATTAATGAATGAATATTTTTTACAAGATTCGAAAATGGATTCATCAAAAATAGCCAGTACCATTTGGGACAAACGGAAGGATATAGACAAAAGTGTTGAAAGAGAACTAGAAAATAAAAAGTATTTTTCAGAAAATATTATTGGTAAAAATATACCTAGTATAAAAGAATACTATAATGCTTTTGACACAAAAGTTAGTTAATGAATTAATTTAATATAGTATGTCAAAATTAAATATTATATATACGCCAAAAATTGATAAGGATGAGATAAAAATATTTGAAGATGTTTTTGGAAAAGATAATTTGAATTTTGAGAAAAATAGGACGAATGGAATAGTTGCAGGTGCTGTTGATGTTCAAATAGTTATTGACTTGCTAAACAATGACTACTTTAGTGCAGTTTCAAATACTTCATTTGTTTTCAATTCTATTTTGTTGTTAAAAAAGAAAATATTTTCTAGAAACACAAAGACAATTATGGATTATAGTTCAAGACCGAGATACACAATTTTAACTATAAGAAGAAAAACTGAGCAGATTGTTATTTCAAATTGTAACAAGAAAAATAAGGTTTTAATTTCTAAAATCACCTCTGATTTTGAAAAAATAAAAAAACTTGATAATAAAGGTGAAATTGAATATTCTGATGAAAAATTAAAGGAATATTTTAATTAATTTTACAAATATAAGATACCTGCCTTCGCAGGCATGACAATCGGGCAAAGTATGCTTCATTACTAGAAGTGGTTATTGTTGTGTAGGGATAAATATTAAGATTTGTCATTCCTGCGAAGGCAGGAATCTTTCTGTAAGATAATAAATATGAAACAGTATTGTGTATATATTTTAGCAAGTAAGAAAAATGGCATATTGTATATTGGAGTTACTTCTAATTTGCAAAAAAGAGTTTGGGAACATAAAAATAATGTTGTAGATGGATTTACAAAAAAATATTTCGTGCACAGATTGGTATATTTTGCACAAACTACGGATGTTAATTCTGCCTTATTGCGTGAAAAACAGTTGAAGAAATGGAAAAGGGAATGGAAGGTGAACTTGATAGAAAAAGAGAATCCTTATTGGAAGGATTTATATGAAACTCTGTGAGTATAAGATACCTGCCTACGCAGGTATGACATGTCTTTAAAATATAGTAGTTTTTTATAGGCAGTAAATTGTTTTGGTAAAATAAGTCTGTAATAAAAAAGATATATTTTTTTGGTTACAAAAATCTAAAAAGCAACCAAGTCGTTAGGCTTAGCGACCTGGTTGCTACGAAGTTTTACAAAAGTCCAACTTCCATTTTTGCACTGTCGGTCATCATTTCTGGGGACCATGGTGGGTCGAAGGTTAGCTTTATTTTCACTTCTTTGATATTTTTATCTTCTTTTAATACACGTACAATATCATCATGAATCACTTCGTATAGGGGACATCCTATTGTTGTGAGTGTCATAGTGATTTTAATATTTTCAGTATCAATTTGTTCGGCACCATAAATTAGACCCATTTCTGTTATGGGGATGTTTAATTCAGGGTCAATGACTGCGTCTAGTTTTTTTATTAAGTTCTTATCTTTTTTCATGATATTTTTAGTGTCATTGCGAGGAGACGGTAGTCGACGTGGCAATCTCGTACAGATTATATAAAACTTATAGAGAATATTTCGTCGTACCTCCTCGCAAAGACGGGTGTTTGTAGCGAGTTATTCTTTATTGATTTTTCCAAATTCAATTGCTTTTTGAATTGTTTCTATTCCTAGTAGTGCGCATCTTATCCTGCCCATTCCTATTTCGATTCCTAATAATTCTATTATATCATCTCTAGTTAATTTGAGAGCATAGGATATTTCTTTTCCTTTAATTTCATCTGTAATCATAGAAGTTGCTGCTTGTGATATTGCACAGCCGTCTCCTGTAAAATTGATATCATTAATATGGTCATTAATAATATCAATAGTTACACAGATTTTATCACCACATGTGGGATTGTTTGCACAATGTTCATGTGTGGGATTATCAAGTCTACCACTGTTATGTGGTTCATGATAGTGCTCTAGTATTTCTTCTTGGTATAGGTCCATATGATTAGATTGTAGGGACAGTGCTTTGTGCCTGTCCATGACACCCACAAGGGGTGTCACTACATTTTTTAGTGTTTTAAAATATCATCAACTTCTTGCAGTCCTTCAATTAATTTATCAATATCTTTTTTTGAGTTATAAATTGAAAAACTTACTCGTGCAGTTGCGGAAACCTTTAAAGTTTCTAGGTGAAGAGGCATCGCGCAATGTTGTCCTGATCTTATGGCTACATTTTTTTTGTCATCTAGTATCGAAGCAATGTCATGAGGATGATAGTTTTTGTATGTGAAACTTATTGCACCAGAACGTAAATTTATATCAGTAGGTCCAAATATTTTTATATCATTACCAAATTCTGTTGTCAGTTTATTAGTACAATAAACTAACAATTCTTTTTCATGATTTCTAATTGTTTCAAGCCCTATATCAGTTACATATTCAATTGCTGCACCAGATGCAATCACTCCAGCTATATTAGGAGTACCTGCTTCAAGTCTATAAGGTAACTCTCTAAATTTTGTACATGTTGTTGTTACTTCTTCTATCATTTCACCGCCAGTTATGAGAGGCGTTAGTTTTTCCAATCTATCTTTTTTGCCATAAAGAACGCCTACGCCAGTAGGTCCAAATAATTTATGCATTGAAAAAGCTAAAAAATCACAGTCAATATCAACAACATCAATTGGTAAATGAGCAACTGATTGAGCAGCGTCTATAACGATTATAACATTGGGATTTTTTGCACGTACCTTTTGTATAATTTCTTTGATAGGATTTATAGTTCCGAGCACATTAGAAACATGTGTAAAAGCAAAAATTTTTGTAGTTTCATTTACTAATTTCAAAAGTTTTTCAATATCAAGAAGTCCGGCATCTGTAATGGGTGTTACTATAAAATCAGCATCAGAGCGTAAAGCTAGTTGCTGCCATGGTAAAAAATTTGCATGATGTTCCATCTCAGTGGTTATAATATTATCACCAAAAGATAAATAATCTGTTAAACCATGAGCAACTAGATTAAGACTTTCAGTTGTGCCAGAAGTAAAAATAATTTCGTCAGAGTCAGCACCAATAAAATTAGCGACAACTTGTCTAGAGTTCTCAAATTCTTCAGTTGCCTTTGCACTAGATTTGTAAGCACCTCTTGCAACGTTAGCATTATAAGAATTATAGTATTCTAAGATCTTAGATGTAACTACTCTGGGAGTTAATGAAGTAGCCGAAGAATCAAGATAAACAAGTCGTTCATCTCGTGTAAAAATATCGTAATCTCTTTTTATAGTATCTGTATGCATATCTGTTACTTTATGTGATTTAGTAGTAAAAGTCAAAGTGAAAAAGTATAATATAATAGCGTATACAATGAAATCTTAAAGTAGGTATTCAAGCAGTAGATTTGACAAATTGGATATAATATGCTATTGTATAGTATGGTTTTTTAATATTTGAATAAATCCAGAGTGATGATAGTCGTTACTCTAAAAATATACAATGGAGAGCATAGAATGAAAAAAAAGACATTAGGGCAGTTTGTAAAGATATTTATGATAGCAGGTTGCATTTGTCTAGTTGGTGGAGTTGCATTATCATGGTTTATTGACTCAATAAATGGGGAAACCATTCTGTGTGATGATAGCTATTGTGTAGCTAAAGGACAACGATTCATCGTAGATAAACCAGTTGATTTTAAAAATGGTTGGTCAAGTATCTTAGCCATTGGCAAAGTGAATAGAGGTTTAATTCCTAAGGAGGCAGTAAAAAGAGTAGCATATGTCATTCCTAAGGGAACACAATTTAGGATTACTTTTTTAAATCCAAAAGATTATATTGGATATGAAAATAATAAGAAAAAGTATCGTGAGTCGGTGACAATTGAAATTGAGAAACTCGGAGAGTTTCATGTTTCTGAACAGGATCAGTTGATAAAAATGGATATAACAGGTGTGACAGGGAAGAAAAAGGGTAAAAGTAAATTACTTACAGTTACGCCTGAATGGATGCGTAATGCAGAAGAGGCTGGCATGATATATTCAATTTAAGAATATAAAACAAGTCACAAAGATAAAACTCATATATTTCTGATATATAAATATCAGAAATATATGAGTTTTTTATTTTCATATATAATTTATTGATGAAATATTTAGATATTTATTTATGCAAATGAGGCATACATTTATGGATTTTATTAGATAATTTTGCTAATATTAATGAATATGAATAATGAAAAACAAGAAAAATATAATATACTTTGTGATATAAATAATTCATCAGATGTGCGTGCATTAAGCATAAGTCAATTATCTGAGCTTAGTGATGAGGTTAGGGATTTTTTGATTGATAGTGTTTCTCAGACTGGAGGACATTTTGGTTCAAATTTGGGAGTTGTCGAATTGTCAGTTGCTCTTCATCATGTATTTGATACGCCACGTGATAGATTAGTTTGGGATGTAGGGCATCAAGCTTATCCTCATAAAATTTTGACTGGGCGTAAAGATGAACTTTGTACTATACGACAAAAGGATGGATTGTCACCTTTTCCCAAAAGAGATGAAAGTAAATACGATGCATTTAGTGTGGGACACAGTGCGACATCTATAAGTGCAGTTATTGGAATGGAACGGGCAAATATGGATAGAAAAAATCCACCACATGCAGTGGCGATTATTGGTGATGGAGCTCTTACTGGAGGAATGGCATTTGAAGCTTTAAATCATGCCGGAGATATAAAATCTGATGTATTGGTAATACTCAATGATAATGAAATGTCGATTTCACCAAATGTGGGCGCAATGCATAAATATTTAACAAGATTAGTTTCATCAAAAAAGTTTCAACATTTGAGACGAGGTAGTAAAGATATTTTATCAAAAAAAGCACCTATAATGCATGAGATTGCACGCAAGGCTGAACTTTCTGCAAAAGGTATATTAACACCAGGAAATCTGTTTGAGGAATTAGGATTTGAATACTTTGGACCAGTTGATGGGCATGATGTTGAGACTTTGTCACGTGTTTTGAATAATATAAAAGATTTCAAAGGTCCAAAATTATTACATGTAATTACTGAAAAAGGCAGAGGATTTGAAGATGCAAAAAAAGATGCAACATCACTTCATGCAGTAAGTCCATTTGAAATGGAATGTGATAAAAAAACCAAAAATCAAACTAAGAAGCAAGATGAAAAGAAAAAAGATAAAACATATACAGATATATTCGCTGATTGGATTATGGATAAATCTAGTAATGACAAGAAACTTCACGCAGTAACTCCTGCTATGTGTGAGGGTTCTGGCTTGAAAGCATTTCGAGATAAATATCCAAAGAGATATCATGATGTAGGAATTGCAGAACAACACGCTGTTACATTTGCAGCAGGACTTGCCTGTGAAGGTAAAAAACCAATAGTTTCAATTTATTCAACTTTTTTGCAAAGAGCATATGATCAGTTTATACATGATGTTGCCTTACAAAAATTGGACATAATGTTTGCGGTTGATAGAGCTGGTATAGTTGGCCCTGATGGAGCAACACATGCCGGAAGTTTTGATATTTCATTTTTGAGATGTGTTCCAAATGTAGTGATTGCAGCACCAGCAGACTTGAAAGAAAGTGCAAAGATGTTAGATGTCTTGTATGATTTTGAAGGGACAACAGTTTTGAGATATCCTCGAGGTGGTGCATCCGAACAATTAGAAAAAAACAATATTATTGTAAAGATAGGTAAGGGTCAAATTTTAAATAAAGGTAAGAAAATTGCTATATTGGCGTATGGGGCAATGGTTGAGAGATGTATGAGAGTTGCCCGAGAGTTTGATATAACATTGGTAAATATGCGGTTTATTAAACCGCTTGATGGAAAATTGATAGATAAACTGATTAAGACACATGATGTCATTGTAACAGTAGAAGACAATGTTATTGCAGGTGGCGCAGGTAGTGCAGTCGGTGAGTACATTTTGAATAAAGGATATGATGTAAAAGTAAAAATGCTAGGATTACCAGATGAATTTACTATACATGGTTCAAGAGAAGAAGTGTTAGATAGTGTGGGCTTGTCAGAAAAAAAGATTAAGAAATTTATCGTAAAGCAATTAAATGGATAAAATCAAGAAAAAGAAAATAATAGTAATAATTGCATCGATTGCTTTGATTGCTTGGGCTATATTTTTATTTAGTGTAGACATTCAGGTTCTTGTGGAATCGATGGGTATAAAAAACATGTACCTAATACTTTTTATAGTTTCAGCATTATCTAGCACATCATTTCTTACATCAGCATCATTTTATGCTACATTTCTTGCTTATATAAATGCGGGATTTGATCCACTTACTGTAAGTATCGTTGCTGGAACTGGTGGTGCAATAGGAGACAGTATATTCTTTTTTGTTTCTCGGAGTGCTGGAGATGTGATGAGTAATAATAAATTGTATAATAAAATGCTTAATTTTGTTTCAAAACTACCAAAGTGGGGAGTATATTTATTTACATATCTATATGCCTCATTCGCACCAATCCCAAATGACATTTTAGTCGTAACATTAGGAGTTCTGAAATTCAAATATATTAAGGTAATTCCTTTTCTATGGATAGGAAACATAACATTACTCTTTTTGATTGCGAGTGGATTTCATTATGCTTTTTAATCCCGTGGCATTCCCGCGAAGGCGGGAATATTTCTATAGCTTATACATAAAATTATGTTACAAAATATTGTAAAAATAAATGATAAAAATATTTCGTATACTTTGAAAAAACGAAAATACCAAAGACAAATTAATTTTATTATTCATCAAGATGGGTCACTTATTGTTACGGCTCCAAAGATGTGTAATAAATCTTTTATAGAGAAGGCACTTGTGAAAAATGGTGATTGGATAATAGCTCAAATTGGAAATAAAAATAATAATATCACAATCGATAAGTCTGTAGTAAAACATATGAAAAAAGCTTGCAGGCCAATTATAGAATCAAAGCTTTTGCAATTTAATTCATACTATAATTTCAAATATAATAGAGTATCAATAAGACATCAAAAAACTAGATGGGGAAGTTGTTCTTCATATGGAAATCTTAATTTTAATTGTAAGTTAATGTGTATTTCAAATGAACTTCGAGATTATGTTGTGGTACATGAACTTTGTCATTTAGCACAGATGAATCATTCAAAACAATTTTGGCAACTTGTTGAAAAAACAATTCCAAATCACAAAGAACTTAGAAGAGAATTGAAAAATCTAAAAGTATAATAGTACAATAAAATCCAACATTCAGTTAATTAAATGTTGGATTTTGTTTTTTGCAAATTGTATATAATTATTCAATATGTATTCCACCTACTAAAACAGTTCCACCTCCTGAAGTTTGTCTATAGATTGTATTTTTATCACCATAGATGTTAGGAGCTATTTCATAAGCTGGTCCACCATTTATAGTTGCATTTGGTAATGTATTTCTTGAGAAGTGACTTATATGTCCAAGAAGTACATTTTTACCATTAATAGACAGTTGTTCAGGTTGTAATGCACGTAGGCGCAGTTGATTTACATTTTGCAATCGTATTTTACTAGGGTTATTGAAGTCAGATTCACCAACATTTAATTGATGAGACTTATCAAGCGTTAAGCGTCCCGAATAACTTTCAGCAAATGATGATGTGGTACCTTGAACACTCATGAATGTAACAGCTAGTGCGGCTGCTTTTAATAGTTTACTTTTCTTAAATTTTTCACCAATAGATCTCAGTATACCAACCTTTTCTTCATTTAGTGGGGATTCTTGTTCATCTAAATAATCAGTCATTTCATGTAAAGATTCTTCAGCAGTTATTTGTAGTTCATCAATTTCACGCATTGATTGTGCAGTCTCAATAGCTACTTGCTCATGTGTTACCTCTGCACCTTGAGTCGTATTTTCAAAATTATTCATATTATTTTTTTATTCTGAGATTAGATTTTTGGTTGATGATGATAGTTCATCATTAATTTCTTTACTTTGCTTTAATAGTGAGTTCATTTTTTCTTCAACATTAGCGTCATCAGTCATCTCTCCAATAGTATCTAAGAAAATACTAAATTCTTCAGCTCCCATTTCCGAAATTTGTTGCTTAATATTATTTTTTTCTTCATCAGAAAAATCAGTATTTTCATCTAATAATTCCATAAAAATCAATTTTTCTTTTAGAGTAATCCAGAAAGGAACAATTTCAGAACTATTGTTATTAAACATTTCGGTCATTTGTTCTAATTCTTCAGTGGATATATTTTTCAAAAAAAATATAAAATCTTCTTTGTCTTCTGTGGTCAATTCACTATTATTTATTTGATCTTGAATTTGGGTGGACATATTTTTTCTTTAATGTTTTACTATATATATAATAGTATGCTCTGAGTTTAATCGCAAACTAACAATATGAAAAAAAAGTTTTATTTAATTTTACATAATATACGAAGTGCTCATAACGTGGGTGCTATTTTTCGTACGGCGGATGGCGCTGGAGTTGATCACATTTATTTTACTGGGTATACACCAACGCCACCAGACGGTACTCAAATTTACACAACTAAGCCAGAGCGAAAGCTTATTAAGATAGCATTAGGAGCACATGAATATGTGTCATGGGATAGATATGAAAAAATTGATGATATTATAGATAAATTAAAAAAAGAAGGAGTTCAAATTGTTGCCTTGGAACAAGGAGACAAAAGTATAAATTACAAAAAATTTGAAACAAATAAAAGTATTGCCTTGGTGCTTGGTAATGAACCAGTAGGCATTGATGAGCATACTTTATTACTTTGTGATACAATGATAGATATTCCTATGAGAGGAGATAAAAAATCATTAAATGTTTCAGTTGCAGCAGGAATAGCGATGTATGAGTTAATAGACAATATAAAAAAATAGTTATTAAATTTTTATAAAAAAATGTCGAATTCAGAGTATACAAATATAAATCAGATGATGGGGAAGTGGCTGGAACGCACGCTGTGGATTTGGCTTCCTTTTCATGCACTTATACGACTCACTAGAGATCTCATTGCAAAACATGATGAAGACAAAAAATAAAACCCCTTAGTCAATTATTGACCAGGGGTTTTTGATATTTATAACCATAGGAGTTTAGCTTCTTCGATCACGGCGAGATTAGCTTGATTTGAGCGATAACTACGTAGTGCATTATGTGTATGCATTGTTGCAGAGCCATTAGCTCTGCGTAGCTGGCAATATGCAATAAATTGCATTGTCTTTTTTTGTGACGCCAAACTTTTTATAAGAAGTTCTTCTGCCAATGCAACCTCGTCTTGTTTACTTGATGTGTCAAGAAAGATTACGCCAGCGTCGTTCAATAAGTGTTCAGTAGCGGAAAGATCTTGAGTAATATATCGTGATATATCATGTATAGTAAATCCAGTCTTTTGTTCCATCGCAATTGGATGCATATCTATCTCCTTCTATGATTAAGTTAAAGTACAGTTCTTTTTTTTGCACGAAAGTTATTTATAGCATGGTTTTTTATGAAAGTCAATAGTAAAAAAACCACCCCTTCGAAGGAATGGTTAATTTTTCTAATTTGTAGTGTGAATTATTTAACTTCTTTTACAAATAATTCAAATGCTTTTGGATTTTCCATTGCTAGTTCTGACAATACTTTTCTATCCAAGTCAACATTTTTTGTTTTCATCTTGTGGATAAATATTGAGTATCTTTCTCCATGTAGTTTCAGTGCATTATTTAGTCTCAATACCCATAGATTACGCATTGTTCGTTTTTTAGTTCTTCTATCACGGTATTTATATTTACCTGCTTTTAGAACTGCTTCTTTAGCTGCACGATAATGAGTGCTTCTGCGCCATTTGAAACCTTTTGTAAGCTTTAGGAGATTCTTTCTGCGTTTACTTGCAGCAACTCCTCGTTTTACTCTTGCCATATTTAGTAGTTAGTAGAAACACATTTCAATGTGTTCGTACGATATTAATATAATTAAACTAGTGCTTTTCTAACATTTTTTTCATCTGTCTTGAAAAGTCTTTTATCACTCCTTTTACTTCGAGTCGTATTACCAGACTCTTTACCATTGAAATGGTTCTGACCTGTTGAACGACGTTTTATTTTGCCGTTTTTAGAAATCTTGATTTTTTTCATCATTGCTCGGTTACTTTTTCTCTTTGGCATAATATTTTATCTAAATAAATATACAATCACATCAAAAAATTGTGTAATTGGTTAAAATCAATAACTGTTGGTAAATTCTATATGAAATAGGGTATTTTGTCAAATGTTATTCTGGTGCAATAATTGTATTAAAACCACCAGGGAATTTCTTCACTTCTTCTTCTGTTCTAAATGGAATTTCTAGTGTTTCTAAGAATTCAGTTATATTTTTTCTAGCTAATCCTTGATGCGCTTTTTCTCGGCCTCTTAAAACTATTTCAATTTTTACTTTATTTCCTTTACCTAGGAATTTTTCAGCTTGTTTTTTCTTGAACTCTAAATCATGAGTATCTGTACGAAGTCCGATACGAACACCTTTTGTGCTAACAGTTTTTTGTGCTGCTTGGCTTTGGCGGTGCTGCTTTGCTTGAGTGTATTGGAATTTACCGTAATCAAGTATTTTACATACAGGAGGCTTTGCTTTGGGAGATACTTCTACGAGATCAAGTCCTGCTTCTTGAGCCATTTCAAGAGCTTCTTTTGTATCTATTTCACCAATATGTTCACCTTTGTGATCAATTAAGATAACTTGTTTAGCAAAAATACGTTCATTCGCACGCATTTGTGGAACTCTGGAACTTCTCTTTGGTTTTCGTCTAAATCGTCTACGCATAAGTAAAAGGTTTTAAATTATAAATTGAAAATTGAAAATTAAACTATGTGGAGATGGTGGGAATTGCACCCACGTCCAAATTTGTAAATCTGATAATACTCTTCACACGCTTGGACATGTTTTGCAAGTCTTTGCAAAAAGACAGGTTCAATTAATAGTAGCAAAACAGTCAAAAGATCTATTAATCTATCTTTGAAGTTTAACTCTAAATCGTCAAAGATACCAATAAAGAGCGAGCCTCAAAAATATGACACCACAATGAACTTATGAGACGCTCAGCTCGTGTGATGGCTCAAGCGTTTATTACGCGAGAGACGGTGCAAAAGATGGTGCAAATGCGTTAGCAAATGCTACTTTTGCCTTATTGATAAAGTTTGCACTTAAATCAAAATGTATATTAGTTTTACGAGAATAAACATACATGCTCGACGTGCATATCAGCAGATGACAAACTGTCGAAAGCTAGTCATCCCCATGATTAATTTTCAATTTTTAAGTTACAATTCACTTATCTCCTGAGCGCTCTAGCGATATTTCTATCAGTATCTCGCTTTTTCATTACATTTCTCTTGTCATGTTTTGTTTTCCCCTTTGCGAGAGCAAATTCTAATTTCAGAAGGTTTCTCTTAGTATAAACACGAATTGGCACCATTGTCAATCCAGCTTGAGCCTTTTTTCCGATAAGAGAACGAATTTCACTTTTCTTGACAAGTAACTTTCTAGAACGATTAGGATCGTAATCTTTGATATTTCCAGCATGTTGATATAACGGTACAAGTGCATTTGTTAGATACATCTCATTATTATGTATTGTTACAAAAGAACCTTTCAAAGAAATATGTCCAGTTTTGATAGATTTAACTTCATGACCAAACAACACTAAACCAGCCTCATACTTTTCTATGAATTCATAATCAAATTTTGCTTTTTTGTTTACTGCTAAGGTTGACATAAATTTAGTATATCATTTTTATGTGTTAAACTCTATTCTATATACAAATAACATTATAGTCAATTTAGTGAAAGTGTTATAATATAAATATTATTATTTTTACTTTAAAATAAAAAACATGGAAACAATGGTGCCAAATTCTTTTGATTATACACTTAAGCCAGAAGCTTTGATTATGAAAGAATCTGAATGTGATATTGAAGAAGCACAAAAAATGTATGAGGAAAAACGTAAATTAGTTAAAAATGTTTTTAAAAATATAGGAGTGGAACATTATATGGATGTTGCGGCAATATTGCACAAAAAATATTTTGGACATATGGAAAATGGATTTATTTCAAAGCATATTATGCACAGAGCATTAAATGGATCAATTATTGATTTAAAAAATGACATTGAAAAGGGTGGATTTGTGTATGATGAGCATGATAAATCTTTGGAAAAGGCACTAGAAAATATATTAAACGCAAATAATTTTGATGAGGCGATTGAAATTATTGAATCTATGGAAGGTGTTGATTTTGAAAAATAGTAAGAAATAATTTTTGAACTATGCATATTAAATTAGAACTGAAAGAAAAGAATGTCTCTCTCGTATTACTTGATGGAGAAAATAAAATAGATGAAGAAAATTGGGTCGATGAAAATAATTTATTGGAAAAGTTCTTTCCAATAATTGATGATATGTTAAAAAGAAATAATACTAACATTGATAATGTTGAAAAATTCAATTTAGAAACAAATATCCCTGAAGGATATACAACTGCTAGAATTGCTAAGACTATTATAAAGACATTGAATTTTGCACATAATTCATAGTATGATATTATAATACAACTAATTTGAAGTTGAATTAGTTTTTGATAAACAAATTATTAAACAGTAATAAATAAACAAATGGCTGAAGAAAAAAAGACATCTGCTGATGCTGAAGTTGTGGCAGAAAAAGAAGTAAAAACTACAGAAGAGACAAAAGTTGAGGAGAAAAAAGATAGCACAAAAACATCTTCTGTTGGAGGTACTTGTTGTGGAAGTGAGTGTGCGGAAGGTAGTAACATATTTGTATGGTTAGTGGTTATAGTAATAGCTATTGGTGTTGTTATATTTTTCACGCAAAGAGGTGACGATGGAGAAAGTGAAGCAAAGCCAGTAAGTGATAAGATTAGTGAAGAAGTAAGTGCAGCAGCGTTGACTATGGTAGAAGAAAATTTAGTTGCTCCAGGAACTGAAGTTACTATAGGAGTAATTACAGAAGAGAGTGGTTTATACAAAATTGAACTAACTGTACAAGGTCAAGAAGTTACATCATATATGACTAAGGATAAAACAAAGTTTATCCCACAGTTAATAGATGCAGAAGAATTGGAGGATGTGGTAGAAGGTGAAGAATCAGAAATACCAAGTATTGAAGTTCAGACAAAATCAGATAAGCCAGAAGTTGAATTATTTATAATGAGTCACTGTCCATACGGTACTCAGATGGAGAAAGGAATTTTGCCAGTGTTAGATACACTTGGAAATACAATTGATATGCAATGGAAGTTTGTTGATTACGCAATGCACGGTGAGCTAGAAGTGAAAGAGCAAATGCGTCAATATTGTATACAAGAAAGTGCACCAAATAAATTCAATGATTATCTAGGTTGTTTCTTAGCTGGAGTTAGCGGAAATGAGACAGAAGCAAAAACTTGTATGACAAAGTTGCAAATCAATAGTGCAGTTGTAGCTCAGTGTGAAAAAACACTTGATGCTAAATATGGTATTTTGGCATCACTTGCAGATAAAGCTAGTTGGGTTAGTGGACAATTTCCACAATTCAATATTCACAAAGAAGATGGTGAGAAATATGGAGTACAAGGATCACCAACACTTGTTATAAATGGAGAAAAAATCCAAAGTGGACGTGATAGTGCTAGCATCTTAGCAGCAGTTTGTTCAGCATTTAATACACCACCAGCAGCATGCAATGAGGTATTATCAGCTGAATCTCCAGCACCTGGATTTGGTACAGGAGTTGATGTTTCAGGCGCAAGTGCAGAAGCAGGTTGTGGAGCTTAAGTACAAAACTTAATAAACGAGGTTTTCAAAAACAAGTTATTTTAATAACTTGTTTTTGTTTTATTAAATTTTATATAGAATTAATTCAAAAAAATTTGATTTTAAGATATTTTTCTGAGACACTGTATACCGTACTTAGAAATAGAATGTAACGAGTCATCTTTTTTGTACTGGTATATTATTAAAAATAAAATTATTTTTATAAAAGCAAACTAAGGAGGTTGTAATGGATACACTTGTGTCAAAAGAATGCGGATCATGTCGTAAATTTATAAGAGTTTATAAACAAAGGGAGAAGTGTTTTGGCTGTGGGGGTATTTTGTACTTGGTGCAGGAACAGTCTACTGAAGAGAAAAAAATTACAAAAGGCGATAGCATAAAAATACAGTGAAAAATAATTATCTTAATAGATAATAATATACATAAGGTCAAAAACACTATTGATAAAATTTATCAGTAGTGTTTTTCATCAGTATTAATGTATTTTAAAATGGTAAATGACTTGATTTTAAGATATTTTTCTGACATACTAGTGTTCAAGGAGGTAGTCTGAGCTCATTGTGGGCATTGACTATCTTTTTATATATATGTACTTTAACAACAAAAGAAGTTTTGTTGAAATAGTTAAAATTTCAGACAGGAGAGAGAAATGACAGAGAAAAAAAGGATTGGTATTATGATTTCTGGAAGCGGAACTAATATGCAGGCAATTGTGCGTGCATGTAAGTCTGGACAGATTAATGCGGAAGTAGCATTTGTTGGTGCAGATAATCATGGTGCAAAGGGTTTACTTTGGGCAGTTGATGCAGGCATTCCAACATTTGTTATAGATTATGCAGCTATGCCACCATTCATTTTTGATGATCTTGGTGAACAAGTTATGTATGATAATTTTTGGACACCTTCTGAAGAAGGATTGAAAAAAGTCTATGAAAAAAGTACATTCATTCACAGTTGGTTTGATGGAAATTATTCCAAACAAGTTAATTGTATTCACAAAAAAATGATTGCAGAATATTATATTCTTGCAAAAGCTAGAGAGTATAATATTGACCTTATGGCTTTAGCAGGATTCATGCAGGTTAATACATCATTTTTAATTGATGGTATGAATAAGGGTAGCTATGATCCTAGGATTATGAATATTCATCCAGCATTATTACCAGCTTTTCCAGGTGTTGATGGTTATGGCGATACAATTCGTTATGGCTGTAAAGTTGGTGGTTGTACAGTTCACTTTGTGGACTACGGTGAGGATACTGGTCCAATTATTGGTCAGCGAGCAATTTCAGTTTTACCTAATAGTGATATTGATTCATTTAAAAAGCGAGGATTACAAGAGGAATATGAATTATTCCCTGAATGTATTCAGCTTTTTGTAGAAAATCGATTAAGGTTAGAAACAGTTAAGCAGAATAACGGCTTAGAGAGAAAGATTGTAAAAATCATACAGGAGGATTGAGAGATGAAGAGAAATGTGATTCAAATGTACAGGAAAAAAGGCGTTGTTGGTTGTGATGAATATTGTTTTAATATTGAGCTTGAGGGTGCTCTAAGTGATTCTCAAGTGCAAATATTGATAGGCGTACTTGCAGATGGATTTGATTATAAATCCATCACAGCTGTTTCACAGTTAAATGAGTGTGATCGTATTGTTGAGATTGGAACAACTCTCAATCGTACTACAGCATGGTCTTCTAATATGGTATCAATTTGTCATACTGTTGGCCTGACTATGGTCACACGCATTGAGAGATCAAGGCGATATGTGCTAGGTGAAGATGCTAATAGACCTAGTTTTGTTGCGGATCATTATGATCGTATGACAGAAATGGTCTATGAAAAAATATTAACTACATTTGATACAGGCATTAAGCCTGAAAAAGTGTATGATGTTAACATGAAACGTGGTGGTCCAGGTGCATTAACGAATATTCCAGGCATTTCTATGGATGAACATGATCGTAATTTCTATTATAATTATTTTGTTGGAGAACATAATCGTAATCCAACAATTGTTGAGATTATGGATCTCAATAATGCAAATTCGGAACATTCTCGTCATGGATATTTTGGTGGGAGGTTGAAAATTGATGGATATTTACAAGAAGACACTTTGTTTGATCTTGTAAAAGAAACTCTCAAAAAGCATCCCAAAGGCAGTGTTGTATCGTTCAAAGATAATTCAAGTGTAATTGAGGGATCTACGATTGATACGCTTATCCCAAATAATCCTGGCGAAGTATCAACTTTTTCTATGCAGACTACAACGTATCATTTGATGCTTACTGCAGAGACACATAATTTTCCGACTGGCGTTGCTCCATTTCCTGGAGCAGAGACTGGAGCTGGAGGTCGTATTCGCGATATTCAGGGAACAGGAAAGGGCGGATTTGTGGTAGCTGGTACATCAGGGTATTGTGTAGCAAATTTGCATATTGATGGTTACGAATTACCATGGGAAACTGCTGGGTTTGAATATCCAGATAACTTGGCTAGAGCTCGACAGATTGAGATCGAGGCAAGTGATGGCGCGTCAGACTATGGAAATAAGTTTGGTGAGCCAATGATTCAAGGTTTTACGCGATCATTTGATATGCGGTTACCTGGTGGTGAGCGTTGGGGCTTTCTAAAGCCTATTATGTTTACTGGTGGCATAGGTCAAATTGATGCACGACATACTGAGAAAGATACGCAAAAGAAAGGAATGCGTATTGTACAGGTGGGTGGTCCTGCTTATCGTGTTGGATTTGGTGGTGGAGCTGCTTCGAGTATGCTTCAAGGTGAACAGGCTGCTGAACTTGATTTTAATGCAGTGCAACGTGGTGACGCGGAAATGGAACAAAAGATGAATCGTGTTATCCGAGCTTGTAATGAAATGGGATATAAAACTCTCATTGATGTTATTCATGATCAAGGTGCTGGTGGTCCAGCAAATGTTCTTAAAGAACTTGTTGAAAAATCGGGTGGTGTTATTAACATTCGTAATATTAATGTTGGTGACCCGACGATGTCTGTATTGGAAATCTATGTTGCTGAATTTCAGGAACGAAATGGATTTCTCATTAGTCCAGAAAATATTAAACATTTTCAAGCAATTTGCGATCGTGAAAAAGTTGGTTGTGAAGTACTTGGTGAAGTAACTGGTGATATGCAATTTGTTGTACGAGATAGTAATGACAATACGACACCAGTTAATCTCGATCTTTCAAAGGTACTCGGTGGCATGCCACAGAAAACTTTTGAGGACAACCATGTTCCGATGAAACTTGAACCATTTGTACTTCCTGATGGTGTGACCGTTAGGAGTGCATTGCATGATGTTTTACGACTTGTGTCTGTTGGTTCAAAACGGTTTCTCACGAATAAAGTTGATCGGTCTGTAACGGGACTTATAGCACAACAACAATGTGTTGGACCGTTGCAACTACCACTTGCAGATGTTGCAGTGGTTGCGCAGAGTCATTTTGGACTTACAGGTGGAGCGACAGCAATTGGTGAGCAAGCGATTAAGATGATGGTGAATCCCGCTGCTGGAGCACGTATGGCTGTCGGTGAAGCACTGACAAACCTGATGTGGGCTGGTGGATTGGATCTAGAGCAGATTAAATGCAGTGCAAACTGGATGTGGGCGCCAAAGCTTCCGGGTGAAGGAGCTGCTCTCAATGATGCCACTAGGGCAATGTGTGGATCAATGGAAAAAATTGGTATCGCAGTTGACGGCGGAAAAGATAGTATGTCAATGGCGACAATTGTGGGTGATGAAACAGTGAAATCACCACGTGAGCTTGTTATTTCTCTTTATGGTGCGATGGATGACATCACAAAAGTTGTGACACCAGACATTAAGAAGCCAGGTGAGAGCAAACTTATTTTTATTGATCTTTCCGATGGTAAAATGCGTCTTGGTGGAACTGCACTAGCTCAGACTCGGGGTCAAATTGGTGATGAATCACCAGATATGGATGATCCGGGATTAGTAGCTAATGCATTTCTAGCTATTCAAGAATTGATTAGTAAAGGTTTAATTCTTGCTGGACATGACGTGAGTGATGGTGGCTTGATTGCAACATTGCTTGAGATGGCGTTTTCTGGTAATTGTGGGATAAATATTGATCTTGCAAAATGTCATGCACCATTTAGGATGTTAATTCCGCGATTGTTTGCGGAGGAGTTAGGTATTGTGATTGAGTGTGAGAATAGTAATGTTAATGAAGTTTTTACTACTATCTGTGCTCATGGCGCTCATCATGGAGGTGTGTATGTAATCGGAGAAACAACTAAGAAACAGTTAATTCAAATTAAGTATGACTGTGCCACAGTTCTGTCTGAAGATATGAAAATTCTTCGCCAAGAATGGGAAGAGACTTCGTATCAACTGGAACGTATTCAGAAAAATCCAGCGTGTGCTGATGCAGAAAAGGAAAATATTTTTGATCGATCTGGTCCAAAGTATATTGTGCCTTTTACGCCTCAAGTTACTTCGCAGGAAGTTTTGGATGCAACCGATAAACCAAAGGTGGCAATTTTGCGTGAAGAGGGAAGTAACTCTGATCGTGAAATGACATCGGCGTTTTATGCTGCGGGATTTGAACCGTGGGATATTACAATGACTGATTTACTTACTGGTAAGGTAAAAGATTTAAATCAGTTTGTAGGTCTTGCTGCTGTAGGTGGATTTTCTTATGCAGATGTACCAGAGTCAGCCAAGGGTTGGGCAGCGACAATCAAGTTCAATAAAAAAGTTAGTGCGATTTTTAAAGAATTTTATAATCGTACAGATACTTTCTCATTGGGTATATGTAATGGTTGTCAATTGTTTGGACTCCTTGGTTGGGTTCCATGGCGTGGGATTGCACCGGAGGATCAGCCACGGTTTATTCACAATGATTCGCAGAAATTTGAGTCAAGGTGGTCAACTGTAACAATTGAGAAGAGTCAGTCAATTATGTTCAAGGGTATGGAAGGATTGACTTTTGGAATCAATGTTGCTCATGGTGAGGGTAAATTACATTTTCCAAATCATGATATGATTGATGATTTGAAAGTGAAAAAGCTTTTGCCGATTGTCTATGTTGACGATGCTGGTTGGGCAACAGAAGACTATCCGTTTAATCCAAACGGCTCTCCAGAAGGTCTGGCGGGCATGTGTTCAGAAGACGGTCGTCATCTCGCGATGATGCCACATCCTGAACGAACGTTTCTGTCATGGGAGTGTCATTATCTGCCAGAAGATATGAAACGTGAACTTCACGCAAATGGTCACGTAGCACCATGGCTGAAGATGTTTCAAAATGCATACGAATGGTGTATGCACAACAAGTAGTTTAACTCAGTCCTTGGTGGAAATAATTCCACCAAGGACTACATTTTATTTTCAATGGAGAAGATAGACATGAAACAAGAAAGTCAATATTCAAAACTTGGCGTTGATGCACAAAAGGGAGTTGTTCGTAAAACATTTGGTCCAATTGTGGAAAATAAATATCCAAATGCTTTTGTAAACATCATCGATCATCCAACACAAAAGGGTGTTGTGTGTACATTACATCTGGATGGGGATGGAAGTAAATTCTTACAGCGAATGCTTATGTATCTTGAATTATCAGATCCACAAGTATTCTGGGGCGCTGTTATTGATGCGATGGAAATGAATCTCGGAGATATTGCTGCAAGTGGCTTTGTTGATATGGCGATTGTTGCAGATACTGTTAATATTAATGGCATAAATGTTCCTAAAAAAGTTATTCTGGAACAGTTGGCAGGCGGATTTGAAGATGCGCTAGAGCTATATAAATATTTTGGCATGGACGTTCATTTTCTGGGTGGTGAGACTGCAGATTTGCCTGATCAGGTAAAGAGTATTGTATTCGATGTTGCAGTATATTCAGAGACAGCCGAAGAAAATATCATTTCGGGTAATGTTCAGGTTGGTGACAAAATTTATGGTTTTGCATCTGATGGGCGAGCAGAATGGGAGACGGAAGAAAACAGTGGACTTATGTCCAATGGTTCAACTATGGCTCGCTACAAGGAAATGCATCCAAAATATGGTGAGAAATATCCATTTCTCATTAAAGATGGAGCTTCTTTTGAAGGGGATAAAAGTGCAGATAGCGGTGTAGCACAGCAACTTATTTCTCCGACAAGACATTGGTCAGTAGTTATTAAAATGATCATTGAAGCTTTGAAGGAAAGAAATATCTTCCACATGTTGCATGGTATTAGCATGAACACTGGTGGAGGAGCAACCAAGATTGCACATGTTGGTGAGGGCATTGTATATCACAAGACAATGCCAGAAGCGGCACCTCTTTTTCAGAGAATTCAAAATGACTCTGGAGAAACGTGGCGTAATATGTTTGAGTCATTTAATTGTGGTGTTGGTATTGATGTTGTTGGTGAGGATAATGAAGAATTTGCAGAAGTGATGCAAATCATCAGTGAGCAAACACATATTACCCTGTATGACCTAGGTGTATGTGAGAAGGGAATAAAAGGTCAAAATAAAATAATTTTAGAAACACCGTATGGTCGTTTTGATGATTATTGAATTTTTGTGTAAAGATTAAATCTGGCACAATATTATGAAACATCGTTAATTAAATTTAATTAACGATGTTTTTATTTTATGATAAAAAAATATTCTAATTATATAGAAATGTGTTGCAGTATGTGGTTACTATTGACAATATAATTTTTGTCTGATAATATTCAATGTACTGAAAATAATCCACTTTAATGAGGCGGATTTTCTGTTTGATGACAGGGAATTTCGTGTCAAGTTTGGATGCAGAATATCGGACAATTTTGTGCGACAATTAAATAGTAATCATTTTAAAACTCCATCAATAAGGTAGAACGCAAGCTCTCAAGACACTTATCAGAGCTTGGGGATATCGTATGATGGCGGGTCTTTTTATGGTTGAGGAAAAGAAAATGAAGGTAAAGGGGAAGTTCAGCGCCTCTTCTTCGCTTGCTAAACGCAAGTTTTTTAAAAAACAACTAGCTGTTTCACTTCCAAATCTAATCGAGTCGCAGACTGCGTCTTATGATTGGTTTATGGAAAAAGGGTTACAAGAATTATTGGATGAAGTAAATCCAATAACAGATTTTGCAGGAAGAGATATGGAATTATCTATTTCTGATTATTTTCTTGATGAGCCAAAGTTTGATGAAAGGACAGCACGTAACAAGAATGTTTCTTTTGAAGCGCCTCTTCGCGCAACAGCTAAACTTGTTTTGAAAAAAACAGGTGAGGTAAAAGAACAAGAAATTTATTTTGGTGAGTTTCCTCTTATGACTGATAGAGGTACATTTATCATCAATGGAGTTGAGCGTGTAATCGTTTCACAATTGATTCGTTCACCAGGAGTATTCTTCTCTATGGAATATATCAAAGGTAAAAAATTCTTTGGTGCAAAAATTATTCCAAACAGAGGAGCTTGGTTAGAACTTGAAACAGATAGAGAAGGAGTTATTTATGTAAAAATTGATCGCAAACGAAAATTGCCTGTAACAACATTACTACGTGCTTTTGGGTATGGCAGTACTGATGAAATAAAGGCACTTTTTGACGATGTTGAAATACTAAATGTTGATCACATAGGACAAACACTTGAAAAAGATATTACAACTACACAGGGTGAAGGATATAAAGAAGTATATAAAAGAGTTCGTCCAGGTGATCTAGCAACAGAAGAAAACGCAAAACAAATGATTGATGCGATGTTTTTTGATTTTGATAGATATGACTTTGGAGCGGTTGGTAGATACCGATTAAACCAAAGACTTGAAACAGATAGAGAAAATAACACTGAAAATCGTGTGCTTTTAAAAGAAGATTTCGTATTGATTTTGAAAGAAATTATCCGAATGAATAATGATCCTCAAGCAATTGCTGATGATATTGATCATCTTGGTAACCGTCGTGTTAGAGGTGTTGGTGAGTTAGTGCAAAATAAGATGAGAATTGGTTTCGCTCGTATGGGACGAAATATCAAAGACAGAATGAGTACTTGTGATCCAGAAACAGTTGTACCTGGTCAGATTATAAACTCTCGTCCAGTGTCAGCTTCTATAAAAGAATTTTTCTCAAGCTCTCAATTATCACAGTTTATGGATCAGGTGAATCCACTTGCTGAGCTGGAGCATAAGCGTCGTTTATCTGCGCTTGGTCCAGGTGGTCTGACTAGAGAACGAGCTGGATTTGAGGTTCGTGATGTACATCAATCTCATTATGGTAGAATTTGTCCAGTAGAAACTCCAGAAGGTCCAAATATTGGTTTAGTAGGTCATTTGGCAACTTATGCACGTATTAATGAATATGGATTTTTGGAAACTCCTTACTTAGATGTTGATCAGGAAGTGAAAAATACGGAAAAACAACTTGTTGGACGTATATTAGCAGAAGGTGTTGCTGGTTTGCGGAAGGGAACTAAAATCGATGAAAAAGATGCAAAGAAAATTGCAAAAGATAAAGTAAAAAGTATCAAGGTGACACCATTTGTTACTGAAAAATTGAATTACGTAAATGCAACTGTTGAAGATAGAAAGACTATTGCACATGGTGGTACAAAACTTGATGAAGATAGAAATATAATTAAAGATATGGTTGAAGCTCGTGTTGGTGGACATCCTGATATGGTTGCTACTACTAGCATTGATTGTATTGATGTTTCTCCTAAACAGTGTATTTCTGTTGCTACATCACTTATTCCGTTCTTGGAGCATGATGATGCAAACCGTGCACTTATGGGATCAAACATGCAACGACAAGCTGTATCTTGTGTAAAACCAGAAGCTCCTTTAGTAGGAACTGGTATCGAGGACAAAGCTGCGGCTGATTCAGGTCAAGCTGTTATTGCAAAGAATAATGGTGTTGTAACTGTTGTTGATGGAACTAAGGTTATTGTCGAGGAAGACATGGAAAAAGGTTCAAAAAAGAAGAGAAAGAATAAACGTGAATATATACTACATACTTTTATGAAGTCAAACGCGTTTAGTTCTTTGAATCAAGTGCCTCGTGTAACAGTTGGCCAGAAAGTTAAAAAAGGACAATTGCTTGCTGATGGTTCTTCAACTGAACATGGTGAATTAGCTTTAGGTCAAAATATGCTTGTAGCATTTGTGCCATGGGAAGGGCTTAACTTTGAGGATGCCATTATCATTTCTGATAGAGTGTTGCGAAATGATAGATGGAGTTCAATTCATATTGAGGATTTCAAATTGGATGTTCGTGATACAAAACTTGGACCTGAGGTAGTAACTCGTGATATCCCAAATATTGGTGAAGAAAGATTAAAGAATCTAGACGAAACAGGTATTGTTCGAATAGGTGCTGAAATTGCTTCTGGTGATATCATGGTTGGTAAAATTACTCCAAAAGGTGAAGGTGATCTTACAGCTGAAGAAAGATTGCTTCGAGCAATTTTTGGTGAAAAATCAAGGGATGTAAAAGACTCATCACTTTATTTGCCACATGGTGAAATTGGAAAAGTTGTTGATATCAAAATCTTCACAAGAGAACAAGGTGATAGATTACCAACTGGTGTAAGTCAACAGATTCAGATTTCAGTTGCTCAGATGAGACGAATTTCTGTAGGGGATAAGTTAGCTGGTCGTCATGGAAATAAGGGTGTTATTTCAAGAATTGCACCAGCAGAAGACATGCCGTACCTACCAGATGGAACTCCTGTTGATGTTATATTGAATCCTCTTGGTGTGGCTAGTCGTATGAATATTGGTCAGATTCTAGAAACCCATCTAGGATGGGCTGCACTTGAACATGGTTACACAGTTGCTTCTCCAGCACTTGATGGTGTAAGTGAAGAAGATATTAAAAAAGAATTGAAATCAGCAGGATTGCCAGAAAACGGAAAAATCAAATTGATGGATGGTAAGACAGGACGACCATTTGATAATGAGTCAACTGTAGGTGTAATGTATATCTTGAAGTTGAACCATTTAGTTGATGACAAGATGCATATGCGATCAATTGGTCCATATTCACTTATTACTCAACAACCACTTGGTGGTAAAGCTCAGTTTGGTGGACAGCGTTTTGGAGAGATGGAAGTGTGGGCACTTGAAGGTCATGGGGCAGCACACACATTGCAAGAAATGCTTACAATTAAATCTGATGATGTGCTTGGACGGTCAAAGGCATATGAATCAATTATCAAAGGTGAAGAAATTAAGAGTCCAAACCTACCTGCTTCATTCCACGTATTGGTAAATGAACTTAAAGGATTGTGTTTGGATGTAGATCTCATCGGACAGAAAGTCGAGTCAGGTGATGACGCAAAGAAATCTGATACTTCAAAAGCAATTGCTCAAGAAGCTAAGGATGCAAAAGCAAAAGGAAAGAAATAATCCTCTTCCGCCGATTCTATCGGCGGATAGGGTAAGCATCTAATATAACTTAAAGTTAAAACATATGGAAAATAATGTAACAAAAGTTAGTGATTTCGACAGTGTCAGGCTTAGACTTGCTTCTCCAGAAAGTATTTTGGGTTGGTCAAGTGGTGAGATTACAAAACCAGAAACAATCAATTACCGTACTCAAAGATTTGAGATGGATGGTCTATTTTGCGAAAGAATATTTGGACCATCAAAAGATTGGGAATGTTATTGTGGAAAATATAAGCGTATTCGATATAAGGGGATAACTTGTGATAAGTGTGGAGTAGAAGTAACTCGTTCAATTATCCGTCGTGAAAGAATGGGACATATTCAACTATCTGTTCCTGTATCACATATTTGGTTTTTGCGTGGTGTGCCTAGTAAGATTGGTCTTGCTTTAGGACTTTCTCCACAACAATTAGAAAAAGTTATTTACTTTTCATCATATATCGTTACAGATGTAGAAGAGGCTGCAAAAATTAGTGCTCAAGAAAATCTTGAAAGTGAGTTTAAGCACAAGCAAAAAGAGCTTAAAGCTAATGATGATAAAGACACATTACAAGAATTGAAAAAACAATTTCGTTCAAAGCGTGATGCATTGAAAAATTTGAAAAAATATCAAATTTTAACTGAAGTAGAATATTTTAATTTGTCTACTAGTTTTGGACAAGTGTTTTCTGCGGGTATCGGTGCTGAAGCTATTCGGGATCTATTAGTAGATATGGATGTGGATGTAATGCGAAAAGAACTTGCTGAGCAAGTTGATGAGGTTGATTCTATTACAAAGAAAAAGATGCAGAAACGAATCAAATTTTATCAAGGAATTAAAAAAGCAAAAATCAAATTAGAATGGATGTTACCAACAGTTGTGCCAGTTATTCCACCAGATTTGCGACCAATGGTTGCTCTTGATGGTGGACGATTTGCTACTTCTGATTTGAATGATCTCTATCGTAGAATCATCAACCGAAACAATCGTTTGAAAAAACTTATGGACTTACATGCTCCTGAGGTTATTACACGAAACGAAAAGAGAATGTTGCAAGAAGCAGTTGATGCTTTGTTTGACAACTCTGCTCGTCGTGGACAAGCTTCTGTAGCGGCTTCAACAGGACAACGTAGAGCACTTAGATCACTTGCTGATTCTTTGAAAGGGAAGCAAGGACGATTCCGTCAAAACTTACTTGGTAAGCGTGTTGACTATTCTGGTCGTAGTGTAATTGTGATTGGTCCCCAGTTGAAATTACATCAAGCGGGTATCCCAAAGAAGATGGCACTTGAGCTATACAAGCCGTTTATTATCAATAAACTTATTGAAAGAGAGTATGCTCATAACGTGCGTACAGCTGGGAAGATGGTTGATAATGAAACAGAAGAAGCATATGAAATTTTGGATAATATCATTCCACATCATTACGTAATGCTTAACCGTGCGCCTACTTTGCATAGACTTTCGATTCAAGCTTTCCAACCAGTTCTTATTGAAGGTAAAGCAATACAATTGCATCCTATGGTATGTGCAGCATTTAATGCTGACTTCGATGGTGATCAGATGGCAGTTCATGTTCCTTTGACAGATAAGGCACGTGAAGAATGCGCAAACTTGATGCTTTCATCAAAGAACCTTATTAAGCCTGCTAGTGGTGAGCCTATTACGACTCCAACGCTAGACTTGGTATTGGGTATTTATTATATTACTCATATTAAAAAAGGAGCTAAAGGTGAAGGTAAAATATTTGCTAATATTGATGAGGCAGCACTTGCTTATCAAAATGGTATAATTGCTGTAAATGCTGAAATTTATCTTCAATACAATAAAAAAACATACAAAACTTCAGCTGGTCGCGGAATGTTCAATGATATTTTGCCAGAATCAATGCGTTTCATTAATGAAGAAATGACAAAGGTTGAATTGAAAGACATCGTTGCAACAATGTTAGAGACTGAAGGTCAAGATGAGACAGCTCTATTTATAGATAGAGTGAAAAATCTTGGATTTGAAACTGTAACAAAATCAGGTATTAGTTGGGGAATGGATGACTTAAAAATTCCAGAAAAGAAAAAAGAAATTCTAGAAGCTTCACAAGTATTAGTGAATGAAGTTAGAGAGAATTATGACATGGGACTTCTTACAGAAGAAGAGCGTAAGAACCGTTCTATTGATATATGGAATAAAGCCAAAGATGATATTACTGAGGAAGTGAGAAATGGACTTGATAAAGAAGGTCCAGTTTATTCAATGGTTTATTCTAAGGCTCGTGGTAGTGAATCAGTTGTGGTACAGATGACAGGTATGAAAGGTTTGATGGCTGGAGCTACTGGTGAAACATTAGAATTACCAGTGCGAAGTTCATACAAAGAAGGTCTCGATGTGTTGGAATATTTCATCTCAACTCATGGAGCTCGTAAGGGTATGGCTGATACAGCTCTAAGAACTGCGACAGCTGGTTATCTAACTCGTCGTTTGGTAGATGTTGCTCAAGATGTGATAGTAACAGAAGAAAACTGTGGAGACAGAACTGGTGGATATGTTTACCGAGAAGATTCAGATAAGATTGGAATTGAGTTTTTTGCTAGAGTTGTTGGACGTACTGCTTGCGGTACTCTAAAGCATCCAAAAACTGATAAAGTTTTGGTAGAATCAAGTGATATTATATCAAAAGAACAAGCTCAAGCTATTGATAAATCTGGAGTCAAGAAGGTTAAGATTAGAACTGCGACAGCTTGTAAAACACTTCGTGGAATTTGTCAGAAATGTTATGGAATCGATTTGGGAAGAAGTGAAGTTGTAACACTTGGTCAGGCTGTAGGAACTGTAGCGGCTCAAGCTATTGGTGAACCTGGAACACAGCTTACTATGCGTACTTTCCATGTTGGTGGTGTTGCTGGAAGTGATATTACACAAGGTCTTCCTCGTGTAGAAGAAATCTTCGAGGCTCGTGTACCAAAAGGTGAGTCAATTCTTTCAGAAATTGATGGTAAAGTTGTTGAATATGAAGATGATGGTGGAAAATTTGTAACTGTTGTCATAGAAGAACAAGATAATAAGAAGAAACAAAAGAAATATAATGTTCCTTCAGTAGCAACAATCAATATTGCAAAAGGTGACCTTGTAACAAAGGGGCAACAATTAAATGAAGGTCATATGGATCTGAAAAAATTGTATGCAACTATGGGCAAGGAAGCTGTACATAGATATATTGTTAGTGAAATTCAAAATATCTATGCTTCACAAGGTGAAGGTATCAATGATAAACACATTGAGATTATAATAAGACAAATGTTCTCACGTATCAGTATAAAAGAAGCAGGAGATACAACTCTTATCCCAGGTGAGGTAGTTGAGCTAAGTGAGTTCAATGATGCAAATGAAGAAGCTGGAAAAGGAAAGATAGCAGAAGGAGAGCCAATGATACTTGGTATCACAAAAGTAGCTCTTTCAACTGAATCATTCTTGTCAGCTGCATCATTCCAAGAAACTGCAAGAGTTCTTATTAACGCTTCAATTTCTGGAAAGAAAGATCGTTTAAGAGGTCTAAAAGAAAATGTAATAATCGGACGACTAATTCCAGCAGGAACAGGATTCCGACAAGCAGAAAAAAAATAAAATATTTTTCTGTAGTTACAAAAAATAGGCACACAAAAAACCGACCATTTGGTCGGTTTTTTGATTGACTGTCTATTGATTTTATGATAATATTTTGTATCATAGTTTTTTAACAAAAAGATAAAATTCAAATAAGAGAGGTGTTTAATGGATGCCGTAGATGTAACATTAGAACAAATTGAAGATATTTTTTTTAAGACGATGTGTCAAGGATATGTTAGTAATGCAAAGGTTGAAAAATATGACATGCCAGGTATGCCAGGATATAAATGTATTACTTTTAGATCAGAAGATTTTGTCGTGCATGATGCATATTGTACTACACCGTTAAGTAATATGTCATCAGGTTTTACGACGATATGGTTCAAAGATACGCCTGTCTGGACAATGAAGTATGGTGGACAATATTCTCCTGATTGTATTCCATTATTAAAACTGGCTTTACGTAAAACTTATCAACAACATATTTTTCGCGGTTGTCGAGGTCCATCCCGTTGTGCGAGTCCAGATAAGCCACAACTTGTGTACTTCAATGATGTAGAAGATGAAAGTGATTTTGCACAGTTTGCGGGTCGCGAGTCCATAATTCTAACAGGCGTGGGAGAAGCTGGCTTTCATAGATATTTCGGCATGGCACTTATTTGATGTATTATTAGTACAGTACATATTTCTGTTACATGTGAGTGAGAGACGAAAAGTCCCAATGATATTGTTTGGTAGGAAGTAAAGCCATTCAGCTAGTGAATCCAGTGCTCACGTGACAGCAAAAATGTCTACAAAAATAATTATTTTTGTAGACATTTTTTTATTTGTAAAATTTCATCTGTAAATCCATCAATAAGTAATTGTTTTGCAGCTTCTATTGAGATACCTCTTGAGGTCATATAATTTAATTGTGCGGTATCTAATGGAATTATTTTTGCAGAGTGTTTACAATTAACTTCATTAGGCACAACTTCTAGTTGTGGAGATGTTATCACGTGTGCTTTATCACTCAGTAGTAAATTATAATTTTCTAGATTTGCTGTTGAATTGATGGCCTCCTTTAATATATCTATGACTCCTGTGAAATTAAAGTTACTTTTGTCATATAAGATACTTTTAATTAAGACATTACTAATACTATTAGGAGAAGAATGTCTTTGAGTTATATGTAAATTGAAAGCATCAGAATTTTTACATGTATAAAGTCCATAGATTTTGACATGTGCATCTTCACATTGAATATCAAAAATTAAGTTATTAGTTTTATTTTCAAAATAAAAAACGTAGTCACCAGGAACTGTGATTTTGTAAATCTCTTGATTGTCAGTTGTTATATCTCTAAACATATTCTTTAGTCTATTGAACGTTCCATTTCCAAGTTAATTAGTTTGTATAATTCTACAGAATATTCCAAAGGAATTTCTTTAGTTATTTCTTCTATAAATCCATTTACTAGCATGCTTCTAGATTGTTGTTCTGTTAGTCCACGACTCATCATATAAAATATTTTTTCATTGTCTATACTTTCTATACTTGCTTCATGTGAGATGCTAGCTGTTTTTTCCTTCGTATCCATTGTTGGATATGTATTTGATTGCGAATTATTATCTAGTAACATTGCATCACATTGAGTATGACTTTTGGCATTTTTTGCAGCAGTTGTTATTTGTATTAACCCTCTATAGTTTGATATGCCACCATCCATAGATATTGATTTTGAAATGATATTTGAATTTGTATTTGGAGCTAAATGTATCATCTTTGCTCCTGTATCTATAGTTTGATTTTTACCAGCTAACGCTATAGACATCATATTTCCACGAGCACCATCACCAGCTAAAAGTACAGCAGGGTATTTCATAGTTACGCCCGATCCAATATTACAATCAACCCACTCCATTGTAGCGCCCTCCATTGCCTTTGCTCGTTTTGTGACAAGATTATAAATATTTGTGCTCCAGTTTTGAATTGTTGTATATCGAATCTTTGCATTTTTTAGGACAAATATTTCAACTACAGCAGCATGAATAGATTCAGTTGAATAAGTTGGTGCAGTGCAGCCTTCTATATAATGCACAGATGAATCCTCATCAGCTATTATGAGTGTACGTTCAAATTGTCCAAATCGTTCAGCATTGATTCTGAAATAAGCTTGTAAAGGAAGTTTCACATGAACTCCTTTTGGAATATAAATAAATGAACCACCACTCCACACAGCAGAATTTAGTGCAGCAAATTTATTGTCAGTTGGAGGTACTAATTTACCAAAATATTTTTTAACTAATTTAGGATATTTTTTGACAGCAGTATCCATATCACAAAAAAGTACACCCAAATCATCAAGTTCTTTGGCAATAGATTCGTAAACAACCTCACTTTCATATTGAGCGCTAACACCGCCTAACCACTTTTTTTCATGTTCAGGAACGCCTATTTTATCATAAGTTTCTTTAATTTCATCTGGCAGGTCATCCCAGGAAGTAACTTGCTTGTCGGTGGCTCTTAGAAAATATGTTATATTATCAAAATTTATTTTTGATAAACCAGGACCCCATTTAGGCATTTCTTTTTCGTTGAATATTTTGTAAGAAGTTTGTCTAAATTTCTGCATCCAAGAGTCTTCTTTTTTATAATCGCTTATTGATTGAACTACATTTTTATTTATGCCAGGCTTAACTTTTGTAACAGAAACTTCAGGCATCGCAAAATCATGACGCCTGTTAAAGTTTAAATTATTTTTAGTTAAATTTTTTGTCATTTTTGAAACTTAAGAAGTATAGCCATCCTTTTCAATTTTTTCAGCAAGGGAAGAATCACCAATTTCAGTTATTTTACCATCGCGCAGTACAAGTACTTCATCGATATCTAAATAAGACAATATTCTATTATAATGAGTTATTAAAATCAATATTTTATCGGAATCTTGGACGAATTTTTTTAAAAAGTTTGCGATAATGCCAAGAGCATCAATATCTACGCCAGTATCTATTTCATCTAAGATAATATATTTAGGATTTAATATAGCAGCTTGTAAAACTTCCATTTTCTTTCTCTCACCACCACTAAAGTTTTCATTTAGTGAACGAGTCAATAATTCTTTTGGTATCTCTAATTCTTTGGCAATAGATTTAATTTTTTGCATAAGTTCTTTACTGCTCATGTCACTACGAGATATAGCAGTTCTGAGTAATTGACCAACTGTTACACCCGGAAGTGCAATTGGTGATTGAGGAGATAAGAAGATTCCAAGAGATGCTCTCTCATTTGATTGCAAGGCATTTATTTTTTTGTCACCTATAGTAATAGAGCCATTTTCAATAAAAAGTTCCTCACTACCCATAATTGATTTTGCTAGTGAGCTCTTACCAGAACCATTTACTCCCATGATTGCGTATATTTTACCAATTTTAAAATCAAAAGAAATTTCATGTAATATTTCTTTGTCATTAGCTTTGATTGTAAGATCCTTTATAGATAACATTTTTTGCATAAAAATTGTTAGATAAATAAAATCCGCCGTTCAGGCGGATTAAATGCGGAGGCGGAGGGATTCGAACCCCCGGTCCCCGTTAGGGGACTTCGGTTTTCAAGACCGATGCATTCGACCACTCTGCCACGCCTCCAGTCAACTACAAGATATATCATAACAGGTAGCAAGGATTTTGTAAATATGTTAATATATTAATACTTAGAAAAATAAAAATAATATAATGATGAATTTACGTGAAGATAAAATGAATCAAACAAGCTCAGACAATCAGAACTCTTTTTCTAATGATAAAAAACAGTTACAACAACCAAATCAAAACAAACAAATAAAAAAACCTTCACAACAAAAGAAAATTCAGCAATCAACTTCTAAACATATAGTTCAATCAGCTCCGCTCAAGAGAGTGTTGGATGATAATGTGCAAAGAAATGCACAACATGAAAAATGGATTAGAAAAGAAGCAAAACAGCCATTGCCAGCTGAAGCGTTAGAATATCAAAATGATTATGATTATGAAAAAGAACATTCTCAATATCTAATTACAAACAAAGAAGATGTAATCGTGCATTGGAGAGGTCCTGATTTTGAGCATTATCCGCGTAGTAAGAATTGGTATTTAGGGATTTCTATAACAATAGCATTAATCTGTCTCTATGCTTTATGGACGGATAGTATAATAATGGCAATAGTTTTTGGACTTATATGGATAGTTGGATATCTGCAATTATCAAGACCTCCAAAGGTTATTGATTTTGCTGTAACGTATGATGGAATTTTAGTAGGTGATGAAATGTATGATTTTGATGATATTAAGTCTTTCTGGATTTTTTATGAGCCACCACATACACGTATTATTAGTTTACATGTTAAAGGTCATTTGAGGCCATATTTACATATACCATTACATCAAGTCGATCCAGTTATAGTGCATGAAAAATTAGTAGAATTCATACCTGAAGAAAAACAAGAGCAGAACCTGATAGATATTTTAGAAAGACTGTTACATATATAAATCAAAAAAGACGTAGCAATACGTCTTTTTTAGATTGACTTTTATACATTTTTTGTGTAAAATAATATTTGTTATATAATTTAAATATGTCCTTGTAGCTCAGTGGATAGAGCGTTTGGTTGCGGTCCAAAAGGTCGTAGGTTCAACTCCTACCAAGGACACAGAAAATATAAAACAACCTATTAGTAGGTTGTTTTTTATTTTAGTTATTTTCTTTTAATGCCATTTTTCTTTTCAGAGTTTTCTTTTTCTTTTTCTAATTTCTCATCAGCCTGTTCTACAGTTTTTTCTATCACAGTTTTTTTAGTATAGAGATTCATAAGTGAAAACATCACCATTGCAGCAAGTACAATTCCAACAGCATTCAAAATAAACATTGCTAGTGCACCAGATACAACAGACATATTGAGAGTTGCTATGCCGATACCAACAGTTGCAAGTGGTGGCACTAAAGCAACGGCAATAGCAGTTCCTGGAAGTGCTTCTGATAAATCAGGCTTAACTCTAGCAAAGGCAGTTGCAGTACCCGCAATAATTGCTATAAGTAAATAAACAATAGATGGTTCTATACGCTCAAGTATTTCAGGATTTAATTCAATCATGAAGTTAGAACTCGATGTGAAGTTCCAAAGCAACCAAGTAGCAATTGCAGAAAGACCTATTGCATAACCAGCTGATTTGAGAAGTGTAAAAAAAGATCGTGAAATTAACTTACCATCAGCAATTACAATCCCAAGAGCCAGAGACAAAATAGGGGACAGTATCGGAGCGATAAGCATAGAAGCTATGATAACAGCAGAGTTATTTATAAGGAGTCCACACGCAGCCATCAGCGCAGACAGAACAATTAGAAAAAAGAATGAAGGACGTGGAGTAGAATCATCAATCAATTCTTTGACAGAGAGAACTTTATCTTGTTCTGTGATATTATCAAAAATAAGACTCATATTTTTTATTTAAAAGATTATTATATAAATGATAACATAAAACTTGATTTGTAGCATATTTGATGATACACTAGTTTTTGTACAATTGAATACAAATATGGAGAGGTGCTAGAGCGGTCGAATAGGGCACCCTGCTAAGGTGTTAGGTCTTTACGGGCCTCGAGGGTTCGAATCCCTCCCTCTCCGCACACATAAAAAGCTCTTGTTCAAGAGCTTTTTATTATAAGGAGTTTATCACTTTGGAACTATCAGTGATATACTTGATATATAAAAAGTAAAATAAAATTTATGAAATTATTTAAAAAAGTTTCAGTTATTGAGACAAAAAGATGTTTTGTATTATCACAACGCTTTACATCAAAAAAAATGCGCAAAAAAGGAATTAAAGAGTATAATCCAGATAAGGATACACTTATACAAAACTTATCAAAGACTAAAAAGAAGGTTTTAAAACTAAGAGAAAAGTCACTTGATAAAATTATAGGAGATGAATATAAAAAAAGATTAAAAGCATATGAAACATTGGATTGGTATTTGGGTGAAGTAAATGTATCTGAAGTTAAAGTGTGGAATAGGACAGGCGGGTTATATGAGTCATGGACACAAAGAGTTTCTTTAAGTCAAACTGCACAAAAGTTAAGAGTCGAACTTAAAAAAGATAAGTCGAAAATTCAAAAAAGACGAGCGTTTCAAGTAGTTCCTCAAATAATTCCAATAAAAAGAATATTGCAGAAGGAAAAATATTTATTACCAATAGTTGTGCCAAATGGAACATATAAAAAGCATAATGGAGGAATTAAAACAATCTCATGGTTTTTGGATGACGGTTGTATGAGGTCATTAGCGTATGCTGTATCAGGAGATGAAAAAATTAAAGTGTATATTGGGATTTTAAAAAGTGAGTAACAAATAATTTATGTATTAACTATTGTTAAAAAAGTTCCAACATCGTTCCAGACTCCCCGCGTTTACAATTCACATATCTTAGATGTGTATTTTTTGTTTTTATTATAAAACTCTAAAAGTTCCAAATGGATATATTTTATGATATTATTTGAATAGCTTTTAAAAGAGTGCTTGTAAAGTATTTTTTTCTTGGGCTGGAATATAAGAAAAAATTTCTAGAGGTATTTATTTTTGAACTATATAATATGGAGAAACATTTTAAAAAATCAATTGAGGAAAAACAGGTTTCTCAAGAGTTTTCTCAAAAAAGAAACATGACTAGAAGATCTTTTATAAAGAGTGCTGTCGGAGCAGCACTTGTAGTTGCTAGTGAACCAGTTGTAGGAATGGCTGAAGCTCTTGCTAATAATAATGAACAATTATCTGATAAAGAAAAAATTGATCAATTTGTTGTGAAACTGGTAGGTTCAACAAAAGACCAAATACCTCAGATGACTGATGGTGATAATAAAATGCAGTCTTTTTCCAATAATTTTAGATATATTCTAGACTTACTTATAGAGAATAAAAATTTAGTTGATGAAACAACATATGCAGGATTTGCTAACCTGCAACAAGCAATAAATAGGAAAAATTTTTCGCGTATTGAAGTTGATCAGGCAATGTCAGAGTTGTTAGTGCACTTTGCTAATAATGGTTATTTTTTTAATATATATAATCAAGTTAATGATGAAGATCTTTTTATCAAAGGTTCTAATCAAGAAATTTTATTAGAACAATATGAAGGAATAACCAAAGTTTTTCCGCAAGTTTCTGGGAAAAAAACAAATTTATTTTATGTTGATTATGATAGAAGGGATAAAGAAAATATTATATTTGGAGTAACTACGCATGGGCAAATCATGATTAATATGAATGAGCATGATAGATATTTCGAAAGCGAAGCTTCAATAGCCAAGGAAAAGTATCCTTTTTTGGAAGAATTGTCTAAGGAAAATTTTATAAAGCATACAGAAAGTAATGAATTAGCACATAAGGTATTAAATTTTGTATATCATTTTTCACCCTTAATAAAGCATGATTGGCAAGCAGTTGATAGTGGCACCTCAGATTATCAGATTAAAAATTCTGAGGATGTTTACGAATTTCTTTCCGATGCTGTAAGCATGAATACTGAACCAGAGGTTTGTGTATTGATGATTCTTTCTGCAAATGGATTTAAAGAATCATATGGTTATTCTATTGATTTTTTGAAAAGTGTGTTAAATAAAAAGATGAAAATAAGTGGAGTGTATGAAAAAAGAGAAATATTTAATGAAGAACAGAGGATGAGCGATTTTTTAAAGGGATTGAGCAGTGAAGATTTTGTTGATATACAAAATGCATTTTTGGAACAATCTAGAGTTTTGATTGATGAAATAGAAAAAATTAATATTAGTAGTAGTTAATAATCGTATTTTCCATCAAAAAAGTTTCAATATCGTCTCATCCTCCCCGCAAACAAAAAACACACAACTGGATAGTTATGTGTTTTTTAAAATTACATTATTTTGATAGGAAATGTTTATTGACACAATTCCTTTCCTTCGCCTACTTTTTTTGTAGCAATAATATCAAGTAGTGCGCCAATAATTAGTCCATCTATAATTATCCAATATGGAGATAAACCTGCGAATATGGTTGCAGTTTGCATATATGTAACCAATGAATCAAAAGAGATTAGTATAAAAGCAAGTGCGAATGATCCACCAATCATTGCGCCACGTATAGCAGCAGTAAATCTGATATTAAATACTGGAATTTGAGTAAAAATACCAGCAACAGCAATTGTTCCACCTAGAAGTGCAAACCCTACCAATATACCAATACGCATATGCATAGTTACATCTGGCCACATGTAGGGTAAAAATATCAAGGTAAGTACTCCAATCAATCCTCCAATGCCTTTTGAAAAAAAAGCGCGTTGTGTAAGTTTTTCATTCATAAACATTATTTATTATTTTATTACACTCTTATTTTAGCATAGTAGGTTGAAAAAATACTAAAAACTTAATGTGAATTTATCAAAAAAGTTCTAATATCATCCCATGCTCCCCATATATAAAAATTACACAGATCAGATATGTGATTTTTTATTTCTAATTCAGTACTCTTTATTTTGATTATGAATGACTTGATTGGTGAAAATTAAAGAATAAGGGTAAGATGATAAGAGAAATAGTAATAATATTAATTATGAAAGTACAAGAATTTCGACGTAAAGTTAAAGTTGGGACGATAATTATTGTAGATGATAAGGAGCTTGATGTATTGGAAATTGTAATGTTCCGTTTGGATGATAAGAGTTTTTATATTAAATGCTTTTTGTCTGATGGATATGTTTTGGCGGATGATGCGGAGGATAATTCTTTTGTATTGGTTCGTGAGGTTAATTGTGATATAGCACAACCATTTCCAGAAGATGTAACATATGATGATAAGGATTTCACATTTCTTTTTGAGGCACATGCAGTTGCAGAACACACAAGTGGCGAAGAGATTTTTAAAGAAGGCGAGAGTGAAACATTTTGGGATTATGATTCTGAGGAAGGTTTTTATCTTAGTCTTGGTGTAAATGATCAGAGCGGTAAACGTCAAGATTTTTATGGCAAAGTGATTGATGAAATAGAAATAGTATAACGGCGTTAAATAACGCATTGTTAATTTGATATCAAAAAAGAACTAGCTTCATGCTAAAAGCATGAAGCTAGTGAGTAAATTGAGTACAAAATTATTTTGTACTTGAGTGGCACCATCCGTGTGCATCTGCATGATGGGAATGCCACAATCCATTTGGTTCTGTTGATTGTTTACCTGGAGCGAATCCTCTTGCATCGGGATGATTTTGGATAAAATCACTTGCGTCAGGATGAGCATCTTCTTGTCGTAGAACTTTTTTAATCATATCAGGATTTTCTGTAGTCGTTTTCATTTTAGCTGTACCTCCTTATTATTGTTTTGTGATACTGTTCAGCTTTTACTTAATAATCTAATTTTAACATATTTATTAAAAGAAACTAGTTAAATTTAGAATATTGTATAAATTCTTTCATAAATAAATTAGAGCAAATCTATATTCATCAAAAAAGTTCCAACAGCATTCCATGCTCCATGCACACATAAAAAAGCTCTTTTTCAAGAACTTTTTTTGTAGGCATTACTTTGGAGCTTTTGGATTTTGTGAAAACTACAGATGGGATATAACCGAAATAAAAAGTCCATGAAATGTGTATTATATAATGAGAGGTTATTATGTATAATTATTAGTTTTATGCTTATGAAACACGATATTAAGGTATTTGCACTTGCTATTACGCATGGACACACACGTGATTTGATAAGTGAACATGTGAAGGAAATTAATCACAAGAATGATCATGTAGTAATTTATGTTGATAATGCTGGTCCATTGCGAAAATTGAGAGATAACAAAGGCGATGAGCAAATCAAGAAGGCAGTAGATCAAGTATGTGGACAAAATTGTACATATGAAACAAAACTTTATAAACCTGATGTACGTCACGAAAGGGAAAAGCAAGTTCCGCATAGAATTAGACAATAACGTATTTCGTATGTTAAGAGGGTTAGCAGCCTTTAATATGTGTTTAAATGTTAATAAAAGAATATGAGAGCTATAGAAATTATTAAGAATCTTATCAATGTTATAGGGTCAAGTGTGGGGGTAATTATGATCGCCATTGGATCTGTTATGTTTTTAGGTGCATTTCTTAAATTATATGTATTCGATATTCGTTCAGATGAAGATTTTCGAGCATATCAATGTGATCAAATAATAGATGCGCCATATACTAATCCGCAACAAACAGGGAATTATGTGATAACACAGAAGCAGCTTTCAGAAGAAGATAGATTAGAACAGTACGAGCAATGTATTGCGCGTGAAAACAAACGTGAACAAATACAATTCGTTAATCGCAAAAAACATGCAATGATCGATGGTTTTGCTCTTATTGTTGTAGGATTGCCAATTCTTCTTTTCTATATGTTTCGTGCAAAAAAATAATTTTAACAATTTGAGTTGATATCAATATCTTTTAGTGAAAAGATATTGATAAATAGATAGAGATATGAATACACAAAAAGAATTAGTTGACTACCTCTTGTCTACAGGAGTTATGACAACGCCAAATGTTATTGATGCATTTAAAACGGTTAATCGTGCAGATTTTGTTTTGAGTGAATATGTAGCAAATACTTTTGAAGATCGTCCATTGCCGATAGGGTATGGACAGACGATATCACAGCCAAGAACTGTTGCTTTTATGTTAGAACTGCTAGAGTTACAAGTAGGCGATAAAGTGCTTGATGTTGGTGCAGGGTCAGGATGGACTACGGCATTAATGGGTGAAATTGTGGGAGTGTCAGGATTTGTGCGTGGTGTAGAACTTGTGTCAGAGTTAGTAATGTATGGACAAAAAAATCTCGCTAAATATAATATGTCACATGTATCAATTCAGCAATCAGGTACTTCTTATGGTCTACCAGAATTTGCACCATATGACAGAATTCTTGTATCTGCAACATGTGCAGAAATTCCAAAAGATCTTATTTCACAATTAGCTATTGGTGGTCAAATGGTAATTCCTGTAAAAAATGATATTGTATTATACATTAAATATACAGAGACAGAAGGTAAAATGAAATATTTTTATGGATTTTCGTTTGTGCCATTGATGGAAGTGGACTAATGTTAATAGATATATTTAAATTTGTAATAATGTCAAAAAAATATGAAATACAAAGCAATAGGATTTGATTATGGTGGTGTGATTTTTGGACGGTCTAGCATGGCATTTAATGATGGTGCTGCAGCTATATTCAATGTAGAATCAGATAAATTATTGAAAGTGTATTTTCAAAATAATAATAGGCTTAATCTTGGAGAGATGACTTGGGAAGAACTGTGGAAACATATAGCAGTGGAATTGAATTGTGCTGATAAGCAAGAAGCTATCATGGAGTTTATTGTCAGATGGGGAAGGGATCAAAAATTAAATTTGGATGTTGTGGAATTGATTAAAGTTCTGAAAACTGCTGGATACAAGATTGGACTTTTGAGTAATTATAATAGTGGTTTGCATCAAATGTTAGAAGAACAAAAAATTGATAATTATTTTGATGTAGTAGGAATTTCCTCTGAAATGGGTGTTATGAAGCCGAATGTTGAAGCATTTTCTAGTTTTTGTAATATGTTAAATGTACAACCAGATGAGTTAGTATATATAGATGATACGCCAAAAAGTCTAGAAACTTCGGGAGATGTTGGATATACTCCAATTTTATTTCAAAATTTTGATAAGTTGTATCAAGATTTAAAAAATTTGAATATTGTATTAGAGTAGGGTGTTTAATGACCACATTAAATGTATATTTAATGTGACCATTCTTTGTCTGAAGGAATTTGTTATGAATTAGAGTGCTCATATATAGTATGTGTTATAATGAGACTAATAATAATTTAATAACAAAAAAATGAAAAGTATAATATTGATAGTAACGTTCGAATTGAATGATCAAAATTTATTGGAGGATTGGAAACAAATGTCAGCTGGTATTACAGCGCAATTGCAATCAGTTGATGGGTTTATCTCTAGAGATTCAGCAGTGGATGAAGCTGGTAAAATTTATTGTGTTGTGAAATGGGAAAGTATGGAACAACAAAAAGAATTTAGAAAAATTCTAGAAAGTCCAGCTTTTGAGGAAAACATGAAAGCATTCGCAAAAATTGCAAATATGGAAACAATGGAAGAAAAGTTCATAGAGGTTATTTAGGGTTCATTTTAAAAAAATAGCAATATCAAAATATGACACAAGATAAAGGTGTGAATGAAAATAATGTCGAAAGTGAGGATGATGTTTATTTTGATATTGATAATGAAAATATTACTGAAGATGAAGTTGTGAATGATGCGGATAAAAAACATAATAACAAATTTCAAGAATTTATTTCAAAAATATCACAAGCAAGTTAGAACGTGTATAACATATATTAAAAAACTCACTTATTTAAACAAGATAAGTGAGTTTTAAGTTTTGAAATAATGGACACTCTTTAGTCTAGGAGGCTTTTGATTTTTTGCTGTCTTCCTCTGCAGCAATACGAGCGGCTTCAGCAGCTGCTGAAGCGGCTTTTTTTTCTGCAGCAATACGAGCTTCTTGTTTTCGTCGTTCTTCTTCTAATCTGATACGCTCTTCTTCTGCTAATTTTTCTTTCAATTTAGTTTCTGCTTCAGTTTGTTTTTGTAAGGAAATATTCAGTTCTTCTTCTAGTCTTGCAATGCTACCATCTTTTTCATTAATTTTTTGTTGATGCTCTTCAGCAGTTTTTTGAAAGTCATTTTTTAAATCGGCTATTACATTTGTGCGATATGCAATATTTGTGCCAATTGATATGATTAATGCTACACTTAGGAAGCTAACTAATACATATATTAAGTTTTTTTGCATAAAATTATTTATAATGTAATAAAGTACCTAGTAGTATAAACTATATGACACAAGAATACAATTATCATACAGAGGTGATGGGATGTAATTTTGATATGACTTTTATTGCAGAATCAACTGTTCAAGCGGATAGTTATTTTACACAGGCTGTTGCTATTGCAAAATTGTATGAAGATAAATTTTCTCGTTTTGATCATAATAGTGAATTATCTTTTATTAATAGAAGTAAATCAGCAAATGTATCTGTAGAGTTTTTGGAGGTTTATGAGATTGCTTATAATCTTTATGAAAAGACTCAAAAACGATTTAACCCACTTATGCAAGTAGCTCGTATTGGATATGATAAATCATTTGAAAAAATTACTGATGTGGAGACGGATAATATAAATGATACAAATTATAATATAAATTTAAATGAGGTAACAATTTTGACAGATAGATTTATTTTGCAAGATTCACAAAAGTTAGATTTTGGAGGTTTTTTAAAAGGATATGTTGCACAAAAAATCGCACAAAAAATGGAAAGTTCTGGAGGAATTATCATTAATATAGGAGGTGATATGTATGTGCGAGGTAAAGATTATAATGATGAGAAATTTATTATAGAAATTATACATCCACTTGATAAGACGAAAAATATTTCAGTTATTATTGAAAATGAGGCAGTATGTACAAGTGGAACATATAAAAGGCGATGGGGTAAAGATGGAAAAGTAAAACATCATATATTAAATACTGATACAAAAGATAGTACAAAAACAGATGTGATTTCTGCAAGTGTAATACATAGAGATGGTTCAGTTGCGGATGCCTATGCAACGCTTGCTATAACACTTGGTTCACAAAAGGTGAGACAGTTTTTTGATAAACAACAAATTAAATTTGTGATTATATGTGAAAATGGTGATATACTTAAGTCAGATAAATTTAAATAAATAATTATGAAAATATTGCGAATTATTCAAAATATCATTATAGGCATTTCATTGTTTGTACTCTCCATACTACCGTTATTAGTTGCCTTTGGTGATGACTATATAAAACTAGAAAGCACCTTATATAAGGTATCTTTCATATCAGTTTTTTTGGTAATGTTAATTCGTCCCCTTGCTGATATTTTTAGAAGTCAAAAGTGGTTGCGAAAATTAGTTTACTTAAGAAAGGGATTTGGAATTTTGTCAGCATCAATCATTGTGGGATTTGTAATTGGACATATCATTTCACCAGAATCACAATATATAGCATCAATGTTTACAAAAGAATATTGGTCTTTGGATAGTTATATGCTATTTGCACACATCGGTGATATTACAGCTTTGATTCTATTGATTACATCAAACAATTTATCAATGATGCTATTGAAACAAAATTGGAAACGCATTCAAAAACTTGCATACGTATATTTTTATACTGGAGGAATTTATGAAGCATTAGCACTGGAAAGTGAATTTGCTATTGTTGCAATGATTATAATTACCCTTGTTACAATAATTGCATTTGTTATTAACATAAAAAAATATGAAAAAAATTAGCAGTTTATTTATCATATCGTTATTTGTAATTACTGGATGTAGTAAATTGAATATTGTAAGTGAAGTAAATGACTTTGAAGCGTGTGTGGCAGCAGGAAATCCTGTGATGGAGAGTTATCCAGAGCAGTGTATTTATGAAGAAAAAATATTTGTAAATGATGTAACTGACCAAGTGGATGAAATGTCTTCTGTTTATATAGTGAGCATAGATGGTTCAGTAAGTTGGGAGGAAAATTATTCTGAGGACTTAATTGGGTGTGATGATAAATTATTAGAAGTTGTGGTAGGTGAAAACTTATCACCAGAAGAAGCACTTGAAAAGTTAATATATTTAAAAGAAATTGATTTCAAAAGTGGAGAGTATAATGCGTTTTTATTATCTGATAAGTTGGAGATTATTAGTTTTGATATTGAAAATGGAATTGCTATTGTTAAATTTTCAGATAAATTAATGACTGGAGGGACCTGTGATGCACCACGGATAACAGCTCAAATTCGTGAGACATTATTGCCATATCCAGAAATAGATGAAGTTGAAGTTTATGTAGGTGAGGAAAGTATTGAGAATTTTCTTTCGGAAAAAGATTAGTTGCGTGAGTTTTTCGTTTGATTTATAATTAAAGTCATAAGTTAATTAATAATATTTTTTATGAAAAATATAAAGGCTATAAAAAGTGCTTCTGTGATTGGTGTGGTTGCTGGAGTAATGATGTTAAGTGGGTGTGGAGAGCAGGTTGCTAATATGAAAGATGATGTAACTAATAAGATTGATGAAGGTAAAGGAATTGTGGGAGGTTTGCAAGATGCAATGAAAAATGGAGTTGCAATGAAATGTGTAAGCAGTGAGGACGATTGGGTTACATATACAAATGGTACAAATATGAGAACTGAAGGAACAGAGAATGGCAAAAAACAAATCATGGTAATGACAGAAGGTGTTACATATTTGTGGGAAGAAGGATCTACAACTGGTGAAAAAATGGATCCAAAATGTTTTGATGCTATGATGCCAGAAAATATGGATATGGAAATGCCTGAAGATGAGATTTTTGAAGATGAATTTACAGTTGAAAGTTTAGAAGCTGAAGAAGAAGCTGGAAAAATTAGTTGTTCAGCCGCAACAGATGCTGATTTTTCAATTCCAAAAAACATTACTTTCACAGATCAGTGTGATATCATGAAAAAAGAATTGGAAAAATTTAAAGAACAAATGCCAAATATGCCTGGTATGGATGGATTACCCGAAATTCCAAATATGCCACAGATGTAAAGTTGAATAAATTAGAAATAAAAAAATCACACTTATAGAAACGGTGTGATTTTTTTAGTGTAAATTTAATGAAATTTATGGATGTATATCATGAGAGATTTCAGTTGGGTCATGTTCAGCATGATGTTCATGTGAGTGTGGTACGATATTATTTACTACAAACATCATAACTATACCAACTAAAAAAATTATTAAGTGTTGTATGAATGTGCTGGTTTTTTTTGCATTGTGAAATGTGTGAGGTATTATATCTCGGATAAGTACATATATAAATCCTCCAGCTGCAAATCCCATTAGTGGAGCCATCAACCAAGCTACAGATGATAATAATAAAGTGAGTGCAATACCTATAAATATACTGCCAGATATTATGAAATTATAGAGTAAGGCTTTCTTAGTCGAATAACCAGCCTCTTTGAAAACAAAAAATTCAGAGATTTCTTGTACTATTTCGTGTAGAAAAATCCCAACTGTAGCTACTATCCCAACATGTACATTCACCATAAAAGCACCTACTATAAGTATTCCATCACCAACATTATGAAAAGCATCACTCCACATCATGCGTTGTGCGTCTATGCAGGAATGTTTATTTCCGCAGTCCGGCGGAAGAGAGTGATGATGATGTCCTGATGGCATAAATCTTGTAATTATTTCTATTAGGATAATTCCAAATAAAATACTTGATATTGTGATTAATATTGATTCTGAAAGATGAAACGTTTCTCTAATTAGAGAGTAGGCAAGTACTGCAAATACACCACCAGCGAATGCAGTTAGATATTTGGAATTTTTTTGGATAAGACCTCCAAATCCTTTCCACACAAAAAGTACTCCAACTAAAGAAGCTAGCATTACAGCGAATGCAGATAATATTATATATAAAATCATATTATGTATTTATTTTTAATAACTGTTCTATTCTATAAACAATAGGGGATGTTGTCAAGTAATTGCAAGTAAGTTGCATTTATGATAGTCTAGATGCAAGTGTTAGTTATAAATTAATTTGTATGGATAAGAAAAAAGAATATAAACAATTACTACATGATGTAGGATTAAAGGCTACAAATTCTAGGATTTATGTTTTGAATTTTTTTGATGATGTCAAAAGGCCAGTCTGTGTTAAAGATATAGATGAAAATATTAACTGCATTGATAATGTAACTATTTATAGGATTGTTGATATTTTTTTACAAAAGGGAATAGTTAGGGCTGTACATGTATGTGGAGATAGTAGATTTTTTGAATTAGCTGCATTACCTCATCATCATCATATTATATGTAAGGAATGTGGTATGATTGAAGATATTAATAATTGTAATTTGAAAAAAGTGATAAAAGAAATAGAAAAGGGTAGTTGTAAATTTAATAGTATAACAGAACATACTTTTGAGCTTTTTGGAATTTGCAAGGAATGTAAGTAATATATTTTTATGATAATAAAACAGAAAGACATTTTTTTTCATGAGATTGATTATTCAGAAATAAATGATTCAATTGTCATTTTGGACATTGATGGAACATTGGCGTGTAGCTCAAAAAAAACCATTGATGAAAATGTTTTAGTAATCATAAGAAAATTACAAAAAAATAATTCAGTCTATGTATTTTCAAATAATTATAATGGTGTAAGAAGCCGAGAAATAGCAAAAAGTATAAATTTGCCTTACATTGAATCACCATATAAAAAGCCAAATAAAAAAGTATTACATTATATAGACGGTGACATTTGTGATGTTGTTACTATAGGGGACAAATATTTAACAGATGGCTTATTTGCACAATTTATAAAGGCTGAACACATTAGAGTAAAAAGGTATCGTTGCAAAGAGGATTCTATAGCTGATAAACTGGCATGTTGTCTAGATGATATTGTCTATTTTTTTGCTAAATCAGTGAGACTTGTTAAATAGGTGTAATTGAAAGAAAAAAGTCTAAATAACGTAATAGATTGTAGTTAGATATTAATTCATGGAAAATAGTGATATTTACAATAAGACAGATATAGAACTTGTATCTTTGACTAAAAAAGATCCAGCTGTTTTTGGTATTATCATGGAAAGATATGAGTCTAGGTTTATGGCTTATATTAAAAGAATTTCAGCTGTTACAAATGAAGAGGCTGAAGATATTTTGCAGGATAGTTTCTTGAAGGCATATCAAAATTTAAATAGTTTTGATGATAAGTTAGCTTTCTCTTCTTGGATGTATCGGATAGTGCACAATGAAACAATAAGTGCATGGAGAAAAAATAAATCAAGACCACAAGGCAATTCAATTCAAGTTGATGATGAATTTTTTGAAAGAGTTATTGATTCTCATGATGTAATAAAAAACATAGATGATGAGTTCATGATTGATAAGATGAAAGATGTATTTATACAAATGGATGATAAATATAGAGAAGTATTAGTTTTGAAATTTATAGAAGATAAAAGTTATGATGAGATTTCAGATATTTTAAAAAAACCACCAGGAACTGTGGCGACTCATATAAATAGGGCAAAGAAACAATTTAAGACTTTATGTGAAAAAAGTGACATTAATTTTTTAATTCAATAAGTATGACGGCAAAAAAAGCATCAAAATGTGCAATGGATAAAATTTTGCAAGGGAAGGTGAAGCAAGTACCTTCTTGGCATTTTGTGTTGAAAAATTTCATACTATGGCTTATTGGTATTACTTGTATTATAGCAGGTGCCTTTACAGTGAGTCTTATCATTTTTACAATTGCGAATAGTACATTATTTATTGATAATATTGCTTCTGATCATGTTGGTAAAAGAATAGTTGTGGCGATGCCTGTGCTTTGGATTTTTGTGACTGCTATTTTTATTCTATTATTTAAGGTTTTTATCAGACATACAGATAGTGGATATAAATATTCTATAGCAATAATTATACTTGCAAATATATTTTTGAGCTTAATTATGGGGGTTGCCTTGTATTTGAGCGGGATAAGTTATTTAATCGATGATGTTTTAGGTGAATTAAGACACTATAATAGTGTGGAAAAAAGGCATGGAATAATGTTTAATAATCCGGATCATGGAGTTATTGTTGGACGAGTTGTAGGATGTGCTAAGGGAGATTATTTTACACTGATGTCGCCTACAGGTGAAAAGTGGCAAGTGATGAATGATCATATAGAGCAAGATAAAAGAGCTGAGATAAAAGATGGTCAAGTATTTTTAGTTGTTGGTAAAAAAATTGATAATAATATATTTGTTGCTTGTGATGTAAAGCTTCGCGGAATGAAAGGTGGTAGTGAACATGTAATAAGGAAGCGTATAAGATCTATGGATAGATATAATGAAAATAAAGAGTCAATGTGTAATTGTGAGCAAGTATCGCCGAATATGAATCTAATGATACAAGAAGCATGTGATGGTATTTTTTGAAAGAAACTAAAATAGTATTCGTAGTAATTAATGTGACAGGGGTGATGTATATTAACTAAATAAGTATATCAAATATGATGAATAAAAAAAGAATCATAATAAGTTCATTTGTTACGGTGCTTGCTGTAGGAACAATAGGTGCAAGTTTCGTAAGCGCTAATGTTGATAAAAGACATGAGCGAGTGCAGGATGCAATTAGAAATAATGATTTTAAAGCATTTGCACAAGCTAAAGAAAGTTGTCCAATAGCTCAACGCATAGATAATAAGAAAGATTTTGAGGCAATAAAACTTGCACACGATTTACGTGCAGAAGGAAAATATAAAGAAGCAAGAAATGTATTAGAATATGCAGGAATTGAACATCCTGGAAGAAAGGTGATGAAGCATAAACGGGATGTAGATGTAAGAAATGCTATAGAAAAAGGTAATTGGGAAGAATTTACAATTGCAGCAAGAAAAAAAGCAATCGCAACTAAAATTGATACAGAAGAAAAATTTAATTTAATGGTAGAAGCTCACGAATTAAGGGTTGAAGGGAGATATGAAGAAGCTCATGAAATAATGCAAGACTTGGGAATGCACAATAGGGGAAGAAGTTATATGAAGTAACTTAAATGAAGTAGAGAAATTTAACAACGAACATTTGAGAAAATGTTCGTTGTTTTATATTGCTGAAAAATGTACTTTTGTGATAGAATTAATTTATATATGTATTTGAAAATAAAATAAATTATGGGGAGAAAAAAACAAGATGATAATGAGGAATATGAGGGAGATGGTGAAGAGTTCGCAGCACTGAGTGTAAGCGGTCATGCGAAGCGTTCGATAGCAGCAATTTTTTTGTTTGTTTTTGCTGTGATTTTTTTGTTGGGATTTTTTGATGCTGCTGGAGTCGCTGGGGCAAAAATGACAGATTTACTAGGTCAGATTTTTGGTTGGGGTAAATATTTAGCAACACTAGTTTTTGTGTATGTTGGAATAATTTTACTTAGAAAAAAAGTAGAAACTAAATTTTATGTAACGAAGATAGTTGGGATGGCTCTGGCTTTCTGGGGATTACTTGCTCTTATGCATTTACTATCTGTTGATCCTACACAATTTAAGTCCATGGCTAGTAATGGATCTGGTGGTGGATATTTGGGTTATGTATTGGCTATGTCCTTAGCCAAGTTTTTAGGTAAAATTGCTGGGGCTATAGTATTGGTTGCTGTTATTGCTATTGGATTTATAGTTGCTTTTGACATGTCTTTGGTTGGACTTGGAGACAAAGTACCATCTATGAAAAAAAATGATAGTGAAAAAAAGTTTGGTTTCTTTTCGCGAAAAGAAGATGCTGATGAGTTTACTCAAGACGATGAAGAATTTGAAGAGGATGAAAATGAGGATGTTGAATCTGAAGTGATGGAGGGAGACGCTGATGAGGAATTTGGCAATGATGAATTTGACGATGTGGAAGAGGACATTGAAGAGATAAATGTAGAAGAAATGCCAGTTGCTAAAACTCCGACAGCAGCAGATAAGGCAGAAGAAATTATTGCCGATAGAAAAGATGACACAAAACAAATGACACAACCAATAAATGTTGATTGGGAATTACCACCATTGAAGCTTTTGAAAAGAAGTGGTACAGCTGCTAAGGGTGGTGATGTGAAACAAAGAGCTCAAGCAATACAAGAAACATTTCAAAATTTTGGCATTGCAATGGAACTGGAAGATATTGTCACTGGTCCAACAGTTACTCAATTTAGTTTCCGTCCTCAGAGTGGTGTGAAGCTTTCTAGGATTACTGCTCTGAATGCTGATTTAGCACTTGCTCTAGCAGCACATCCAATACGAATTGAGGCTCCGATTCCAGGTAAATCACTTGTGGGCATAGAAGTTCCAAATAGGGAGACTGCTATGGTAAGAATGAGAAATTTATTAAACACAGATGAGTTTGATAATCCTGATGAAAAGTTATTGTTAGCTCTGGGTGAGGATGTTAATGGTGATTATATATTAGAGGATTTGGCAAAAATGCCACATCTACTTGTAGCAGGTACAACGGGTGCTGGTAAGTCAGTTGCTATAAACGGCATACTTTTATCATTGCTTTACAAAAATTCACCAGAAGATTTGAAATTAATATTGGTGGACCCTAAGAGAGTTGAATTATCTTTGTATCAGGGTATACCACATCTACTATCTGATGTTATTGTAGATAATGGAAAGGTTGTTAATGCGCTCAAATGGGCTGTAAGCGAGATGGAAAGAAGGTACAAGTTATTGCAAGAAACAAAGTCAAAAAATTTGGAATCGTATAATGTAAAAAGAAAGGCTGGTGGAGAACGGACGTATGCTGATCCAGATACGGATGAAATGGTTACAGAACCCATGGAAAATCTACCAGTAATAGTAATTGTAATAGATGAATTATCAGATCTGATGTCTTCGCATGGAAAAGAAGTTGAAGGTGTAATTGTGAGACTAGCTCAGATGTCACGTGCAATTGGAATTCACCTAATATTATCAACTCAAAGACCAAGTGTGGAAGTTATTACAGGATTGATTAAGGCAAATATGCCTACACGAATTGCATTAAAAGTTAATTCTAGTATTGATTCACGTACAATTTTGGATGCAACTGGAGCTGAAAAATTGGTTGGAAATGGAGATATGCTTTTCAGTGGTCCAAATACATCAACACCTGTGAGGTTGCAAAATCCATATGTATCAGAAGATGAAATAGAAAAAGTTGTGAATTTTATCAAAAGACAGGCAGAATCAACTGGTGCATATAGCATTGATGAGGATTTTGGAGATGAGGAATCAGGAGGTGCTACTGGACTAACCTCTGTGGACTTTAGTAGCCCAGTTGGAGTAGGTGGTAGTAATTCAAATTCGGGAGAGTCAGAAGATGCAGTTTATGGAGAAGCTAAGGAGATAGTTATAGCAGCAGGAAAGGCTTCAACTTCATATTTACAAAGACAATTGAGAATAGGGTATTCTAGAGCAGCTAGACTCATGGATGAACTAGAAGAAAATGGTGTAGTGAGTCCTCCAGACGGTTCTAAGCCTAGAAAGATATTAGTACAACAAGAAAATTCTGAGGTGCAGGAAATTGATGAAGCATAACAAATTAATTTTGTTTGAATAGTATTTTCTGGGATAGGTATATATAATTTGCTGAATTGATAGTGTTTTATGGAAAAGAAAAATTTTACTCGAAAGAAAGTACAGTCATTTACTTTAGGTGAAACGCTAATGCAAATGAGAGAAGGACGGCGAATGCGTTCTAATGATTTAGCACATGAAATTAATGTAAAAGCTTCATACATAGATGCTTTGGAAATAGGGGACTATGACAATCTTCCTATGAAAGTATATGTAAAGGGATATGTTAGGTCATATGCTAGATTTTTTGGTGTTTCAGATAAAAATCTCTTAGATATGTTTGAGAGAGAATATAGTATTTATCAAAATATAAACAAAAAAGATGAAGAGGAGGAAGTTCAGAGGTTGCCTAAGGTTCCTAAAATTGTTTTTACGCCAAAAATTATTGTAGTAATAATTTCACTAGTGGCATTATCGGGAATTGGTTTGTATTTATATTTCAGTGTTGATAACTTTATCTCATCACCATGGCTTATTGTAGAAAATCCTGTAAGTGGGAGTGTTATAAATAATAATAAAGTTGAGGTAAAAGGAAAAACAAGAAGTAATTCCCAAGTATTTATAAATGATCAACAAATTTTTGTAGATATGGATGGAAAATTTAGTGATATTGTGAGCTTAAATAATGGATTGAATGCTATAAATATTAAAAGTGTAAATAAATTTGAAAAAGAAAGTGTAGAAAAAATAGTAATTGAAGCAAATTATGAAATTGAAAAAACTGAGGAAATTATAGATAAAAAGGTTCATTTAATAATAAAGTCAATGAAGGGTCCTGTATGGATACAGGTCGTTTCTGATGGTGTTCAGATTTACAATGACACATTAGAATTGGATGAGGAAAAAACATTTGATGCAATAGATAATATAAATATAACCACTAGTAAAGGTGATGATACATTTATAAAGTTTGGAGATACTGAGGATTTTGAAACAATTAATGATAATCCTGGAATAGTTCGTGATATAAATTATGATATTAATGGACTTGTTAACGAAGATATTGAAGAAAAAGAGAAAAAAGATGACAATAAATAAATATTTGCTATAATAAATTAAGTAAACAAATTTATGTATGATGGGGATGCATGGGGATATAATTAATATAAATTATTTTTATGGCAAAAAAGAAAGATATGAAGAATGATGATGTGAAAAAAGATAATGGAGTTGATGCTGTTGTTGATGAGATTCGTACTAAATTTGGAGATGGAATGCTTATGAAGCTAGGGGATGCTAAGAGGGTTGATGTAGATACAATTTCTACAGGAGCATTGTCACTTGATATTGCACTTGGTGTTGGTGGAGTTCCACGTGGTCGTGTTGTTGAAATTTATGGGCCAGAGTCTTCTGGAAAGACAACGCTAGCTTTACATATTGCAGCAAATGCACAAAAAAATGGTGGCGTAGCAGCTTTTGTGGATGCTGAGCATGCATTGGATCCTGAGTATGCACAAAAAATAGGTGTAAATATAAATGAATTATTGGTTTCACAGCCTGACGCAGGAGAACAGGCTCTAGATATAGTAGAAACACTTGTTAAATCGGGTGCTGTAGACGTTGTGGTTATTGATTCTGTGGCAGCACTAACACCTCAATCAGAAATTGATGGTGATATGGGAGATTATCATGTGGGTAAACATGCGAGGCTTATGAGTCAGGCAATGCGTAAGCTTACTCCAGTCATTGCAAAATCAAGTTGTGTTGTGATTTTTATAAATCAAATCAGGATGAAGATTGGAGTAATGTTTGGTAGTCCAGAAACAACAACTGGTGGAAATGCTTTAAAGTTTTATTCATCTGTTAGACTAGATGTTCGGCGAGCTGCTCAGATTAAAAAAGGTGATGAGATAGTAGGAAATCATGTAAAAGTGAAAGTTGTAAAAAATAAAGTAGCAGCGCCATTTAAAATTGCAGAATTTGATATTATGTATAATGAAGGAATTTCACTTGCTGGAGATGTATTGGATGTTGGTGTTGAGTATGGTGTTATAACAAAAAAAGGTCATTCATATAGTTATAAGGAAGATAGACTAGGTGTTGGTAGAGAGAAAGCTAAGACAGAATTAAATCAGAATGAAAAGGTATTAAATGCCATAATGAAGGAAGTTCATGAGGCTGTAAAAAATGGTAAAGCAGATGAACAAAATACAGATGAAAAAAAAGCAACAGCAGTTAAAAGTGCAAAATAGCATGAAATATTATTATGTGATATAATAATAATGTTTATTAAATACAAAAAAATAAAATAAAATTATGTCATTGTTTTCGTCTAAATCAGAATATTCTTTAGGAATAGATTTTGGGACACAGTCAATAAAGGCTGTTGAGTTAAAGATGGTTAAAGGAAAAGCGCATCTAGTTAATTATGGATGGGTTGATGTTACTAATGTGAAGGAAACACCTGATGCATATGATAGTGATTATGCACAACGATTGAAAGATGCGTTGGGTGAGTTATTGATCCAGATGAAACCTCATACAAAAAAAGCAACTGTTGCAATACCAAGTTTCAATGGACTTGTTATGGTTATTGATTTTCCAAGAATGAATGAAAAAGAGCTTTCTGATGCAATGAAATTTGAGGCTCAAAAGTATATACCAGCATCTTTGGACGAGGTTAATGTTAGTTGGGAAATTATTGAGGAAAAAAAGGATGCAGTTGAAGCAGCGGATGATGGTATAAATCAAAAAACAGGAAGTTCTGAAAATATGAAGGTGTTGTTGGTAGCAGCTCCAAAAAGTGAAGTTCAATATTACGATAGTTTATTTGAAAAAGTCAGTACGTCAATTTCAACTTTGGAGTTAGAATCATTTTCACTAGTTAGGTCAGTTATAGGGAATACGAAAGGTCGGTTTGTACTTGTTGATTTTGGAGCAAAGACTACAAATATAGTTTTTGTAGAAGATGGTCTTGTATCAGTAAATAGAAGCGTTGATATTGGTGGGGTAAATATTACAAATGCAATAATGCAGGGCATGAACATTTCTAGAGAAAAAGCTGTTTCTTTGAAAAAAAATGGAGAAAATTATTTTTCAGGACCAGCAAAAATTGGATTTCCATCACTTAGTAATATAGGCAATGAGATAAAAAGAGTTTTGAGTGCGCAACGAAGTAATAAAATAGAGGAATTAGTGCTTTGTGGCGGAGGAGCTGAACTTGTGGGATTGCCTGAATTTTTTGAAAAAATGACTGGATTAAAAGTTGTTTTAGGTAATCCACTTAGTCACATAGTTTTTGATGAAGAAAAATCAGGAAATATAAAAGAATTAGGGAATTTGTTGTCTGTCTCCATAGGACTTGCTTTACGTGATTTGGAGGATAAAAAGTAAATATTTGAAGATAAATAAAATATAAGTAACATAAAAATAAATATATGGTTTCTGGAATAGGATTTCAAAGTTCGTCAGAAAAAGATAATAAAGTAAAAGCTCGTAATAAAACAGTTTCAAAGGGTACTGCGATGGGTACAATTTTTTTACTTATTACAATAGCAGCTTGGTTTTTTTTGGACATGAAACAAAAATCTCTAGAAAAAGAGGTTGCTAAAATTGAAAATGAAATAACAGCAGAAGGAATAGCTGCAAGTAATGCTCTTTCGGATGAAATTAAAGATATTGCTTCAAGGTCATACACTATGGAAAAAGAATTATATCGTGGATATGATTCAAATGATATTTTAGAAATATTGGAAAAATCAATGATTAAAAAATCTTCTGATGATTCTGGAAATCGTGTTGTATTGAAGTCATATCAATATAGCACTGGTTCAAGTACAAAAAAACAATTTAAAGATGGTGATGCAACGATAAAATCCTTAGGAAGTGTGACTATTACAGCTGATGCAGACACTTTTGATGTCATGGCACAACAAATTGAGACATTAAAAAATGTGGGTTATGTTGATGAGGAAATTTTGGAGATTGAACAGTTAAAGGGCGATGATGGAGATGATATGCTGGCAAAAAAGTATTATTTTGATAATGTAAAAATTGGAACAACTGATAGGGATGATAGCGGACGTATTATTTTTACATTAACAATGGATGTAAATAGAGGGAATATTTCGCCATTTGAAGATAAAGCATTGGAGGAAATTCATTTTGGTATTATTGGTGAAGAAAATGTGGAAATAATAACTCCAACAGAAGATATTACTCAAGAAAATGTGGGTAGTGCAAGTGATGAAATGGCAGTTGATGAAGATACTCAGACAAATGATAATACAGAAGAATCAATAGAATCTAATGAGACAGAATCAGGAGACGTAGGAGAAGAAGATGAAGAGACTATTTCGGAAGATAAAGTGCAAGAATAAAAAGAATAATTTTTTTAAAATAAAAATATGATTATAAAAATGTTAATGTTTCCAGCTATTATACTTTTGATATTGTATTTTGCTATAGCTCATATAGTACCTACATCAAAGGCTATTACTTCAACACAAAATACAATTGTCAAAAAACAAGTCGAATTGCAAATAATTAGGGATGACGCAGCTAAGACTGAACAATTCAAGAAAGATATAGAATCTCATCCAGAAGAGAATGCATATGTTTTGAAATTTGTTCCAAATGATCCTCGTGAAGAAATATTACTTAGTGATATCTCTCAATTAGCAGAGGAGTCAAATGTTAATTTATTTTCCATTGGTTTTTCTGGTGGTGATATAAATTCAAATAGTAAAGATGCAGCCACAACTAAATATATGGAAGGAAAAATGATAGTTAATGGGACGTATGAGGAGCTGAAAGATTTTTCTGATAAATTATTTCATATGAAACGATTATATTCTTTTAAATCGATTGATTTAACTAAGGCTGATAAAGATTCTGAGGATGGTGAGGTGCAACAGAATTTAACATTAAGTAGTGTAATATCATTCACATATGGTTTTGTGCCAGGACTTGCGACAATAACATCCAGTCAAATTGGAGATGATGTAAATATAGATTTGATAAATATTGTAAAAAATTCAACTGCTGAAACAGATACTCTAAAATCAGAACCAGAAGAGCGTGTAAATCCATTTTTACCATAAAAAAATATGACCGAAGAAAATAATATAAAAAAAGAAAAGCAGGATGAAGAGCTTGTTAGTAATGATAATGTATCTCAAGA
>SWBW01009871.1_pt1 | contig 60749 bp, 57 predicted proteins | sample 4693041 | NCBI WGS metagenome assembly SWBW01 (sample SAMN10267271, study PRJNA491770) | bioreactor metagenome | isolation source: DHS bioreactor inoculated with marine methane seep sediment | place: Japan: Omine Ridge, Nankai Trough | collected 2006-05-06 | reverse complement strand
TTTTTTCCGCGAACTTGCCCGCTTCAAGCCGGGCCATGTCATGACGTATTCCGCTCCGCTGCGAAGCTGGCTGGCCTGCTATCAGGACCGCCTGAGCTTGGAAAAGGCGCCGCCGAACGAGCGCCGGGACCGTATGAACCGCGTCAATCCCTGCTATGTTCTGCGCGCGCATTTGCTGTATCAGGCTGAGCAAAAAGCCGAAAAAGGCGACTTCACCGAACTGGAAAGATTGCTGAAACTGGTGCAAAACCCATATGAAGAACAGCCGGGCATGGCGTTTTACAGCCAGCCGCAGCAGCATGACAACATCAGCCGCAGGCTGGGGTGATCAACCCGGCATCATTACCTGGTTCCCACGGTCCTCCGTGGGAACCGATACCGGACTTTAAGAGCGGCACGTCGTATGCAAGCCCGGTATGCGTTCCCATTTATGCCCTTCAGGGTACGCGGGAGCGTGTGAACGAGGAAAAACCCGGCATTAGGAAGCTTCGAAATGCTGGGTTTATCGACTCAGCCTACACACGGTTAAAGAGGCAACAGAAAATGAAACTGCAGATTGAAAGAACCTATGTTAATGCCATGGTGGCGGAGTTTCCGGGATTGACGCCGCTCAAGGACCAGCTGCGCTTCGGCAATAAGGCGGAAGTGCCTTTTAACCGGCTGTCCAGTTCCGAGCTCGGCTATCTTAAAAATCTCTATCAGCAGGCCGGCCCCGACATGCACAGCCAGGCGGCGATGATCGTCACGCTGCAAAAAGCGCTCAATGACGACAGTCAGAAGTATTCGGCCGAGGACCTGGAAAAGCTGGTGCCGGCGATTGCCGGCTATCTGGTCGAGGATGCGCAGCGCGGCTGGCTGTTCCGCGTCAGCGTCACCGGCAAAACCTCGGCCTACCTGATCACCCGGCTGGACTATACGCCGCCCGGCGAGGAAGAGGCCGGGCGGATACTGATCGAACTGAAAGCCAACTCGCGCGGCAAAATCGCCATCGAGACCCTGATCATCCGGGAAAAAGACATTGAAGGGCAGTCGATCAGCGAAATCCTCGCCATGAAAGGCTATCTGAAGGAAACGCCGGAACTGATCGCCGCCTACGACGAATCCGCCGGGCGCTATTTCGACTGGCGGGCGCGCTACGGCGAACAGTTCTCGGCCACGGGCACGGGCATTTATGCCGAGGACCCGACCGCCAATCACCGCAGCAACGACTGGACCCGCAAGAACGTCGTCGTACTGTCCTCGGGCGGCGGCAGCACCCGGCTGGTCAACGACGAAAACATTATCAGCGATCGCGCCCTGACGCTGGAGGCGCCCGGCGATATCCTGGGCGGCTTTCTGCGCCGGGCCGGCAAAAGCACGCGCTACGACAGCAAGGTGGAACAACAGGCGGAAGCCTCCAAGGCCGCCATCCCCAAGGGCCTGTTCACGGAACTGCCGGTGCACGGCTACATGCTGATGTTTCACCTGGAACTGCATCATCACGTCTGGGTGCACGTCGACCATATGCAGCCCTACCGCTACCAGCCAGAACTGAAGCAAAAGCTGATTCTGCCGCCCGAGCAGACCGATCTGATCGACATCCTGACCGCGGAAATGGATGTGCTGATGGATGATATCGTGGCAGGCAAATCCGGCGGCACGACGGTACTCTGCGCGGGTCCCGCCGGGGTCGGCAAGACGCTGACCGCCGAGGTGTATTCGGAAATCATCCAACGGCCGCTGTACCGCGTGCATTCCGGACAACTGGGCCTGAACGTCGCGGAAATGGAAAAAGAGCTCAAGGACACCCTGATCCGTGCGCAGCGCTGGGGCGCCGTGATGCTGATCGACGAGGCCGATGTCTACATCCGCCGCCGCAACGACAGCCTGGCTTCCAATGCCGTGGTCGGCGTGTTCCTGCGCGTGCTGGAATATTTCAACGGCCTGCTGTTTCTGACCACCAACCGCATCGACGACATCGACGAAGCGATCATTTCCCGCTGTATCGCGCTGATCCGCTATTATCCGCCGGAACGCGAGGACCGGGTCAAGATCTGGCAGGTCATGACCGAGCAGTTCGAACTGGCCGTCGAGCCGGATCTGATCGAGCAGCTGGCCGATATCTTCCCGCACGCGACCGGCCGGGAGATCAAGGGCCTGACCAAGCTGGCCGCCAAATTCTGCCAGCAAAAACGGGTGGCGCCGAACCTGGACGTGTTCAAGCGCTGTTCGGTGTTCAGGGGCATGGATAAACCGGCCGGACGGGAGGACGTGCGCACCTGAGCGCCGGCGGCAAAAAAGGGAATTGTCCCTGCCGATAGCGGGAAAATTGCCCGATGCCTTTCTCTGGAATTCATCAATACTATGCCCTTTTGAACGAACAAGGCATAGTATTGATATGAAGTTTACACCCGCAGCATTACTCGTTTTTCTGTTATTCCCCGCGCTGTCTCTGGCGCACGGGCCGACCCCGCAAAAAGCCAAGGAAAGCCTGGAAATCAACGCCCCGGTCGATACGGTCTGGGATACGGTCAAGCAATTCGACGGCATTTCGAGTTGGCATCCTGACGTCAAGGACAGTACCGGCGACGGCAAACACGAGTCCGGCGGCGTGCGCACGCTCACCCTGCAAAATGACGGCCAGATCGTGGAAGAGCTGGATTTTTACAGCGACAAGGACCACGAATACAGCTATCGTCTGAAAACCGAAAACGTGCAGGCGTTTCCGACCAGTTCCTACTCCATCGCGCTTCAGGTAACGCCGGGAGAAACGGCCGACAGCAGCATCGTCACCCTGAAAAGCCGTTTCTACCGCGGCGACACCGGCAACACGCCGCCCGAGAAACTCAATGACGAAGCGGCCGTCAAGGCGATGAACGAATTTTTCAAAAACGGCCTGACCGGTCTTAAGCAAAAACTGGAAAAGTAAGCCTTTCAGGTTCTCCGGCAAGCGTAGGATAAGCCCGGCTTTATTCCTCGGCACATGCCATGGCGCTTGATGTCGATGAATAGGAGTAGGGGCGGGTATGATCCCTGTCAGGTTAAAAAATGAATACTTCACAGCCTCGTATGCATTCTTAGGGTCGAATTCATTTATGCCCTTTGGGTACCTGTGCCCTTTAGGGTATTCGACCCCGTGGGCTCAGCTTAAGCAGAAAGTCCGCCCATTCAATGGAATGTCAGCGAATCATTAATTAACCACGAAAAACACGAAGCGCACGAAGAAAAACAAAGTGTAGGGTACGAGACTGTGAAAGTATTCAATTTAAAGGATTTAACCACGAAGGACACGAAGCACACAAAGTTTTAAGTTATTGATTAATTTTATTTTTTCTTCGTGTCCTTCGTGATCTTCGTGGTGAATAAGGCTTTTTTATGACGCTTTTCACTAATTCTTTCACAGTCTGGTACGCATCGCGTACCATTTTTCAAACGGTTCAGATGAATTAGTCCTTCAGAAGGTACGCGGTGCGTACCCTACCATCCATCCAGGATATGTCGGGTCCGGATAACAGGCGAGGCGTCGCATTAAGGAGCTTTTCCCATTGCTTTGCATGGGCGCTTAATGCGATAGTTTCCGCTCAATTCAACATCAAGCCGAGACATAATTTGCCTATTCCAATGCTTGCTATGTTTCCTATCCGCCTGGTTTGGCCCTTCCTTGCCGCCTTACTGTTGGCTTTCACCCCGCCGCCGACGCATGCGGCGCCGCCACCGGAGATCGATGCACAGGCAACCAGCCAGGCAGCGACGGTGCCCGCGGAGGCCGCCGACAAGGCGCGCCTGCTTCAAACCCTCACTCAGCTGGAACCCCAGGTTCGCAGCCTCCTCGACAGTGCCGTTACGGCCTTGAAGCAGGGCATCGAAAACGGGCCGCCATTCCTGATCGAAGAGCGGCGCGGGCGCATCGGGCGATTGGAAAAGCTGCTGCGCGACACCAATGCCGACCTGGCGGAGCAATTCAGACGGGTCATGGAAGCCTACCGGGTCGAGCTCGATTACGCGAAGACCGTCGATGCCTACCGCGGCCTGCTTAAAAGCGGCGAAGAGGAACGGCTGGTGGATTTTCTCAGCATCGGCCGGCTCGCGCTCTATTACCAGACCCTGGATGGCTACGAGTCGGGCATCTGGCGCGAAGACACGCGGCAGTGGCAGCGGCTGTCCGGCGAGGGCAACGAAGCCGTCGCCCAGGGCCTGCGCACGGCCCGCAAACTGGAACCGCCGCAACTGATCGTGCTGCCATTGCCGGCAAGCAAGACTGGATTCGATGCTCAGGCTGGCCTGGCCGTGCCCAAGGTACCGGCAACAGCGGAAAATGAACAGCCGGCGCAGCTGTCGCCGGCAGAAGTGGAGGTCCAATTGGAGACGGCACTGGCGGCCAGGGAAGGCTTGTTCATGACTATCCGGGAAAGCGCCGCGCAGCTCAAGCCTTATTACCAGCAAACCTTTCTGGCCGGCGATGCCGACAGCCAACGGCAATTGATCGACCGGCTTGCCGATGAGCGGCACAGGCCTGAAGCGGAGGCGCTGGCCCGGCTGTTCGCCAGCGTGCGGACGCAGCTCGATGCCGCGGGACGCATCTCGGCCTTCCGGGCGCCGGTCTACTCGCCCGATGGCCAGGCATCCGAGCAAGAAGTGCTGCGCCTCGGCGGATTCAGCTTTATCGCTGACGGGCGTTATCTGGTATATACGCCCGAAGTGGACCGGCTGGTTGAATTAACGCGGCAGCCGGCCTCGTGCCTGCTCGGGCTGGCGCGCGATTTCGAGCAGGCGGATGCAAATTCGCTGGCGCCGGTGGCCATCGACCCTTCCTCGGGCCAGACCCTGCAATTACTGGTGCAAATCCCCAATCTGCGCGAACGCCTGGCGCAGGGCGGCATGGTCGGCTATCTGATCCTGGGGTTGGCCGCGTTTGCCTATGCGCTCAGCGCCTACCGTTTCGTGGAGTTGGCCATGGTCGGCAAGCGCATCCGAAGACAGTTGCAGTCATCCGAGCTGCGGCTCGACAATCCCTTGGGACGGGTGCTTTCCCGGCTGGAGCAGTCAACGATGAACGACGAGGAGGCCCTCTACCTGACCGTGGAGGAAGCGCTGACCGGCGAGCAGGCGAAACTGGGACGAGCCCTGGCTTTCCTGAAACTGGTGGCCGCCATCGCGCCGATGCTGGGGCTGCTCGGCACGGTGACCGGCATGATCGAAACCTTCCAGGCCATTGCTTTGCACGGCTCGGGCGATCCGAAGCTGATGTCGGGCGGCATTTCGGAAGCCTTGGTCACTACCGTGGCGGGACTGGTGGCCGCCATCCCGGTTCTGCTGCTGCACAGTCTGCTGACCAGCAAGAGCCAAACGCTCGCCAGTCTGCTGGAGGCCCATGCCGCCGCAGCGCTGGCCCAGCGGCTCGAGCATCGCCATGCCGCCACGGTGGCGGAGCGCCCGACGCAGAATCGGGAGGCATGACGCGATGAAGGCGCAGGTCTTCGAGACGGTCACGGTTTTTCTGCAGCAGGCCGAGCAACACATAGAGGAACTGATGGCGCTGGGCGGACCGGTGATGTGGCCGTTGCTGGCCGTCTCGATATGGCTGTGGACATTGATTCTGGAGCGCTACTGGTTTCTGATCCGGGTTTTTCCCTTGCTTATCGAACGCGGCGCGCCGGCCCGGCGTCCTTGCGCCGATCTGCCGATAGAGAAGGCTGAAATGGCCCTGGCATTGCGCCGCCACCTGCGCCTGATCAAAACCCTCTCCGGCATCCTGCCGATGCTGGGCCTGTTGGGCACGGTGACTGGTATCGTCGAAACCTTCGACCTGATCCGCATATTCGGCACTGCCGAGACGCGGATCGTCGCGCGCGGCGTCTCCCGGGCACTGATCACCACCCTGGCCGGTCTGGTGATGGGACTGTTCGGCGTCGGGGTGGGCTATGATCTCAACCGGCGCGCCCGGACCGGCCAGCGCCGCTTTGCCGAGCACCTGAGGCAATCATGAAAAGAGGAGGGCTGTTCAACCGGCGCACTGACAGCGGCGAGGAAAGCGGCGACACGATCAATCTGACGCCGCTTATCGACATGGTATTCATCCTGCTGATCTTTTTTCTGGTGACGACCTCGTTCATCCGGGAATCGGCGGTGGCGGTCCAGCGTCCGAAGGCCGCGACCGCGACGCCCGCGCAGAATGCCGACGTGATCGTCACGATCGCCGCCGACGAGCAGATCTGGCTGAACGACGCCGCCGTGGACATTCGCCTGCTGCGCACCCGCATCGAACAACTGGGGCTGGCGGGTCCCGTCCGGTCCGCCATCATCCTGGCGGATACCAAGGCCAGCACCGGCCTGCTGGTCAAGGTCATGGACCAGCTGCGTCTCGCCGGATTCGTGAACATTTCGGTTGCGGCCAGCGCGGCCCCGGACTTTCCATGAACACGGAGGATACCGGCAGACCGGGCCATCCGTTCCGGGTCCTGTCGGCGGCCTTTATTGCCGCCGTGGCTATCAATCTGGCCTTGCTGTTACTGATCGGCGCCTTGATCAGCCGGCGGGAGACCGAGCAGGCTGCCGCACCGAAACCGCAACCGATCGACTTCATCCGCATCGCGCCCAAGGCCGAGGAACCCGAACCCGCCCCCAAACCGGTAGTCGATGCCGCGCCCGAACAACCGCCTGAGCCTGAACGTCCGGTCGCCAAACCCGCCAAGCCTGCTCCCAAGCCCGCTGACAAGCCAAGCCCGAAACGGCCGCGCCGCGCCGAGGCGCCGAAAAAAGCCGGCAAATCCAAGCCGACAGCGCCCGGCGCGCCCGCCCCCAGGATCGATATACCGGAACAGGGCACGGGCGCCCCGTTCGCTCCCGTGCCCGGGGCGGACTCGCGCCTGACGGCGCCGCCCGGCCAGTGGAATCTGGAAAAGACACCGGAGGCCGGGGCGGAACAGGAAGCCTCAGGCGGCGCGGGCGGCCGGAATCTGGTGGTATTGTCCCGGGTAGAGCCGCGTTATCCGTCCAGAGCCGCGGCCCGGGGCATTGAAGGCTGGGTGGAGATCGACATTACCGTAAGCCCTGCCGGCACCGTCAGCGATGCCCGCGTCGTGGCTGCCAATCCTAAAAACATATTTGATCGAGCCGCGCTCGAAGCGATCCGGCAATGGCGGTTCAAGCCCGCTTTCAGGGATGGCCGCGCCGTCGAACAGCAGGCCACTCAGATAGTCAGGTTTCGGCTCAAGAAACGGCGCTGAATGGCTGAAATACAGCCACTGGAATTGACCGCCATCGATTTAAGGCATATATATGACTTCCCTGCCCGGGGTCAGGGCAGGCTATTGCCATTCAAGTTATCAGGAGAAGTAACATGAACAAAATTCAAAGCATCCTCTGGGCCAACATTGCGCTTGCGGCCTGTGCGCCGGCCATGGCCGACATCGAACTGCCGAAAACCAAGGTCAGCATGGAAACCTGCATGAAAGCGGCCCTGGCGCAACGCGACGGCGAGGTCGTCAAGCTCGAACTCAAAGACGAGCGCGGCGTTCCCACTTACGAATTCGAAATCCTTGGCAAGGACGGCAAGACCTGGGAACTGGAATGCGACGCCAACAAGGGCAAAATCACCGAGGAAGAGCAGGAAGTCGAAAATGCCGACGATCCGCTGTTCAAGCAAAAGGCCAAGATCAGCCTGGAGCAAGCCAAGGACATCGCTTTGAAAGCGCATCCCGGCGAAGTCGTGGAAGTCGAATACGAAATCGAGTCTAACGGCGATGCCTCTTACGAGTTCGATATCATGACCGACAAGGGCGAAATCAAGCTGGAAGTGGACGCCGCCACCGGGAAAATCGTCGAGGACAATCAGAAGGAGTATTACCAGATCGGCAAGGAAAACGATTAAAGATATTTTCTGGTTCCCATGCTCCTGAGACTGTGAAAGTATTCAATTTAAAAGATTTAACCACGAAGGACACGAAGCACACGAAGTTTTAAGTTATTGATTAATTATATTTTTTCTTCGTGTCCTTCGTGATCTTCGTGGTGAATAAGGCTTTTTATGACGCTTTTCACTAATTCTTTCACAGTCTGTCCTGCGTGGGAACCCATACCGGTGCTCAATTCAGCCGCAGTCTGCGTTCCCATTTATGCCCTTCAGGGTACGCGGGAGCGTGGGAACGAGGAAAACGATTAAGGATTGGGTCGTAAATAATTCCCCTGTTCAAGCACATCGTTCGCGAGCGATGCGCTTGACTGCGCCGCCTGCCGTTCCTAATCAGGCTTGTCCGGCCGATCCTCCTCCTCGCTATAAAGCTCCATGATCATGTTTTTAAACCAGCGGGGCTTTTTCAGAATAATGTAAACGGCGACCATCGTGGTCGTCGGCAGCGGCAGGAAGTCGGTGATCTCCAGCAGCACGAAGCCTACGATAAGTTTTGTTTTGATGCCCATCAGTTTTATCTCCCGCAATCATCGTGACTAACCTTAATCAATCCGGTGGCAGAGAACCTAAACTCGGCTGCTGTTTCCGCGCTACGTAGGATCAACTCCGTCAGGACAAGCCATCCGCCACGGCTAGATAGCTTGCCTGGGATAATTCGTGTACGCAGCTAAAATACACTATCCGGGCAGTGAATCAAGTCAGTCAGGGCTGACTTGCTGTCGTTGAATTTTCCCGTTCTTTCCAGAAAGCGGCCGGCATCCGAATGACCGCCCGGCGTCCGAAGATGCGCCATCCCAACAATGCAATCCCCGATATCGGCGGGCCTTGAGAGCGGCGACGACGTCCTGTCTCGTCACAAGTCGGGAAAATTTCATGATCAAGAAAGGAAATATTCCCATTGGAACAATGAATATTTCTGGAATAATGCGCGCCATTTCACATTATCGATGTCAGCTATTTGACATTTTGCCTGTCGGATATTGCGAGCACCGGCAAAGAACCGCTTTTTTGCAACCAGGATCAACCAGCGCTCAGGTCGGTTGCGTGCGATCATGCAATCGGCTTTCGCGACGCTAGAGCCCCTGGCTAGCGCGAGTCAAGCGATCGGCGTCCCTGGTTCCCACGGTCCTCCCGTGGGAACCGATACCGGGCCTTGAGAGGTGCTCATCGTATGGCCCGGTATGCGTTCCCAACGAGGAATCTTACTCGTCAGAACAAGGCAGACTGAGTACTGGCGCGAGGCATGCGATTGGCGCTCGGCTTCAGCCGGTTCGGACTGCGGTGCTGCGCCGGATAGCCGCGTCATGACTTCATCGCCGTGAAGTTGAAACGATGGCTGTTTGACAACCGGATAAAGCGTCGATACCTGTCGGCGCAAACAGGCAGCCGGGCAACGAAAGGTCGTGGAAAAAAGACCAGTTCCCCGGGAGTGGTTCAGATATCGAATGGGCGCTTTAAACGGGGCGGGAATTTAGGAAGCAAACATTCGGGACTTTTTCCTACAGACAGCTAAGTTATTACTGACATACACTATGCCGCCTCTTAGGCCTGGAATGAAATTCCATCGCCGGGCAGGCGGGTGAATGGGCATCCGAAGCCGCATGGCGGCTATTGGAAAGCACTGCTTGCCAGATAATTTAAGCTGAATGGGGGGGCGGTGCGTTAAGAAGACAGCGTCCGCGGTTTTTTTACAGACGGCTCAAGGATGATGAGACCGGCTTAGGAACGTGAATTTTATAATTCCCGTTCCTAAGCCGGCAGAGCCGTGACAATTGAGTAGTTAGCCGGTTGAGCCAGCAGATCGAGGTGGGTGTTGGGTTAGCCGGTTATTTTACGAGAGGGGTATGAAAAATGGATTTTCGGATTGCTGAAGGTGTTATTGAACATTGTAAAAGAAAAGCATGGCAGGGTTTTATGCATGATCATGCTGTTGCTAATGCTATTTGCGGCGTCGGCCGGCGCCAGGCCTTTTGAAATTCAGGAGCTGGAATTCAAAAACTCCCGGGTCACGGACATCATTCGGGTGCTGTCCGAGGATGCGCAGGTCAATATCATCGCGACACCGGAAGCGGGCGGGAAGGAAGTCACGATTTTCCTGAAAAAAGTGACGCTGGAGGAGGCGATCAGGGCGATCTGCCGCATCAGCGATCTCTGGTACCGGCGCGATGACGGCGGCAACGGCACGTTCCGGCTGATGACCAAGGAACAGTACGGCAAGGATCTGGTGGTGGGGCAGGATGATGCGATCCGTGTATTTCAATTGCGCAATCCCAATGTCATCGCGATCGCAATGGCGATCGAGGATTTATACGGTTACCGGGTCCAGGTGTCTTACGGCAACAGCATGATGATGGGCGGCGGCACTGCTGGCGCCATGGGAAGCAATTCCGGCAGACGCGGCGGCTTCGGCGGCAGTCGGAGCGGCAATAACCGTTACGGCGGCCGCATGAACAATCGCGGCTTTTCAGGAAGCTCGCGCAGCGGCAGCGGCCGTTCCGGCACCAATCTCGGTCAACGCGAGCAATTGCCCGATGACTTGACGGTCGAACAGCTGGAAGCGCTGACGACCGATGGCAACCAGATTGAAACCAACCGTTTGGCCCAGGTATCCGGCGTCAATAAGATCATTTTCGTCACGGTCAACACCGAACATAATTTATTGATCGTCAAGACCAGCGATACGTCCGTATTGAAATCCATCGCCAGCCTGGTGGAGCAGCTGGACCGTCCGCAGACCCAGGTGATGCTGGAAATGAAGATTATCGACATCAAGGTCGGCGAGGATTTTTCGTCCCTGTTCAATTTCGAGTTCAAGGACACCAAGCTCAGCGGCGACAGCCTGAATCCAATCATTCTGGGCGGCTCCGCCGCGCTTTCGGGCGGCGGAACACTGGTTTACGAATTCGTCAGCGAGCACATCAAGGCCAATATCGAATTGCTGGAGCGTAACAATCGTCTCAATGTGATCTCCAATCCGATGCTGGTGGCGTCCAACCACCGGCCGGCGACACTGTTCGTCGGCGAAGAACGGATCATGGTTCGCGGTTATTCGATCGACACGATCGACAACTTGAACACGACGCGCACGATCACGACGCCGGAAACGGAACTCGAGGAAATCGGCACGACCCTGGAGATCACGCCGCATATCAACAACGACGGCAGCATCCATATTCAGCTGAAGCAAGAAAATGCGACGTTGAACGAAGGCGCGGCCGTGATACCGGTTACCGACAGCATCGGCGGCGTCGTCAACTTGCCGGTCGATACCATCACGACGGCCAAGATGGAAGGCGAAATATTCGCGAAACACGGCTACACGGTCGCGGTCGGCGGCCTGATACGCGACAGTTTTTCCAGAAACCGGCGCAAGGTGCCGTTTCTGGCCGACATACCGGTGGTCGGCAATATATTTCGCACGACCATCGACGAAGACAACAAGTCGGAAATGGTATTGCTGATCACGCCCTATATTCTGAATCAAGGCGAGACGAAGGAACGGTACGACCCGACCGGGAAATACCATAAATACGCGCCGGACGCAGCAATGCAATCGCTGCCGCTGCCCGGGCAAGACCAGCTTGTTGAGCCGGAATGCGGCGAATATTGCGCGCCGGCCCGGCTGAGAGAATCGGATTTATGAAGGGCCGTTTAAGCAAACCGCACCGGCGCATCATCGTCTGCCTGGTGTTATCGGGCCTGGCCGGATGCGCGCATTTCGGGCTGGACTCGGAAGCCGATATCGCGGCCGAGAATTGCTATGCCTATCGCTATGGCGACAAATTACGCCGCATCAACTTCGCGAAGGCGTTCGACTGGTGCCACCGTTCGGCGCGCTGGGGCGATGCGAACAGCCAGGCCTTGCTCGGCGAGCTTTACTATCTGGGCCTGGGCGGCGAGCAGGATATCGGGATGGCCGAGCAATGGTTCGGCACGGCAGCCAGACAAGGCCACGCGCACGGACAATACATGCTGTACCGCATCTATGCAGTCAGCGATGACCCGGAGCGGCGCGAAAAGGCGGGCTATTGGCTGCAGCAGGCCCGGCAGAGCGGCTACAAACTGGCACTGCAGGCGCCTGGTTCCAGCTCCTCTGGTTCTCGCGGTCCGGCGTGGCAACCCATACCGAGGTCGGGCACAGGCACGGAACTCATGCCGGTCTGGTAGCGACGGTCTGCATTCCCACGCAGAGCGTGGGAACGAGGGGGCGAGGCACGGCCGCCGGGAAACCTGCAGGTGCAGGATGGGCGAGGCAGCGGCCGTATCCCAATGATGAGCCCCTGTATTTAAACTGACAGCGACGGGACGAGCCCGTTCGGCAGCGTAGGAATGAGGAAAAAGACAATGAAGACAACATCAATCGATAACCAAACGGAGCCGCTCAAAAACAAGCTGATCGAATTGCTCGATGACGTGCTTTTGCATGACGGCTTCGGCGATATAAGGGTCGAGGTCAAAATTCTCAAGCGCAAGCAGAAAGAGGTCATCCTGCATTGCGGAAAGCAATACCGCTTTGTTGTGGACAGTCCGAGGCAAGGCTGAGCGGAACTCTGATTCTCACGGTCCTCCGTGGGAATCCATATTTTTAAAAACGAGTGTGAACGGGTCACATCGATAGAAACTTGAAACACGATGACCGAAAGGCCGCGCGAGGCGGATGAGGATCGATAACAAGAGAAAAATCATGAGAGCAAAACAATTGAACAAATTGCATGCCGGTCAAGGCGGTTTCACGTTGCTGGAGCTGTTGGTCGTGATCACGTTGATCGCCGTGCTGGCGACCGGCGCGCTGATCGCCTATGAAAACCTCGGCGAGAATGCCGAAGCGTCGGCCGCGGCCAACTCCGCCGCGACCATCGATCGCGCGATCCGCACTTACCGCTCGGTCGAGGGCGTTTATCCGAATCAGTGGGATTCGTTGGTGGTTAATGGTACAGATACCGCTATTCCGTTTTTGGCCAGTGCGACGAAGACGTTCATTGGAAGCATGGCTCTGAATACGACTACTGATGATGGAAGAAAATTACTAAAAGCACTTGCTCAAGCAGGTATCAACGAAGTACAAACTATCATCAGTACCGATGATTTGCCGTCCAATATTGCACCGAACAGAGCGCATAATGAAAGTACTTATGTCGTAGCAGGTGTTCCTCAAGCCGAAGAAGTCGAACTTTATGATCTCGATGAGGGTGGACAAGTGTTCGATGCGCCTAATTACATTTCGGTCATTCCTAATGGGAATTGCCCAACATCTGGTGATGTTATTGTTCCTACACAAACGTTATCAGGAATAGATCTAACAGACGCTTCACTATCTAGCCCGAACTATATACAAAACCAATTTGCGGACGCAATGGAAGGCGACGAATGCCATCTGGTCGTGGCGCTCGGTTTCGGCGGCGACGCGGCGGCGAGCACCGCATTCAGCAACGTCGGCATTTCGCAATCGCCTACCTACATCAACAACAACCCCAACGATGCGGACAACAACATCAATCCGACGCAGCATTATGCGCGCTTTATCGGTCTGTTCCATGTTGCCGCGCTTGATGATAATAATGAATGGGATTTCAACGAAAAAGCCCGCTTGGTCGCGCTGGTGTCTCCGGACGGCAAAAACATCGACCAGTTGGTTGCGAACTCGCAGCAACAAACCAACTAACCTAGCGTTTACCTAGGCAACTCTGGTTCCCACGGTCCTCCGTGGGAACCCATACCGGGGCAGAGAGCAGAACAGGAGCTCATGCCGCAATGGAGCCTGGGTACGCATTCCCACGCAGGAGCGTGGGAACGAGGTGGAGATGTCCTGGTTCCCACGGTCCTCCGTGGGAACCCATACCGGGGCAGAGAGCAGAACAGGCGCTCATGCCGCGATGGAGCCTGGGTATGCATTCCCACGCAGGAGCGTGGGAACGAGGTGGAGATGTCCTGGTTCCCACGGTCACCCATATCGGGGCAGAGAGTAGAGCAGGCGCTCATGCCGCAATGGAGCCAGGGTATGCATTCCCACGCAGGAGCGTGGGAACGAGGATACCCACGCAACTGCGGCCACGAGAAAACGACGATGCTTGCGCTAAGCCGGGTGCTTTACCCGGTTTATCCCAATCATCCCAAACAAGTAAATGAGGTGTTTATTGTTTGTTCCGACACGGGTTCGCGCCCGTTCCCATATCCGGCTATTACGTCAAGCCGTCACAGGTCCGCATCCCGAAGGCAGATTACCTCGATGCGTCGCTGGGCATGACGATGCCGCCATGCATTTCGCTAAGGCCGCATTCGCCCCCGAAATAACCTTGCATCCGCTCGACAACGCCCGCGAGGCAAGCCGATGACGACCTTTTTCCGCATGGCTGTGCTCGGACCTCGCCCGTTATGCGCGGGCGCGGTGTTGTGCCTGCTGCTGACGGTGCTGGTCTACGCGCCGGGTTTGCACGGGCCGGTCATTTTCGACGACATGCCCAACATCTTCGAGAACGGCCGAATGCAGGCGGTCGACGGGTTCGATGGCCGGAAAATAGCCGCGGCGACCTGGTCCGGCGATGCGGGTCCGCTCAAACGACCGGTCAGCATGTTGACCTTCGCGCTGAATTACGCGGCGACCGGAGCCGATGTCTTTTACTTCAAGGTGACCAATCTCGCGGTGCATTTGATCACCGGCCTGAGCCTGGGGTATCTGACCTGGCTGTTGCTCGGCGCTTATCGCGAGCGGCAGCGGCCCGATTTATCGCCGGTTCGCCAAGCATGGCTCAGCTTGCTGGTCGCCGCCGCATGGCTGTTGCATCCGTTGAATTTGTCGCCGGTGCTGCATGTCGTGCAGCGCATGACCAGTCTGTGCGCGCTATTCACGGTTTGGGGCCTGATTTTTTATTTGCTCGGCCGCGAGCGGTTAACGCGGCACGGCCGTTCGCTCGCCGGCTGGTCGATGATCGGTTTCGGCTTGTTCGGCTTCGGCGCGCTGGCGGCGTTGAGCAAGGAAAACGGTGCATTGCTGCCGTTTTTCATGATCCTGATCGAAGCGCTGTTATTCGATTTCCATTGCCGCACGGCGCAGGCCCGGCGCCGGCTGGTCATTCTATGCACGGCGTTCGTGTTGTCCTCTGCCGTATTCGGCTTGTATTACCTCGGCGCGTTTCGGCCAAGCGGTTTGTCGGGCGCCTATGTCAACCGGCCGTTTACCTGGCACGAACGCGCGCTGACCGAGGGTCGCGTCTTGTGGTTTTACCTGAAAATGCTGCTGTGGCCCGATATCCGCGCGATGGGCGTGTTTCACGACGATTTCTCCATTTCGGCCGGCTTGTTGTCGCCGTTGCCGACGCTGCTAGCCTGGCTCGGCTGGCTGCTGATGATTCTGCTGGTAGTGCTGGTACGGCGTAAAGCCCCGCTGTTCGCTTTCGGCGTGCTGTTTTTCTTGATCGGTCACAGCATGGAATCGGGCATTGTCGCTCTGGATTTGATACACGAGCACCGTAATTATCTGCCCGCTTTCGGTATCTTGCTGGCATTGCTTTATTATGCGACGCATCCGCGTCTTTATGCCGGTTCGCGCTGGCCTGCCGCGGGCCTGACCGGCATCGTGGTACTCGCTGTGTTGGCATTCACGACGGCGGCGCGGGCCGGAACGTGGTCGAACATCATGACCTTGATGACGACCGATGTGACGCATCATCCGCAATCCGCCCGCAGCAGTTTGATGTTCGGCAAGGCGTTGTTCGATATCGTCGAGAAGCGCCTCGCTCAGGGCGATGACAGCAAGGAAATCCAGTCTTTGCGCGGCTCGGTCCGGGATGTTTTCGAGAATATCAGACGAAAAGACGATTTTTATCTGAACGCGCATATTTGGTTGTTGGCGCTGGATCAACTGGAAGGCAAACCGACGGACCGGGCGGCATTGACCGATTTGATCCGGCGACTGCAACGGCCGCCGCTGTCGGTAAATACGCTGGATGTGCTATATGGCCAGTTTGAACAACGAATGGGGCAGGGCCGTGGGTTGTCGAGCGAGTTACTGCAGCAACTGTTTGCGGCGGTTGCCAAAAACCCGGGATTGAGAGGCGGACGCAAGGCCGGCGTGTTGGCGGTGTACGCGAAGCTGGCCGATGTCAATGGAGACGGCGAACAAGCCTTAAGACTGGCCAGGCAGGCGGTGGCCATCGATCCGAATGAGCCGAGTTTACGAACGCTTCTGGCGCTACAGTTGGTCAAAAACGGCTTGTCGTCGCAGGATAAAGAATCTAAAACCGTTGTCGACGGAGGCGGACAATGAAGTTGATCGATGTATGCATGCCCGCGCCGGAGCGTGGGAACGAGGTAAACGTTCTTGCGGGGCAATTGATGCCGGCATTCGACAAGCAACAAGCGTGTAGACGTCCGCAACACGGTTTCACACTGCTCGAACTGCTGATTGTCATCACGCTGCTGGCAGTTATATCTAGTATCGGCCTGGTTGCTTACGAAGGTTCGGAAGACGAGGCGCGCAAGACGACGACACGCTTCGAAATGGGCGAAATACGCAAGGCTTTGCTGCAATTTCGTAAAGATACCGGCGAGTTTCCATGTCGGGTTTATCGGGAAGGAGACTACAAACCCGACAAAGCGGCAATGAGTCAATTGAAATTCGAACCGCTTTCTGAGACTCCCTCGCATGATTGGTGCCGTGATGCCGTTACCGGACAGGTCAACAACGGCTTGAATATGCTGCATACCTTTCCTTACGACGACACGGATACGGACTATACTGACATGCTTTGGAACCCAGATACACGGCGCGGCTGGAACGGACCCTATATCAGCCAGGAAGGTTTGGAAGATGCCTGGGGCAATCGTTACATTTTGCTTGATCCCGAACTGGATTATCGGGCGCATTATCGTTGTAAGGCGAACGGCTCAAATTATGCCATCACCGCTGACAGTTATGACTGTCTGACAGTCGATGATGACGGATGGGACTCGACATATACTTTGCCATCCGACGTAGCGCGTCTCGTCAGTCTGGGGCCGAATGGCCGGTTCGAGTCCAATTACCCAGCCGACCCGGTTAATCCTTGTGAGCCGGGCGGAGACGATATCATGCTGTGCTTACTGAGATGACGCAGCGCTGGTTCCCACGCACCTGGTTCCCACGGTCCCCCGTGGGAACCCATACGGAGGTTGAGTGCTGGCATGACGCTTATGCCCGTGTGGAGGCACAGGTCTGCATTCCCACGCGGGAGCGTGGGAACGAGGTTGTGCGACTCTGGTGTTTCTGGTTCCCACGGCCCTCCGTACCCTGGAGGGGCATAAATGGGAATCCATAAGGAGCTTGGGTGCCCGCATGAGGCTGATGTCGGCATGAATATGGATAATGAAGAGATAAAACATGGGTAGAAGTCGTTATAAAATCGTCGATCCGCGCTTGCCGCATTTCGTGACCTGTACAGTCTTGCATTGGATTCCGGTTTTTACCCGGCCCGCTACCGTCGATATTCTGCTGGAGTCCTTGCGGTTTCTTATGCAGGACGGGCTGAAGGTTTACGCGTTCGTAATTTTGGAAAATCATCTGCACATGGTCGTGCAAAGCGAGGATCTGGGGAGAGATATCGCTCGTTTCAAAGCGTATACGGCAAAACGGTTGATCGGTTATCTGTCTGAAAACCAGGTGACGCAAATACTGGAGCAGCTGGCTTTTTACAAAAAGGCGCACAAAGAGGACAGGGCGTATCAGTTCTGGCAGGAAGGCTGTCACCCTGAGTGGATTCAAAACGATCAGATGATGCGGCAAAAAGTGGAATACATTCATAACAATCCGGTACAGCGCGGTTATGTCGATTTGCCGGAGCACTGGCGCTATTCGAGCGCGAGGAATTATTCGGGGCAGCCGGGATTGATCGAGGTTAGCAGGGCATGGTGAGAGCACTCTGGTTCCCACGGTCCTCCGTGGGAATCCATACCGGAGCTGACTGCAGGTACGAAACTTATGTCGGTACGGAAGCGCCGGTCTGCATTCCCATTTATGCCCTTCAGGGTGCGCGGGAGCGTGGGAACGAGGAATGGTCACGGCAGCGCCGAAACGCGGGAACGAGGGCGGTAGCCGGTTTCACGTTGCTGGAAATGGTGCTGGTGCTATTCCTGATGGCGCTGGTGGCGTCGGCTGGATTGATGCTGACCGACGGAATCGAAGACCAAGCCAAATACGAAGAAACCAAGCGCCGCATGGAAATGATTCGCAAGGCCATCGTCGGCGACCCGACCCGCACCGTCAACGGCAGTCCGGAGATCAGCGGTTTTGTGGCGGATATGGGGCGGTTGCCGGGGTGTCTGGCGGAGTTGTTGGAGTTGGGTAAAGAGATTCCTGATACCGATCCTAGAGAGTACCAGTCTCCCTGCGATGATTCAGTTACGATCACCGAGTGGGATGTAGACGATGATACCGGTTGGCGCGGGCCTTATATTCAGGTGTTGCCTGAACGGAACGGAGCGCTGCGTTTTCGGGATGGCTATGGGAATACCGGTAACAGTGCCGATGATTTTCCAGGGTCTAATCCGGATGCTGATGGAATAGCGGAAGATGAGCGAAATTCAGGTTGGACTTGGCAATTAGTGAATAATGAAGAAGACAAACCTGTTGGCATTCGATTACAGAGTTTCGGCTTGGATGGAACGCAAAAATATCCGGCAGGCGAAATGGTTAGCGAAAACGACGAAGACAAACCGAGGCAATTGATTACTGAATACGACTGGCGAGTTCATCTGCCTTATAAGGTAAATGTGGTTTTTAAAAATCAAATTAGTGACGATGTTCCAGGAGAGGGTGTTACAAAGGATGTGGTTTTGCTGATTTACGGTAATGATTTCAGTTCGCCGCTTGCGAAAAGCGATCGTGTAGAACTTCAGTCAAAAGAAATTCCTTCAAATAGTTTTATCAATAAAGATTTTACATTCACTTCTCCTTCCGGTCCGATTGCTATCGGAAGCCGGCCTTATGTAGTCGCATGTAACGAATGGGATCACGACAATGATCCTGAAACTCCCGTTAAATATACGACTTTTTTGGGAGGCGGAGGTAGTGAAGGTTGCAGCACACAGTCTATAAGTAAAGACGATGCCAGGATGTTTTCTGTCGTTCCCCGGCAAGCTTTGCATTTGAACTTGGATTGGATCATTGAAATTGAATAAGCTTTTCGCTTTGCCGCGCTCCATGCCAATAATGTTGCCACCACCGACTGCATTCCCACGCCGGAGCGAGGGAACGAGGTGGCGGCATGTGGGATCAGTAGGGCGCTACTCTGGTTCCCACGCTCCAGCATGGGAACCCATACCGGAGCTCGGTTCAGCCACGGTCTGCATTCCCACGCAGGAGCGTGGGAACGAGGTGGATCTGGGCAATGGCCTGCCTTTAGACGCCGCCTCACCAGGGCTGATCGGCGAAACCGGCGGTTTGTCGCTACCTGCCGGCGGGAAGCCATTCCATGCCAGGTTCTTCCCATGAGGCTTAAAAAACTCCTGCCTTTCGGCAAACCCTCCCAACTGCTGGTCTGCGAAACCGACGGCTTTTCGCTGCGCGGAGCCGTGCTGGCGCGTTCCGGTACGCGGCTCGATGTATTGCATCAGGCGAAAACCGAGCAGGTGGATATGGCGGAAGCGCTGGCGGATGTGGTCGGGGCGCTGAAAGCCAGCGGCTGGCAAGGCGGCGGTTCGGCGGTGTTGCTGTCGCCGGCGGTGTTGTCGGCGCTGGTGGAACTGCCGGTGAACCCGAAAAAACCGCGGCCGGTGGCGCAAATGATGGAACTGGTGCGCTGGGAAGCGGAGCCGTTGCTGATGCAGCATATGTCGCGCTGGTCGTTGGGACAGTTGCTGATCGGCCAGGGCTATATGACCGAGGAGCAGGCTCAGGCGGTGCTGGATTTGCAGCAGGGAAAACCGAACAAGGCCGGCGGCCTGGCATTGTCGGACAAATTTACGTCTCGCCGCTTTGGCGATTTGGCCGAGGAGCTGGGCTATATCAAGCGCAGCCAGCTGAATGCCTGCCGGACCGCGCAGGCATGGCTGACAGCGGATGATGAGCAGATTGAATGCGGTTGGGCGGGGCAGGGACCGGTGGAGGATATACCGGGTACGTTCAACTGGCTGGTCAGTTGCGTCAATAAGGCATTGCTGCAGCGTTGGACGGAGGTGTTTGCCGGTCAGGGGCTGAAATTGAAGACGCTATATCCATTGACCGGGTGCTGCGCAACCCTGCTGCCAAAAAGCCAATCGACCGGGCTGGTTCTGGAGTCGCACCGCGGACTGGCGTTTGCGACGCGCTTGCATGCGGGCCAAATCGCCGTTCAGCATCAGTACCTTGATCCGGCCAAAACAGCGCTTGAGCGCTGCCTGGAAATTTATCATGCCATGCAAGCGGCGCCTGATGAGCCGTTGTGGCTGGCAAGCCGGCAGGGCGATGGGACGGCTTTGGCGGCTGACTTGCGGCAGCTGCTGGCGGTCGAGGTCAATGAACTGGGCGACCCGGCGCTCGATGATCAAGTGACGCCGGGTATGACCGGCGCGGCGCGTCATGCTTTGGGCCTCGGCGTCGAGGGCCGTTGTGCCGGCGTGCGCGAGGGCGGGCCTTTGCCGCCGTTGCCGCAGCGGCTGGAAGTGCGTGCCGCCGCCCTGGCGGCGCTGCTGCTGGTGTCTGTCGCGGCGGCGGAAATCTCGTTGATGGTGCGGAAAAATGTCATAGAAGCGCATAAACAGGAGGTGGATGCGCAGTGGAAAACCCTTGATGACGCGACCAAACGCATCAAGGCTCAAATCGAACAGGTCGAGCAGCGTAAACAGGCGTTGGCGCGGCAAAAGGCGGATCAGGTTCGGCTGGAAGCGATGCTGGACTTTTATAATAACGCCATTCCCGAGCGGGTGGCGCTGGTGCAGGGCGTGCTGAGCGTGTTGCAGAGCACGGTGAGCGGCGAGGTCATTATCATCAGCATCGATGAGTCCGGGAAAAGCGCGAGGGCGACGCTGGCGGCGCCGGAATCGCTTACCGCGCTGAAGGATAAGCGGGTCGAGGTGGAAAATTTCAATCTCGAGGCCTGGGCGATTTCCGAAGCCGCGGCGCAGACGTTCATACAGAAAATGAAAGAGGCGGTGGCGCCGTGGCAGCTGGAAGTGCGTGATGCCCAGGTATTGAGCCGCAGGGGGCCGCTGAATCTGGACGGCTTCGCAGTGTCGATGAGGCTGGTCAAGCTGGTTGAGGCCGACAGCGTTGCACCGGCCCAGCAAAAGGTGAAAGCGCAATGAAATGGCCGCCTAAGCTGAATAACCGGGAGCAACTGCTGATTGCGCTGGTGATCGTGGCGGTCGTGGCGGGCATTTACGGCGGGTTGCGCTTTCTGCCGGCCAACAAGGTCATCGCCGATTTAACCAACAGCGCGGAAGCGACACAGAAGCGTTTGCTGAAAGCGAGAATTCCTGAAGAGCCGTTCGAGGATATCGATAAGCTGATCGCGCAGCTGGATGAACAGGAAAAGGAGGTGGCCTTCATTCGCGCTGAGGCGGAATCCATGGAGCAACGCCTGGCGCCGTTCGATTCCCAGGAAACGATAGTGGCCATTTCGCAGCTTGCCCGCGATAGCCAGGTGCGCATCCGGGTCAATGAGACGATGAAAATCCAGGCGCAGGGCAATGCTCCCGCCGAGGCCGCGAGCAAGAAAACCAAAAAAAACAAGAAAAAAAATAAAGCCAAGCCCGCCGGCGAAAGCCAGAACCTGCCTGTGATCCTGCCGGAAACCATGAGCTGGATAGAGCGAATGTCGCCGGGCACGGTGTTTCATCGGCCGATACAGCGCATCGAGCTGGAAGGCTCTTACATGTCGATACGGCAATTCATTCATGGGCTGAACGAATTGCCTTATCAAGTCACGGTGCTGCGCTTGAAAATTGCAAAAACGCCGACGCTTGCGCCGGTGGGTTATTCGCAGACATTGATGTCTGAACTGGTGCTGGCCTTGTAGGAGACGGAAAGTCATGGCGTTAACCGACGAACAGTTGATCGATGCGGGCATGCGCAGCGGATTGATAGAACGGCCGGTGCTGGAGGGCTTGCGCCTGGAGGCGCGTCGTCAGCGCTTGCCGTTGCTCGGCATGGTGCAGGCCCGCTACCGTTTTCCGGTGTCGGCGCTGTATCGGGCGGTGGCGGAACAACGCGGGGTGGCCTATGTCGATTTGAACGCCTTGACCGTGGATATGGCGTTGCTGAAAAAAATCCCTGCCAGCCTGGTGCGGCGCAAACAGTTGTTGCCGGTGACCGATGGCGAGCAGGCGCTGCTGGCGGTCGCCGACCCCGGCGATCGCGGCACGATCGATTCGATACAAAGGCTGCTGGGCAAACCGTTGCCGCTGGCGATGGCGGATTTGACCGTGTTGCAGCTGAAAATTGCGCAGGCGCTGGCGGGCAAAGGAGGGCCTGCCGACGGCGAAGCGGTTTCGGCCGGGAACGAGACCGATCTGGTGGCGCTGCTGGATACCATTATTCGCGAGGCCTATCTTAACCGCGCGTCCGATATTCATTTGCTGACCGAAGCCGCAGGCTTGCGCGTTCGCCTGCGCGTGGACGGCAGGCTGCGGGATTATCCGGTCGAGGCCGATGCCTCGGTGGCGGCGGCACTGGTATCGCGGGTGAAAGTCTTGTCCGGCCTCGATATCGCCGAGCAGCGCCAGCCTCAGGACGGCGGCTTTTCCTATCATTTGTCGCCGCCCATCGACAAGGAATTCAATATCCGGGTCGCGACGGCGCCTACGCGCCTGGGCGAGCGCATCACCATGCGTCTGCTGGGACAGGAAGCCAGCGGGCTGACGTTGACCGATCTGGGCATGATGGATGACGATCTGCGGCGTTTCAGACAGGCCATTCACAGACCGTACGGCATGATTTTATTGACCGGTCCGACCGGGAGCGGCAAATCGACCACGCTGTTCGCGGCGCTGCAGGAGATCAATCGCCCGGACATCAATATCATGACGGTGGAAAACCCGATCGAATATGTCATGGACGGGGTCTCGCAGGTTCAGACGGGACCGAAAATCAGTTTCGCCGATGCCTTGCGCTCGTTTCTGCGTCACGATCCTGATGTACTGATGGTGGGCGAGATCCGCGACCATGAAACGGCCGATGTGGCGGTCAAGGCGGCGATGACCGGGCACATGGTGTTTTCCACGCTGCATACCAATAACGCCGTGAGCGCCGTCACGCGCTTGATCGACATCGGCTGCGAGCCGTTCCTGATCGGTTCGACGATGACGGCGGTGATCGCGCAGCGCCTGGTGCGCCGCCTGTGTGCCCATTGCCGCCGGCCGCGCCCCGCCAGTCAGGATGAGCAGCGGGAATTGGGGGCTGCGGATGAAAGCGTCGAGATATATGAGCCGGTCGGTTGCGCGGTGTGTCAGGGCACGGGATTCCGGGGGCGTCTGGGCCTGTTCGAAACCTTGTGGTTCGACGAAAAGCTGGCGCGCATGGTGGCGCGCGGCGCCGATGAGGAAGCGCTGGAAGCCGGCGCTGGCGAGCGCCTGCGATTCATGTGGGAGGACGGATGCCGCAAGGTGCGGCTGGGACTGACGACATTGGATGAAGTGCGCGATGTCGCGGTTTATAAAACGCGCGAACTGCTGGAATTGAACTGATATGCCGGAGTTTTCCTATACCGCGCTGGATGCAGGCGGCAATGAAATCGCCGGCCAACTGCAGGCCGACGATATCAATGCGGCGGCGATGATCCTGCGTCAGCGCGGCGTGCGCGTGATGGAGCTGAAGCAGGGGCGGAAGCAGTCCGGTTTTTTGGGGCAGGACAATTTTTCCGACTGGCTGGCTTCCCAGCGTTCGGTCAGCAACGCGTCGCTGATTTTCTTCTTCCGGCAGATGTCGTTCATGCTGCGGGCGGGGCTGCCGGTCGCTCAGGCGCTGGAGCTTGCCAAGGCGCAGCTGTCGAGCAGCCGGCTCAATTTAACCATTCGCCTGATGCTGAAGGACATCGAGTCGGGGCAGTCGCTGTCGGCGGCCATGAAAAAGCACAAGGCGGTGTTTCCGGATATGGCCGTGAATCTGGTCGTTGCCGGCGAAAGCACCGGCGATCTGGACGCCATCATGGATCGGCTGGCCGTTCATCTGGATAAAAAAGCGGCGCTGCGCGCGCAAATGATCAATGCCATGATTTACCCGGTCGTGGTGATACTGGCGGCGATTGGCGTGGCTACGTTCATGGTGGTCAAGATTATCCCCAAGTTTGCCCAGTTTTTGCTGGGGCAGGGGCGGGTATTGCCGCCGTCGACTCAGATGCTGATCGATATTTCGGACACGGTGCGCGCCAACGGCCTGTTTATTGTGGGCGGCCTGATTGCGTTCATCACTCTGGTACTGCTGCTTTATCAAACCCGCATGGGCCGCCTGTGGATCGACAATGTGCTGTTGCGGATGCCGGTGATAGGCGGCCTGCTGGTGAACGGTTCGATGGCGCAGATGACCTGGGCGTTATCGAGTCTGTTGCGCAGCGGGGTGACGGTGTTTGATTCGATGAAAATCACCGCCAATCTGATTGGCAACCGGGTATACGCCGACAAACTGCAGGAAACCTCGAGCAAAATTCTCGAGGGACGGGACATTTCCCGCAGTCTCGATCATCCGAAAATACCGCCGCTGGTGCTGCAGATGATCGCGGTGGGGGAGAGGACCGGCAGCCTCGACCATGTCTTGCAGGAGCTGGGCGTTTATTATGAAAAGCTGATGGAAGTTTCGATCAAGCGGCTGTCGGCAATGATCGAGCCGGCGATGATTCTGGTGATCGGCAGTATGGTCGGTTTTGTTTATTACGCGTTTTTTCAGGCGTTGTTTTCGCTGGTGTCGGGGGGGCGCTAGGTTTTTTCTGGATCCTATGCTCCTGAGACTGTGAAAGTATTCAATTTAAAGGATTTAACCACGAAGGACACGAAGAGCACGAAGTTTTAAGCTATTGATTAACTTAATTTTTTCTTCGTGTCCTTCGTGATCTTCGTGGTGAATAAGGCTTTTTATGACGTTTTTCACTAATTCTTTCACAGTCTCTCCTGCGTGGGAACCCATGCGGATGCTTAAATTTACAGTATATGTATTTCCACGCCGGAGCGTGGAAACGTGGTATAGGAAAAAAGTAATGCTGAAAGTAAATCTTGTTCATGGTTTGTCGTTGGGTGCCTTGTTGATGTTCTCTGTAAACAGTGCGGCAGACACCCGGCCGCCCGTTTCTCCTTCGAATCAGCCGGCTTATCCTGCGCAACAATGGGTTCGCGATCCGTTCACGCCCAGCACATTGATGTATGAAACGGTCGGGTCACAGTCCGGGATGAGGGGAGGCGCGTTTGGTTTTGTCCCTTCCGGCGAAGGGGGCAGCCTTCCTAAAATGAAACTGCGGGGCTTGCTGAATCAGGATGAAGACGATTTTATCGCTCTGCTTGAGGTGGCCGGAGTCGGCACTTTTATGGTGCGGGAAGGGGATGAGTTCAATATCGATCCGTCACAGCCGAAAAATGCGATTCGCATCGATAAAATAACGCGGCTGAGCGTGACGGTCGAGAGCGGCATGCTCGGTTCAATCCGGGTTCTGCGGTGATTACCGAAAAGGCTTTCAGGCATCCGTATGGGTTCCCACGCAGGAGAGACTGTGAAAGAATTAGTGAAAAGCGTCATAAAAAGCCTTATTCACCACGAAGATCACGAAGGACACGAAGAAAAAATAAAATTAATCAATAACTTAAAACTTCGTGTGCTTCGTGTCCTTCGTGGTTAAATCCTTTAAATTGAATACTTTCACAGTCTCAGGAGCATGGGAACCAGAAAAACCGCCGTATCGGTCAGACAGATGCCAGCCTCTCAGGTCTCTTCCTTGTCGACCCACTTGGTAACGGCCGGCGGTTCATAACCGCCGAAGCGATCGAGCAGTGCCTTTGAATCGCGCTCAACGATCAGTATTGAATGGTGCGCTGGCTTGATGAATTGTTCCGCGACGGCATGGCCCAAGAACGTGGCCAGCGAATCGAAATAGCCAGCAATGTTCAGCAGGCCGCAGGGCTTTTTGTGCAGCCCGAGTTGTGCCCATGTCCAAACCTCGAACAGTTCCTCAAGCGTTCCTATGCCGCCAGGCAAGGCAATAAATCCGTCGGAAAGCTCGGCCATCAGCATTTTGCGTTCATGCATGGATTGCGTGATGTGCAGTTCGGTCAGTTGCTTGTGCGCGACTTCCCGCCGCACCAGTGCTTCGGGGATCACCCCCACGGCCTGGCCGCCGAGTTGCAGCACGGTGTCCGCCAGCAAGCCCATGATGCCGACACTGGCCCCGCCGTAAACCAGTTTTATGTTCCGGTCGACCAGCGACCGGGCAAGCTCGCGGGCGGCGCCTGAATACGCTTCTTGCCTGCCGGGGCTGGAGCCGCAGTATACGCAAATACTTTTCATGAATCTGATCCTTATTTATTGATGGGATATGGCGCCTGCTGTGGAACTACCGGACTGAGCAGCTTATCGCACGGGGCGGGTTGGGCACAATGGGAAAAGGTTGGTTTTCAGCAGACCGCCGGCGGAAGGCCCATCCGCGAATTCGAAGGGAGGCTCAGCGGTCGCGATTGATGCATTTTACTTCATCGCCTATGGCTGCCCGGCACAGCCCGCCGCATCGAAAATCGCTTAAAACAACTTGGTGAAAAAACTGTCTATCAGGTATTGCCGATTTGACGCGGCCGGTTGTTGCAGTCTGCGGTTGAGTTTTACGCAGCGCCGCCTAACCCCGCAATGATCATATTGCTGTCATGATGTACCCTTACAGGAATGGCTTGAATGACTAGACGAAATGCGCTTTTTATCGCCAATAAAAAAAGTGGCAAAGCCGATAATGAGCTTAATGGCGCCGTTAAGATTCTTAAAGACGCGGGACTTAACCTGATCGAACAGGAAGCTGAAAATCCCGCCCGGATCAATGACTTGATCAGGCAACACCGTGATCAGGTCGATAGCGTGATTCTCGCCGGCGGTGACGGCACCATGGGCGCCGCTTCGGGCACGCTTTCCGAATGTGGCCTGGCTCTGGGTATTTTGCCGATGGGTACGGCCAATGACCTGGCCCGCACCCTGAAAATTCCGGAATCCATCGAATCCGCCGCGGCCATCATCGCCAACGGCCGCCTGCATGCCATAGATTTGGCCAGGGTGAATGGCCATTGGTTTGTAAATGCCGCGCATATCGGACTGGGCGTCAAAGTAAACCGCGGCTTGACCCGTGACCTTAAATCCCGCTGGGGACGGTTCAGTTATGCGAGAAGTCTGATCGATGCATTTAACTCGATGCGTCCCTATCATGCCGATATCGTCTGTGATGGAGAAGGTATTCGCATACGCTCGATTCATATCACCGTCGCCAACGGCCGGTTTTATGGCGGCGGTATGGCGTTATCCCAGACAGCGTCGGTCGATGACCATCAATTGAGAATTTTTAGTCTGGAACCGCAAAGCTTCTGGAGTTTTCTCAGTCATTCAGTGGTCATTCTGGGCGGCCAGTTGAAAGGCCGGGAAGGCGTCTGGCTTCGCGGCGGCCAGGACATCCGAATAGATACTTCAAGAAAAATGCCGATATGCGCGGATGGGGAACCTGTTTCCTGGACCCCCGCTTATTTCGAACTGCGGCCGAACAGTCTGCAGGTCTATGTACCGGATGAATATTTCACACAGGAGGAGGCGGACAATGCTGAGGACTGAAAAACAGGTGGCGCTTGACACCGTCATCAACTCCAGCCGCGGATCGATCGATCATTACCGCTGGGTCGCGGACGCCGGCGATGATGAACAGATCAAAACATTGCTCGACAGGCTGGCGCTGGAGCGGGAAAGGATTGTCGATAAGCTGGCGCCGCAGATGTATAAGCTTGGGGACATGCCGTCCGCGCCTGACCCTGAAAAACTGGCGGTCGAGGAAATGCTTACCCAATTAAAAGCCACATTTTCCGGGGATGAAAAGGATGTGCTGTTGGACAGTCTGGACGAACTCGACTCACAGCTGCTTCAGGAAATCAGCGAGGCCGTCAGACTGGATTTCGATGCGGAGACCCTGGCCATACTGCGGGAACTTGAAAAATCGGTAGCCGAAGCGAGGAAGAACAGGGGAAGCTGAGTGCTTGATAATGGCCGGTTCAGCGCATGGACGGCTCCTGATTCTAGCTTACCCTTCATCACAAAGGCGCTACACGGCCTCATCGCGCTAAACGATGGGCGGAGCATTATTGGCAAAGTCAGCGAGCAATTGGGGAAGCTGCAACATATCGTCGAATAACACCGTGTTTCCGGCTCGATGCGACGAGGCCTCGTCAATTCGCGCATGGCGGAATGCCTTCATGCCTGCGGCGGCTGCCGCCTCAATCCCAATATCGCTAACCCGCTGACGATATCGCTGTTCAAACATGTCCATGCGAGGGTCATACCTTGAATGCCGCGAACCGCAAGCGGACATAGTCCGCGATCCAGCCTTCCTGTTCGGAATATAAAACCGGCTTAAGCAGTGCTTCCGTTTCTTCATGGAAACAGGCTTTTTGATCCTGGCTCAGCGCCTGCGTTACGCTGTTGGCAAAGAGCTTTAGCCATTCGCGTACACCTGTTTTCAGTGGCGTAGGCCGTTCTATGGTCTCAATGTGACTAACACGGAAACCGCCTTGTTCCAGCGCCGCCTGATAAACCTCGGCGGATGGGAAAAACCAGGGATTTTTGAATTGTCCAAAGTCATCATGTTGAGCAAACACCCGCTCCATGGCATCTATCAGGGCGGCAATATTGCCCAGCCCGCCCAGTTCGCCCACGAATCTGCCGTTGGGTTTGAGCGCCCGATGAACGCCGCCGATGACCGCTTGATAGTCCGTCATCCAGTGCAGCGCCGCATTGGAGAAAACCGCGTCAAACTGATTGTTGAAATTCAAGGACTCCCCGCTACAGACCTCTGCGGACAGTCCTCTTAAAACCGCGGCAGCGATCATGCTTTCACTGGCATCAACGCCATGCACGCTCGCGCCAGTCTGTGCGATTTTCATGGTCAGTGCGCCGTCCCCGCAGCCCAGATCGAGAATCTTCTCTCCCCGGGACGGGTTTAGAAGCGCAACCAGGGGGACTCCGAGTTCAGCAACAAAAGCGGCATGGTCAATGTATTGGGATGCGTTCCAGGATTGATGGGCCATGAGGTCTCCTAAAGGTATGAAGCCGCATTCAGCGGCTTGTCCGTTGCAATGCTTCATCAGGTGTTTACAGGTCCGGCATTTCCTCGTACTGGATGCCGAAGCCACAAATTTCCCTTCTCACAGGTCAGTGTTGAGGGTCAATCAAAATCAGCTTCAATAGACGATCATTGCGGCCGATGATGATCGCCGTCCCTAACGCTGTGATTTTTGAAAGGGATAAGCCATTTGCCTCAGGTAGCCATTCGGTACCGGATGGCCTTTAATGCCATAACCGCCGGGCCATTCATGGCTAGGCATATAATACGTGCCGAACAAGCGATCGAATAACGGAAAGTGAATGGCAAAATTGATGTCAATCGCTTCTTCCTCAATACCATGGTGCCAATGATGAAATCGCGGCGTCACAATGAAAGGCTTTAACCATTCCACATTGAACCGGATGTTCGCATGAAGATAAGTGGAATAGAGATAGACCAGCAACAGATAGGCTTGTATGGCTATTTCCTGGTAGCCAAATGTCATCATGGGAATGACAGTGACGCTGCGCAAACCAATGATTTCAACAATGTGCATTCTGGAACCGGCCAGCCAGTCCATTTTTTGCGCTGAATGATGCACGGCATGAAAGCGCCATAGCCAAGGGATACGGTGGAAAGCCCGGTGAAACCAATATTGGATGAAATCCGTTAACAACATGATTTCGATAAACTGAAGCCAGACAGGTTGCGATCCGACCGCATGGCGGAAGGCGCTCCAGTCGGTATGGGCAACTATGGTATTCGATGGCCATAGCGACAGGTACGTTAATGTTTGCACCAGCAGGCTGCTAATCAGAAAATACAGCAGATCTTCGCGCCATTCACTCCTGAATAAGGGTTGATCGCGTAACCGGCCAAAAAAGGTTTCCAATGGAATAAACACGATACCGGTCATCAAGAGATTTAATACAAACCAGTCCAGGCTGATAATGGCGGTCGAGGCCGTCGAATCACGTGTTGCCGGCATGCTGCCGATGAGAGACGCCATGAATACCAAAACAATGGCACTGATACCTAAAATCCTGTTCTGGCGCAGAACCAGGCTGATGCAGGCCAATAAAAAGCTGGATAGCATGATGCCCTGAGTCAATAAGTCGAACCAGGATCGGTCATACAGGGTTCGGAATTGCTGAGTGGCAAGTAAGTCCGGGAAGTGCGCGCTTAAAATTACACCTGAAGCCACAACCGATAAGGCTAAAGCGCCCACGCCGCTAATCCATCCCGAGCCAAAGGATCTGGCTTCCACAGGTGATTCCAAATCAGATCGAAGTGCCCGACGTAATTGATTAATCATTCTTTATCACTCTTTTGAATTAAAAATTATCATTATTTGAATATCCAGCGACAGAGCCTTATATGCGCAACACGATAGAAGGCGCTGGTCAATGGGATACTGCCGACGTCAGACCTGTTCTGAGCGCAGTATGAAGGGAAACGCATCGATCGCTATTGATGCGTTTCTTCTTCGTCGGAAGCTTGGGTCACACATCCTGCCGGCCCGGTTCAGTGGATAAGGCGTGCCGGCAAGAAGCGGTGGCGCCGGTCAAAAATTATCAATCGTTGTCGATTGGCTATAAGCGTTAAAAAACTGTCTGGCAGTACGCCCGCTTTTAGCCGCATTTTGATGGGCGAAATCCAGCGCTGCCTTGTGCAAGGTCTCGCGATCGCCGGTGAATTCGGCGAAATAGCTGTCGACAATCTGAAGGTAGTCCGGGGTTTGCAGGGGATAAAAGGCGAGCCGCAAGCCGAACCGGTCAGAGAGCGAGATTTTTTCCTCGATGGCGTCGGAATAATGTACTTCGCCGTTCACCAGCTGCGTCTCCAGATTGTCGCGCATGTGTTCAGGCAACAGATGCCGGCGGTTCGACGTCGCGTAAAACAGCACATTGTCCGGCGGCAGTTCGATGGAGCCTTCCAGCACGCTTTTCAACGGCTTGTAGAGGCTGTCGCCGCTTTCGAAAGACAAGTCGTCGCAATAGATGATGAAACGGTGATCGTGCTCGCGGATGTCGTCGACGATTTCCGGCAGGTACAAAAGATCCTCCTTGTCCACCTCGATGATGCGCAATCCCCGGTCTTTATAGTCGTTCAGCAAGGCTTTGACCAGAGACGATTTGCCGGTGCCGCGCGCGCCCCAGAGCAGGGCATTATTGGCCGGCTTCCCGGCCAGAAAGCGTTCGGTATTGGTTATCAGCTGTTGTTTTTGAGCATCAATCCCTAATAACTGCCGCAGGCGAATCGGGTCTGTATGCCGAACCGGGCGTAAGTAGGCCTGGCGCTGGCGCCAGATGGCCGCATAAGTGGTGTTCCAGTCGATCATCGGTTTTGTTTTAAAGGTTGCTGAGGGTGTCTTGGATTGTATGCTATTCAATTCGGCGAAGGCAATCAGAGAACCGGGCGGGCAGGCATGGGCGGTTCCGAATGCTGGGTTTATTAGGATGCTGCCGACGCCAGGAGGCGCATTTATCGCGATTGCCGCTCCCCAATGCATCCTATCGAGCTGTAGACTCGCGCGAATCACGGAAACATTGTGACAATAGAGCAAGGAAAGAGGGCTTGATTACGCTATATCAAAACATCCAGGCCAAAGCCGTTTTTCATTATCCAGCTTCACTAGCCCTTGTTCTTGTAGAGCGGTTAAATCCCGCCGCTTGGTTTTATCAGTTCGGTTTTCATACAGGGCCATGTACCAAGGCGCTTGCCGTAAGACTGATAACGGAATCGGTCCCGTATTCAAGACTTGGCTGACAATGGCGTACTGCCGAGCGTTAATTGTTTTCTGGTCATACCGGCGCTTGATTTCTATTTCAAACAGCAAGATGTTAATGAGATTATTGGCTCGGTCATGCAATTTATTCAGGCTGATGAACATGCCTTGCAGAAAAAATTCCACAAAGGCGGTATTGGGAAAAGGGCGCTTTTTCATGGCCTGTTTGCGGCACAGATTAAATAGGGCGAAGTATTTGTCTATGTTTTCAAAATAATAGTGCGTCAGAGCAAAAGGCGCGTATTTAAAACCCTCAGCTTGGAGCAGCGTGGCTTCCAGCACGCGGCCGACACGGCCATTGCCGTCCCAGAAGGGGTGGATCAATTCATAATACAAGTGCACCAAAGGCGCCCGAATCAGCGCGGGAATCTTCTGGTCCTTCAGTTGCTGGTGCCAGTCCACCAGGGCTTCCAACAGCTTGATAATATCCTTGCCGTATTGAGGCGGTTTATAACGTCCACCATGTGCCGGATCACCGACATAAGTGGTGATTGATTTTGAATTATCGCGCAAAACCCCAGCTTGGTTGCGCTCATGAGGTAATTGGTCGGTTATGGCGGCATGCATGGTTTTAATAAATTCCACATCCAACTGCCAGTTGGGATCAGATGCCGCCTGACGGCTTAATTGATAAGCCTGTTTAAGGTTAAGGACCCGGCGTTGTTCGATGTCCTGAATTTTCGATGGATCGAGTTCCAGTGCTGATTGTGTTTCGGTCTTACTAAGCGCGCCGCCTTCAATACTGTTGGTGCCGAAAACACTGCTGACGATGACTTCTTTTTCTAAATGATTGGCAATGGGCGACAATGGTGAGGTGTGAAAGCGCTGATGGGCATCATTCACCCGCAATAAAAGCGTTTCCAAAGTTTGCATGTTACAGCCTATTTGCAAATCAAATGGCCCGAAACGGTCAGTTTCTATGCGAGCTAGATAATCCTCATATTCCTCAAGGGAAGATATCACAATTTATGTCTCCAACAATGTCCATAATTTTTTAATTAAAAATAATTATAATACAAATAGTTGTAATAATTTTTTATATTTTATGTCTAAAAAAATGTCCAGATAGATATTCGTTCTAATTATAATTAGAGGCGGAGAGCGTGTCTATCAACGCCAGGAACTAAAGCTGGAACAAGTCGCATGGAGGCTATCAACGCGATAAGTACGTTGGCTTTATCAGGATGCTGCCGATGCCGTGAGGCGCATCCATCGTCTCGGAAGATAGCTCGGCATTTATATCGATCCGCTGGTTCGAATCCATCGAGTTCGACCGCAGCAGGTGCATCAGCCCTCACTCCACCTCATACTCCAGTATCCCCTGCCGGCCGGCCAGCAGCGTCAGCTCGGCTATCGTAGTCACGCCCAGTTTTTCCTTGATCGCGGTGCCGTGGTTGCAGACCGTCTTGTAACTCAGGCAAAGCTTTTCGGCGGCCTTGTGCGTGTTGTAGCCCCGAGCCAGCAGACAGAAGACATCGAATTCCCGGGGCGACAGCAGCCTGATCTTTTCCGAATCGTCGTGGCCGGTTCCCATCGTGATCGCCAGCTGCTGGGCCAGTTCCGGATCCACATACGTGCCGCCGCGGGCGATTTTGCAGACCGCCGTCACCAGTGTTTCGGGCATGCTGTTTTTGGTGATGTAGCCTTTGGCGCCGGCCTTGATGGCACGCGTGACATAAACCAGGCCGTCATGGATGCTGAACACCAGGACCTTGCAGTTCGGGTCCCGGCTGAGCAGCCGTCTGATCGTTTCAAACCCGCCGATGCCCGGCATCGACAGATCCAGCACCACGATGTCCGGCTGATGCTGGCTGTACAGCTGGCAGGCCGTCTCGCCCCGGTCCGCTTCATAAATCTTGCCGATATTATCGGATAACGCCAGATAGGTCTTGTAGCCTGCCCGGACGACAGCATGGTCGTCCACCAATAATACATTGATCTTGCTTGACACTCGGTTACTCCCCTACAAATTCGCCCATGATGCATGGTTTGCGCGGTAAAAAATATGGGAGCTTTTCCCGTTTTGCCGATGCGGGCTGTACAGGGGAAAATTTCATGGGTATTTGGCGCAATTTTCCCGGTCATTTCGGGGCTTATTCCGTAACCCGAGCACAGCCGCCTCCCGTATCATTTCCGCCCAGCATAGCCTTGCGCGCCGAAAATCCAAGGCATTACGTTTTGATCAAGAAAGCTGATTGCTGCAAGTTGACACAAATAAACACATCGGCGCGTTAAGGCTAGGCCTTACTAATCAGTGCATAACAATAACCTGGAGGAAGTATGCGGATTTCGAAATTTGCTCGTCATGTGGGGACGACTACGGCGCTGGCGTCGGGTATCCTGCTGGCCTTGTCGCAACCGGCGCAAGCCAATAAAGAGCTGGACCAGATGTCGCGCCAGAACACCAATTGGGTGATGCAGACCAAGGATTACAGCTCCACGCATTACAGCGAGTTGTATGACATCAATATCACCAACGTCAAGAACCTGAAGCCAGCCTGGTCTTTTTCAACCGGCGTGCTGAACGGCCACGAAGGCGGGCCCTTGGTCGTCGACGGCATCATGTATGTTCATACGCCTTATCCGAACAACGTTTTCGCCATCGATCTGAATGATCCGGACAAAATCCTGTGGGAATACAAGCCCAAGCAAAATCCGGCGGCCCGTGCGGTAGCCTGTTGCGACGTGGTCAACCGCGGTCTGGCTTATGCACCGCAGGGCAAGAATTATCCGGCGACGATTTTCCTTAACCAGCTTGACGGCCATATCGTCGCACTGAACGCGAAAACCGGCGAGCAACTGTGGAAAATGGAAAACTCCGACATCGCGATGGGCTCGACCCTGACTGTCGCGCCGTTTGTCGCTGAGGACAAGGTCATTGTCGGCACGTCCGGCGCCGAACTGGGCGTCAGGGGCTACGCGACCGCTTATAACATCAAGGACGGCAAACAGGCCTGGCGCGTGTTCGCGACCGGTCCCGATGAAGACATCAAATTGTCGAAAGACTTCAACAGCGCCAACCCGCATTACGGCCAGTTCGGTCTGGGTCTGAAGACCTGGGAAGGCGACGCCTGGAAAATCGGCGGCGGCACCAACTGGGGCTGGTACGCTTATGATCCTGACCTGAGAATGCTGTACTACGGATCAGGCAACCCCGCGCCATGGAACGAAACCATGCGCCCCGGCGACAACAAGTGGACCATGACCATCTGGGGCCGCGACATCGATACCGGGGAAGCGAAATTCGGCTATCAGAAAACGCCTCACGACGAGTGGGATTACGCCGGCGTCAATTACATGGGCCTGTCCGAGCAGATGGTCAACGGCAAAATGACCAAACTGCTGACCCATCCCGACCGAAACGGCCTGGTTTATACCCTGAACCGTGAAAACGGCGATCTGGTCAATGCCTTCAAGATCGACAACACCGTCAACTGGGTCAAGCACGTGGACCTGAAAACCGGTCTGCCGGTACGTGACCCCGAATATTCGACACATATGGATCACGAAGCCAAAGGCATCTGTCCTTCGGCCATGGGTTACCACAACCAGGGCATTGAGTCGTATGACCCGAACAGACAATTGTTCTTCATGGGCGTGAACCACATCTGCATGGACTGGGAACCGTTCATGCTGCCTTACCGCGCCGGACAGTTCTTCGTCGGTGCTACCTTGAATATGTATCCAGGTCCTAAAGGCACGCTGGGACAGGTCAAGGCCATGAATGCGGTCACCGGCGAATTCGAATGGGAAGTCCAGGAAAAATTCGCGGTCTGGGGCGGCACCACGGCAACGGCGGGCGACCTCGTGTTCTACGGCACGCTGGACGGCTACATCAAGGCGCTCAACTCCAAAACCGGCGAAGAGCTGTGGAAATTCAAGCTGCCTTCCGGCGTGATCGGCCATCCGATTACCTATAAACACGACGGCAAGCAGTATGTCGCGATTTACTACGGCGTAGGCGGCTGGCCCGGCGTCGGTCTGGTATTCGACCTGAAAGATCCGACAGCCGGTCTCGGCGCGGTCGGTGCGTTCAAAGAACTGGCGCACTATACCCAGATGGGCGGCGGCGTCATGGTGTTCTCGCTTTAAGTATCTGAAAACGTAGGGCGGGCGGATGTTTTTCGCCCGCTATTACCACGAGGACAATATGCCATTTAAAGTAACTATCTTAACTGCTCTCTCTTTGGCGCTGGGCTTTGCGGCATCCGGCGCTTTTGCTCAGGAACCGTTGAAAGTCTGCGCCGCGGAAGACGAAATGCCTTACTCCAATAAAAAAGGGGAAGGCTTCGAGAACAAGCTGGCGCAATTGGTCGGCGAGGAACTGGGCCGGAAAGTCGAATACGTGACCTGGACCGATCCGCGCTTCTACCTGCGCGATTACCTGGACAAAGGGCTTTGCGACGTTTCCATCGGCATGGATAGCGGCGATCCGCGGGTACTGACCACGCGGCCTTATTACCGGTCCGGCTACGTGTTCATCACGCGCCAGAACGACAATCTGGACCTGCGGAACTGGGACAGCGAAGTCCTGCGCAAGGCTGAGCGTATCGCTTATGTGCCGGGTTCGCCGGCTGAAGTCATGATGCGCGCGATCGGGCGTTACAACGACATGTTCAATTACGAACAGGAACTGGTCGGCTACAAGTCCAGGCGCAACCAGTACGTCAAGTACGACAACGCCAAACTGGTTTCCGAGGTCGCCTCGGGGCGTGCCGAAGTCGCCGTGCTGTGGGGGCCTGCCAGCGCCCGTTATGTGAAGGAATCGGCAACGCCGCTGAAGGTGACGGTGATCCCTGACAACAATGCCCGCGCCGACGGCGAGAAGGTGGGCTTTCACTACAGCACCTCCATGGGCGTGCGCAAAGGCGACGAGGCCCTGCTGGCGCAGTTGAATCAGGTTATTGAAAAACGACAACACGATATAAGGCAGATTCTGGAAGCAGAAGGGATTCCCCTGCTGCCCGAAACGGAACCCGCTTTAGCCATGAAGAAACAGGATTAACAAAGAAATGAAACATAATTATTTAACAGCCGCCGCATTCGCGGTTCTGGCTTTGTCCAGCGCCGGCGCGCAGGCGGAGATCACGCTGCACCATGCCATTACCGGCGAAGTGCTGGACATGAGCGTCGCCAAATCCGGCGGTAACACCGAGGCGTTCAAGCAGTTCATGGAGACTGGCAAAAACCCCTATAACGGCGACAAGGAAGCGGTCGAGAAGGGTAAAAGCCTTTACATGACGGGCTGCTCCGGCTGCCACGGCCATGAAGCGGAAGGCAAGCTGGGGCCGGGATTGGCCGACGACTACTGGACCTATCCGGCCAACGCCACCGACAAAGGCCTGTTCGAACTGCTGTTCGGCGGCGCCAACGGCATGATGGGACCGCAATACGTCAACTTCAGCACCGATGAGATGCTGCATATCATGGCCTTTTTGCGGGACATCTACAATGGTGATCCAAAGAAAGCCAAATGGTTAAAAAAATAACGAGGACACGACAATGAAAAAATTACTTTTACTCGGTGCCGCAAGCCTTATGGCCACACTGTCATTTTCCGCATCGGCCTATGACGGCACCAACTGCAAGGAACCCGGCGTATGCTGGGAACCTAAACCAGGCTATCCGGATAAAGTGGCGGGCAGCAAGTACGACCCTAAACACGATCCCAACGAACTGAATAAACAATCACAATCCATCAAGGAAATGGAAGCCCGCAATGAGAAACGCTGGGAGAACTTGAGCAAAACCGGCAAGTTTGTTTATGACGTAGAGGATATCGAATAAGGATTTCCTCAAGGCCAGGCATGCCTCCCCCGCATGTTTGGCCTGCCCGAAGCCTGAAGCGATAGGCTTTGCCTCAGGCTTCGATCCTCATGCATTTTTTAAGACTAAGGATACGGCGGAGAATAACTTCCCCCAATTTTGGCAAGCGCGTGTAGGGGCGGACCTGCGTGTCCGCCCTGTGTCCGGTGCACGACAGGTTACCGGGAAACCATTGGCCGAGGGATAATCGTCGGGCAAGGGCGAACACATAGGTTCGCCCCTACATAAGCGCTGATTTTAGCCAAAGACGTAAACCATACTTACTCCGTTAAGACCTCCCCTTAACGGAGATTTTTTTTGTTAGCCAAACATGACAGACAACCAGCTCAACGACTGGCGCGCCAAGGCGCTGCAGTTCGAACAACAGATCAACGGAATTGTGATCGGCCAGCCCTCCGTGGTCCGCAATATCGTCCTCGCCGTGTTCGCGCGCGGCCATGTATTGCTGGAAGGCCAGGTCGGCGTCGGCAAGACGACGCTGCTGCGCGCCATAGCCCATGGTCTGGGCGGCGATTACCAACGCGTCGAGGGCACGATCGATCTGATGCCCGCCGATCTCGTCTACTACACCTACCTGGACGAAGCCGGCAAGCCGCGCGTCGATCCGGGTCCGCTGCTGAAGCAGGGCAGCCGGCTGGCGACTTTCTTTTTCAACGAAATCAACCGCGCCCGCCCGCAGGTGCATTCGCTGTTGCTCAGAGCTATGGCGGAGCGCAGCATCAACGCCTTCAACCGCGATTACGAATTTCCCCACCTGCAGGTGTTCGCCGACCGCAACCGCGTGGAGAAAGAGGAAACCTTCGAACTGCCGGCCGCCGCGAAAGACCGTTTCATGTTTGAAATCGGCATGGCGACGCCGACGGACGACGCGGTACTGGATGAACTGATGTTCAATCAGCGCTTCCATGACGTTGACCGGCTTGTTGCCGGCATGGAAACCGGCGGCATCGCTTATTACGAACTCAACGATCTGGCGGTCATGCTGCAAGAGACCATACAGGGCACGCCGAAACTGCGCGCCTATGCCCTGGCGTTGTGGAAAGCCTCGCATTATCCGCAGGACTACGGGATCGAACTGTCCGACGTGGATATGAGCGCGCTGCTGCAGGCCGGCGCCAGTCCGCGCGGCATGAGCTACTTCATCCGCGCCGCCAAGGTCCGCGCCTGGCTGGAAGGCCGCAATGCCTTGCTGCCCGAGGATCTGCAGGCGGTTTATCAGGTCACGATGGCGCATCGCATCTTTTTGAGCCCGATGTATGCCTACCGGAAGGATGAGCTGATGCCCGAACTGATCAACGGTATTCTTAACCAGATTGCCGCGCCGTGATTGAATGGATGTCAGAGTTGAAAAGGTAGGGTACGCATTGCGTACCTTTTGTGGCTGGGCAATTGGAACGCCCGGCATGGTACGCAATGCGTACCCTACAGTTCTCTGTAGGGTCGAATTCATTCGACCTGAGATACTCTTTAAGTGCGAATGAATTCGCACCTACACAGTAACAGCGATAGCTATTCAGGTGAGCAACCCATGAGCGTTAAAAAATACTTTGATTTAATCAAACCCAAAACGGAACTCGGCGATTTGACCGAACAATACCTGACCTGGGCCGGCGTCAGTTTCATCTGCTTTTTCATTGCCGACGGCTTTGACCATCTGGCGGAAGCGACCTACGCGGCCTATTACACGGGCGCCATTAACGAGGCCGTCAGCACCCGGTTCTGGGTGTTGCTGGGCGTCACCGGCCTGTTGCTGTTCTGCATGGCGCTGCCTGTCGTATTTCTGGCGCGCCGGCTGCCCGCGCTCGTTCAGGTCTCCCATTACCTGCGCCGCATCACCCAGGCCTTCTGTCTGATCGCGTTCAAGATCGGCGCCCTGATTGTCGGCATATGGACCGCGCATTGGCTGCACTTCAGCGACAAGGATCATATGCTCGCCTCGAAATCGCTGCTGATCGACGATATCGGCTTTTTCTCCATACTCGCACTCGGTACATTGAATACACTGTATTGGCTGATCGGCGAGGGGATTTACAACCGCGACGACCGGTGCTATTCGGGGCTGGTCGGACTGATCCTGGATTGGCCGGTCAAGTACAGCCTGCCTGCCTACACCGTCTTCACCGGCGCCGTCATGTATCTGATAGCGAGCCAGCAGTAACGCCATGTCAACCGCTCCCGAAACCTTCCGCTACCGGCTGGCAAGTCCCGCCGGCAGCGTTTTTCCCGGCGCGCATCCGGGACAGATGGTCAGCAGCGGCCAGCTGTTCAAACGCCATGAACCGCTGATCGCGGCGCCCGATCCCCGGCGCATCGATCTGCGCGCCAGCGTGCTGGACCCGTTCGGCAGCTATCAGGTGCGCGTCTACCAGCAGAAAAGCACGCTCGATGTCTACCTGATCGCCGACCTGTCCGCGTCGATGTCGTTTTCCGGCAGCCTGAACAAACAACAAATCCTGATCGATTTTCTATTGTCGGCCGCCAGCTCGGCTTTCAGTTACGGCGACAGCTTCGGCTTTATCGGCTGCGGACGACAGCTGGAGCAGCGCTGGCTGCTGCCGGGCTGCCGGCAGATGGGGCGCATTCGGGCGCTGGCGAAAAATCTGGAAAATCATGTCCTGGCACAAGGCTGCGAAAGCCTGCCGCAAACGGCGCGATTGCTGCCCGCGAGCCGGGCGCTGGTGTTTCTGCTGTCCGATTTTCATTTCGGCACGGACCGGCTCAAAACACTCATGCACGGACTCAGTAGGCACGACGTGATCCCGCTGGTGCTGTGGGACAGCGCCGAATATCTCGATCTCCCGCCCTGGGGGCTGATCAGATTCCAGGACATGGAAAACGGCGCGACGCGCACCCTGTTCATGCGCCCGGCGCTAAAGCAGAAAATCGTCCGCGCCTTCGAGCAGCGCCGGCGGCAGCTGCAGCAGGCATTCCGCGCCTTCGGGACCGAGCCATTGTTCATCGACGGGCATTACAAGGCCGAACACATCGATCATTATTTTCAACAGAGGGCCGCATGAGAACCCTATTGACCGGCATCCTGCTGGCGCTGTTGCTGCTCGGCTGCTCGGACAGGCCGGCCGTCAGCGATGTCGAACTGCTTACGCCGCGGCCGTTCGGCTATGTCATCGGCGACGAGATTCAGCACCGCATCCGGGTCGAAACCCGCAACGGGGTCAAGCTGCAAGCCGGCAGCCTGCCCCGGCAGGGCGCGCTCAACCGCTGGCTGAACCTCAATGACATCAAGGTTGAAGAAAGCCGGGCCGACGGCGGTTTCCGTTATACGATCGACCTGACCTATCAGGTCTTCTATGCCCCCAATGAAGTCAAAATGCTGACCATTCCGGGCTTCAACCTCGTGCTCGGACAAGGCGACAAGACCGCCGAACAGGCCGTGCCAGCCTGGCCTTTTACCCTGTCGCCCCTGCGCGAGCTGGCGGTAAGGCTGGACGACACCGGCGAATACAAGCGCCCCGACGCCATGCCGCCCGCGCTGCGGACCGACGGCCCGGTGCTGGGCCTGCTCGTCGCCGGGCTGATCGCAGTGGCTAGCGGGGCCGGTCTGGCTTATCTGTACGGCTATCTGCCGGGCCTGCCGCGGCGCAGCATCTTCAAGCGCGCCGGCGGAAAACTGGCGCGCCTGTCCGGCCAGGAGCTGGAGCAGGGCCTGACGGTGTTCCATGAGGCCCTGAACGCGCTCAATCGCCAGCCGCTGTTCAAACACAAGCTGGCCGGCTTTTACCGGCAGCATCCGCAGTACCGGCAACTCGGCGACCAGCTGGACTGGTTCTTCAACTGTTCAAACCGTTATTTCTTCGCCGGCGAGGCCGAATCCGGTCCGGAAGCCCTGGGCCGGCTCAGAAAGCTCTGCGCGGCCTGCCGCGAGATCGAACGGGGCAGTCGATGAATTTTGCTGTCGAAACGTCGTGGGTCCTGGCGGGCCTGCTGTTCATGCTGTGGCCTCTGTTCGATGACGGGGTGCGGCACAGCCCTTATCCGTGGCTGGATATACTGCCGCCCGATGCATTTTCCACCGGGCTGACCGTCCTGCTGCGCATACTCGGCATGGCGACGATCGCGGCGCTGGTGCTGGGCCTGGCCGGCCTGCACCGGACCGAGCAAAGCATCGAACGCATCGGCCACGGCGCCAACATCGTCCTGCTGCTGGACCGCAGCAACAGCATGGACAACACCTTCGCCGGCAAGACCCCGGACAGCGAGGAGGAATCCAAGGCCGCGGCGGCCCGACGCCTGCTGACCGAATTTGTCGCCGGGCGCCCGCACGATATGCTCGGCATCGCCGAATACAGCACTTCGCCGCTGTTCGTGCTGCCGCTGACGGAAAACAAAGAGGCGATCCAGGCAGCCATCAACGCCACAGTCGTGCCCGCGCTCGCCTATACCAATATCAGCAAAGGCCTGGCCATGGCCATGTCCTTTTTCAATAACCGGGAACTGACCGGCTCGCGCATCGTGCTGCTGGTGTCCGACGGGGCGGCGGCCATCGATCCGGACAGCGAACTGCAGCTTCGGCAATGGTTCAAGCAGCAGCAGATCCGTCTGTACTGGATTTTTCTGCGCACGGCCAACAGCCCCGGCATTTACGAATTGCCGACGGATTCGCGCAACGACAATGCCGATGCCATGCCGGAACGCTATCTGCACAAGTTTTTCACCAGCCTGAACATTCCCTATCAGGCTTATGAGGCGGAAAGCCCGGATGCCCTGCACAAAGCCATTGCCGACATCGACCGGCTGGAACACCTGCCCCGGCATTACCGCGAACGCATCCCCAGACAGGACTTGTCGGCACTCTGCTATCAGTGGGCCGCCGGGCTGATGCTGGTGCTGCTGGCTTTGAAACTGTGTGAGGTAAGAAGGTGACAAGAACCTTGAGGAACGCCGCGTTGTGGGGCGTATTGCTGGCGAGCAGCTTCGCCGTTGTTTATGAACTGTGGGCGCTGTACCGGATCGACCGCGAGAACGCCTGGATGCAGCAGCTGGCTTCGGGCCATGATATCGATATCGGCAAACTGGTCGGCGCGGAACCGGAAGTCAGACTGGCGAGAGCGGTTTACTTCAAGAACAAGCACCGTTACGACGAGGCCCTGGCGACGCTGAGCCTGATCATGGATGCGGGCGACCGTGCGTTGCAGGCCAAAATCCGCTACAACCTCGGCAACGTCTATCTGGAGCAGGCGGTCGAACAGGCCGAAGCCAAACAGTTCAATGAAGCGCTGCCGCTGGCGGGGCTGGCGAAGCAGGCCTACCGGCAGGCGCTGGCGCTGGACAGCCGGTTCTGGGACGCCAAATACAACCTCGAGGTCGCCATGCGCCTGCTGCCGGAAATGGACCGCATCGACCTCAAGGACGACAGCCCCGACAACCGCAAATCGAAGCCGTGGACGACCGTGCCGGGCTTTCCCAGAGGCCTGCCTTGATGAGCTTTTCCGGCGTACACAAGGATTACCGCTTTTGGTGCCTGGTCCTGGCACTGGCCGCCATGCTGGCGCTGTTCGTGCATCCCCGGGAGCGGCAGAAGCGCCCGGTCTATCATCTGGCCTTCATCGTCGACATTACCCGCAGCATGAACGCGCAGGATTACCGACTGGACGACGGCCCCGTCAGCCGCCTGCATTACGTCAAACAGACGCTGCGCGAGTTGCTGCCGAAACTGCCGTGCCAGTCGAAAGTCGGTCTGGGCATATTTACCGAGCGGCGCTCGACCCTGCTGTTCGAGCCGATCGAAGTCTGCTCGGGCTTCGCCGAGCTGGACGCCGCCATCGCCGAACTGGACTGGCGCATGGCCTGGGCGGCGGACAGCCGGATCGCCGGCGGCCTGCTCAGCGCGCTGGAAATCCTGCGGAACGGCGATTCCGAAGTGGTGTTTGTGACCGACGGCCAGGAAGCCCCGCCCGTCAATCCGCGCTATCGCACCGATTTTTCGGCCATCAAGGGCAAGCTGGACGGCATGATCCTCGGCGTCGGCGGCCTGCAGCCCGTGCCCATCCCGAAATTCAACGCCAAAGGCGAAGCCGCCGGGTTCTACAGCGCCGAGGATGTGCCGCACCGTTCCTCGTTCGGCGAATCCAACCTCAATCCCGAGGAAATCGAAGGCTACGACGCCCGCAACGCGCCGTTCGGCCGGGAGGCGGCGACGGGCAGCGAGCACCTGGCCTCCCTGCGCGAGCCGTATCTGCAGCAGCTGGCGTCGGAAGCGGGCCTGCGCTATCACCGGCTGACCGATATCGATGCCTTGAACGAGGCCCTGCAAACGCCCGAATTCGCCGTGCAGAAACCGGTGGACGCCGATGTGCGCTGGAAAGCGGCCGTCGCGGCGCTGGCGCTGCTGCTGCCGATTTACGGCGGCTTGCTGAAACGATACTTAAACAGAGCAATAAACAGAGTTTGACTATGCAGAACTTAAAGAAGACCCCGCCCTTTTCATCGCGCGTGCTGCTGCTCGCCGCAGCCCTGGCAAGCAGTCCGGCCTGTTTTTCAGCAGCGCAAAAAGAAGACATCCCCAACCTGGTCGGCATCTGGACCGGAGAAAACAACACCTATTCAGAGCAAAAGGGCAATTCAAGCTGGACCAAGACGGTCGAGATTGACGAGCAGCAAGGGCGCCTGTTCAAAGGCCATTTCGCTTTTGCCGGCGGAACCAAGCGCTTTTTCGGGGTGGTTTTTCCTGACAACGCCTCGTTTGCCTGGGTGGGCGCGGACAGCAAGGGCTACAATCATGGCCGTATTTTCAGCCAGGATCATGTCAGCGCCTGTTACGTCGAGTCCGGGGAGGAAGCGACTGTCGGCTGTGCCGATCTGGTAAGGAAAAAGCCCTGAAGCTTCAAGCGGGATGGGGTTCTCAACCGCGGCCCTAATATTTCCGCAATGTTTGAGCCTGGATGCTCCCGTTAATCAAGGCTGAGTGTTTCGGACGGGCAGCATGCCCCGTCGTACTTCACAGGCCGATAAGGTCGTCCAGCGTGTCGTATTCATAGTGCGTCTTGTAATCGAGCATTTGCCTGGGCGTCACTGTCTCGTCGAACACATTGTAGAGAGCATCATCAATGCGATGAAACTGAAGTGAGTCTGGCGCGTCCATATCAGGAACGTATGAAGATGCAGGATGCCTTTCCTGCCATGCGGCCCAGATGCGGTCCACGTTACAGTGGTGGAGGAAGAAAACCGGGTCATTGGGTGACGAAGACAATTGCATATCGCCTCCGACCCATACATGGACGCTATTATGTGTGCTGGCCGTCCCAATCCAGCCCTCGAGATAATTCCTTGTCCCGCTTGCGGATGATGAGTTAAATGGCATTTGGTCATACGCCACCTGATTCCTGATGAACGTACGCACCTGGGTTCGGGTGGGAAGCCTGCCGCTAGCGCCAAGGTTGCGTTGCAGCTGTTGATTCACTACCTGCAGATTACCGGTGACCGGGTTCATCGCCAGACGGACCCGCCAATTTCCGCCAACGAACTGTCCCAGATTCTCATTGGCCCAGATTGATGATGTGTTTGGGTTTGTCAATTGAGCGTCGGCATTCCAGTCCCAATAGGGGATTCGAAAGTCCGCATCATCTACCGCCTGTTGTAAAAATCTTTCCAGGGCAATAAGAAAGTAACGATGCCACGGCAGGAACGCCGGTCCGGAATGTGCGGCGTTCCGATCGGTCTGGCCGGGAGGTGTCATTAGCATCATCGATTGATGGTGCCAGAAAACAAAAACATCATAGATGGATAGGTTCGGCTGGCCCTGCCATGGAAACTGCTCAGGGTCTTTGAGCCGATTGACGCCTTCGATAAACTGCCGTGCCGCAGTGGCATCACTAAGAAAGTTGTGGCGGATCATGAATGCCTCCCGTGCCCGTGTTCCTGCCCTTTATTGCCGGCCTTGCTACCGACATCGGAGAACGAATCAGGGTAATAGTCGATGACAGCCTTCATGAGATCGATGGCCGAAGCGTAGGTGACAAATGGTGTGGCGTGAGTGTATACGCGGCCATCTTCATCTACTGAAAAATGAGAGCGGACCGGCTGCCCGTCCACTTCCACCTGGTAAGTGGTGGTTATCTTGACTTTATGCCCGTCGTGGGAGAATTCGCGGATGGCGGTAGCTTCGTGCCCGGTATGTGGAGAAATATACGATGGAAACTGTTCCTTCACCCAGTCGGGATGCGAGTTGATTTCATCGGTTGGCGAGTAGCGGGCCAGAACTGATGTATCGAATTTGCCTATCGCTTTCTTGCGCTTTTTGGATTTCGCTTTCGGCTTTGCGGCTTTGGAAGAATCAGTCTTTTTGGTCATGATGAATCCCCATATCGGGAGAAAATTAAGCCTGGCTAGCTCTATTTCAAAGTTTCATACTTTTGGTCTTTAATAACAATAAAATTACAATTAAAAATCGTAATAAATAATCAAGTTCATACATTGCGGCCATATCAAAATACGATTTGCAACTATCGGCGGTATTTCCTCCGGCAAAGGCAAGCGGGATACGTTGTTTTTTTAAGGATTCATCGAAGTTTTTGTATGATGCTGACAGCGCTTTATTGATAATGAAATGTCCTCGAGTAACTGTGCATTAGCGCATTGCCATGGCATCGCTCGCGATACGGTCGAGCGGCGCAGGGAAGAACTGCATGACCCGAGAATCCGCATTGAGCGCAGCGAACGGTCCATAGTCCGCCGCGAGCCGTTGGCGTTCTGTGTCGAATTCTATCGGCTCGGCCATGGGTTCCGATTTTCGCTCATGGTGATATAACGTAAAGCCATCCGGGCGCGGTTGCAATACGTTCGTTTTGTGATATGAAGATGCGCATTGTCTGGTTCCACGCTTTATTTCAGGAAGCATTCTTTATATACCGGGCTGTTTCCATCAACAAATAAAAACCGGCAAATAATACAAGTCCTAGACTTACAGGCACATCAAGCAGACAAGGAAAATCGCAGGGAGTGGGACAAGTTGATTGAAAAATGAAGCTCGATCCAATCAATATCAGGACAATCAGGTTGATTAGCCATCGCTGTAATAGAAATTTTGTCTGTATTTTTGTCCACACGAGAAAACAGGTAAGTATCACTAAAATATAGATATTCGGAAAATAGGATATCTCTTGAATACAACCCATTTTGTTTTACCTCTGTTATAGTTACTCGCCTAATATTAGGACGAGAAGCATTTGACAATCTAACGTCAAAGTTCATTAGTACGCGTTAGCTCATCCAACCGGACAAGGCTCGCTTGCAGACAGGATGTTGGTGGTCATACAAAAGGCGCATTGATCGCGATTGATGCGCTTTACTGCGTGCAGGACATCCTTTAATACAGCGACCATGGCAATAAAAGCGATTGCAATTAACCGGTGACATCGTTTGCTCCGTATTTTGCGTGAATATACTAAACTCTTTAAAACCTTGATATCTAAAAGAGACAAAATATGAGAGCCTTGATCTTTCTCTGCCTGATCCTGCCTTTGCAGGCCTTTTCCGATACCTCACTGTGGCGCGTCAGCCGGGGCGATACGGAATTATTTATCGGCGGCACTGTGCATGTGCTCGGTAAAAGCGATTATCCCTTGCCGGAAGAATTCGGCCTGGCCTATGCCAAGGCTCGGATGCTGGTGCTGGAAACCGATCTGGATGCCCTGCACGAACCGGAAATTCAATCCCGGTTGCTCGGCAGACTGATGTATCCCGAAGGGCAGAGCCTGGAAAACAACCTAAAGCCCTCTACTTACAAGGCGTTGGAAGCGTATCTGAAAAAGTTGGATATGTCGGTTGCTTCCATTCAGCAATCTAAACCTGTCCTGGTGATGATGACCCTGATAATGACGGAATTGCAGCGTCTGGGACTGGCGGATGCCGGCGTGGATGCGTTTTTTAATCAGCAGGCTTTAACCGACGGCAAAAGCCTGGGGCAGTTGGAAAGCGTTTCTAAACAGATGGATGTGCTGGAGAATTTGGCCAAAGGCCATGAAGATGAGCTGATCTTGAACACCCTCGACGAGTTAGAGCAGTTGCCCGTGCTGATGGGTGACGTGAAAAAGGCCTGGCGCAACGGCGATTTAACGCAGCTGGAAGCGCTGGGAATTACGCCTATGCGTAAAGACTATCCCGCCCTTTATCATATGCTGCTGGTGGAGCGTAACCTGAGCTGGCTGCCGCAGATTGAAGCGTTTCTGAATACGCCGGACACGGAATTGATTTTAGTCGGCGCGCTGCATCTGGCCGGGGAAGACGGTCTGCTGGCGCAATTGCGTCAGCGTGGTTATAAGGTGGAGCCGTTTTGACGAGTATAACCATGTGGTACGGATTTACTTCTGGCCTCCAGAGGGTTATTCGTATAGTGCGAATAAATTCGCACCGACGGGATTGCCGAAACAACCACAAGGTCCATTTCCAATTCCGGAATGAACCGTAGGGGCGGACCAGCGTGTCCGCCCTGTGTCCGGTGCACGACAGGTTACCGGGAAACCATTGGCCGAGGGGAAACCGTTGGGCAAGGGTGAACACATAGGTTCGCCCCTACAGTTTACCCGGCATATTAATATTGACTGAGCACTAGCCTACCTACCGTCCTGAAAAAATTCCAGAGCATAACGGCTTAGCCCGGCTTGTTCGACGCCAGCCCGATCAATCCCTGAATGTATTCCAATGTTACGTCTTCATGGCGGGTCGCCAGATACATGGTCTTGGTCAACGGCAGGCCGTTGAAGCGCAGGCTGTCCAGCGACAGCTTGCCGGCTTTTTCCGTCAGCAGCCATTCCGGCAGCAGGCAGACGCCGCGCTGGCTGGCCGCCAGTTGCAGCATGATGTCGGTTTCCTCGACGGTGATGTGGTTCAACGGCTCAATGCCGGCGGGCTGCAACACTTTCCGGAACATGTCCAGGCGTTCCCGGTCAACCGGATAGGTCAGTACGGTTTCCTGCCGCAGGTCCGACGGCTCGATAAAGCCGCGTCCGGCCAGCCGGTGCCGGCTGGCGACGATGAGCACCAGTTCAAAATCGAACAGGGTCTGATAGTGCAGCGCGCCGTCGAAGGCGGGATCGGAGGTCAGGACCGCGTCCAGCTTGTAGTGCCGGATGGCTTCAAGGGAATTGAACCGGTAACGGGAGGTGACTTCGACCTCCAGTTCCGGCCAGGCCAGCAGATAGGGCTGGAGAATGGTGCGGAACCATTCGTAGCAGGCATGGCAGTCGATGCCGACAGTCAGTTTGCCGGTTTTTCCGGCGCCCAGCAGCGCAAGATGCTGTTCGGCGGAGTCAACGGTGGCGATGACCGATTCGGCGACCTCGGAAAGGTATTTTCCCGCCTGGGTCAGCACCAGCAGCCGGCCCTGCTTGCGCCACAGGACGACGCCCAGGCGCTGTTCCAGGTTCTTCATCTGATGGGACAGGGCCGACTGGGTCAGGTGCAGCTGTTCGGCGGCCGCGCTTAACGTGCCGCTCTGTTTCAGCGCCAGCAGGATGCGCAGATGAATCAGTTCCATTTATGAATTTTTCTCATGAAATAATGAGAAACTATCAATATTTATCATGTTAAGCAAGCCTTACAATGCGCTTGTCCCTTAATTCACGACGAGAGCAATAACAATGATAAGAACGCATAACCTGGGTTTTCCCCGCCTGGGAGAAAACCGTGAACTGAAATTCGCCCTGGAACGCTACTGGCGGGGCGAAATCGATCAGCCGGACCTGGACGGCATTGCCGCCGACATCCGGCAGCGCCACTGGCGGCTGCAAGCCGACTGCGGACTGGATCTTATCCCCGTCGGCGATTTTTCCTATTATGATCATGTGCTGGATACCAGCGTCATGCTCGGCGTCGTCCCGGAGCGTTTCGGGCCGGCGGCGCAACCGGTCGTCCCGGAGGCTTATTTCAGGATGGCGCGGGGTCGGGCCAGGGATGGACAGGCGTTTCGGGCCTGCGAAATGACCAAGTGGTTCGATACCAACTATCACTATCTGGTCCCGGAAGTGGCGCCGGACCAGTCGTTTGCCTTGTCCAGCACCAAACTGTTCGACGAGACGCGCGAACTGCAGGCGCTGGGCCATCAGCCGAAACCGGTGCTGCTGGGGCCGCTGACCTGGCTGTGGCTGGCAAAATCCGAGACCGATTTTAATAAGTTGGATTTGCTGGAGCGCCTGCTGCCGGTTTACGGCGAAATCCTGCTGCGGCTGGCCGGGCAGGGCGTGGAGTGGGTCCAAATTGACGAGCCTGCTCTGGTGCTGGATCTGCCCGTCGCCTGGAGCAGCGCCTTCGAAGCCGTTTATCATCGCCTGCAGAACAATGGCGTCAGGATTCTGCTGGCCACATATTTCGGCGAGCTGAACGCGCACGCCTCATTGGCCTGCAAGCTGCCGGTCGCGGGACTTCATATCGATCTGCTCAAAGGCAGCGGGCAACTGACGCACGTCCTCGACAATTTTGCCGATCACAAGGTGCTGTCGCTGGGGCTGGTCGACGGGCGCAATGTCTGGCGTACCGATCTGGATGCGGCCCTGGCGACCGTTGCCGGCGTGCGGGAGCGTTTCAAGGGCGAGCTCTGGCTGGCGCCTTCCTGTTCACTGCTGCACGTGCCGATCGATCTGGAACTCGAGACTGAGCTGGATCAGAAGGTTAAGCCCTGGCTGGCGTTTGCCCGGCAAAAGCTGACGGAACTGGCGGTATTGCGCCAGGCTCTCGAACAAGGGGCGGATGCCGCCGAGCCGGCATTATCGGCATCAAGAACCGCGGTCCGCGCACGTCGGGAAAGCGGCTTGCGGGATAATCAGGCGGTGCAGGCCCGGGTGGCGGCCATCGATGAAACCATGGACCGGAGGCAGAGCGGCTTTGCGGTACGACGGGAACAACAGCAGATCAGGCTCAAGCTCCCCCGCTATCCGACCACGACGATCGGATCATTCCCGCAGACGCCGGAGATCCGCAAGGTGCGCCACGATTTCAAACAGGGCCTGCTCAGCGAACAGGACTATATCCAGATGATGGAACAGCAGATCGAATACTGCATCCGGGAGCAGGATGAACTGGGCCTCGATGTGCTGGTACATGGCGAGCCGGAGCGCAACGACATGGTGGAGTACTTCGGCGAACAGCTGGCGGGTTTCCTGACCACTGCCCATGGCTGGGTGCAGTCCTACGGCACGCGCTGCGTCAAGCCGCCGATCATCTACGGCGACGTCAGCCGGCCTGCGCCCATGACCGTGCGCTGGATCAGTTATGCGCAGAGCCAGACCGGCAAGCCGATGAAAGGCATGCTGACCGGCCCGGTCACGATTTTGAACTGGTCGTTCGTCCGCGATGACCAGCCCCGTTCAGTCACGGCCTATCAGCTGGCGCTGGCCTTGCGCGATGAAGTGCTGGATCTCGAACAGGCCGGCATCCCGGTGATCCAGATCGACGAGCCGGCCTTCCGCGAGGGACTGCCGCTGCGCCAGGCGCAATGGGCCGAGTATCTGGACTGGGCGGGGCGCGCTTTCCGCATCAGCGCCGGCGGCGTTCAGGACGCCACGCAGATTCACTCGCACATGTGCTATGCGGAATTCAATGACATCATCGAAGCCATTGCCGGACTGGATGCCGATGTGATCACCATCGAGGCGTCGCGATCGGATATGGAACTGCTGGATGCGTTTATCGATTTCGATTATCCGAACGACATCGGGCCGGGCGTTTACGATATCCACAGCCCGAATATCCCGACGACCGAAGCCATTGTCGCGCTGCTGAAAAGGGCCGGCGAACGGATCAGTCCCGAGAAGCTGTGGGTCAATCCGGATTGCGGCCTGAAGACGCGGCAGTGGGAGGAGGTCCGGAAAGCGCTGGGCAATATGGTCGAAGCGGCGAAAATAATGCGTTCTGCCGAGGCGGCAGGGTAGGGCGTCAGGCCGATCGGATTTATCAACGAGCAATTTTCTGGAACATTGTCCCGCTTGCATCTCCATTGTAGGGTACGCATCGCGTACCATTTTTGAGGATAATTCACTCGGAATGTTTTGAAAAAGGTACGCGGTGCGTACGAGACTGTGAAAGTATTCAATTTAAAAGATTTAACCACGAAGGACACGAAGCACACGAAGTTTTAAGTTATTGATTAATTTTATTTTTTCTTCGTGTCCTTCGTGATCTTCGTGGTGAATAAGGCTTTTTATGACGCTTTTCACTAATTCTTTCACAGTCTGGTACCCTACTCAGTTTCAATGACGGATTGGGCATCCGTAAGAAGCGGGGATTTCATAAGTCAATCAGACAGCATGAATTGATTGACTAAAAGGCTGTTGATACCGGCATGCGGATGCTAATCTACTTCTGATCACTTGCTATCAGGAGAATGCGATGAATATTGCCCGGCAACAATCTTCCGATCCCGTCCGGACGCGGCTGCTCAAGGCCGCACTGGAATGCTTTTTAGCCGACGAATACCACAAGGTCACTACCCGGCTGATAGCCGAAAAAGCCGATGCCAACATTTCCATGATCCGCTACTACTTCGGCAATAAGGAAGGTCTGTACGAGGAGATGATCCGAGATACGCTGAGCCCATTGCTGGATGTGCTGGACGGGCCGATGTTGTCGTCGATGGAAGGATTCTCAGCCTTCCTTCGTCTCTATTACGACACGATGACCGAACGGCCGGAATTTCCCAAACTGATCCTGAAAGTGCTGGCTTTGAACCAGGGGCCGGGGCGGCGTTTTATCCAACAACTGCTGGAACGCGGGCGCACGCGGGGCGCGAAAAAGGTCGCCGACTTGAAAATGCATGGACAGATCGCTCCGTCGGTGGATCCGGATGTCCTCAGGATGGCTTTCGTCAGTCTGGCCATGACGCCGATGCTGTTGAAAGATATTTTTGAGGAACAAATGGGCCACGCGTTGGATGCCGCTTTCCTTGAAGCGCTGGCCAATTTCAACGGCCGGCTTTTTACGGCGGGCCTTGCGCCGGCCGCGCATCTATAATTAGGAGGGACTTCCTTGTCGTTACAGAAAAATGCCGGCGCCGTTCGACGGTTTTCCGGCCTGATGAAATTCGCCGGCTGGCTGCAAAACATCCCGAACAAGATCACGCCGCAGCCGTTTCGCCTCATCCAGATCGGCTCGGCGTTCTGGCAGTCGCGGGCGCTTTACGTCGCCGCCCGGCTCGATATTGCCACGGTGCTGGGCGGCGAGCACCTCACGGTCGGTGAGATTGCCGCTCGCGTTTTTGCGGAGCCTGATGCCGTTTACCGGCTGCTCAGGCTGCTGGCGGCGCTGGGCGTGTTCGAGGAAGTATCGCCGCGCGTGTTCCGCAACAATGGCCTGTCCGAGTATCTGCGGGAGGACAACCCGAAAAACGTGCGCGCGATGATCCTGATGCACAACTCGGAAGCGATGAGCCGGCCGTGGTACGAACAGCTGGAAAGGGGCGTGCGAAACGGCGAGGTGCCGTTCCAGCTAACGCATGGGCAGGCAATGTTCGGCTATATGGATGCCCATCCCGAATTCGATCTTTTGTTCTCGCGGGCGATGGACAGCGTGGAAGCATTGACCGGCGACAGCTTCGCGCGGGACTTCGACTGGGGGCGGTTCGAGCGCGTCATCGATGTTGGCGGCTCGAACGGCAGTAAATCCCTTGCCATTCTGAAACATCACCCACATCTGACTGCCCTGGTAGTGGACCGTGCTCAAGTTATCCGTGAAGCGGCGCAACACTGGACAGGGCGCGAGGAGCCGGCCCTGCTCGCCCGCCTGGAATTTCAGGCCGGCGATCTGCTCCAATCGGTTCCGGCGGCGGCCAGCGACAAGGACATTTACCTGCTCAGCGCCGTCCTGCACGGCTTCGATGAAGATCATTGCGTCAAGGCTCTGTGCAATATCGTCAGCGCCTGCGCCGGAACGGGCGCCCTCATTGCCCTGATGGAGCTGGTTCTGCCCGAATCGCGGGCCGATTTTGCCGGTGCCGCAGTCGACATGCAGATGTTTATGGCTAACCGCGGAAAGGAAAGGACGCTCGATGAATGGCAAAAGCTGTTCAACCGCTGCGGCCTGGTGCTGGAAGAACAGGTGAGCCTGCAATCGTTCGCGAAAATACTGGTGCTGCGGCCGGGGCAATGAAGGTCGTGTCCGTGCCTCGGGTTAAATCGCGCGCAAACATTTTATGAATCAAAAATTTAACCACAAGGACATGAAGCGCACGAAGTTTTAAGGTGTTGGTTAGGAGTGCGCATAAAATAACTTCCTCAAGTGCGCGGAGGAATTTCCGGTGTAGGTGCGGATTTATTCCATGCCTATTACTTAGGATTTGGTCATAAATAATTTCCCTGTTTAAACATAGGATGTGCCGACGACAGGAGGCGCATCGTTCGCGAGCGATGCGCTTCACTGCGCCGCCTAGAGCAATTATCTATTACGTAGAAACATAGCCTGAATTCCTGAAGAGATTGAGGCACTCTTCAGCCTGAAACTCATCCAGTAGCTTACCGATGAGTTGCCAGAGCTTATCGTAAGTGCGCTCTGCGGCTTTGCGCAGCAACGCTTTCAGCTTGGAGAATACTTGCTCGATCGGATTCAGGTCAGGACTGTAAGGCGGCAGGTATTTGATCGTCGCGCCGTGTGCTTCAACAATGGCCTGGACTTGTGCCACCTTATGTGCCGACAGGTTGTCACAGATCACAATATCACCGGGCTTCAAGGTCGCCCCCAGTTGCGACCGTAGATACTCTTTGAAGGCTTCCCCCGTCATGGCCTGATCTAGGCACCAAGGAGCCGTAAGCCCGTCGGCCCGCAAGCCGGCAATAAAGGTCATGGTCTGCCAATGACCCGCGGGTGCGGCATCCCGACACCGGGCACCGCCTAAGGCCCGCCCATAGCGACGGATCATGTTCGTGGTTACGCCCGTTTCATCCAGAAACACCAACTTCGACAGATCGCAGGTTTGCTGCCAGGCTTGCCATTGCTCACGAGCCCCGGCGACATCCTCGCGCTGCTGTTCAATGGCGACTACCGTTTTTTTTATAACGATAGCCCAGTTTGTGCCGGATAAACTTATCGATCGCCGAAATCGAAATACTCAGGGTTTGTTCTTGTTCCAGCCAGCTCTGCAGTTCCTTCAGGGTTATCGACGGGCTGCTCGCCAGCTGTTCCGTGATAGCCGCTTCATACGGTTCCAGCCGCGAGCGTCTGTAGCCGCCAAAGGGCTTGCCTTGAACGGCTCCGGTTTCACGCCACAAGGCGTGCATTCTGCAGGCAAAGGCCGGGCTGACCTCGTATTGTAAGGCCACGGCTCGCACGGTATTGCCTGCGGCAACCGCTTCGGCCACCCGGATGCGTAAATCTTCTGAATAAGGCTTGGGCATGATGAAAACGGCTCATCTTGTTTAACACGAGATTAGTTTATATCATGTTTTAATCTATGCAATAACTGCTCTAGTACTACAGTTGTAGATTATTTTTCTCCCTGCGTCGTCGGTAATGGCAGGCACGGGCAACGGCTTGATGGCGTCTTCGCCATAGCGACCAGTTGACGATATGCATGATTCTCGGCGGATGCCGCCACAGCCATTGCCACAACAGCTTGCGCACTTCCGGTACCGTCAACGGGATCAGAGCTGCCGCTGCTTCCAGGCTTGCTTGCTCAGCAGTTTCCGGTTTTTTTTGCCGATGACGCGTCTTTTTCATGGCGGCACAACACCGCCAAATACGCCAACGCGGCCATTGCCAGGGTCATGTGTCGGTACCAGCCGTGCCAACTGCGCACTTCATAGTGATCCAGCCCGATTTCGCCCTTGGCCGCCGCAAAGCACTCTTCCACCGTCCAGCGCGTGCCTGCTACCCGCACCATTGTCTGCAGGTCCGTGCCAGGCGGTACATAGCATACGTAATAAGCCAGCTCCCCATCAGTCAACCGGCGCCGTAGCAGCAGCCAGCGTTCCCCCGGCATCTGCCAGGACAGCAAAGGTAGCCTCAGCCAGTCATACCAACGCGGCCCCTTGGCGCCATCGCCCGCCGACAGCCTGGTCCAGTCTTGCGGCTGGACCGTGGCCGCCAGCTGGGCCACGGTCTTTTGGCCGGTCGAGTCCGGCCACACGTATTGGTTGCTCGCCACCGCCAGCACGAAGTGCAGGTCCTGCTGTTCCAGCCATGCGCGCAGGCTGCGGTTGTCACCATACACGGCATCGCCAGTGACCCAGGCAAACGGTACCTGCGCGGCAACGGCTCGCTCGATCATGCGCTGCGCCAACTGCGGCTTGGTGGCAAAGTCGACTGCTTCAGGCACTTTCGCGGCAGCCCGTCGGACCATGTCGTCAGCCCACTCCTTGGGCAAATACAGTTCGCGGTCCATCAACGCACGCCCCCGCGTACTGGCATAGGCCAGAAACACGCCAATCTGGCAGTTCTCAATGCGCCCGGCCGTGCCACTGTACTGGCGCTGCACGCCGACCGAATGTCGGCCTTTCTTGATAAAGCCGGTTTCGTCGACCGCCAGCACGGCATCGGGCTCGCCCAGATGCTCAATCATATACGTCCGCACGTCATCACGCACCGCATCGACATCCCAGCGTGCCCGGTCCAGCAAATGCTGCAGGCTATAGGGCGTCTGTCGTTTGACCGCTTCCGACAATTGCCAGCTGGTTTTGCGCTCAACCGGGCTGAGCAAGCCCGTCACGTAATCCAGTGCCCGTTGCCGCATGGCCTGCCGGCCAAAGTGCCGGCCTATTCTGACAAACCAGGTCTGCAGCTCCGATTGCCAGTTCGCCGCCTGGGTCACGAACTGCTTTGCCATCGCATTCATCATTCACCTCGCCAATGCTTACGATCAAAAACACATTAGACTGTGCGGGTAACATCAATATCCCTGAAATTACAACTGTAGTACTAGAGCGCTTGCTTTGGGTCAGCACATCCTATGCAAGACTCTAATTTCAGGAAGTCATTTTTAGCCAAATCCTTAGTATCGCCAACTTTCACATTCCCGTATCTTTTTGATGACGGATTGATCTGGAGTTATGTGAATGCCGTGGTTGCGCGTGTCCGTTCTGGTCCGGTTTAAGGCTCCGATTCAGCCACTTGCCGCAGGCCACTAATGACTTCGGTGAAGCGATGCTTGAACTGCTGCAGGTCCTTCGGCTCAACGGATCGATTCTGCAATTGCTGGTGAAGTTTTACACAGCTGTCATTGACGCTGGAGATGGAGAGATTGGCGCAAATGCCTTTCAAGGCATGCAGCCAGGCTTCGGCACCGGCCCAGTTTTTTTGCGCCAGATAGTCTTCCAACAGGTTTTCCTTGCCCTGATAGCTGTTGTAGAACAGCTCGAGCAGTTTTTTGTATTTCTTTTCATCGTTATGCAGTCGCGACAGGCCGCTTTCGACGTCTATGCCGGGCAAGCGATAATTGGTGAGCGCCGGGTCGGCGCCGGCGGCGCTGTTGATTGCCGAGAATCTGGCCTGCCCCTTGCTGAGCTGGTGGAATATTTTCCTTAATTGTTCGATATCGATGGGTTTTGTCATAACGTCGTTCATGCCTGCCTGATAGCATTGACGGCGGTCGCTTTCGCCGGCAAAAGCCGTCATGCCGATGATCGGTAAAGATGTGAGCTGGAGTTGCTGGCGAATCCGCCGGGTTGCCTCGTAACCGTCCATTTCCGGCATTTGAATATCCATCAGCACCAGATCCACCTTTTCCTTTTGCAGGATTTCGATTGCTTCCCGGCCATTGACGGCTTCCAGAAACCGTTCCGCCTGGTCTTGAAGAATGTCCATGACCAGCAGCCGGTTAATGTGATAGTCGTCAACAATCAAAACGCAGGATAATTTAAACAATTGGACCGGCGGTTCGGCTTGGGGCAATATCCGGGGGGCGTTTTCCTGTTGCCCCGAGACCAGATGCCGATAAAGCAGTACCCGATCGAAAACAGGGGTTTTCAGGTAGCCTACCGGGGTGTCGGTTTCGGAAAACTGCTTGATGGCTTGTTCGCCCAGCAGGTTGTCCATCAGCGAAATCGAGAGTCCCGATAACCGGGGTTCGGCTCTGATCAGGCGGACCAGTTTCAAGGCATCAATATCCGGCAAATTCCGACTGATCAGCAAATGGCGGTAGTGATGGCGCGTCAGCTGATTTAATGCGCCGTTGCCTGTTTCCGCACTGTCGGCTTTGCAGCCTAGCGATTGCAAGAGTCCAACCAGATGCGTCCGGCTCTGTTGACGGGGCTCGACGACCATGACGTCCGGCATGGGTACGGACCGGTCGATGGCAATGGCATTATCAGTTTCAGCTTCGGCCAGTACCGGTTTAAGCGGTAATGAAAATGAAAAGCGGCTGCCCTGTCCGGGGCGGCTCTCAGCATTCAGATTGCCGCCCATCAGGGTCACCAGTTTCTTGGAAATACTCAGTCCCAGTCCGGTGCCGCCGTATTTGCGTGTGGTCGATACGTCGCCCTGGCTGAAGACTTCGAAGATTCTGTCGAGTGTTTTTCGGTCCATGCCGATGCCGGTATCGCTGATGCTGAAGTTTATTTGCGGCGATGGGCCATTCTTATCGGGGGAGATGGACAAGCGCACTTGCCCTCTTTCGGTAAACTTTAACGCATTGGTCAGCAGGTTAATCAGCACCTGCTTTAACCGCAGTGAATCGGTCCAGATATGCCGGGGCACTGTTTCGGAGACGTCGATAATGAATTCAAGCTCTTTTTCGACAAACTTGGCGGTCAGCATTTGATTGATGCTGGTCAGGATTTCAAACAAATCGCAGTCTTGATAATCCAGTTCCATTTTATTGGCGTCAATGCGCGAGAAATCGAGTAAATCGTCGATCAGGGACAGCAGCAAATCGACCGATTCAAGCGCGCGCTTCAGTTGCTGTTGCTGATGGGGGGACTCCGATGCATTCAGTGCCAGACGGGTAAAAACCACAATCGCATTCATCGGGGTGCGGATCTCATGACTCATATTGGCCAGGAACGCCGATTTGGCTCTGGACGACGCTTCAGCGGCTTCTTTGGCGTTTTCGAGTTGACGAGTCCGGTCATACACCAAATCCTGCAATTGCTCGCTATATTTTTTCAATTGCATTTGCGCCTGGTCGCGCGCCGATATCGCATAATGGATTTGCTCCAGCAATTTGTTAAAGGCGTCCGACAACCGTTCGATTTCGGCATAGCTTTTGTTCTCTACCCTCAATTCATAATTTTGCCCTTCGATAACGGTCCAGACGAAGTCGGCCAGCGATTCGATCGGTTTCGAGATGAGCTTTTGCAGGAGATAGGACAAGCACAAGGCCACAATCAGGGCGAGTATAATGACAATACCCACTACCAGCGCGGTGTGGGCCAGCAGATGCCGATAGCGCGAAAAGTCGGCATATAGAATCACGTGGCCGATTTTATTGGCTTGTGAGTAAATCGGCCGGGCATGGACAAGATAGCGCTCGGTTTCGCTGAAAATCGGGCTGTCGGTCAAAAACGCGTCAACGATCCGGGGCGCCTTCGACAAGTCGCTGTCGGGTCGCTGATAGCGTGCAAGGACCTGGTTTTCGTCGTTCAGCAATACGGCATAAATGACCTGGGGATCGTATTGCAGCGAAGCCAATGAGTTGCTGGCCTCGTCTTTGTCTTTAAACACGATGCTGGCCTTGGCATTGTCGGCAATGACGCCGGCCTGGATGGTCAGGCTGTTGGTCATGTCCTGCTTCAATTGCATCATTCTGAAGGTGATGAACAGCAGGCCCGCTATCAAGAGCACGATCGTGCTGGTCAGTACTATGATGAAAAAAAGTCGGTTTTTAATGGAGCGTTGGGTATGTATCATGGTTGTTGGGACAAATGTAATAATTGCGCTCTTAATTCCAAACCGGCCTCTTTGGCGGCTTGTTCATTGATAGCGAATCGAATCCTGTTGTCTTTATTGTAAAGAAATATCATACCGCCCTGACGATAGAAAGCCTCGGTTTCGCCGACAGTCAGGATCGGGTAGGAGGCGGCCGCTTGAAGAAAGGGTTGGGGCGATCGGATGTATTCGGGAAGATAAAGTAAATGGCAGGCGGATAAATCGTCACGCGGCTGTACCTCGGCCACTTCTATTTTATGCTGATTGATCGCTTTGCCGGCCAGGAGCGTCTCCAGGGATTCGGTAGTGCCTTGATCGCCGGCAATGCAAAAACGCATCGGTTCCGATCCGGTCGAGTCGAGGCTGGATGGCGGCCATTCGACGAACAGCGACAACCTGAAAAGGTAAGCCGCTTTAATCGTCAGCTCCCGTTGATCCATAGCCCAGCCTTGGCCCGACAGCAAAGCCAATAGCAAAACCGACTTCATAAGCAACTGCATGATGCGCATATCCGGTCTTATCGTTTCAACTTGTCTGGTTGAGGGAAAGAATGGACATCATCAATACTGGTAGGACAGCTTCAGCATGATTTCCCGGCTTGGTCCCGGCAAGGCGGGATGGCCGCCGTGGTAAGGCTGGACGTATTCGAAGCGTTCGTTAAAAATATCATAAACGCCTAATCCGACTTCCAGCCCCTTGGTCAGCAGGTTTTGGTAGCGGAAATAGACGTTGGCGTTCCAGGACGGCGCGTGGTGCGTCAGGCGATCGCCTGTGTAGCCGTAGCGATCACTAACGAATACCAAGGTCGGATTAATGGAAAACGACGGCGTAATGGCGGCATGCGCGTTCAAGGTCACTTTGTGGGTGGGAAAGCCGACATTCAGCCGGTCATGTATCTGGCCCTGGGCATCGATGATTTTATATTTGTCCGCCGTATTGCGGGTCGACTGATAATAAGAATAATCCAGCTTCAAATAGCCCCAGCCATTAGCGTTATAAAGCAAGCCGGTTTCGATGCCCCGGGTATTCTGGCCGGCGGCGTTGATGTAAAAATCGTCATCATTCTCATCAATCTGATACAGGATGATATTTTTGCTGCGGATATCGAACAGATTGATGGTTAAATCCAGGTTATCGAGCAATTGATAGCCGAACTCGATTTCGGCTGTGTAGGTTCTCTCAGGATTGACCTGGCCGATTTGTTCCGCCGCCGGCCGGCCAAGATTGTATTCCGCGTTTTTTT
>SWBW01001878.1_pt1 | contig 61776 bp, 54 predicted proteins | sample 4693041 | NCBI WGS metagenome assembly SWBW01 (sample SAMN10267271, study PRJNA491770) | bioreactor metagenome | isolation source: DHS bioreactor inoculated with marine methane seep sediment | place: Japan: Omine Ridge, Nankai Trough | collected 2006-05-06 | reverse complement strand
CCCCCCCGAGCGAGAACCACTTGCCCGCCCCGGCGCTCAACGTGAACTGGTCGGTGAGCTTGTAGTCGAGCTCGGCCTTGGCGCCGTAGACCAGCCCGCCCGAGGTGTTGATCCCGCCGCCCGCCGCCGCGCCGCCAAACACCTCGCCCGCGACGGCGAAGCGATCGCCGAGCGGAAAGGTCATGCCCACGCCGACCGTGCCCATGGCGAAGCCGCCCGACATGCCGTCGACCACGGTGTAGCCCGCGCCGTTCACATAGAAATGGTCGCCGAAGAACAGGTCCACCCCGCTCTCGACCAGCACCGGGTCGTTGCCGGTGAAGGGGTGGCCGGGGGCGCGAAACCCGGGGTGCGAGACCTGGTAGCTGAGCCCGGTCGAGGCCTGCCAGTGATGCGCCGGCCCACCGTCCACGCCGGTGCGGTTCGCCGCCGGATCGTCAAATCGCAGCGCGCCGCGCACGAAGGCCGCCGCGGCCTGGAAATCGCCAGTGACCGCGCTGATCCCCATCACCCCCGCTTCGGCATGAAACCCGCCGAACAGGCCGACGTCGACCCCGGCGCTGCCGGAGAGTACGAGCCCGCCACCGGTATCCACATCGCCGCCACCGCCGAAACCGACACCGACATCGGCAAATCCGCGCACCCGGCCGCCGAGAAACGGCTGGGTGTAGAAGCGCGGGCCCACCATCCATTCGGCATAGCCCGACGCGTCGCCGTATCCCGCGCCGACTGCGGACATGAACACCTCGAGCTGGTCATTTGAGATATCGCGGAAGGTGAATTCGGCGCCGACCAGGTACATCGGGTTCATCACCCCGGCGCCGTTGCGCCGCGAGGAGGAGATCGGGTAGTAGTAGCGCCCCATGCCCTTGGCCGAGGACATGATGATCCCCGAGGCCGGGCGCGCGCCGGTATGGCCGATGTCAAGCGCGAGGTCGGTCGGGCGCGAGACCGCGAAGGTGAACGAGGGCGTGTTGATCGCCGAGCCGGTCACGCGAGTCCAGCCAACGCCCACGTGGGCGAGGAAGCCGGCGGCGAATTCCTGGTTGAGCGTGACCTGCGGCTTGGTCATCAGCCCGTCGCCAATCACCACCAGCGCGCCGCCGCCGCCACCGATGAAACCGCCCACGTCGATCGAGGTGGTGTCGGTGATCTGGAACCGTTTGAACGCCTCGAACCCACCGATGAACAGCCCGCCGGCATCGCCCCAAGCCGCCGAGTAGACCGACTGGCCGACATGGAAGCCGTTGCCGATGTCTTTTGTCAGGGTCATGTAGTGGAAGGCGTCGACGGTGCTCTGCTTGCGCACCAAGACGTCGATGCCGGTGCGCAGATCAAGCTCTTCCGCCGGGGCCGCGCCGGCCGCCGCGATCGCCAGCGCCGCGAGCCCTGCACGCATGGTTGCCCCGAATGTGCCTGTCCGCATGTCGATCCCCCGGTTTGCGACGTTCCTCCTGTGTCGGCAATCGCCAGCGGTATTTCAACCACGATCGCCGATCATGGGGCAATTGAGCGCCGGGTGTGGCGCGCCGGTCAGAGCCGGGTGAGCACCACGCCCGTCACGATCAATCCGCCGGCGACCAGCTTGCCCCGATTCATGCCGTCGCCGAATACCAGCCAGCCGATCAGCATGGCGAACAGGATCGAGGTTTCGCGCAGCGCCGTGACCAGGGCGATCGGCGCCTGGGTCATCGCCCAGACGACGATTGCGTAGGCGGAATACGACGCCACCGCCGCCGTCAGCCCCAGCGCCCAGCCGCGCGGGCTGGCCGCCAGCACGGTGCGGCCGCGAAACGCCAGCGCGGCGGGAATGTAGAACAGCGCCGAGGCCATCATCAGCCAGCCGACGTAGCCCACCGCATCGCCCGAGGCGCGCGCGCCCGCACCATCGACCAGCGAATAACCCGCCGTCGCCAGCGCCGAGCCGAAGGCGAACGGCAGCATCCGGCGCGATTCGCCCGACGAGATCACGCCGCGCGCCATAGCGAGGATGCCGATGCCCAGCACGGTCACGCCGGCGTATTCCCACGCGGTAATCTCGTCGGCGAGCAGCGCCGCCCCCACCAGCGCCACGATCAGCGGGGCGGCGCCGCGCGCGATCGGGTAGACGCGGGAGAGATCGCCGTGGTCGTAGGCGTAGGACAGGAACAACTGGTAGGCCATGTGGATCATCCCCGAGCCGGCGATCCAGAGCCACACACCGGGATCGGGGATCGGCCGCGTAGCCGCGACGAGCGCGCCGACGATCGCATGGCCCACCGAGAGCACCAGCATCGCCGATTGCTTGTCGCCCCCGGTCTTGATCAGGGCGTTCCAGCCCGCGTGCAGAAGCGCCGCGCCGAGCACGGCAAAGAACAATGTGAGGCTCATGCGGGGGTACTCCGTTTCGCCCCGACGCTAGGCGCGCGGCCCGGTCAGATCAAGAGTCCGCCCGCGCCCTCAAGGCGCAGCAGCGCCACCTTGGTCTCGATCCCCCCGGCGCCGGAATAGCCCCCGAGGGAGGCGGCCCCGAGCACCCGGTGGCAGGGGATGATCAGCGGGATCGGGTTGGCCCCGCAGGCATGGCCCACCGCTTGGGCCGAGGCGCCGAGTGCGCCCGCGATCTCGCCGTAGGTTCTTGTTTCACCGAAGGGAATCGCCAGCATCGCAGCGCAGACCGCGCGCTGGAAATCGGACCCTGCAACACGCAGCGGCAGGTCGAAGGCGCGCCGGGTGCCAGCGAAATAGGCGTCGATCTGGCGGCGCGCCTCGGCCAGCAGCCCGGTTTCCTCGCCGTCGCCCGCCCCGCCCCAGCCAAGGGCGGTGATCGCGCCATCGGTTTCGGTCACGCACAGGGGGCCGACGGGGCTGTCGAGGGTAAGACTGGGCATGGTGCATTCACCCATGAAAAACGCCCCGGCGCAAGCACCGGGGCGGTCTGGTCTGTCAGCTTTGGTGGCTCAGTCGAGCGCGTCGTCGCAGCGCGCGCAGGTGCCTTCGTGCGGGTGGGCGCCGACATCGGGCAGGATTTTCCAGCAGCGCTCGCATTTCTCGCCCTCGGCGCGTTCGAACACCACGCCGACGCCCTCGATCTCGGGCAGCCGGAAGGCTTCCATCGGCATCGGGTCCGAGGTGATCTCGACCGCCGAGGTGATGCAGATATCGGCGAAATCGACCGAGTGCAGCACCTCCGCCAGCGCCTTGTCGCGCACATGCACCACCGGGGCGGCTTCGAGCGAGGCGCCGATCACCTTGTCGCGGCGCTGAACCTCGAGCGCCGCCGTCACCACCCGGCGCACCGCACGGATACCGGCCCATTTCTCGGCGAGCGCGGCGTCGCGCCAGCGTGCGGGCGTCTCGGGGATGTCGATGAGATGCACCGAGCTTTGCTCGCCCGGGAAGCGCTCAAGCCAGATCTCTTCCATGGTGAACACAAGGATCGGCGCGAGCCAGGTGGTCAGGCGATGGAACAGGATGTCGAGCACGGTGCGCGCCGAGCGCAGGGTGTTGGACCCCGGCGCGTCGCAATAGAGCGCATCCTTGCGGATGTCGAAATAGAAGCTCGACAGCTCGACCGTGGCGAAGTTGAACACCGCCTGGAACGCGCCCTGGAAGTCGTAGGCGTTGAAGCCCGCGCGCACCTGCTCATCGAGTTCGGCGAGGCGATCCAGCACCCAGCGCTCCAGCTCCGGCATGTCCGCCGGCTCGACTGCGTCGGCCGCGTCATAGCCCGCGAGGTTGCCGAGGATGAAGCGCATGGTGTTGCGCAGGCGGCGGTAGCTGTCGGCGGTGCCCTTCAGGATCTCGGGCCCGATCCGCTGGTCGTTGGTGAAGTCGGTCTGGGCCACCCAGAGGCGCAGGATGTCGGCGCCGTATTGCTTGGTGACTTCCTCGGGCACGATGGTGTTGCCGAGCGATTTGGACATCTTCATGCCCTTCTCATCGAGCGTGAAGCCGTGGGTCAGCACGCCGCGATAGGGCGCGCGGCCCTTGGTGCCGCAGGCCTGCAACAGCGAGGAATGGAACCAGCCACGGTGCTGGTCGGTGCCTTCGAGGTAGAGATCGGCTATGCCGTCGGGCGCGCCGTCGGCCCGGTCGCGCAGCACGAAATCATGGGTCGAGCCGCTATCGAACCAGACGTCGAGCACGTCGAACACCTGGTCGTAGGCGTCCGGGTCGACGATCCCGCCGAGCACTTCGGCCTTGAAGCCGTCGACATACCAGACGTCGGCGCCTTTCGCCTCGAACGCGGCCTTGATGCGGGCGTTGACCTCCGGGTTGCGCAGCAGGAAATCGTCGTCGGTCGGCAGCGCACCCACCTTGGTGAAGCAGGTGAGCGGCACGCCCCAGGCGCGCTGGCGCGAGAGCACCCAGTCGGGCCGGGCCTCGATCATCGAATGCAACCGGTTGCGCCCCTTCTCGGGGGTGAACTTCACCAGTTGGTCGATCGAGGCGAGCGCACGCGCGCGGATCGTGGTGCCGTAGGTATCCATCCCGTCGCCGAGATCGCGGTCGATGGCGACGAACCATTGCGGCGTGTTGCGGAAGATCAGCGGCGCTTTCGAGCGCCAGGAATGCGGGTAGGAGTGGGTGAGCTTGCCCTTGGCGAAGAGCGCCCCCTGCCCGGCCAGAGCCCTGATATTGCTCACGTTCGCCGGGCCTTCCTTGCCATCGGCGTCGATGATCGCCTGACCGCCGAACACCGGCAGATCGGCGCGGTAGGTGCCATCGGGCTCGACGTTGTAGGTCATCGGCAGGCCGTATTTGAGGCCGACCTGGTAATCGTCCTCGCCGTGGCTCGGCGCGGTGTGAACGAAGCCGGTGCCGGCGTCGTCGGTGACGTGATCGCCGGGGAGCAGCGGGACCGGGAAATTCCAATTGTTCCCGTCGTCCTCGGTGCCTTCGACCATGCCGCGATAGGGGTGGGCGAGCGTAAGCGAGTCGAGTTCCTCTGGGCTAACATGTCGCAAACGTTTGTACTGGCTGTTGTCCACGCGTGCAGCGCTGAAAACTTCCTCTGCCAGCTTGTCTGCCAACACAAGCAGTTCACCGACTTTGGCGGCGGAGTTTTCTCCAACTCCTGTGACTTCGTAGAGTCCATAGTCAATGGCCTCGCTGTAACTCACAGCGCGGTTTTGCGGGATCGTCCAAGGCGTTGTCGTCCAGATGACAACCGACGCGCGTTTGATCTGGTCTTGGAGTTCCTCGAAGTGAAGCATCTGCGCGTGGGACGCTTCGATGTTCTCCTGCTCAGACAAGTCCGCGTCGCCATGGTACGCCTCGATGTAGTAGCTCGCCACCACCGGGAACCGCACCCAGATCGTGTGGCTCTTGTGGTCGTGGTATTCCACCTCGGCCTCGGCCAGCGCGGTTTTCTCCACCGGCGACCACATCACCGGCTTCGAGCCCTGGTAGAGCGAGCCGTTCATCAGGAACTTCATGAAATCCTCGGCGATCACCGCCTCGGCGTGGAAGTCCATCGTCAGGTAGGGATCGTCCCAGTTGCCGTAGACGCCAAGGCGCTTGAACTCGTCGCGCTGGATGTCGATCCAGCCCTCGGCGAAGCGGCGGCATTCCTGGCGGAAATCGACCACCGGCACGGCATCCTTGTCGAGCCCCTTGGCGCGGTATTGCTCCTCGATCTTCCACTCGATCGGCAGGCCGTGGCAATCCCAGCCCGGCACGTAGCGCGCATCGCGCCCCATCATCTGCTGGCTGCGCACGATCATGTCTTTGAGGATCTTGTTCAGCGCGTGGCCGATGTGCAGGTGGCCGTTGGCGTAGGGGGGGCCATCGTGGAGGATGAAGGGCGCGCGGGGTTTTTCGTTTTCGCTCGTCCGGGCGAGGGCTTTCTCACGCAGGCGGTCGTAGACACCGATCCTGGCCCAGCGCTCGAGCCAGCCCGGCTCGCGGTTCGGCAGGCCGGCGCGCATCGGAAAATCGGTTTCGGGCAGATTGAGGGTGTCTTTGTAGTCAGGCGTATCGGCGCACATCACATGTGTCCTTTGGGAAATGTCGGTCGGGTTTTAGGAGAAGGGCGGCGCGAGGTCCATACGCCTTGGCCCGGCGGCTCGTGCTCAGAGCGCCGGGATGGTAATTCGAATGATGATCGCCGCGAGGTACATCATGGGGGTGGGTATAGCGGCGCAGGCATCGCCGGTAAAGCCTATGCGCCCTCGCCTTCGTCCATCCGGCCCGCCGCCCAGCGGTTGAGAAAGGCCAGCCCGGCCAGCGCAAGCCCCAGCGCGAGGAACGAGAACACGCGCAGCAGCCCGACGAGGCCGGAGATGTCGACCAGGAACACCTTGGCCACGGTCAGCCCGATCACCACCATCGCCGCCTTGCGCAACCCGTCGGAGCGGCGCGCGATGGCCTGGTAGAGCAGCCCCGCCCCGGCGGTGAGCAGCGCGATGGTGTAGGTGTAGAGCTCGGGCTCGGTGAAGCCCGATGCGTCCATGTTGGCCCCACGCCAGAAGTGCCGGATGGCGAGGAAGAGCCAGAGCACGCCGAGCGCCAGTCCAAGGCCGACCATGCCCCGGCGCAGCCACCGCGGCAGGAAGGTGAAGCGCCAACCGAGCCAGCCCAGCACCAGCCCCGGCAGCAGGTAGCCGAGCGCCAGCGTGTTCACCACCGGCCAGCCGTGCACGGCAGTATCGGACGAATACCAGACCGCCGGGTTGAGTACGGTCACACCCGCCGCGAGCGCGACCAAGCCGACCGCGCCGTAGAGCGCCGCGAGCGCCCAGCGCAGCTTGGCGAGCCGCCCGCCAAGCTGCGTGCGCCAAAGCTGGTTGGCAGCGGCGGCGAACCAGATGACCGCGAGCAGCCCGGTGAACCAGTGGCTCTCGGTGCCGTTGCCGGGGGTGTGTTCGTCGATCAGCCGGATCAACACCAGCGAGGCGAACACCGCCGCAAGCGTCCAGCCCGCGCTCTCGGCCACGGCCTTGGCGGCGGGGCGGATCAGCGGGCGGTAAAGCCGCAGCGCCGCGAACAGCGCAGCAATCGGGCCGCCATAGGCAAGGATCATCTCCCACCACGGCGCATCGAGCGCCCGGTCGAGGCCGGGGTCGATCAACAGCCGGTAGGCCAGCCCCACCGCCCCCACCTGCACCGCCACCGCGAGCGGGCGCAGGGTGTAGCGCCGGTCGAGCGCGGCGGCGGCGAAGGTGAGCACGGCGAAGGCAAGCGTGAGCGCGGTCTTGGTGAAGATCAGCGCCAGCGCCAGCGCGATCAGGGCGAAGGCGGCAAGCGCAAAGCCGGCCACGCGCGGGCGGTTTTCGCCGTCATCGCGCACGAAGGCGAGCGCCAGCGCCACCATTACCGCCGCCACGCCGATCACGGCCAGCGCCCAGGGGTAGGCGCCGAGCACGTCGCCCGGTTGCCAGGCGAACTCGATCCCGCCCACCATCGCGGACGCCGCCAGTGCCGCGCCCGCGCCCCAGGCCACCGGCCAGCGCGCGCCCCGGCGCGAGCGCCAGGCGGCGATCAGGCTGGCGGCGAGGCCGAAGCCGACCAACAGGTACGGGTCATGCGGCACCGGCGCGCCTTCCTCCGCCCGGAGCACGGCGCGAAAAGCGCGAAACGGCTGTTCGTAGAAAATGGCGACGGCCACCGGCAAGCCGAGAAGCGCCAGCACCGGCAGCGCCGCGAGGTCTTCCAGCGCCTGCGCCCGGTCGGCCCAGACCGCCACGGCGAAGAAAAGAGCCATGAGCGCGAAGGCAGCGATCCAGAACGCCGCCGCACCGTCGAGCGCGACCATGCAAAGCCCCGCCACCGAGGCCACCATGCTGCCCGCCACCAGCCGGGTCGGAAATTCCGGCCAGCCGCGCGGGCGGCCCTTGAAGACGCCCTCGATCACCGCCGCCCCGCCGTGCGCGGGCGCGAGGGTGAAGGTGGGGATCGCCAGGCTCGCCAGCACCAGCGCGACCAGCACGAGGGCATAGAGCTCGGGCCAGCCCGCGCCGAGCCAGAGCAGCGTCACCGCCGGGTAGGCCCCCGCCAGCGCCAGCACCGAGACCCAGGCCCAGCGCCGCCCGGCGTCGATTGCCAGGCCGGTCACGGCGACCAGCGCGAAATAGCCGTAGAACAGCTCGGGGTGGGTGCTGTCGCCGCCGACGAGGAAAGGCGCAAAATAGGCGCCGGCGATACCCAGCGCCGCCAGGAGCGGCCCGGAATACCAGCCAAGGCCGATCGCCAGCGCCGCCACCGCCACCAGCCCGGCAAAGCCCGTGCCCGGCCCGATCAATGCGTAAAGATGCAGCGCCGCCAGCACCGCGCCAAACAGCGTGACGATCCCGGCCCCGGAGAAAACGGAAGGAAGGTAGGCCGTCGCCGACTCCGCCCGCTCGCCCCAGCGGCGGCGGACATATTCGCCGCCCGCCACCAGCGCCGCGCCGAACGCGAGCGCCACGGCAGTGCGCGCGGCGGGGGTGAGCAGCCCGGTCTCGATGCCGTATTGCACCAGGAACAGCCCGGCGAAGGCGAGCGACACGGCCGAGACCACGTAGATCCAGTTGGCCCGCAGCCAGTCGGCCAGCGCCTTCGCCTTGTCGGCGCGCAGCACCACGGCTTTTGGCGGGCCGGCGGGCGCAGGCGCGGCGGGCGCCGCCGGCGTTTGCGGGGCCGGCGCCTCCCATGGCGAGGGCGTCGCGGCGGCGGCGGGGTCGGCTTCGGGCGCCAGCTCGGCCGGGGCGCCGCCGCGAAGTGCAGCAAGATCGGCAGCGAGCCTTTCCTGGCCGGCGCGCAGCGCGCGCACGTCCTTGGCCAACCGCGAGGTCCAGACCATGAAAATGATGATGAGCACCGGCAGCGCCAACGCCGCGAGGCCGAGAAGCACCAGCAAATCGTCCATCAACCCTCACCTTTCAAAATGCAATTCAGGCCCTTGGCGCAAGCCTGACCGATATCGCCGCACCCGTCCAGCGCCTCACCATGGCAGTGGCACGTCCGGGCGCGCCAGCATCAGCCACAGGATCGTCAGCACCGCCGCGAAGGCGGGAAAACCGAAGGCGAACCAGACCCGGTAGAGCCGGAAAAACCGGTCCGGCAGCGGCGCAGCGGTCGCAGCGCAGGCGCGGGCGATGTCGCGCAGCCGGGCCTGGATCCAGACCACCGGCAACCAGAACAATCCGGTAACGGCGTAGAGCGACAGCGCGAGCACGATCCAGCCCTCGGTGAGCGACCAGCCCAGCGTGAGCGCCAGCGCCACCCCGGTGACCGGCTGCGCCACCACGGCGGTCGTGGTAAACAGCAAATCGGCCAGCACCACCGTGCCGGCGACATGCGCGATCAGCGCCGCGTCGCGCGTGCGCACCGCCATGACCATGAAAAACGCGATCCCCGAGCCGGTGCCAAACAGCATCGTGGCGCCGATCACGTGCAGCCAGCGCAGGATCAACGTCCAGTCCATGCCCCAGTCCATCGCCCTAGCCTAGCGCGTGTCCATCATCGCCCGCGCGGCGAGCGCGGCGACGATGACCAGGGCGAGGTTGGCGCCCGCACCGAACGGATCGAGCCAGAGGCTGGGCCGCAGCAGCGTCAGCGCCGCGCCGTAGAAGATTGTCACGAACACGCTCACCACCAGCGTGCGCACCGCCCAGCGGCGCACCAGCATCGACAGCCCCAGCGCGATGGCGACGGTGGAGAGCCCGGCGATCACCGCCCGCGCCACCAGGTCCGACACGCCGCCGGCGACGACCTCGGCGGTCAGCCGGTCGACCGCGATAAGCCCGGCCACGCCCTTCCAGACCCAGCTCAGCGCCAGCGAAAACAGCAGCAGCGGCGCGAGGATCTGCACCCGCGCGAACATCCGGTCTTCGACCTCGGCGGGCATCTCCTGAAAGGTGTCTTCGAGCGGCATCGCCGGGCGGCCAAGCGCGCGCCGGGTCTGCGCGGCGCGGCCCAGTACGCCCAGCTCCAGCGCCGCCACCGCAGTCGAGCGCAACGGCGAGCGCCAGCCGAGCCGGCCCAGCCCGTCGGCCACGCGGCCCAGCAGCCGTACCGCGCCCTGCGGCACCGCCAGCGTCATCCGCGCCGGCGCGAAGCCGAGCCAGCGGCGGGTGGCGGCGATGATATCGACCAGCGGGCGCACCGCCTCTTCGACCAGGTCGGCCTCGGTGCGCGGCGGGGTCTTGCCCTCGATCGCGCGCGCCACGGCGCGCGCCACGTCCTGCACCGAGACGGTCTGCACCGGCGCGGCGGGCAGCGCCACCGGCTGGATATAGGGAAAACCCGCGAGCATGCGAATGAGCGAGGTGCCACCGTAGGACGAAGGCGCGATCACCAGGCCGGGGCGGAAGATCCACCAGTCCACCCGCGCCTCGCGCACCAGCGCGTCGCCCTCGGCCTTGGTGCGGAAAAACGCCAGCGGCGCGTCCGGCTCCGCGCCGACGGCCGAGATCTGCACGATCCCGGTGCCCTTGCGTTCGCAGGCCAGCACCAGCGCGCCGATCGAATGCAGGTGCACCAGTTCGAGGTTGTCCTTGGCATTGTCCTGTAACGCGCCGGCGCAGTTCACCACGAAGGCGACCCCCTCGAGCACCGGGGCCCAGTCCTCGGGCCGGGTGAGGGCGCGCATATCGCGGAAAATCCACGGGAAATCCGGCAGCACCCGGTGCGCCGCCGCCTCGTCGCGGCCAAAAGCGATCACGTCATGGCCGCGCTCGGCCAGGGCGCGCGCGATGTTGGCGCCGATCAGCCCGTAGGCGCCGAGCACGAGCACGCGGGAGGGGTCACGGGCGTCCATGGCTCAACCTTTGCCGGTGGCGGCCCCGGTGTCAAACAGCCCGGCGAGCGCCCGGCGCAGGATCGCCGTCACGCTTGGGCGGGCCTTGCGGGCGAACGGCACCGGACGGCAGACCTCCATCGCCGCCACGCCGACCCGCGCGGTAAGCGCACCGTTCACCACGCCCTCGCCGAAGCGGCGGCTGAGCTTGGAGAGTACCGAGCCGCCGGCGAGCGAGCCGATCAGGTCGTCGCCCACCGCGACGGCGCCGGTGGCGACGAGATGGGTGAGCACGGCGCGCGTGAGCCGCCAACTGCCAAACGCCCCGGCCCGCCCGCCATAGACTTCGGCAATTCGGCGGATCATGCGGATGTTGGCGGTCAGCGCGGTGACGAGGTCGGCCAGCGCGATCGGCACGATCGCCGTCACCAACGCCACCTGGCGCGCCGCCGCCTCGATTTCGCGCGTCGCCAGCGCGTCGAGCGGTGTGACCAGCTCGGCCTCGGCCAGCGCGATCAGCCCGTCGGCGTCGAACAGCTCGTCTTCGCGCGCCGCCAGCCGGTCGAGCCCCCATTGCAGCTCGTCGCGGCCCCGGTAGAGCCGCTTGAGCTTGTCGACCACGTCGCGCGCGCCCGGCAGATCGTCGCGCGCGGCGGCTTCCTCGGCCTGCGCCTGCAGCCGGTCGACCCGGCGCAGGCGGGCGAAAGCGGCAAGCTCGCGCAGGGCGATCACCGACAGCACGAGCAGGAAGGCCACGATCAGCACCGTGGCGAATAGGCCCAGCACCGGGCTGCGCTCAAGCAGGCGGGTGACGAAATCCCATGCCGCGACCGAGGCGGCGAAGCTCACCAGCGCGCCGGCGAGCGACCAGAACCAGCGCGCCAGCCGCGAGGGCCTGCGCGCCGCCAGCTGCGCGGCGATCTGCATCGCCGCCGGTTCGGGCAGGATCGGGTCGGGCTCGGGCACCGGCGGCGCCGTCGCCGGGGTCTCGTCGCCGGGCGTGTCGAGTTCGATCAGGACCGGGCCGTCGGTGTCCCCGCTCATCGGGTTTTCTCCCACAGATACTTGATATCGGGCAGTTTTTCGTCATTCCCCGCGCCGCCGGTGCGGGCCAGCTCGGCAAAGCCATGACGCTCATAGAAGGCGCGCGCAGCGTGGTTGAACTGGAACGTCCAGAGCTCCAGCCGGCGGGATTTTTTCTTTGCCCGCGCCAGCAGCGCCGCGCCCACGCCGCGCCCACGCGCCGGGCCATCGACGTAGAGCGCCACCACATCCGCGCCGTCGCGCGCAAGAAAGCCCACCACCGTGCCGCCGCGCCGCGCCACCGTGACCCAACCGCGCGCCACCAGCTCGGCGGCGAAGCGCTGCTCGTCCTCGCGCTTGTGGATGCGCACCATCCAGTCGGTCTCGTCGATCCAGTCAGACAGGATGCGGCCGATGCTCGGCGCGTCTTCGGGCCGGGCGCGCGCCAGCGAGAGCCGTCCGGCGGGGCGCAGCTTTTCGCGCAACATCCTCACAGCCGGTCTCCGATCAGAAAATCCGCGGCGCGGTCGAGCCGGATATGCGGCGGGCCCTCGCCCGGTTTCAGGCGCAGCTCGGCGGGCGCGAAGCGCATGATCGCGTAGTCGACATCGAGCCATGTCTCGGCCCCGTCGCGGGCCGGACCGATCAGGCGCATCGGGTCGGCGGGCAGCGCGCCGGGGTAGAAGGCGGCCGATTTGCCGCTGTCTTCCAGCGTGCCGCGCACGCAGTCGAGCTTGCGCCCGCCGTGCTCGATCGAGTCTTCGGTGGTGGTGCGCAGCGCCGCGATCGACATCGCCGCCGTATCGGCGCCGGCGAAATCGGCCCGGTCGCGCGCCTCGCGCATCATCGCCGCCATGATCTCGGTCAGCTGGCGGTGCTGGCTATGGTGCAGATGATCGGCCTTGGTGGCGGCAAACAGGATCTTCTCGACCCGGTGGATGCCGAACAGCGACTTCAGGAAGGCATTGTGCCCCGGATTGAAGGCGGCGAGGATCTCGGCCATCGCCCGGCGCAGATCGTCGAACTGGGCCGGGCCGGCGTTGATCGCGCCGAGTACGTCGACCAGCACCACCTGCCGGTCGATGCGGCGGAAATGGGCGTTGAAGAAGGGTTTGACGACGCGGGATTTGTAGGCCTCGAAGCGGCGCTCCATCTCGCGCCAGAGCGATTTGCGCGCGGCGGTGGCGGGCTTGGGCAGCGGCGCGAAGGTGAGCGCGGGGCTGCCCTCCATCTCGCCCGGCAACAGGAAGCGGCCCGGCGTACAATCGGAAAAGCCCGCGTCGCGCGCGGCGTGCAGATAGGCCGTGAAGCTTGTCGCCAGCGTCTTGGCCTGCGGCTCGGCGAAATCGCCGGCGCCATCGGCCTTGTCGGCATCCGACAGGAACGCGGCCGCCATCGGCCGCGCGGCGATCCGCGCCAGCACATCGCGCGACCATTGCGCATAGTCCAGGTCCATCAGCTCGAGATCGAGCAGCCATTCGCCGGGGTAGTCGACGATATCGAGATGCACAGTGCGCGGGGAGCGCAGGCCCGACAGGAGCCCGCCGGGTTTGATCCGGAAGCTGAGGCGCAGCTGTGACACCGCCCGCGTGCCCTCGGGCCAGCGCGGCGCGGGCCCGGTCATCGCCGCCAGATGCGCCTCGTAGTCGAAGCGCGGCACGGTATCGTCGGGCTGGGGCCGCAGGAAGGCCGACAGAATCCGGCCCTCGGCGGCGGGCATGAGCTGCGCCATCCGCCCGCGGTCCATCAGGTTGGCCACCAGCGAAGTGATGAACACCGTCTTGCCGGCGCGCGACAACCCGGTCACCCCGAGCCGGATCACCGGCTCGAACAGCGCCTCGTTCACGCCCTCGCCGACGGCTTCCACCTGTCGCACGATCCCGTCGGCAATATCACCAAGCCCCAATGGCACAACTCCGTCTGTTTGCCCCTAGATAGTCGCTTGGGCAGCGGTTCGCCAGCGTGGCAACACCGGGGGTTTCACACCCCCGGACCCCCGTGAGGTATTTTGCCAAGAAAAAGGGGGAGCTTGCTGGCGCGGGCCGGGCAGGATATGCCCCGGGCCATGCCCCGCTATGCGCTGAAAATAGAATATGACGGTGACCCGTTTTCCGGATGGCAGCGCCAGGCCGACCAGCCCTCGGTGCAGGGGGCGGTGGAGGCGGCGCTGGCGAAGCTGGAGGCGGACGTGCCGTCGATCGGCGCCGCCGGGCGGACCGATGCGGGCGTGCATGCGCTGGGACAGGTGGCACATTGCGATCTGCGCAAGGACTGGGCGCCGTTCCGGCTGATGGAGGCGCTGAATTATCACCTGAAGCCCGCCCCTGTCGCCGTGGTCGCCTGCGCGCCGGTGGGGGGCGACTTTCACGCCCGGTTTTCGGCGCTGGAGCGGCGCTACCTGTTTCGGCTGGTGAGCCGGCGCGCGCCATTGGTGCATGACCGGGGGCAGGCCTGGCGGGTAGGCCACGCGCTCGACGCCAGCGCGATGCAGGCCGGGGCCGACCGGCTGATTGGCCGGCACGATTTCACCACCTTCCGCTCGGTGCAATGCCAGGCCGACAGCCCGGTGAAGACGCTCGATGAACTGAGGGTGGAAGAAGCCCCCTACCCCGGCGGCACCGAGTATCGCTTCCATGTGCGCGCGCGCAGCTTCCTGCACAACCAGGTGCGCAGCTTCGTCGGCACGCTGGAACGGGTCGGCGCCGGCGCGTGGAGCCCGGATGACGTGACCGCGGCGCTTGAGGCGCGCGCGCGCGCGGCCTGCGGCCCGGTGTGCCCGCCGGACGGGCTGTATCTGGCCGGCGTGGGGTATGCGCAAGATCCCTTCGCCTGACCCCTTCTTTGTTCCAGAAATACCTCGGTGGAGCCCGAGGGGGCTGGCCCCCTCGGGCCCGTCCCCGGCCTAGGGCTTCACGTATCTCGTCCAGGGGTGCTGTTCTTCAAACCCCAGAACCTGCTTGATCTTGAGGTTCGAATAGGGGCTCTCGCCCGGCTCGAAGGGGCGTTTCATCGGCACGCCAACGTAGTAGCGCTGCACCACTTCCTCCACCGACAACGCCACGCTCATCGCGTCGTTGGCGACGTTGAACACCTCGTAGCCGAGCCCGTCATACTTCAGGCAAAGATCGACCACCTGGCCGAGGTCGCGCGCGTCGATGTAGGAAAACACGTTGCGCCGGCGCACCTCGGGGTGGGCGAAATACTCCGGCCAGTCCTCTTCGTATTGCTCGGGCGCCATCACGTTGTTGATGCGCAGCGCGTAGACATCGGCGCCGGTGCGGGCCTGGAACGAGCGCGCTGTCGCTTCGTTCACCACTTTCGACATGCCGTAGCTGTCATGCGGCACGGTCGGGTGGTCTTCGTCGACCGGCAGGTAGTCGGGCTTTTTCTCGCCATCGGCGAAGGCGATGCCGTAGGTGGTTTCCGAACTGGCGATCACCACCTTGCGCACGCCCATTTTCAGCGCCGCTTCGAGCACGTTGTAGGTGCCCATGGTGTTGACGCGGAAGGTCTCGTTGTCGGGGGCGATCAGGATGCGCGGGATCGCGGCGAAATGCACCACCGCGTCGAAGGCGGGCACGCCGGTGCCGGGCTCGAGCTCGTCGAAATCGGCATACATGCTCATCGCGTTGAACATCTGGCCCGAATCCGTGATATCGGCGATCAGGTTGTCGACGCCCGGGTGGTTGAGCGGCACGAGGTCGAGGTTCATCACCCGATGCCCCTGGGCGACGAGGTAGGGAACCACCTCGCGCCCTGCCTTGCCGCTGCCGCCAGTGAAGAGAATGCGCATGGGAGCCTCCTTTTTCGGCCACTATGCCCCCCGCGCCACGCCACAGCCAGACACAAGATATTGCCCCGGATCGCGCCGGATGGTCTAATGCCGGCTTAACAAGAGCAAGAAAGTTCGAGCAATGGCCAACGACCTCCTCTCCGGCAATGCCGATATCTATGACGCCTCCTCGATCGAGGTGCTGGAGGGGCTGGAGCCGGTGCGCCAGCGCCCCGGCATGTATATCGGCGGCACCGATGAGCGCGCGCTGCACCACATGGTGGCCGAGATCCTCGACAATTCGATGGACGAGGCGGTGGCGGGCCATGCCAACCGGATCGAGGTGACGCTGCACGCCGACCATTCGGTGACGGTCACCGACAACGGCCGCGGCATCCCGGTGGACCCGCACCCGAAATTTCCCGGCAAGTCGGCGCTGGAGGTGATCCTGTGCACGCTGCACGCGGGCGGCAAGTTTTCCGGCAAGGCCTACCAGACCTCGGGGGGCCTGCATGGCGTGGGCTCGTCGGTGGTGAACGCGCTGTCGGACAGCCTGGTGGTGCAGGTGGCCAAGAACAAGGAGCTGTATGAGCAGCGGTTCTCGCGCGGGCTGCCGCTCGGCCCGGTGCAAAAGATCGGCGCGGCGCCGAACCGGCGTGGCACGGTGGTGACCTTTCACGCCGACCCGCAGATCTTCGGCTCGCACAAGTTCAAGCCACGCCGCCTGTTCACCCTGGCGCGCTCCAAGGCCTACCTGTTCTCCGGCGTCGAGATCCGCTGGAAGAGCGAGATCGACGATGGCGAAACACCGACCGAGGCCAGCTTCCACTTTCCCGGCGGGTTGTCGGATTACCTCAAGGAAAGCCTTGGCGGGGCGTCCACCTATTCCGACGGCGGCTTTCACGGCAAGGTGGAGTTTCGCGAGAAGTTCCACGAGCCCGGCTACGTCGAATGGGCGATCAACTGGACGCCGAGCCGCGACGGCTTCATCCAGAGCTACTGCAACACCGTGCCCACGCCCGAGGGCGGCACCCATGTCGCCGGTTTCTGGGCGGCGATCCTGAAAGGGATCAAGGCCTACGGCGAGCTGGTGGGCAACAAGAAGGCGGCGAACATCACCCGCGACGACCTGCTCGCGGGCGGCTGCGCACTGGTCAGCACCTTCATCGCCGACCCGGCGTTTGTCGGCCAGACCAAGGACCGGCTGTCGTCGGAGAGCGCCGCCAAGATGGTGGAAGGCGCGGTGCGCGACCATTTCGACCATTGGCTGGCGGCGGATGGCAAGAGCGCGGGCGCGATCCTCGACTTTCTCGTGCTGCGCGCCGAGGAGCGGCTGCGCCGGCGCCAGGAGAAGGAAACCCAGCGCAAGACGGCGACGAAAAAGCTGCGCCTGCCCGGCAAGCTGGTGGATTGTTCGGCCACCAACCGGGCGGGGACCGAGCTGTTCATCGTCGAGGGCGATTCGGCGGGCGGCTCGGCGAAGATGGCGCGCGACCGCAAGACCCAGGCCCTGCTGCCGCTGCGCGGCAAGATCCTCAACGTGCTCGGGGCGGCCAGCTCGAAGCTGGGCAGCAACGCCGAGATCTCAGACCTCACGCAGGCGCTCGGCGTGAGCATGGGCACCAAGTTCCGGGTCGACGACCTGCGCTATGACAAGATCATCATCATGACCGACGCAGACGTCGACGGCGCGCATATCGCCGCGCTGCTGATGACGTTTTTCTTCACCCAGATGCGCCCGCTGATCGACCAGGGGCACCTGTATCTGGCCTGCCCGCCCCTGTATCGGCTCACGCAGGGCGCGCGGCGGATCTACGTGGCGGACGACGCCGAGAAAGAGGCGATGCTGGAGAAGGGGCTGGGCGGCAAGGGCAAGATCGACGTGCAGCGCTTCAAGGGCCTCGGCGAAATGGACGCGAAGGATCTGAAAGACACGACGATGAACCCCGCGACGCGGAAATTGATCCGGGTGACGATTGATGAGGACGAACCGGGGGAAACGGGCGATCTGGTGGAGCGGCTGATGGGCAAGAAGCCGGAATTGCGGTTCCAGTATATCCAGGAGAACGCGCGATTTGTGGTGGAGTTGGATGTGTGAGGGGCGAGAATGCTCAGGTCTGAGATATCAAAGGGTCAGCTGATTCGAGCGGCCGCGTGTCTACCTGTTCATCAGCACGAGGCAATATTGTCAGATCCCGTTCAAACTCGAGCCAAGGAAAAAATTGAACAGTATGAAAAACAGGATGGAGGGCCCTGGGATTATCGCGACATCCCTCATCGACTCAAAGAACTGTACAAAGCAAAAGATCTTGAAGCCTTCGTCAAAGGCCTCCACGCCAAATGCAAGCCAGAAGAAGCAAAGGCCAAGGAGTTCATTTTCCGCTATGTCTCCGAATGTCTCCCTTTAGAACAGCACACTGTGTTGGACGCACAGGCGCCGCCGAGGCCGCTCGAAGGGAATGTCGATTTCAAAGCACCGTTTGACGTAGTTCTTCAGTCCACAATTGGTTTTCACTGGGTTTTTGTTCTCCCACATTCGTCGGTAGTTCTGAAAGAGTCACAGCGCCAGAGGCTACTTTACCTATTGGCGGAACCTGTGCCTGGGTATGGCAGCACATCAAGAGTCGAGTATTTTGAATTTCCCAAGTTCGCAAACAGGCGAGAAAGAGAACACAAAACAGTAGAGATGGACTATCTGATGGGTGAAGATTCAGAAATGGTTCTTGAGCACTTTATACGGTTTCACCTTGAGACGCTCCAAGTCCGGTCGCGGGGCCAAATGGGATTTTTTGACGTTTGACGCGGACGTGCTATCGCACGCAACACTCTTTCGCAGAAAACGTAGGGTGGGTGATGTCATCCACCATTTCCCTTACACTGGTCGCCGTGGATGCGAGCGCCGACCCTACCACTTCGCCCCCTAACGAAGGGCAGCGCATGGCCGCGGGTGGGCGCTCGCGACGCACGTGGTCATCCCTTTATCTCACCACCCCGGACGACCCCAATTCGCGCGCATACGGCACCGAAGCGCCCGGCCGTGGGGGCGGCCGTGCGCTGGCCGGGCCGCTGCGCGGCTACTCCGGCCCGGGTACGCGGTTCACGCCGGGGATGCGCCCGGCCGTCACGCCGGAGGCGTGCCGATCATAGATGGCGCACCTGCGGTGCGACGGGGCGGCCGTGCGCTGGCCGGGCCGCTGGCGCGGCTGTTCCGGCCCGGGTGTGCCGTTCAATCTGGGATGCCCTTTTCGCAGGGTGACGTTACGTCCTCATTCCCGACCAATTCCCTCATCATTCCACCCCAAAATATTCAACAAAACGAATTGATTAGGATCATCGCACCCTCTCGTCTCTCGTGATTATGTCCGACTCGAATCTTTACGCGCGTCAGGAATCGATACGCCCACGCGGGCAGGAGGCAGGCATGATCTGTGAAACGTCATGAGCGGGGCCGCTGGCACGGCAGGCCCCGTTGTCATTGATGCCAAGGGGCTGGATTCGCTCATCAAAGCGCTCAGGGCCGAGGGCCGCGAGGTGCTCGGGCCGGTCAAGCGCGACGGGGCGATCCTTTATGAGGACATCTCCGGCACGGGCGACCTGCCAAAGGGCTGGGTCGATGCGCAATCGGGCGGCTCCTACCGGCTGCACGAAGAGGGCGAGGCCTATTTTGGCGCCACGCTCGGGCCGTCGTCCTGGAAGCGCATCCTGCATCCGCCGCACCAGACACTCTGGCGCACCGAAGGCGCAGGGGACGCCACCGAGATCATCCCCGAGCCGCTCGACACCACCAAACGCGCCTTCATCGGTGCGCGGGCCTGTGATCTTGCCGCCATCGCGGCGCAGGACAAGGTGCTGACCGAAGGCCCCTACAAAGACCCGCACTACGCGGCGCGGCGGGCCAACCTGTTTATCGTCGCGGTCAATTGCACCCGCTCGGCCGACACCTGCTTCTGCGTGTCGATGAACACCGGGCCGAAAGCCTCGACCGGCTACGATATTGCGCTGACCGAGCTGGCCGGCGGGCGCTTCCTCGCCGAAGCCGCCACCGACGCGGGCGCGGCGCAGCTTGGCGCCCTGCCCGCCTCGCCCGCCACCGAGGCCGACACGGCAGGCGCCGAGGCCGGCATCGCCAAGGCCAGCGACCAGCAGCGCAGCATCGACACCGACGGGCTGGCGGCGCTGCTCAAAGAGCGCCCGGACCATCCGCGCTGGTCGGAGGTGGCCACGCGCTGCCTCAACTGCGCCAACTGCACCCTCGTCTGCCCCACCTGCTTCTGCACCAGCGTGGACGAGGTCACCTCGCTCGACGGCCCCGAGACCGAGCGGGTCGCGCGCTGGGGCTCCTGCTTCACCACCGATTTTTCCCACGTTCACGGCGGTGCCGTGCGCAAGGGGGCCAAGTCGCGCTACCGCCAATGGATGACGCACAAGCTCGCCACCTGGGTCGACCAGTTCGGCGAGATGGGCTGCGTCGGCTGCGGGCGCTGCATCACCTGGTGCCCGGTGGGGATCGACATCACCGAGGAAGCCGCGGCGATCCGCGGATCGGGAGGCTGAGATGGCAATTCATGGCTTGGAAGAGCTTCTGTTCCAACACCCGCGCTTCAGGGGCATGCCCGAGGCGTTCATCAAGGCGGTCGCGGGCTGCGGCAAGAACGTGGTGTACAAGGCGGGCGACTACCTGTTCCACGAGGGCGACGACGCCGACGATATCTTCATGATCCGCGAGGGGCTCGTCTCGATGGAGATGGACACGCCCGGCGTCGGGCCGCAGACCTTCCTCACCGAGACGGTGGGGGGCGTGATCGGCCTCTCCTGGCTCATTCCGCCCTATACCTGGACGTTCGACGCCCGGGCGCGCGAAGACGTGCGCGCGATCGCCTTCGATGCGACCTGTCTGCGTGGCAAGTGCGATGCCGACCCGGCACTTGGCTACGCTGTGATGAAACAATTCATGCCCGTGATCATGGAGCGGCTCCATGACACGCGGGTGCAGATGCTGGATCTTTACCGTGCTCGCTCCTGACCCCCACACAGACCCGATGGTGCCGGTGCTGGCGCGCGTCACCAAGCGCATCCACGAGCTGGACGATGTCGTGACCTTCGAGATGGAGGTCGACGATTGGGACGGCTTCGCGCCCGGCCAGTTCAACATGCTCTCGGTGTTCGGCGTCGGCGAGGTGGCGATCTCGATCTCCGGACCGATCTCGGACACGTCGAAGATCGTGCACACGATCCGCGACGTGGGGCCGGTCTCCCATGCGCTGGCATCCCTGCGCAAGGGGGCCGTCCTCGGCCTGCGCGGGCCCTATGGCGCGCCCTGGCCGGTCGAGGCCGCGCGCGGGCGCGACGTGGTGGTGATCGCCGGCGGGCTCGGCCTCGCCCCGGTGCGCCCGATCATCTACGAGCTGATCGAAAACCGCGATCTCTACGGCAAGGTCACGCTGCTTTACGGCGCGCGCGGCCCCGACGAGATCCTGTTCCCGGCTGAGCTTGGCGACTGGCGCTCGCGGCTCGATTTCGGCGTCGAGGTCACCGTCGACCGCGGCTCCGACGCCTGGCACGGCCACGTCGGCGTGGTGACCGGGCTGCTGCGAACCGCCGATTTCGACCCGGCCAACACCACCGCATTCGTCTGCGGCCCCGAGATCATGATGCGGTTCGCCGCGAACGGGCTGGTCGATATGGGGCTCGCCCCCACCGACATCCACCTGTCGATGGAGCGTAACATGCAATGCGGGATCGGGCTGTGCGGCCATTGCCAGCTTGGCCCGGTGTTTGTCTGCAAGGATGGCCCGGTGTTCGACTGGTCTTTCCTCAAGCCGCTGATGGCGGTGAAGGAGCTCTAGAGATGACACGCAAACCAAGGCTCGGCGTCTGGAAGTTCTCCTCCTGCGATGGCTGCCAGCTCTCGCTGCTCGATTGCGAAGACGAGTTGCTCGCCGTCGCCGACGCGATCGACATCGCCTATTTCCCCGAGGCCACCCGCAAGGACGACGACGGCGGCAGATACGACATCGCCTTTGTCGAGGGCAGCATCACCACACCGCACGAGGCCGAACTGATCAAGGACGTGCGTGCGCGCGCGACCACGCTGATCACGCTGGGCGCCTGCGCGACCTCGGGCGGCATCCAGGCGCTGAAGAACGGCGCCGACACCGCCGCTTTCATCGACGCGGTCTATGCCCATCCCGAGTTCATCGACACGCTGGATACCGCCACGCCGATGTCGGACCATGTGACGGTGGATTTCGAGCTGCGCGGCTGCCCGATCTCGAAGACCGACCTGATCGAGCTGGTCGCCGCCACGCTCGCCGGGCGGGCGCCGCAGACCCCGGGCCATTCGACCTGCTTCGAGTGCAAGATGGCGGGCCATGTCTGCGTGATGGTCACCAAGGGGCAGCCCTGCCTCGGCCCGGTCACCCATGCCGGCTGCGGCGCACTCTGCCCCGGCTACGCGCGCGGCTGCTACGGCTGCTTTGGCCCGAAAGAGACGCCCAATACCGCCGCGCTCGCCGCCAAGCTGGCCGAGAACGGCGCGGACCGGCGCCAGATTCACCGGCTGTTTTCCACCTACAACACCAACGCGCCCGCGTTCCGCGAGGAGGCCAAAGCCCATGAGTGACCAGAGCAAGCGTGACAAGACGATCAAGGTCGACATGCTCGCCCGCGTCGAGGGCGAAGGGGCGTTCAAGGTCGAGGTGAAGGACGGCCAGGTGGTTCACACCGAGTTTCGCATCTTCGAGCCGCCGCGCTTTTTCGAGGCGTTCCTGCAGGGGCGCGACCATTCCGAGGCCCCCGACATTACCGCGCGGATCTGCGGCATCTGCCCGGTGGCCTACCAGATGAGCTCGGTGCAGGCGATGGAGATGGCGTTGGGCGTCGAGGTTTCCCAGCCGGCCAAGGACCTGCGCCGGCTGCTCTATTGCGGCGAGTGGATCGAGAGCCACGTGTTGCACGCGGCGATGCTGCACGCGCCCGACTTCCTCGGCTATGCCAGCGCCATCGACATGGCCAACGACGGCCACGCCGACGTGGTGAAACTGGCGCTCGACTACAAGAAGATCGGCAACTCGATCGTGTCCACCGTGGGCGGGCGCGAGATTCACCCGATCAACGTGAAGGTGGGCGGCTGGTGGAAGGCGCCGAGCAAAAAGGCGCTGAAAGAGGTGCAGGAAAACCTCAAGCGCGCGCTCGACATGGCCGAGGCCTTCGTCGATTTCACCGCCTCGCTGCCCTTCCCCGACAAGGAACGCGACTACACGATGGTGATCATCGACGAGCCGAACGGGCGCTACCCGATGTACGAGGGCACGCGGCTGATGTCCAACCGGGGGCTGGATATCCCGGTGACGGCCTTCAACGAGTATTTCGACGAGCACCATGTGAAGCAGTCGAACGCGCTTCAGGGCCGCACCAAGGACGGTGGCGCCTACCTCACCGGCCCGTTGCCGCGCTACAACCTCGCTTATGACAAGCTCTCCGAGCGCGCCAAGGCGGCGGCGGTGCGCGCGGGGCTCGGGCGCGAGGTGAGGAACCCCTACCGCTCGATCGTGGTGCGCGCGGTGGAAAGCCTCTACGCGGTCGAGGAAGCGATCCGGCTGATCGAGGATTACGAGGAGTTCGACCCGTCCTATATCGAGATCGAACCGAAGGCCGGCACCGGCATGGGCGCCTCGGAAGCGCCGCGCGGAATGCTGTTTCACCAGTATACGCTGGCGGAGGATGGCGCGATCGTGAAAGCGCAGATCGTACCGCCGACGGCGCAGAACCAGCCCTCGATCGAGGAAGACCTGGCCGAGTATATCGCCGATATCCTCGACAAGCCCGACGACGAGATCCAGTGGCTCTGCGAACAGACCATTCGCAACTACGATCCCTGCATCTCCTGTGCGACGCATTTTCTCGATCTGACGATTGATCGCAGGTAGGCTGAACCGACAGGACCGGGGGTTTCACACCCCCGGACCCCCGTGAGGTATTTTTACCAAGAAAAAGAGGGCTTTGAAGGTGACCCCCCTGGTGATCGGCGTCGGCAACGATTTTGCGGGAGACGATGCGGCCGGGCGCCTGGTGGTGCGCGCGCTGGAGGGCGCGGCGGGGATCGACGTGGCCGAGACCCATGGCGCGGCGGCGGATATCGTCACCTTGATGGAGGGGCGGGACCGGGTGCTGATCGTCGACGCCTGCACCTCCGGCGCGCCGCCCGGCACAGTTCACAAGCTTGATGCCGTCGCGGGCGACCTGCCCGGCTGGCTGCGCTCGGTCTCGTCGCACGGGATCGGCGTGGCCGAGGCGGTGGCGCTGGCGCGGGTGCTGGACAGCCTGCCGCCGCGCGTCGAGGTCTGGGCGATCGAGGGCACGGCGTTTTGCACCGGTGACGCGGTCACTGGTGATGTGCAGGCGGCGGTGGAGGCGGTGATCGCCGCCCTGCCCGCGCACGTTTCAGCCTGATCCTGTTTTTCGCCAAGGCACGCCACGCGCCGTCTAAAGGATCGGCGCGCCGAGGCGGAAGGTGGCCTCGGCCAGCCGGCGCGGCAGGTGGGCGGGGCGGGTGCCACGCGCGCACTCGGCCTCGGCATGGCTGAAGGCCTCGGCCACCACGGCGACACTCGCCGGGTCGTAAAGCGCCAGCGCGGTCTCGAAATTCAGCAGCATCGAGCGGATGTCGAAATTGGCCGAGCCGACGATGGCGATATCGTCGATCACCACTGCCTTGGTGTGCAGCATGCGGGGGCCGTGGCGCAGGATCGTGCAGCCCGCTTCTTCGAGGTGGCGCACATAGGCGCCGCGGGCAAAATCCGCCACCCGCTGGTTCGACTTCGCCGGCACCATGACCCGCACGTCGCGCCCGAGCCGGGCGGCGGTGACCAGCGCGTGCTGGAGCTGGTCGGTGGGCAGGAAGTAGGGCGTGGCGATCCAGACCCGGCGCTCGGCGGTGTGAATCGCGTGAACCAGCGCGTCGTGCAGCCCATCATCGGTCATGTCCGGGCCCGATGGGATGAGCTGCAGCCGCGCGCCACCTACGCCCGACGGCGGGATCGCCACCGGGCGCGGCGGCGGGCCAATCTCCTTCGCCCAGTCCGCCTCGAACACCTCGCGGTAGCGCGCCACGACAGGGCCTTCGACGGTGAAGCTCATGTCGCGCCAGGTGGAGCTGGCGGCGGGGGGGCCGAGATAGAGCGCGCCCACGTTACGCCCCCCGGTCCAGAGCCGCGCGCCGTCGGCGATCAGCATCTTGCGGTGATTGCGCAGGTTGAACCGCCCGGTGGCGGCGAGCCGGGCGAAGGGCGAGAACAGCTGGAGCTGGCCGCCGGCCTCGGTGAAGGTCTTGAGCGCCTTGCGCGGGCGGAAAAACGTGCCGAACTGGTCGAGGATCAGCCGCACCTCCACGCCGCGCCGGGCCGCCTCGGTGAGCCAGCCGACGAACTCGATGGAATAGGGGTCTGGGTCGAGCCGGTAGAGCGCGGCTTCAATGTTGTCATGCGCCCCGGCGATCAGCCGGCTCAACGCCGTGCGCGCCGCCGCCGCGTCGGCGTCGAGGGCGATGTGGTTGCCGGAACTGGCCGGCGGCACGTCGAGCCGGCGCAACTGGTCATCGAGCGGATCGACCGGCGGGGGCGCATCGGTGTTGGCGAAGCGGATCGCCTCGTAGCGCGCGCCCCGCTTGCGCACGCCCAGCGCAAAGAACAGCGGCACGCCGACATAGGGCACCATGACGATGAAAAGGATCCACGCCAGCGCCGATTGCGGGCTGCGGCGCTGTTGCAGCACCCAGATGATCGCCGTGCCGCTGACCAGCACACCGATCACGATGATTGCATGGGTGAGAATGACGCTCATGACCCGGCCCCCTGCCCCGCCAACCGGGGTGGCTACCTGACAAATAGGCAGCGACGGCGAACCGTTAAAGATTGGCGCGCCGTATCTCGCCTGCCTTCTATTCCGGCGAGTCGCCTGATTTTGAGGCCCGCGTTCGCCCAAGGCAAGCCTGCGGCGCCGCGGGCAGTTCCGGTGGCGGCCTTGTTGCGCTAAAGGTGTGGCATGCCTGACCCCTCGCCGGACCTGCCCCGTCTCGTCGTCTTCTCCGACCTCGACGGCACACTGCTCGACCATCGCGACTATTCCTATGCGCCCGCGCGCCCGGCGCTCGCCGCCCTTGCGGCCCGAGGAATCCCGTTGGTGCTGGCCTCGTCGAAGACAGCCGCCGAGATCGCCGCGCTGCACGCGGCGCTTGGTCTGGGAGCGACCCCGGCCATCGTCGAGAACGGCGCAGGGCTGTTCGAGCCGGGCGCCGGCGTGGAACCGGGGGCGGATTATGCGAACCTGCGGGCGACGCTTGACGCCGTGCCGGGTGATTTACGCCAGTATTTCCGAGGGTTCGCAGATATGAGCGTTGATGAGGTTGCCCGCACCACGGGGCTTTCACCCGAGGCGGCTACGCTGGCGAAGCGGCGCGCCTACTCCGAACCGGGGCTTTGGTCGGGCGACACAGCCACACTGACCGCGTTCACCGCCGCGCTGGCCGCCAATGGCATTGCCGCGCGCCGGGGCGGGCGGTTTCTCACCCTGTCGTTCGGCGCCACCAAGGCCGACCGGATGGGCGAGATCGCCACCCGGCTCGGCGCCGGCCTCATCCTCGCGCTCGGTGATGCGCCCAATGACATCGAAATGCTGGAAGCCGCCGACCGGGGCGTGATCCTGCGCAACGACCACGGCACGCCGATCCCGCCGCTCAGCGGAGAGGCCAGCGGCCGGATCACCCGCACGGCCCAGCCCGGCCCCGCCGGCTGGAACGCCGCCGTGCTTGAATTTCTCAACAATTTCAATGCTGGGGAGGCGCAAGGCGCACATGGCTGACTTTCACCAGAATGGAAATATCGCCCAGTTTCACAATCTGCGCGCGCGCCCGCTCGAAGAGCTGGTCTACGAGCTCGAAACCTATGCCCAGACCCGCAAGATCACCCTGATCCTGCCCTCGCTTTTTTCGGAGCTGGAGGGCGAGGCATTGCCGAACATTCTCGACGAGCTGGTGCAGGTGCGGTTTCTGCACCGGATCGTGATCGGCCTCGACCAGGCCGACGAAGCGCAGTACCGCCATGCCCGCGCCTTCTTCGCGCGCCTGCCGCAGGACCACGTGGTGTTGTGGAACGACAGCCCGCGGATGAAGGCGATCGGCGCCCGGCTGGAGGCGATGGGGCTCGCGCCGCAGGAGCCGGGCAAGGGCAAGAACGTCTGGACCTCGATCGGCTACCTGATCGCCTGCGCCGACAGTTCGGTGATGGCGATCCACGATTGCGATATCGTCACCTATGAGCGCGAGATGCTCGCCCGGCTGGTCTATCCGGTGGCGCATCCGGGCTTTTCCTACCAGCTCTCGAAGGGCTACTACCCGCGCGTGGGCGATGGCAAACTGGGCGGTCGGGTGACGCGGCTGCTGGTCAGCCCGCTGCTGATCGCGCTGAAAAAGGTGATCGGCGACCGCGACTACATCGACTACCTGCGCGCCTTTCGCTACCCGCTGTCGGGCGAGTTCGCGATGCGCACGGCGATGCTGCCCGATCTGCGCATCCCCTCCGACTGGGGGCTCGAAATCGGCGTGCTGTCCGAGGCCTGGCGCAACCTCGGGCCGCAGGCGGTGTGCCAGGTGGAGATCGCCGACCGCTACGACCACAAGCACCAGCGGATGAGCCGGAAAGACAGCCACAGGGGGCTGAACCGGATGTCGGTGGACATCTCCAAGGCGATCTTCCGCAAGCTTGCCGCCGATGGCACGGTGTTTTCCACCAACATGTTCCGCAGCTTGCGGGCCACCTATCACCGCACTGCGCTCGATCTTCTGGAGGCCTATGCGAATGATGCGCGGATGAATGGCCTCGCGCTCGACCGGCACGCCGAGGAAGAGGCGATCGAGCTGTTTGCCAAGAATATCGTGCGCGCCGGCAAGCAATTTCTCGAAAACCCGCACGAAACGCCGTTCATCCCGAACTGGAACCGGGTGAACGCGGCGGATCCGACGATCATGGCCGACCTGCGCACGGCCGCCGCCGAAGACGAGGCGGAGTTCGCCCCGACCAGGTGAGCGCTCAGGCCCGGCCCCAGCCGCCGCCGCCCGGCGTGCGCATCTCGAACACCGCGCCGGCGGGCAGCGCCACCTCGGCATTGCCGCCGAGCACGGCGCGCCGCCCGTCGGGCCATTCGGCGATGTTTTCGCCGAGCGCCCCCGGCGCACCGCCGTCCATGCCGAAGGGCGGCACGCGCCGGCTGAGCGACAGCGTCGTGACCGTCACCGGCGCGAGAAACCTGATCCGGCGCACCGCCCCGTCGCCGCCATGCCAGCGCCCGGCCCCGCCCGAGCCGCGGCGGATCGAAAAGCTTTCGAGCCGCACCGGGAAGCGCTTTTCCAGCACCTCCGGGTCCGTCATGCGGGTGTTGGTCATGTGGCTCTGCACCGCGTCGCAGCCGTCAAACCCCGGCCCCGCGCCGGTTCCGCCGGCAATCGTCTCGTAGTTCTGAAACTCGTCGTTGCCCCAGATGAAATTGTTCATCGTGCCCTGGCTCGCGGCCATCGCCCCCACCGCGCCCATGAGTGCATTGCAGACCGCCTGGCTCACCTCAGTGTTGCCCGCGATCACCGCCGCCGGAAAGGCCGGATTGAGCATCGAGCCGTCGGGCACGATGATCTCGATCGGCTTCAGGCAGCCCTCGTTGAGCGGGATCGCCGTGCCCACCAATGTTCGAAAAGTATAAAGAACCACGGCACGAGAGATCGAAAGCGGGGCATTATAGTTGCCTTTGTGCTGTTTTGCGGTGCCGGTGAAATCCACCACCGCGCGCCGGTTCTCGCGGTCGACCCGCACTGCCACCCGGATCTCGGCGCCGTGGTCCATCGGATAGGTGAAGCTGCCGTCGTGCAGCCGGTCGATCACCCGCCGCACGCTTTCTTCGGCATTGTCCTGCACATGGCCCATGTAGGCGCGCACCACGGCGAGCCCGTAGCGCTCGACCACGCGCAGGAGCTCACGCCGTCCGGTTTCGTTCGCCGCCACCTGGGCTTTGAGGTCGGCAATATTCTGATCCGGCGCGCGGGCGGGCCAGCGCCCCGACGCCAACACCGCGCGCGCCTCGGCCTCAAGAAAGCGCCCGCCGTCGACGAGCTGAACGTTGTCGATCAACACGCCTTCTTCGTCGATCCGCGTGCTGTCGGGCGGGCCAGACCCCGGCGTGCGCCCGCCGATATCGGCGTGGTGCCCGCGCGCGCCGAGCCAGAACGCGACCGCGCCATCGACAAACACGGGCGTGACCACCGTCACATCCGGCAGGTGGGTGCCGCCGTTGAACGGCGAGTTCAGCATGTAGCTGTCGCCGGGTTTGAGCCGCCCGGCGGTCTCGCGCATCACCGTGCGGATGCTCTCGCCCATCGAGCCGAGGTGCACCGGCACGTGCGGCGCATTGGCCACCAGATCGCCGGCGCCGTCGAAGATCGCGCAGGAGAAATCGAGCCGTTCCTTGATGTTCACGCTCCACGAGGTGTTGGCCAGCGTCGCGCCCATCTGGTCGGCCACTGACATGAACAGGTTGTTGAACACTTCGAGCAGCACCGGGTCGGCGTCCGTCCCCGCCGCCGGGGGCCGGAGGTCCGCGGCGATGCGCTCAAGGATCAGGTTGCCCGCGGCATCCACCCGCGCCTCCCAGCCGGGCTCCACCACGTTGGTGCCGGTGGGCTCGGTGATGATCGCCGGGCCCGCCACGCGCGCGCCTTCGGGCAGCGTGGCCCGGTCGTAGAGCGGCACGTCGCGCCAGCCGTCGACATGCGCCCGCACCGCAGCCAGCGGCGCGCCGTCACCTTCGGGCGCCGTGCCCGAGATCTCGGCCCCGGTCGCCCCCACCGCCTCGACCGCCAGCGCCTCGAACAGCAACGCCCGTTCTGGCGAGACGAAGCCGAAGCGCGCCTGGTGCGCCGCCTCGAAATCGGCCCGCATCGCGTTTTGCGCGCCAAACTCCACCTCAAGCGCCTGGTGCGAGCCTTCATAGCGCAGGAAGGCGCGCCGCGTGGTCGCCACCTCGGCCACCCCCTGCGCGCGGACCTCCGCCTCGGCCTCGGCCACAAGCGCATCGAGCCGCGCCGCCGCCTGCGCGCTCTGGCCAAGCGGGGCATCGAACTGGGCTTCCCGCAAGCTGCGGATATCGGCGAGCCCCATACCAAAGGCCGACAGTACCCCCGCCTGTGGATGCAGAAACACGCGGGTCATGCCCAGCGCATCGGCCACCCGGCAGGCGTGCTGCCCGCCCGCGCCACCGAAACATTGCAGCGTATAGCCGGTCACGTCATGGCCGCGCTCGACACTGATCTTCTTGATCGCGGCGGCCATGTTATCGACGGCGATGCGCAGGAAGCCCTCGGCCACCGCCTCAGGCGCGCGCAAGGCCTCGCCCGTGGCCGCGGCAATCTCGCGCGCCATGGCTGTGAAGCCGGCGCGCACCGCCCCGCCGTCCAGCGGCGCGTCGGCGTTCGGCCCGAACACGGCGGGAAAATGCGCCGGCTGGAGCCGCCCCAGCATCACGTTGCAATCGGTCACAGTAAGCGGCCCGCCGCGCCGGTAGCAGGCCGGCCCTGGATCGGCGCCCGCGCTCTCGGGGCCGACCTGAAACCGCCCGTCGCGAAAGGTCAGGAGCGATCCGCCGCCGGCCGCGACGGTGTGGATAGCCATCATCGGCGCGCGCATCCGCACCCCCGCAACCTCGGTCTCGAAGCTGCGCTCGAAGGCCCCGGCGTAGTGGCTTACGTCGGTCGAGGTGCCGCCCATGTCGAAGCCGATCAGCCGGTCGAACCCGGCCGCCTCAGCGGTGCGCACCATGCCGACGATGCCGCCCGCCGGCCCCGACAGGATCGCATCCTTGCCCTGAAAGCGGTGGGCATCGGTGAGCCCGCCGTTCGACTGCATGAAATAGAGCCCGCCCGTCGCGCGCCTAAGGTCCAGCGCCGCCTCCACCCGCGCCACGTAGCGGCGCAGGATCGGCGAGAGATAGGCGTCGACCACCGTGGTATCGCCCCGCCCCACCAGCTTGGCGAGCCGCGAGACCTCATGGCTGGTGCTCACCTGGGTGAACCCCGCCGCGCGCGCCAGTTCGGCGGCGCGCATCTCATGGGCCGGGTTCACATGGGCATGCAGGAAGGCAATAGCGATCGAGGCGATCCCGTCCGCGCGCGCTGCCGCGAGCGACTCAGCCAAGACACCCTGATCCAGATTTGTGATCACATTACCCTCGGCGTCGAGCCGTTCCACCGCCTCGACGACCCGCTCATAGAGCAGGTCCGGGCGCTGGATCTGAAGCTCGAACAGCGCTGGCCGGGCCTGGTAGCCGATCCGCAGCAGATCGCCAAAGCCATTTGTGATCACAAGAAGGGTCCGGTCGCCCTTGCGCTCCAACAGCGCGTTCGTGGCCACCGTCGTGCCCATCTTCACCGCGCGGATCGCGCCATCGGGGATCACCTCGCCCGGCGCCAGGCCAAGGCTGCGCCGGATCCCCTCGACGGCGGCATCCTCGTATTGCTCAGGGTTTTCCGACAGGAGCTTCTGCGTCTCCAGCCCGCCATCGGGACGGCGCGCCACCACGTCGGTAAAGGTGCCGCCCCGGTCGATCCAGAATTCCCACGCGCGCGCGCTCATGCCGCTCCCCATGCCGTTGCCCATGGGTCCGACAGGGGGCGGGCAATGTCAATCAGAGCTTGTCGCGCAAGGAAAACCACAGCATCGCCAGCACCAGCAGCGGCGTGCGCATCGCCGGGCCGCCGGGAAAGCGCAGCGTCGGCACCGAGGCCATCAGATCGAACCGCTCCGCCTGCCCCAGCATCGCCTCGGCGGCAAGCTTGCCGCCCAACGTGGCCAGCGCCACGCCATGCCCGGAATAGCCCCCGGCGGTGAGGATATTGCCGGCGATCCGCTCGAAATGCGGCATCCGGTTTACGGTGATCCCGAGCGTGCCGCCCCAGGCGTGGTCGATCTTCGCCTGCGCGAGCTGCGGAAAGATCTCCAGCATCGGCGCGCGCGCCTTGGCGGCGATATCGTCGGGAAAGCGGTAGCCATAGCTCTCGCCGCCGCCAAACAGCATCCGGCGGTCCTGCGACAGGCGGAAATAGTTGATCACGAATTTCGAATCCGCCACCGCCTGGTTTTGCGGGATCAGTTCATCGGCCAGCGCCCCGAGCGGCTCGGTGGCGAGGATGAAATTGTTGATCGGCATCACCTTGGCGGCGATCCGTTTGTCGAGATGGCCGAGATAGCCGTTCGCCGCCCAGAGCAAGTAGCGCGCCTTCACCGTGGCCTTCGCCGTGCCGAGCCGCACCGGCTCGCTCTCCGACACCCACTCGACCCGGCTGCGTTCGAAAATCCGCGCCCCGGCCGCTTTCGCCGCGCGCGCAAGGCCCAGCGCGTAATTGAGCGGATGCAGATGGCCGCCACCGCTGTCTTCGACCCCGCCAAAATACGCCTCGGACCCCACCTTGGCGCGGATCTCGTCGCGACCCAGAGGCTTGATCTTGTCATAGCCATAGTCGCGCGCGAGCTTCTCGGCGTAGCCATGCGAGTGCGCCACGAAGCGCGCACGGTGATCGGCATGGATCAGCCCCGGCACATAGCCCGCCTCGGGCGCATGGCGCGCGGCCAGGTCGATGGTAAGATCGACGCTCTCCACCGCGATGTCCCAAAGTCGGCGCGCCATTTCCGGCCCGACCATCTTTTCCAGATCGTCCTGGTCCACCCGCTGGCCGGGATGCACCTGCCCGCCGTTTCGCCCGGAGGCGCCAAAGCCCACCCGGTGCGCCTCGAGCACCACCACGTCAAGCCCGGCCTCGGCGAGATGCAGCGCCGCCGAGAGCCCAGTAAAGCCGCCGCCGATCACCGCCACGTCGCAGGTGATCTCCCCCGTCGCCTCGTCAAACGGCGCCAGCTCGGTCGCCGTCGCGGCATAGTAGGAGCCGGGATATTCTCCCGGCCGGTCGTTCGCGGTGAGAATGTCGAGCCGGGCCATGTTGCCCCTTCATCTTGGCAAAAATACCTCGCGGGGGTCCGGGGGTGCAAAACCCCCGGCCGCTCCAGCTGGGTCAGTCGGCGGTCTTGAGCAGCCCCGCCTCTTTCACTGCGGCATAGCCCTCGTCGAGCGATTTCACCGCGCGCTCGAACAGCACGTCGATGTCGGATTTCTGCATCACCAGCGGCGGCGCCACGATCATCCGGTCGCCGACGTGGCGCATGATGAGATTGTTGCCAAAGCACTTTTCACGCACCTTGAAGCCCACCGTCCCGGCCGGGCTCTCGAACGGCTTGCGCACCGATTTGTCGGCCGTCAGCGCCAGCGAGGCCATCATGCCGACGATCTTGGTCTCCCCGACGAAGGGGTGGTCGGCGAGCTGGTGCCACTTTTCGGCGAGGTAGGGCGCGGCAACGTTCTTCACGTGGTCGACGATCTTTTCCTCTTCCATGATGCGCAGGTTTTCCAGCGCCACGGCGGCCGCGACCGGATGGCCGGAATAGGTGTAGCCATGGTTGAAATCTTCGCGCCCGAGCACCTCGGCCACCTTGTCTGATACAACCGAGCCGCCGATCGGCGCGTAGCCGGAGCTCAGCCCCTTGGCAATCGTGATGATATCGGGGCGCAGCCCGTAGTATTGCGTGCCGAACCATTCGCCGGTGCGCCCGAACCCGGTGATCACCTCGTCGGCGATGAACAGGATGTCATGCGCGTCGCAGATCCGCTGGATCTCGGGCCAGTAGCTGTCGGGGGGCACGATCACGCCGCCCGCACCCTGGATCGGCTCGGCGATAAAGGCGGCCACGTTGTCTTCGCCGAGCTCGGCGATCTTCGCCTCCAGCTCGCGCGCGCGCATCAGGCCAAACTCGTCGGGGCTCATCTCGCCGCCTTCGAGGTACCAGTGCGGCTGGCCGATATGGGCGAAGCCCGGCAGCAGCCCGCCCTGCGCATGCATCCCCTTCATCCCACCGAGGCTGGTCGCCCCGAGGGTCGAGCCATGGTAGCCGTTGGCGCGCCCGATGATGATCTGTTTGGAGGGTTTGCCGAGGTTCTGCCAATAGGTGCGCACCAGGCGGATGTTGGTGTCGTTGGCTTCCGAGCCGCCCGAGGCGAAGAACACGTGGTTGAGATCGCCCGGCGCCAGCTCGGCCACCTTGGCGGCCAGCGCGATCGCCGGCACATGCGTCGACATGAAGAAGGTGTTGTAATAGGGCAGCTCTTTCATCTGCCGATGGGCCACCTCGGCCAGCTCGTCGCGGCCATAGCCGATGTTCACACACCAAAGCCCCGCCATCGCATCGAGGATCTGCTCGCCCTCGCTGTCGGTGAGCGTCACGCCCGAGGCGCGGGTGATCACCCGGGCGCCCTTTTTGGCCAGTTCCGCGTTGGCGGTGAACGGGTGCATGTGGTGGGCGGCGTCCAGCGCCTGCAATTCGGCGGTGGGCAGGTGATTCGTAATCTTGGTCATGAAAGGCTCCTCGGCTCGGATTTGGCGTTCACAATATGATCAAATGTTGGGCTGTCAACGCGCACCCTGCCCATTTGATCAGGTTTCAGTTTCGGCAAGACTTCCTGTCACCTGGGCGATTCCCTGTTCGATGTCGCCCAGGATCGCCTCGGCCACGCCACCCGGGTCGCGCAGGCGCATCGCCGCCAGCGCCTCGCGGTGCATGTCGGGCAGGTTGGCGGTGCCGTGGCGCCCGAGCATGACGCGCAACGATGGCCCCGAGCGCAACCAGAGCATTTCGGAGATCGCGATCAGCACCTCGGCCCCCGACAGGGCATAGAGCCGGGCGTGGAACAGGTGGTTGTGGGTGAGGTAGCCGCGCACGTCGCCCCGGTCGATCGCCTGGTCGACCATCCGGTCCTCCTGCTCGAGCATCGAAATATCCGCATCGGTCAAGTTTGCAACGGCCCGACGCGCCAATTCCGGCTCAACCGCGCGCCGCACGAACGCCAGCTCGCCGTATTGCGCCAGGCTCATCTCGGGCACTTCGACACGGCGGTTTCCCTTGAACACCAGCGCGCCCTGGCTGGTCAGCCGGCGGATTGCCTCGCGCACCGGCGTCATCCCCAGCCCCAGGGTCTCGACCAGCCCCTGGATCGTCACCGGCTGGCCGGGGGCAAACTCGCCGTAGAGCACCATTTCGCGCAGGGCCCGGTAGGCGCGTTCGTGGTCGGGCAGTTTCGCCGGATCCTGGGTCATGCGCCTCGCTCGCGGTTCAATTTCATTGCGCTTGGTCAACAAGCCGATAATCTCGAATTCAGGGTATCGCCTCGTTGAGGATTTGACCATATCCGCTGTTGCGGTTAGTTTTGATCAAAATCAAAATAGGGTCGAGGGGCCCAACCTAGGGAGAAAGCCAAGACATGATGAAGAACGTAATGCTGCTGGGCGCGGGTTTCGCGCTGGTCGCCGGTGCTGCCGCGGCCGAGGAAGTGCGGGTCTACAACTGGTCCGACTACATCGACGAGGCGCTGCTGGAAAAATTCGAGACCGAAACCGGGCTCGACCTGATCTACGACGTGTTCGATTCCAACGAGGTGCTGGAGACCAAGATGCTCGCCGGCGGCTCGGGCTATGACGTGGTGGTGCCCTCGGGCACGTTCCTGCAGCGCCAGATCACCGCGGGCGCGTTCCAGAAGCTCGACATGGCCAAGCTGCCGAACATCGCCAACATGTGGGACGTGGTCAGCTCGCGCACTGCGCAGTACGACCCCGACAACGCCTATTCGATCAACTACATGTGGGGCACCACCGGGCTCGGCGTGAATGTCGGCAAGGTCCAGGCGCTGCTCGGCGAGGATGCCCCGATCGACAGCTGGTCGCTGGTGTTCGACCCGGCCAACATGGAGAAGCTCGCGAGCTGTGGCGTCTACTTCCTCGACGCCCCCGCCGAGATGATCCCGGCCGCGCTCAAGTACATCGGCGAAGACCCCGACAGCCACGACCCCGAGGTGATCGCCAAGGCCGAGGCGGTCTACGGCGCGGTGCGCCCCTACATCTCGAAGTTCAACTCGTCGGAATACATCGAGGCGCTGGCGAACGGCGAGATCTGCGTCGCGGTCGGCTGGTCGGGCGACATCCTGCAGGCGCGTGATCGCGCCGCCGAGGCCGACAATGGCAACGAGATCGCCTATCACGCGCCGAAGGAAGGCGCGCAGATGTGGTTTGACCAGATGGCGATCCCGATTGATGCGCCGAACCCGGACGGCGCGCATGTGTTCCTGAACTTCATCATGGACGCGCAGAACATGGCCGACGCCTCGAACTACGTCTACTACGCCAACGGCAACCTCGCGAGCCAGGCGTTGCTCGAAGAAGACGTGATCGGCGATCCGGCGATCTACCCGGACGCGGCGACGCTGGACAACCTGTTCACCACCACGCCGTATGACGCCAAGGTGCAGCGGGTGGTCACCCGGCTCTGGACCAAGATCAAATCGGGCACCTGACACCCGGCCACCGGCCCCCGCGCAGTCCGCGCGGGGGCTTCTTTTTCAGCTCCTGCCCGAGGTGTGCATGGTGGAGAAACCCCGCAAGCCGAAACCGACGACCGATGTGTTCGCGCCGTGGGATGACCCGCGCGCCAAGCCGTTGATCGAATTCCGCAATGTGACCAAGCGGTTCGGCGAATTCACTGCGATCGACAACCTCACCCTCGATATTTACGAAAAAGAATTCTTCGCCCTGCTCGGCCCTTCGGGCTGTGGCAAGACGACGATGATGCGGATGCTCGCGGGGTTCGAGAACCCGTCGGAAGGCGAGATCCTGCTCGGCGGCCAGAGCATGGTGGGCATCCCGCCCAACGAACGCCCCGTCAACATGATGTTCCAGAGCTACGCGCTGTTTCCGCACCTGTCGGTGTGGGAAAACATCGCCTTTGGCCTGAAGCGCGACAAGTTGGCGAAGGATCAGATCGCCGCCCGCGTCGACGAAATGCTGCGCCTCACCCGGCTGGAGCAGTTCGCGCAGCGCAAGCCGCACCAGATTTCCGGCGGCCAGCGCCAGCGCGTGGCGCTGGCCCGCTCGCTCGCCAAGGCGCCGAAGCTCCTGCTGCTCGACGAGCCGCTCGGCGCGCTCGACCGCAAGCTGCGCGAAGAGACGCAGTTCGAGCTGATGGACATTCAGGAAAAGACCGGCACCACCTTCGTGATCGTCACCCATGACCAGGAAGAGGCGATGACCGTCGCCTCGCGCATCGCGGTGATGGACCATGGCCAGGTGATCCAGGTGGATACCCCGGCGCATGTCTACGAATTGCCGAACTCGGTCTACGTGGCTGACTTCATCGGCGACGTGAACCTGCTCGAAGGCGTGTTTACCCGGCCCGACCCCGAGAGTGGCGCGATCGCTTATGCCGAGAGCGAGCCGCCGATCCATGTCGACGCCACGCCCGGCATCACCGAGGGCAGCCGCGTCACCTACGCGATCCGCCCCGAGAAGATCCATGTCAGCCGCGAAAAGCCCGACGACCGCACCAACGCGGCCTTCGGCAAAATCATCGACATCGGCTACCTCGGCAACGTGTCGACCTACCATGTCGAGCTTGCCGGCGGGCAGATGATGAAGGCGGCGATGACCAATTCCACCCGGGTGGCGCGGCGCGATTTCACCTGGGACGATGAAGTCTGGCTGAGCTGGCGCGAAACCGCCGGCGTGGTGCTTGAGGCGTGAAGCGCGCCGCCCTCATAGCCCTGCCCTACTCGTGGCTGCTGGCGCTGTTCTTCGTGCCGTTCCTGATCGTGCTCAAGATCAGCCTGTCCGACACCGCGCTGGCGATCCCGCCCTACACCCCGACGCTCGATCTCGGCGACGGCTGGCAGGGCTTGCGCGACTGGTGGGCCGGGCTCGACTTTGAAAACTTCGTCTTTCTCACCACCGACGATCTCTATTGGAAGGCCTATCTGTCGTCGCTGAAGATCGCCCTGCTCTCGACGCTGATGACCCTCGCGGTCGGCTACCCGATCGCCTACGGCATGTCGCGTGCGCCCGACGCCTGGCGCCCGACCCTGCTGATGCTGGTGATCCTGCCGTTCTGGTCGTCGTTCCTGATCCGCGTCTATGCGTGGAAGGCGATCCTCGCCAACGAGGGGTTCCTCAACCAGTTCCTCAGCATCTTTGGCGTTGAGCCACTGACGATCCTCAACACCAATACCGCCGTCTATATCGGCATCGTCTACACCTACCTGCCGTTCATGGTACTGCCGCTCTATGCCGCGCTTGAAAAGCTCGACGACAGCCTGCTGGAAGCCGCCGAAGACCTCGGCTGTTCGCGCGGCTCGGCGTTCTGGCTGGTCACCGTGCCGCTCTCCAAGCAAGGGATCATCGCCGGCAGCTTCCTCGTGTTCATCCCGGTCATGGGCGAGTTCGTGATCCCCACCCTGCTGGGCGGCTCCGACACGCTGATGATTGGCAAGGTGCTGTGGGAGGAATTCTTCTCGAACCGTGACTGGCCGGTGGCCTCGGCGGTGGCGATCATCCTGCTGGCGATCCTGATCCTGCCGATCGTACTGTTCCTCAAGAACGAAGAAAAACAATGGGAGAGCGACATATGAGAAAGGTCTCCTGGTTCAACGTCACCTCGCTTACCTTCGGCTTCGCCTTCCTCTACCTGCCGATGGTCGTGCTGGTGGTCTACTCGTTCAACTCCAACAAGCTGGTCACGGTCTGGGCCGGGTTCTCGACCAAGTGGTATGGCGAATTGTTCCGCAACGAAGCCTTCCTCGATGCCGCCTGGGTCACGCTGCGGGTGGCGGTGGCGTCCTCGACCATCGCCGCCGTGCTCGGCACCGCGGCGGCCTACGTGCTGGTGCGCGGCGGGCGGTTTTTCGGCCGCACGCTGTTTTCCGGCATGCTCTACGCGCCGCTGGTGATGCCCGATGTGATCCTCGGCCTGTCGCTGCTCCTGCTGTTCATCTCGGTCGGGCTTGACCGGGGCATGACCACCATCGTGCTCGCGCACACCACCTTCGCGATGTCCTACGTCGCGGTGGTGGTCACCTCGCGGCTGGTGGCGTTCGACCGTTCGCTCGAAGAGGCCGCGCTCGATCTCGGCTGCAACAGGTGGGACGCGTTCCGCCTCGTCACCCTGCCGATCATCGCCCCCGCCGTGATCTCGGGCTGGCTGCTCGCCTTCACCCTCTCGCTCGACGACCTGGTGATCGCCTCGTTTACATCCGGCCCCTCCTCCACCACCCTGCCGATCAAGATCTTCTCCGCGGTTCGCCTTGGCGTGAGCCCCGAAATCAATGCCCTCTCCGCGATCCTCATCGGGATCGTCACGGTGGGCGTCATCCTGACATCCCTGATGTCCAAACGCGCGATCGCCAAGCGCATTCGCGACGAGAACCGAGCCGTAACATGACTGACTTCCTGACCGAGTACGCCGCCTTCTGTGACACCCACGGGAGGCCCGACCGGGTTGAGCTGATGCTCTGCGATATCAACGCCATCCTGCGCGGCAAATGGCTGCCGGGCGACGACGAAAAAAAGCTCGCCGAGGGCGGCGTGCGCCTGCCGCTGTCGACCTACGCGCCCAACATCCTTGGCGAAGAGGTCGAAGCCACCGGGCTTGGCATCGCGATCGGCGATCCCGACGGCCGGCTCTACCCGGTGCCGGGCAGCCTGCGTCCGGTGCCCTGGGCTACCCCGGGCACCGTTGTTGCCCAGGTGCTGGTCGAGATGCATGACGAAGAGGGCGGCGTGGCCCCCTATTCGTCCCGCTACCAGCTCGACGCGATGCTGCAGCGGTTCGCCGAGCGCGGGCTCAGGCCGGTGGTGGCGACCGAGCTCGAATTCTACCTCTACAAGCCGCGCGCCGAAGAAGACGACGCCCCGATGCCGCCCGACAAGTCGCCGATCGCGCAGAACTACGATCTCGACGTGCTCGACCGCACCCAGGCGATCCTCGACGACATCCTTGACGGCTCGATCGCCCAGGGCATGACCCCCGACACGCTGATCGCCGAATACGGGCCGGGCCAGTTCGAGATCAATTTCCACCACACCGAAGATGTGTTGCAGGCCGCCGACGACGCGCTGATCTTTCGCCGGCTGGTGCGCGCGACCGCCCGCAAGCACGGCATGAGCGCCACCTTCATGGCCAAACCTTACGCCGATTACCCCGGCAACGGCATGCATGCCCATGTCTCGTTGCTCAACGCCGAGGGGCGCAACGTCTTCGACGACGGCGGCGACGAACCCTCGGCCATTCTCAAGCAAGCGATCGCCGGCACGCTTGAGACGATGGACGATCTGCAGGCGATCTTCGCGCCGCACATGAACTCCTACCGCCGGTTCCAGCCCGGCTCGTTCGCGCCGCACGCGCCCGACTGGGGGCTCGACAACCGCGCCGCCGGGGTGCGCGTGCCCGAGGTTTCCGGCCCCGGCGCGCGGCTCGAACACCGCATTTCGGGGGCCGACACCAACCCCTACCTGGTGCTCACCGCGATCCTCGGCGGCATGCTCTACGGGCTCGACAACCCCGATCTGCCGCTGCCGCTGCCGCTCGATGACGAGGCCGGCGACCATGCCGAGCCGCTGACGGCCGACTGGGCCACGGCGGTCGAGGTCTTCGCCGAGTCGGACCTTGCGGCGGGCGTGTTCAGCGACGGCTACCGCGACATCTACACCGCCGTGCGCCGCGACGAGATCACCCAGCTGACCTCGGCGATCAGCCAGATCGAATACCGCACCTATCTCGGGCGGCTGTGACCCGTCCCTGGGAGCCCTTCGCCTATTCCAACGGCCCGCGCGCGGATTGCGCCTGGCGGCTGGAGGCGGACTGGCCCACGCTCAACGGTGATCACTTGGCAGACGTCGCCGTGATCGGTGGCGGCTACACCGGGCTGTCCGCCGCGCTGCACCTGGCGCAGGCGGGTGTGCAGGTGACCCTGCTTGAGGCAAACCTGCCGGGCTGGGGCGCCTCGGGGCGCAACGGCGGGTTTTGCTGCCTCGGCGGCGCGATGACCGACCACGCCACGCTGGCGCGCCGGTTCGGGCCGGACCAGGCCTCGCTCTGGATCGAGGCCGAGAAACAGGCGATCGGGCTGGTCGAGGGGCTGATCGCCCGGCACGGGATCGAAGTCAGCCGCCATTCGAACGGCGAGGTGGTGCTGGCGCATTCTGCGCGCGCGTTTGCCGGGTTTGCCGGTGAGAAGGCGCGCGCCGAGGCGCATGGCATCGCCGCCGAGATCCTGCCCCCCGCCGCGCTGGCCGAACGCGGGCTTGGTGCCAGCGGGGTGCATGGCGGGCTGCATGTGAAGATCGGCTTCGGCCTCGATCCGGGCGCCTACGCCGCCGGCCTCGCGCGCGCCGCTGAAGCCGCCGGAGCCGATATCCGCGCCCATGCGCCGGTGCAGGCGATCACACCCGAGGGCGCGGGCTACCGGCTTGCCACCCCGGCGGGCAGCCTCACTGCGCGCCGCCTGCTGATCGCCACCAACGGCTATTCTTCGGACGACCTGCCGGCCTGGCTCGCCGGGCGCTTCATGCCGCTGCAATCGAGCGTGATGGTGACCCGGCCGATGACCCCGCAAGAGCGCGCCGCGCAGGGCTGGACCTCGGACCTGATGGCCTACGATTCGCGCCGCCTGCTGCACTATTTCCGGCTGATGCCCGATGGGCGCTTCCTGTTCGGCATGCGCGGGGGGCTGAAGGCCCACCCAGCCCGTGAGGCCCGCATCAAGGCCCGTGTGCGCGCCGATTTCGAGGCGATGTTTCCGGCCTGGGCCGGGGTGGACACGGCGCATTACTGGTCGGGGCTGGTGAACCTCGCGCGCGGCCAGACCCCTTTCGTCGGCCCTATCCCGCAGATGAACAACGCCTGGGCGGCGATGGCCTATCACGGCAACGGCGTGGCGATGGGCAGCTACGCCGGCGCGCTGGTGGCCGACCTCATCCGGGGCGCGCGCCCCGCCCTGCCCTACCCGACGGTGATGCAGACCCCGCTCGCCCGCTTCCCCCTCGGCTTGCGCCGCCGCTGGCTGCTCGCCGCCGCGACGCCATTCATGGCGCTGCGCGACCGTTTCTAGGCCGGGCACCAGTCTGCGCGCGGTACGCCTGGACTAGGCGTTCTGCACAGAAACCCTTTGCGAAATGGTGACGCCTGGGCCAATGGCGGCAATATATCCACGTTTTACAATATGATACGGGGATACCGGCAACGTGGTTGTGCAAATGCCGGACTGCGGATCGCGCCGGCCAGTCAGAGGCCAGGTGTTCGCGCAGCAACCGGCGGCGCTCTGCGTCAGCGCATTTCCAGCACTTCCACACAGAGCACGCCGGGCAGATGGCGGGCGATCTCGTCCCAGCTCTCGCCCTCGTCGCGACTGGCGAAGACCGAGCCCGAATTGGTGCCGAAATAGACCCCGGCCGGATCCTGCCGGTCGGTGGTCATCGCCTGCCGCAGCACGGTGAAATAGCAGTGCTGGTCCGGTAGCCCGGCCCCGTTCGCCGCCCAGCTTGCCCCGCCATCGGTCGAGCGCCAGCCCCCCCGCGCCGGGCCACTCGCCACCGCCGGCCGCCCAGAGCGTGCCGGTCTTCGCGTCATAGGCCGCGTGGTTGATCGGCCAGCCGCCGCACTGCGGCCCCGACACCTGCCAGCCATGCCCAGCTCCTGTTCTGTGTCGGGAAAGAGTAGCATGGCACCCGCGTTTGCGCTAACGCGATCTGGTGAAACATCGGAGGCGACGATGCGCGATCCTTGGTGGAAATCGGCGGTGGGCTACCAAGTCTACCCACGCTCCTTCTGCGATTCCAACGGCGATGGCCTGGGTGACATCCCCGGCATCACGGCGCGGCTCGACCACCTCGCCGATCTCGGCATCGGCGTAATCTGGCTTTCACCGGTCTATCGCTCGCCGATGGCCGACAACGGCTACGATATCTCCGACTACCAGGGCATTGCCCCGGAGTTCGGCACGCTCGCCGACTTCGACCGGCTGCTGGCCGAAGCCAAGGCGCGCGGCATCGGTATCGTGATGGACCTCGTGGTGAACCACTCGTCCGACGAGCACGACTGGTTCCAGTCCGCCCGGCAGGGCCGCGATGCCCCGTATCGAGACTTCTACATCTGGCGCGACCCTGCCCCGGACGGCGGCCCGCCCAATGATCTGCAAAGCTTCTTCGGCGGCCCGGCCTGGGACTACGACGCGGCGAGCGGGCAATATTACTTCCACCTGTTCCACGCCAAGCAGCCCGACCTCAACTGGAACAACCCGGCGCTGCGCCAGGCGGTCTGGCAGATGATGCGCTGGTGGCTCGATCGCGGCGTGGCGGGCTTTCGCATGGACGTGATCGACCTGATCGGCAAGGATCCGGATCGCGGCATTGCCGCCGACGGGCCAAAGCTGTTCGCCCACCTCGCCGAGATGGATGCGCAGGTGCTGGCCGGGCGCGACGTGCTGACGGTGGGCGAGGCCTGGTCGGCCAGTCTCGACAACGCCGGGCGCTATTGCGGGCGCGACGGCGCGTTGTCGATGGTGTTTCAGTTCTCGCACGTTACAGCCGGGTGGGACCCGGTGTTTGGCAAATGGAAAGCGCGCACACGCGACCTTGTGGGCCTCAAGCGCGTGTTCAACGCCTGGCAGATCGCACTCGCCGACGAGGGCTGGAACGCCCTGTTCTGGTCGAACCACGACCTGCCGCGCGCGGTGTCGAAATACGGCGACGATGGCCCGGCTTGGCGGGTGCGCTCGGCCAAGGCCCTCGCCACCGTGCTCCACCTGATGAAGGGCACGCCCTGGATCTACCAGGGCGAAGAGATCGGCATGACCAACACCCATGTCGGGCGGATCGAAGATGTCGACGATGTCGAGGTGCATGGCCAGTGGCCCGACATGTCCGCGCGCGGCCTCTGCGAACAAGACTTTCTCGCCGGGGTCAATGCCAACGGGCGCGACAATGCCCGCACGCCGATGCAATGGAGCGCCGCGCCCGGCGCCGGCTTCACCTCCGCCACCCCCTGGCTCGCGCTGAACCCCAACCACGCCACGATCAACGCCGACGCCGACCGCGCCGACCCGGACGGCGTCTTCGCCCACTACCAACGCCTCGTCGCGCTCAGAAAAACGCATCCGATCATCGTCCACGGCCATTTCGTGCCGCTTGCCGAAGACGACCCGAACGTCTGGGCCTACGTGCGTGAGCTCGACGGGCAGCGCCTCACCATGGTCGCCAACCTCACCAGCGACCCGGTGCGCTTCACCCTCCCCGAGGCGGGGATCGTCGCCGGCGCCTGCCTGATCCACACACGCGCCCCACGCACCCGGCTCAAAGGCGAGATCGACCTCGCCCCGTGGGAGGCCGTCGCGGTGTTGGGCCAGGCCTGATGCACGCTGCTTTTTCTTGGGAAAAATACCTCGGGGGGTCCGGGGGGCTGGCCCCCCGGCCTCGGCCATAATATACACCGCCCGACAGTGAGGAGAGACCCATGCCCCATTACCGTTCCCGCACCTCGACCCATGGCCGCAACATGGCCGGCGCCCGTGGCCTCTGGCGCGCCACCGGCATGACCGACGAGGATTTCGGCAAGCCGATCATTGCCGTGGTCAACTCCTTCACCCAGTTCGTGCCCGGCCACGTGCACCTGAAAGACATGGGCCAGCTCGTCGCGCGCGAGATCGAAGCCGCCGGCGGCGTGGCGAAAGAGTTCAACACGATCGCCATCGACGACGGCATCGCCATGGGCCACGACGGCATGCTCTACTCGCTGCCCTCGCGCGAGATCATCGCCGACAGCGTGGAATACATGGTTAACGGCCATGCCGCCGACGCGATGGTCTGCATCTCGAACTGCGACAAGATCACGCCGGGCATGATGATGGCGGCGATGCGGCTCAACATCCCCGTGATCTTCGTCTCCGGCGGGCCGATGGAAGCGGGCAAGATCAATCCCGATATCGTCGACCACGATCTTGATCTGGTCGATGCGATGGTCGCCGCCGCCGACGACAGCTACACCGACGAACAGGTGCTCGAAATCGAAAAGGCGGCCTGCCCGACCTGCGGCTCCTGCTCGGGCATGTTCACCGCCAACTCGATGAACTGCCTGGCCGAGGCGCTGGGCCTCGCGCTGCCGGGTAACGGCTCGATGCTGGCCACCCACGCCGACCGCGAAGCGCTGTTCAAGCAGGCCGGGAGGCGGATCGTCGAGATCACCAAGGCGCATTACGAAGACGAAAAGCCGGGGCAGCTGCCGCGCGATATCGCCACCTTCGAAGCCTTCGAGAACGCGATGAGCCTCGACATCGCCATGGGCGGGTCGACCAACACCGTGCTGCACCTGCTGGCCATCGCCTATGAAGGCCGGGTGGATTTCACCATGGACGATATCGACCGGCTCTCCCGCAAGGTGCCGGTGCTGTGCAAGGTCGCCCCGGCGGTGCAAAGCGTGCACATGGAAGACGTCCACCGCGCCGGCGGCATCTTCGGCATCCTCGGCGAGATGAGCCGCGCCGGCCTCTTGCACACCGATGTGCCTACCGTGCATTGCACCAGCATGAGCGAGGCGATCGCCAAGTATGACGTGATGACCGCCAACGATCCCGAGATCGAAACCTTCTACCGTGCCGCGCCCGGCGGCGTGCGCACCACCCAGGCGTTTTCGACGCAGAACCGCTTCAAGAGCCTCGACCGCGACCGCGCGGCGGGCGTGATCCGCAGCGCCGAACATGCCTACAGCCAGGACGGCGGGCTCGCCGTGCTTTCGGGCAATATCGCCGAGAACGGCTCGATCGTGAAAACCGCGGGCGTGGACGAGTCGATCCTCACCTTCACCGGTCCGGCGAAGGTGTTCGAAAGCCAGGACAGCGCGGTGAGCGGCATCCTCACCGGCAAGGTGGTGGCGGGCGACGTGGTGGTGATCCGCTACGAAGGCCCGCAGGGCGGCCCCGGCATGCAGGAAATGCTCTACCCGACCTCCTACCTCAAGTCGAAGGGCCTCGGCAAAGCCTGCGCCCTGCTCACCGACGGGCGCTTTTCGGGCGGCACCTCGGGCCTGTCGATCGGCCACGTCAGCCCGGAAGCGGCGGAAGGCGGGCTGATCGGCCTGGTCGAGGAGGGCGACATCATCGAGATCGACATTCCCGGCCGCACCATCCGGCTCGCGGTCGACGACGCCGTGCTCGACCAGCGCCGCGCCGCCAAGGGGCCGCTGCCTTGGCTGCCGACCGAGACACGCAGCCGCCAGGTCTCGACCGCGCTCAAAGCCTACGCGATGTTCGCCTCGTCGGCGGCAAAGGGTGCGGTGCGCATCCTGCCGGGAGACGACGCATGACCATGTCCACGCTCGCCGCCCTCGCGCTCGGTGTGCTGGTCTGGTTCGGCCTCGCCTTCGGCACCCGGACCTGGATCAAACAATGGGTGGCGGCGCTGATCGCCGGCGGGGTTATGGCCTGGTGGCGCTTCCCCGCGATGCAGGCGCTGGCCGCCGATCTCGAGATCGCGCCGATGTCGTTTTTCCGCTTCGCGGCGGTAACCATGGCGGGCATGGTGCTGATCGCTTCGGCGGGCATGGGCCTGTACTGGCTTTTGCAAAAGAGCCGCCGGCGGGCCTGACCCCGGGGCAGCCACACACCGGCGCGGGGGCCAATGCCTTGCCCCGCCGCCCCCGGAGGGCTATCTGAGCCGCACAGCACGAGGAGCGCGACCATGCCGCCACGGGGTGACCGTACTATCGAGGACCGCGAAAAGTCCAAACGCATCGGCGCGCTCGGCGAGCTCTGGCCGTTCCTGAAGCCCTATCGCGGGCTGCTCGCGGCCGCCGTGGTGGCGCTGGTGGTCACCGCCGGCATCAGCCTGATCATGCCGATGGCCGTGCGCCGGGTGATCGACGGGTTTCAGACCTCGGCCGACGCGCTGCTCGACAAGTATTTCCTCGCCGCCCTCGCCGTGGCGGTGCTGCTCGCGCTGGGCACCGGGGTGCGCTACTACCTCGTCACGCGGCTCGGCGAGCGGGTGGTGGCCGATATCCGCGAAGCGGTGTTTGCCCGCGTGATCGGCCTCAGCCCGGCGTTTTACGAAAAGATCATGACCGGCGAGGTGCTCAGCCGGATCACCACCGACACCACGCTGATCCTCTCGGTGATCGGCTCCTCGGTCTCGGTGGCCTTGCGCAACCTGCTGATCCTGGTCGGCGGCCTGGCGATGCTGCTGCTGACCTCGGCCAAGCTCACCGGCCTCGTGCTGCTGGTGGTGCCGCTCGTGATCGTGCCGATCATCGTGCTCGGCCGGCGGCTGCGCGTGCTGGGGCGCGAAAATCAGGACTGGATCGCCAAATCCTCCGGCAGCGCCTCCGAAGCGCTGCTGAGCGTGCAGACGGTGCAGGCCTTCACCCATGAAGGCCCGACGCGGGAAGATTTCCGCAAGGTCACCGAAGAGAGCTACCTTTCGGCCAAGAAGCGGATCGGCACCCGCGCGGTGATGACGGTGATCGTGATCACGCTGATTTTCTCCGGCGTGGTCGGCGTGCTGTGGATCGGCGCGCGCGACGTGCGGGCGGACGAGATGACGATCGGCGCGCTGGTGCAGTTCGTGATCTACGCGATCATGACGGCGGGCGCTGTCGGCGCGCTGTCCGAGATCTGGTCGGAGCTGCAACGCGCCGCCGGCGCGACCGAACGGCTGGTCGAGCTGCTGACCGCCGAAGACGCGGTGAAAGACCCGCGCCAGCCGCGCCCGGTGCCCGAGAAGATCACCGGCGAGATCCTGTTCGACGATGTCACCTTCCGCTACCCGGCCCGCCCCGAACACCTCGCGCTCGACGCGGTGAAGCTGAATGTGAAACCCGGCGAGACGGTGGCGCTGGTCGGCCCGTCCGGCGCCGGCAAGTCGACCATCATCCAGCTCCTGCAGCGGTTTTACGACCCCTCCGAGGGCGCGGTGAAAATCGACGGTATCGACCTGTCCGAGATGGCGCGCGCCCAATTCCGCCGCCAGATCGCGCTGGTGCCGCAGGATGCGGTGATCTTCGCCACCACGGCGCGCGAAAACATCCGCTTCGGCCGGCTCGACGCCAGTGACGAAGAGGTGGAAGCCGCCGCGAAAGCCGCCGCCGCGCACGACTTTCTCGAAAAGCTCCCCAAAGGCTACGACACCTTCGTGGGCGAGCGTGGCGTGATGCTCTCGGGCGGGCAGAAACAGCGGATCGCCATCGCCCGCGCGATCCTGCGCGACGCGCCGATCCTGCTGCTCGACGAGGCCACCAGCGCGCTCGACGCCGAGAGCGAACGCGCGGTGCAGCATGCCGTCGACGAGATGGCCAAGGATCGGACCACGCTGATCATCGCCCACCGGCTGGCGACGGTGAAGAAGGCCGACCGGATCGTGGTGTTCGAGGATGGCAAGATCGTCGCCCAGGGCACGCATGACGATCTGGTCGCCGAAGGCGGGCTCTACGCGCGCCTGGCGCGGCTCCAGTTCACCGAAGGTCTGGCCGCCGAGTAAGGCCAGACCGGCCGGAACAGGCTTGCGGCGCGGGGCGAAACCGCCCATCTTTTCCTAAACGGCCAGAAAGCGCCGGAGGGGAGGACCTACATGCCGAGATATTCCTACGACGATGCGAGCGCGCCCGCCCGCATCGAAGCCGAGCGGACCTGGGGCGAGCGCCAGAACCCGGCGACGATCTACCAGCTTCTGAAAAAGACCGCCGATGCGCAGGGCGGCGCGCCGGCGGTGTCGTTCCAGATTCTCTCGGGACCGAAGGACAAGGCCGAAACGCTGAGCTGGCGCACGTTGCACGACAAGACGGTGCAGGCGGCCAACCTGTTCCGCTCGCTCGGCATCCGCGAGAGCGACGTGGTCGCCTATATCCTGCCCAACGCCAACGAAACGCTGATTGCGCTGATGGGTGGCATGGTCGCGGGGATTTCCAACCCGATCAACCCGTTGCTCGACGCCGACCAGATCGCCTCGATCCTGCGCGAGACCGGGGCCAAGGTGGTGGTCACGCTGAAGCCCTTCCCGCATACCGACGTGGCGCAGAAGGCGCATGCGGCGGTGGCCAAGGCGCCGGGGGTGACCCATGTGTTCGAGGTCGATCTCAACCGCTACCTGACCTTTCCCAAAAAGTTCATCGTGCCGCTGATCCGCCCGAAGGTGCGCCCAACCCACCATGCCGTGGTGGCCGATTTCAACACCGCCATCGCCGCCCAGCCCACCACGCTGCAATTCGCCGACAGCGACGGCGACCGGGTCGCGGCCTATTTCCATACCGGCGGCACCACCGGCATGCCGAAGGTGGCGCAGCACACCTTTGGCGGCATCGTCTACAACGGCTGGCTCGGCGCGAACCTGTTGTTCGACCCCGACGACGTGCTGATCTGCCCCTTGCCGCTGTTTCACGTCTTCGCGGTCCACGTCGTGTTCATGGCGGCGCTCACCTGCGGGGCGCATGTGGTGTTTCCGACCCCGGCGGGCTATCGGGGCGACGGCGTTTTCGACAATTTCTGGAAGCTGGTGGAGCGCTGGAAGGTCAGCTTCATCATCACCGTGCCCACCGCCATCGCCGCGCTGATGCAGCGCCCGGTGGATGCCGACGTGTCGTCGCTGAAGATCGCCTTCTCGGGCTCGGCGCCGCTGCCGGTGGAGCTGTTCAACCGCTTCGAAAAGACCACCGGGGTGACCGTGGTCGAGGGCTACGGGCTGACCGAGGCCACCTGCCTCGTCGCCTGCAACCCGATCGGCGAGGGCAACAAGAAGATCGGCTCGGTCGGCGTGCCGCTGCCCTATACCGACGTCAAGATCCTTCAGGCCGACGGCGACGGGGTGATCCTGAAGGAATGCGGGGTGGACGAGGTGGGCGAGATCTGCGTTGCCAACCCCGGCGTCTACCTCGGCCACACCTATACCGAGGACGCCAAGAACGCCGGGCTCTATGCCGGCAACCGCTACCTGCGCACCGGCGACCTTGGCCGGATCGACGAGGACGGCTACATCTGGATCACCGGCCGCGCAAAAGACCTGATCATTCGCGGCGGCCACAATATCGACCCGGCCGAGATCGAGGAGGCGCTGGCGGGCCACCCGCAAGTGGCCTTCGTCGGCGCGATCGGCCAGCCCGACAGCTTCGCCGGCGAGCTGCCCTGCGCCTATGTCGAGCTCATCGACGGGGCGACGGTGACGCCCGAGGAGCTGATCGACTTCGCCAAGAAGACCATCCACGAGCGCGCCGCCGTCCCGAAGTTCATCGGCATCCTGAACGAGCTGCCGAAAACGGCCGTGGGCAAGGTGTTCAAGCCCGATCTGCGCAAGGCCGCAATCGCCCGGGTCTATGATGCGGCGTTGGAAAAGGCGGGGATGAACGCCCGCGTCGCCGAGGTGGTCGAGAGCAAGAAATACGGCCTCGTCGCCCGGCTCAAGGCCAATGGTGAGGTGGATTACGAGGCGGTCAACCGCCTGCTCGGCGAGTTTACCGTGCGTTTCGAGTGGATGGACTGACCCCATGCGCGCGGTCCCGGAGGTTCCGGTTGAGCTCACGCTGCTGACCGGCGAACGGTTCACCGTCGACGGGCACGGCTACCTCGCCGACCCGCAGGCCTGGAGCGAAAGCTTCGCCGACTACGTGGCACGCATGGAGGGGATCGACCTTGGCGCGCGGCACTGGGAGCTGATCCGCTGGATCCGCGCCGAGGAGGCTGACCACGGCGTCATGCCCGATGCGCGCTTCGCGATGAAGTTTCTCGGCGGGGCGGCGGGCAAGCAGGCCGGCCGCGAGGAGCTGTTTCGGCTCTTTCCCTACGGCTACGTGAAACAGGCGATCAAGATCGCCGGCATGCGCCAGCCGCGCGCCTGGTCGACCGGCTGAGGCGGCGCGCCGATCGTGCCGGTCATGGGCCGTTGGCACCGGGACTAGTCCAGCGTTTGCGCCACCTCGTCGCGCAGCGCTTGCAGGTCTTCGCGCGCGGCCCGGAGATCGGCGATCTGTTCGTCCAGCTTGCGAAGCTGGCGGGCGGAGAACTCGACCATCGTGCGCATCTGCGCCTCGGTGCCTTTCTCCTCGCGGATCAGCAGCCATTGGCGGATTTCTTCGAGCGAAAAGCCAAACCGGCGCGCGCGCATGATCAGCGTCATCCGCGCCACGTCGCGCGGCGCGTAGAACCGCGCCCGCCCGTCGCGCTGGGGCGACAGGAGCTCGATGTATTCGTAGTAGCGCAAGGTCCGTGGCGTCACGTCGAACGTCGCGCACATATCCTTGAAACTGAGCCGCTCGTCCGTCATCGCCACCGCCAATTGCTGCCGTAGCGTCAACCTAACGGCGCGGCGTAGGGCTGGCAACAGGGCTCAATTCAGGAAGTCCGGCGCGAACAGGTAGAACCCGTAGGCGATCAGCAGCGCCGGCACGGCGGAATAGAGCGTGGCCACCACCGCGGCGCGCGGATTGAGCGCGATCGCGGGGAACAGCGCGTCGCCGTCGTTCGAGATCGCGTTGCCGATCAGCGCAGCGAAGGGCAGCGCACCGCTGATATACATCGTCGCCACCACCACCTGCGGGCCGCAGCCGGGAATGAACCCGACCAGCACCGCGATCAGCGGCAGGAGCGGCGCGACGGTGGCGAAAATCGCCTTCAGATCGAGCCCGAAATAGGTCGAGGCATAGTCGTAGACCAGGTAGGCGGCGATCACCCAGACCGTGATCAGCCCGGTCTCTTCGCTCATCCGCGTCACCGCCGGGTCGGTCGGATTGGTGATCCCGTTGAGCGGCGAAGTGGCCCAGATCGCCAGCGCGGTGAAGGCACCGGCAAGGCCCAGCCAGGCGCTCGGCACGCCGGCGATATCGGTGATCTCGATATTGGCCACGCCGGCGCTGCCGATCACCAGCCCGGGCGCGGCAAGGGCGAGAAACAGCCAGTCGATCGGGCGGACCCGGCCGATCCGGGGGCTGATTTCGCACGCCAGCCCGCCGGCATCGTGAAAGGCGTGCCGATGCAGCCGGTCGACGACCCAGCCCGCGAGGATGCCGGCGACGAGCGAAACCGGCAGCACCACCAGCGCCGCGTCGGGGCGGGTGGCGATCAACAGGAAGGCGCCATCGCCCATCGTCGCGGTCAGCGCCGCCACCACCGCGCCAAAGCCGATCCGCCCGGCAGAGTAAGCCGCCACCACCATCACCGCGCCGCCACACCCGGGCAGGGTGCCGAGCAGCGCCGCGATCGGCACCTGCGCACGCCCGGCGCGGTTCAGCGCATTGGCGAAGTTCACGCCAAACACGTCTTCGATGAAGTAGAAAGCGAACAGGGTGACGGCGACGAACACCGAGACATCGAGAAAGGCGCCGCCGATCATCTCGCGGGTCAGCGCGCCGAGCGCGCCGGGCCAGACCGCCAGCACGGCGAGCAGGGCCAGCACCGCCACGCGCTTGAGGCGCAGGCGAGGCCATGGCGGCTGGTCGGCCAGCATGTTGATCGGGTTTGATGGATGCATCGCGTCTGTCCGGGTTCAAGCGGTACACTTAAGGGTTGCCCCGCTGGCTGCAAGGGCGAATAAATCGGGCGAAACGACGCAAGGAGCCGCCCGTGCAGATCGACGAGACCGACCCGAAAGCGACGATCGCCCGCCAGTTCATCGAGGCGATCCCGCATTCGCGCGAGCTGGGAATGCGGCTGGACGAGATCGGCGGCGGCGTGGCCGTGATCTCGATGCCCTACGATACCCGCTTTGTCGGCGACCCGCGCACCGGGGTGATCCACGGCGGCGCGGTCTCGGCCTTGATGGACACCTGCTCGGGCGCGGCCGTAATCAGCGCCGGCGATACGCCGGGCGCGACCGCCACGCTCGATCTCAGGATCGACTACATGCGCCCCGCCACGCCGGGCCAACGCATCGTTGCGCGCGCCACCTGCTACCATGTCACCCGCTCGGTCGCCTTCGTGCGCGCAGTAGCCCATGACGACGACAGCGAAACGCCGGTCGCCACCGCCTCGGGCGCGTTCACCGCCGGTGGCGAGAAGCGGCGCAGCTCGGAGGCGGTGTCGTGAAGCGGCCCGAACCGGTCCAGGTGATCAAGCAGCGGCGCGATACGGCGCTGGCCAAGCTGGTCGGGGGTGTGCCCTATATCGCCTGGCTCGGCATCCAGTTTGAGCGCAAGGGCGATGAGTTGACCGCCACCATGCCGTTTGCCGAAAAGCTGATCGGCAACCCGATGCTGCCGGCGATCCATGGTGGGGCCACGGCCGCTTTCCTCGAAAGCGCCGCTGCGATCGAGCTGGCCTGGTCGATGCTCTGGGACGAGATCGAGAGCGGGCGGATCGACGCGCAGGCACTCACCCCCGAGACCCTGCCGCGCCTGCCCAAGACGATCGACTTCACCATCGACTACCTGCGCCCCGGCCTGCCGCGCGATGCCTATGCGCGCGCGCGCGTGGTGCGCTCGGGCCGGCGCTACGCCTCGGTGCAGGTCGAGGCCTGGCAAGACAACCGCGCGCGCCCCTTCGCCGCCGCTACCGGGCATTTCCTGATGCCCGCGCGCGATGACTGACACCGCGCCCGGCGGCCCCGCCGCGATCACCCACAAGCGGGTGTTGCACATCGCCGTGCCGGTGGTGCTGTCGAACGTCACCGTGCCGATCCTCGGCGCGGTCGATACCGGCGTGGTTGGCCAGCTCGGGCTTGCCGCGCCGATCGGCGCGGTGGGGATCGGCGCGATCATCCTCACCGCGATCTACTGGATCTTCGGCTTTTTGCGGATGGGCACGGCCGGACTGACGGCGCAGGCCAGGGGCGCGGGCGACAGCGGCGAGGTGGCGGCGCTGCTCACCCGCGTGCTGCTGATCGGGCTGGCCGCCGGGGCGGGGTTCATCCTGCTGCAGGCGCCGCTGTTCTGGGCCGCGTTCCAGATCTCGCCCGCGACGGCGGAGGTGGAGGCGCTGGCGCGCAGCTACATGGGCATCCGCATCTGGTCGGCGCCGGCGATGATCGCGCTGTTCGGCGTGATGGGCTGGCTGATCGCGCAGGAGCGCACCCGCGCGCTGTTCGCCGTGCAGTTCACCATGAACGCGGTCAACATCGGGCTCGACCTGCTGTTCGTGCTCGGCTTCGGCTGGGGCGTGGAGGGCGTGGCGCTGGCCACCTTCATCGCCGAATGGTCGGGCTTCGCGCTTGGCCTGTGGTTCTGCCGCGCGGCGTTCCGCGGCCCGGCCTGGCGCGATTGGGCGCGGGTGTTTCACCGCGCCACGCTGGCACGGATGATGAGGGTCAACACCGACATCCTGATCCGCTCGATGCTGCTCGAAGCGGTGTTCGTAAGCTTCCTGTTCTACGGCGCCGGTTTTGGCGACGTGACACTGGCCGCCAACCAGGTGCTGCTGCAATTCCTGTTCATCACCGCCTATGGCATGGACGGCTTCGCCTTCGGCGCCGAGAGCCTCGTCGGCCAGGCGCTCGGCGCGCGCGACCGCGCCACTTTGCGCCGCGCCGCCTGGATCTCCAGCCTCTGGGGGCTCTACACCGTGATCGCCTTCTCGCTCGCCTTCGCCCTGTTCGGCGGCTGGATCGTCGACGTGATGGCCAAGGCGCCGGACGTGCAGGCCGAGGCGCGCCGCTACCTGCCGTGGATGGTGGCCGCGCCGGTGCTGGGCTGGGCCGCCTGGATGTTTGACGGCATCTTCATCGGCGCGACCGCGACGCGCGACATGCGCAACATGATGCTGCTTTCAACCCTGATCTATCTCGTCGCCCTGCTCGCGCTGGTGCCGCTGATCGGCAATCACGGGCTCTGGGCGGCGCTGCTGGTTTCTTTCGTCGCGCGCGGGGTGAGCCTCGGCCTTCGTTACCCGGCACTGGAACGCATGGCGCAAAACTGACCCCTTGTTCAAATCCCGGATTTGGGCGTAAGCTGTGGGCTTCAAGGAGGCATAACCGCCCCATATGGCACCGATTTTCACCAGTATGGATCTTTGGACCGGCCTGTTCGGCGGGCTCGCGCTGTTTCTTCTCGGGATGGATTTTCTCACCCGCGCGCTGAAACGTGTGACCGGCGACCAGATGAAAACGATGCTGATCCGCCTCACCGGCAACCGCTTCAAGGGCGTGGTGCTCGGCGCCGGAGTGACGGCGGTGGTGCAAAGCTCCTCGGTCACCACGGTGCTGATCGTCGGCTTCATCTCCGCGGGGATGATGTCGTTCAGCCAGTCCATCGCGGTGATCATGGGCGCCGATATCGGCTCTACCGTGACGGCCCAGCTGCTCGCCTTCGAGCCCGACGCCATCGCCCTGCCGCTGGTGGCGATCGGGGTGGTGCTGCAGATGGCGGTGCAGGACCGCACCTGGCAGGAATACGGGCGCGTCGCCATCGGCATCGGCCTCATCTTCTACGGCATGAAGGTGATGGGCGACGCGATGGCCCCGCTGAAGGACGATACCGCCTTCCTGCGCTTCATGGTCTCGCTCGACGCGCCGTGGATCGCCATCCTCGCCGGCACCGCCTTCACCGCGCTGATCCAGTCGAGCGCCGCCACCACCGGCATCATGATCGTCCTGGCGAACCAGGGCGTGGTCAGCCTCGACGCCGCCATCGGCGTGGCACTGGGGGCCAATATCGGCACCTGCGTGACCGCGTTGCTCGCCGCGATCGGCAAACCGCGCGAGGCAGTCCGCGCGGCGGTGGCGCATACGCTGATCAAGATCGTCGGCGTGCTGGCCTGGGTCTGGTTCATCCCCGAGCTGGGCGCGCTGGCGCAGATGGTTTCGCCCACGGGCGGCACCGGGCGGGCGCTGGCCTGGGCGCATACGATCTTCAACATCGCCAACACCGTGGCGCTGATCGGCTTCACCGGGGCGCTGGCGCGGATCGTCGAGCGGATGGTGCCCGACCGGCCCGAGCGGATCGAGCCGGAGGGTCAGCCGCGCTACCTCGACAAGTCCCTGCTCGACACCCCGGCCATCGCCCTCGACGCCGCCCACCTCGAAGTGGCCCGGCTTGCGCGGCACGTGACGCACATGGTCGAGGCGGTGTTGCCGGTGGCCGCCGAGGGCCCGCGCATCGGCCTCGAACGGCTCGCCGAGCGCGACCGCCCGATCGACCAACTGCACGCCGCCTTGGTCGACTACCTCGGCAAGATCAGCCTGCGCCGGCTCTCCGCGACGCAATCTGACCGTCTGGTGCGGCTGATCTCGGTGGCCAACGACGTGGAACAGATCGCCGACCTGGTCAGCCGCGACGTGGTCACCTCGGCCAAGAAGCGGCTCGACGACGGGGTGGTGATCAGCCCGGCGACGCTGCGCATTATTGCCCGGTTTCACGGCAAGGTGGTGGAGGCGATGCAGGGCGTGGTGGCGGCGATCGAGGCCGACGACCCGGAGCGCGCGCTCCAGGTGCGCAACATGAAGGCCGAGGTCCGCGCGCTCAACCGCGAGATCGCGATGCATGGGGTCGAGCGGCTCACCGCGAAAGAGCCGCGCCGGGTCAAGACCTATGCCCGCGAGGTGGAGCTGATCGAGATTCTCGACGATATCTTCCGCCTGGCCCGGCGGGTGGCGCGCGCGGTGGCCGAGGGCGCCAAGGACGGCGAGGATCCGGCGGCCGATGCCCCGGACGCGACCGCCTGAACTCAGAGGATCTCGAGCACCTGCGCGGGCGGACGGCCGAGCCGGGCCTTGCCGCCCTTGAACACGATCGGTCGCTCGATCAGCTTGGGCACCTCGGCCATAGCGCGGATCAGCACGTCGTCGGCGCTGTCTTTCGAAAGCCCCATCGCCTTGAACTCGGCCTCCTTGGTGCGCATCGCCTCGATCGGCCTGAGCCCCAACGCGGCAAGGGCGGCGCGGATCTCGGCCTCATCCGGCGCGTCGTCGAGATAGCGCCGGATCGTCGGCGCGATACCCTGCGCCTCGACCAGCGCCAGGGTCTCGCGGCTCTTGCCGCAGCGCGGGTTGTGCCAGATCGTGACGTTCTTCACAGCCAGTCTCCTCTCTTGGTTCCGACCGCTTGCGAGATATGCGAAAAGCCGTCGCGCGTCAGGCGCTCTTCCAGCCCGCGCACGATCTCGTCGACCAGGCTGAGGCCGTGGAAGACGAGCGCGGTATAGATCTGCACGGCGCTGGCCCCGGCGGTGATCTTGGCATAGGCCGTATCGGCGCTGTCGATCCCGCCAACGCCGATCAGCGGCAGGTGGCCTTGCGTGAGCGCCGAGAGCTTCGCGAGCACCCGGGTGGACTTTTCGAACAAAGGCGGCCCAGAAAGCCCGCCCTGCTCCTTGCGGTTTCTACTTTTCACGCCTTTGCGCTGGATCGTGGTGTTGGTGGCAATGATCCCGTCAAGCCGCACCGCGCGCGCCACCTCGGCAATCGCCTCGATCTCGTCGTCGCCGAGGTCGGGCGCGATCTTGAGAAACACGGGCGTGTATTTGTCCATCTCCTCGCGGTGGTCGAGCACCCGGGTGAGCAGCGCGCGCAGCGCCTCGGCACCTTGCAGATCGCGCAACTTCTCGGTGTTGGGCGACGAGACGTTGACGGTGACGAAATCGACGAAATCGCCGCAGGCCTCGAACACTTTCACGAAGTCGCCGGGCCGGTCGTCGCTGTCCTTGTTGGCGCCGAGATTCAGCCCCACCGGCACCGGGTGGCGATGCGCGCGGCGGCGCAGCCGCGCCGCGGCGGCCTCCATCCCGGCGTTGTTGAACCCCATCCGGTTGATGATCGCTTCGTCCTCGTAGAGCCGGAACAGGCGCGGGCGCGGGTTGCCCGGCTGTGGCCTGGGGGTGATCGCGCCGGCCTCGATGAAGCCAAACCCGGCGCGCGACAGCGCGTCGACCACCTCTGCGTTCTTGTCGTAGCCGGCGGCGAGGCCGACCGGGTTCGGCAGGGTCATGCCGGCGAGCGTGGTTTCCAGCATCGGGCTGGTATGCAGCCCCGGCACCGGCGCGACGCCGGCCTTCAGGGCGAACAACGAAAGCTTATGCGCGGGCTCCGGGCCGAACCGGTGCAGCAAGGCCATGCCGAGCTTTTCGTAAACGGTCATGTGATGTCTCCGGGAAAGCGGTGCAGCCCGTTGTGGCCAAGCGGCAGCGGCACGGTCCAGGCCACGTCGGTGGCGTCAAGGTCGCGGTAGAGATGGGGGAACAGCGCGCCACCGCGCGACGGCTCCCACCTGAGATCGGTGCCGAGCCGGGCAATTTCGACCGCGACCAGCACCAGCCCGGTCTCGCCCGCGAAGTGCTTCGCCGCGGTTTCGCCCGCCTGCTCGGCGGTGGAGAAGTGGATGAACCCGTCGGCAAGGTCAACCGGCGCGCCGGCAGTGCTGCCGGCCGCCTCGAACGCCGCCCATTCCGGGGCACGGAAAATCTTGTAGATCAGCATGGGGGGAGATGTGCCCGGCCCGGCCCGCCTCGTCAAGGCGGCGCGCAGGCGCGGGGCGGGGCCCCGGACGATTTGACCGGATGTTCCGCTTTGACAGGCGCGCCCGACTCGACGCACTCTTGGGGCAGTTCCAACACAGGGAGATTCCCATGATCAAACGTCTTTTGGCCTCCGGCGCGGTGCTGGCTGTTTCCACCGGCGCGGGCTTTGCCGACTATTCGCTCACCATCCTGCACACCAACGACTTCCACAGCCGGGTCGAGCCGATCTCGAAATACGACTCCACCTGCGCCGCCGAGGACAATGACGCCGGCGAGTGCTTTGGCGGCTATGCCCGGATCAAGACCGCCGTCGACGCCGCGCGTGCCGCCGGCGATGGCAACGTGGTGCTGATGGATTCCGGCGACCAGTACCAGGGCTCGTTGATCTACACGACCTACAAGGGCAAGGTGACGGCCGAGATGATGGACATCATCGGCTATGACGTGATGGCCGTTGGCAACCACGAGTTCGACGACGGCCCCGAGGGCCTGGTGACGCTGCTCGACGGGGTCGACTTCCCGCTGATCTCGGGCAACCTCGACCTCAGCCAGTCGAACCTGTTGAACGGCAAGGTCTCGAACCACGTCGTGCTGGAAATCGGCGGCGAAAAGATCGGCGTGATCTCGGTGCTTGCCACCGACACCGCCGAAACCTCGAGCCCCGGCCCGAACGTGATCTTCCAGGACGAGATGGAGAGCCTCAAGGCCGACGTCGCCGCGCTGGAAGCCGAAGGCGTGAACAAGATCATCGCGCTGACCCACGTCGGCGTGGTCAAGGATCAGCAGATCGCCGCCGAAGTGCCGGGGATCGACGTGATCGTCGGCGGCCACAGCCACACGCTGTTCTCGAACGAGATCGAGGGCGCGATGGCCTACCCGACCATGGTCGGCAACGTGCCGGTGGTTTCGGCCTATGCCTATGGCAAGTATCTCGGCAACCTGTCGGTCACTTTCGACGACGCGGGCAACGTGCTCTCGGCGACCGGCGATCCCTTGCTGCTCGATGCCGCCGTGGCCGAGGACGAGGCGATCAAATCGCGCGTCGGAGAACTTGCGGCGCCGGTCCAGGAGCTGCGCCAGAAAGTGGTGGCCGACACCGCCACCGAGATCGACGGCTCGCGTGAGACCTGCCGCGCGGTCGAGTGCCAGATGGGCAACCTCGTCGCCGACGCGATGCTCGACCGGGTGAAGGACCAGGGCATCCAGATCGCGATCCAGAACGGCGGTGGCCTGCGGGCTTCGATCGACGCCGGTCCGGTGACGATGGGCGAGGTCTACACCGTGCTTCCGTTCCAGAACACGCTGTCGACCTTCTTCGTCACCGGCCAGACCGTGGTCGACGCACTCGAGAACGGTGTGAGCCAGCTCGAGGAAGGCGCGGGCCGCTTCCCGCAGGTGGCCGGCCTCAAGTTCACCTTCGACGCCGCCGCCGAGCCGGGTGCGCGGATCAGCGACGTGATGGTCGCCGATGGCATGGACTGGGCGCCGATCGATCCGGCCGCGACCTATGGCATGGTGTCGAACAACTACGTGCGCAACGGCGGAGACGGCTACAAGATGTTCCTCACCGCCTCCGACGTCTATGACTTCGGGCCGGACCTCGCGGACGTGACGGCGGACTACCTTGCCGCCCGCGCGCCCTACGAGCCCTATGTCGACGGGCGCATCAGCGCGAAGTAAAGGGTTTCGGGCCGGAGTTTCCGGCCCGACCCGCCGGGGGGCGCTGCCCCCCGGCCCCCCCGAGGTATTTTTGCCAAGAAAAAGAGGATGTGCGGTCGATGCGGACGGGCCGGTGCACATGTGGCCACATAGAATACCGGCTCGCCGCCGCGCCGCTGGTGGTGCACGCCTGCCATTGCACCTGGTGCCAGCGCGAGAGCGGCTCGGCCTTCGCGCTGAACGGCATGATCGAAACCCGGTATATCGCGCTGACGAAGGGCACGCCCCAGGCCCGCGAGCTGCCTACGGCCTCGGGCAAGGGCCAGCGCGTGAGCGCCTGCCCCACCTGCGGCGTGGCGCTCTGGGCGTCGTATCACGGCACCGGGCCGAGGTTTTCCTACGTGAAGATGGGCACGCTGGACGAGACCGAGACCGTGCGCCCGGACGTGCATATCTTTACCTCGACCAAGCAGCGCTGGCTGGCGCTTTCCGGCGATGTGCCGGTGTTCGAAGAATTCTACCGGCGCAGCGATGTCTGGCGGCCCGAGGCTTACGCCCGGTTTCAGGCCGAGCGGGCGCGCGAGGGGTGATGGACCACCCGCTGATCGACCTCATCGACCAGCGCATCCGCGCGGCCGAGGCGATGGGCGCGTTCGACAACCTGCCGGGCGCCGGCAAGCCGTTGCCGCCTGGGGACGACCCGGAAAACGCCCTGATCAACCGGCTGATCCGCGAAAACGGCGCGGTGCCGGAGTGTGTCACGCTCGGCCGCGCGCTGAGAAAACTGCGCGAGGATCTGGCCGCCACCGGCGACCGCACCATGCGGCGCGACATCCTCAAAGAGATGTCGGTGATGGAAGCGCGCATCGAGATCGCCAAGAAGAGCTGGTGGCGCTGACGCGGGCAGCCGCCCCGGTTTTTTCGCGCTTTGCCCTTACCCAGACCACATTCCGCGGGTTTTCTGGCGCCGTGACGGGTGGGGCCGCATGAGCGGGAGCGGCGACGATGAACGCGATGAGGGATCGGGATTTCGGGTTGGCCACGACCCGCGAGGAGCTGCTTTTGCGCCGCCGGCTCCTGTTTCGGCTGCTGAGGGGCTTTGATTTCAATGCTCCCGAGTTCCATGGCGAGATGATCTCGGACCCGTTCACCGGCGATGCGCGCGGGCTGATCTGGAGCGTGCGGCGCTAGAAATCGGCGCCGCGCCGGGGCAGACTGGGCTGATGTGCGGACGCTTGGCCAATACCCTTCCCCCCGATTCCGTGGCGCGGCTGTTTCAGGCCACGCCCGCGAACGATCTGCCGCCGGTGCCCGCCTACAACATCTGCCCGACGCAAGACGTGGCGGTGGTTACCGCCGACCCCGACCGGCGGCTGCGGGCGATGCGCTGGGGCTTTGTGCCGCGCTGGTACAAGAACCCCACCGACGGCCCGCTGCTGATCAACGCGCGCTCTGAGACGATTGCCGACAAGCCCGCGTTTCGCGAGGCGGCGCGGGCGCGGCGCTGCCTTGTGCCGGTCACCGGATTTTATGAATGGCATCGCACGCCCGAGGCGCGGCTGCCCTGGTTCGTGAGGCGGGCGGATGGGGCGCCGCTGGTGCTGGCCGGGGTCTGGCAGGACTGGGGACCGGACCATGAGCCGAGCTTCGCCGTGGTCACCACCGAGGCGAATGCGGCGATGGCGCCGATCCACCACCGCATTCCGGTGGTGATCGAAGAGCAGGATTGGGGGCTGTGGCTGGGCGAACAAGGCAAGGGCGCGGCGCTGTTGATGCATCCGCCGGCGGAGGAGGTGCTGGCGTTTCATCGGGTGTCGACGGCGGTGAACCCGAACCGCGCGGCGGGGCCGGAGCTGATCGAGCCGATCGACGCCTGAACGGTCCGGCTGTGGGCGACGACCTGTGCGATCAGATATTCAACTCATGAGCATGGTCATTCCGGTATTCCGGTATTCCGGTATTCCGGTATTCCGGCGGGAGGCGAGCTAACACTCTGTTTGTCAACCCATTTTCAGGATCTCCTGGCTGCCCCCCGGCCAATACGGGAACAACGTCCGCCGAACATGACCAGATAGGGCCCCGCCAGTGCCGCCGGCGCAAAGGTGAGCGCCGCCGCGTCGGGCCGCGCGCCCTGCCCCGCCCTGACCGCCGCCAAGGGCCCGCTGGCGTGCATAGCGCGGCAGACCTGCAAGCCCGTCGTCACAGTTGTCATCGCGGTGTCCCCGGCGATGATCCTGACATCCTCCCAAAGCCCCCC
>SWBW01009926.1_pt1 | contig 63601 bp, 66 predicted proteins | sample 4693041 | NCBI WGS metagenome assembly SWBW01 (sample SAMN10267271, study PRJNA491770) | bioreactor metagenome | isolation source: DHS bioreactor inoculated with marine methane seep sediment | place: Japan: Omine Ridge, Nankai Trough | collected 2006-05-06 | reverse complement strand
CCCCCCTGCCCTGGAATTTAAGAGCAGTACTTTTTCCGTACCCGTTTTAATCCTGTTCGATAATGACACGGTAATTATCGAGCAACAGCTCCAGGAAAAAGTACGTCAGGCACCTGAATTTTTCAAAAACTCCCCACTGGTATTTGATTTGCAGGAACTGAACAAGCAGGAGCGCGAGGTTGATATTGCCGAACTGACGAAAATCATTCGCAAGCTTAATCTATTGCCGATTGGCATACGCGGCGGCACCGCGCAACAGAACCAACAGGCAATAACCCAGGGCATTCCCGTCCATTCCATTCATAGCGGTAGCACGTCGACGCCGGCGCCTGCGGAAACAGTAAAGCCGAAAAAAATCACTCCGAAACCGGACCCCAAGACAGAGCCTGCAATCAGTACGTTGATTACTCAGCCTATCCGTTCCGGCCAACGCCTTTATGCCGAGGGAGATTTGATCGTTCTGGCCCAAGTCAGTGCCGGCGCCGAAATTCTGGCCGAAGGCAATATTCATGTGTATGGAACGTTAAGGGGGCGGGCTTTGGCTGGCGTGCAGGGCAATCAGGAAGCGCGTATCTTCTGCTCCGATTTGCAAGCTGAACTCATCTCGATTGCCGGCACTTACAAAATCAGCGAGGATCTGGATGAGTCCGTCCGCGGCAAGCCCGTCCAGATCTACTTACAAAACGAAAATTTGATCATTCAAGATCTTTAATTAATTAATACCGCTAACTTGGAGGAATAACCCTTGGCAAGAATCATCGTCGTAACGTCCGGTAAAGGTGGTGTTGGCAAAACAACAACGAGCGCCGCCATTTCCATGGGGCTTGCAAAAAAAGGCTACAAAACGGCCGTCATTGATTTTGACGTAGGCTTGCGTAATCTGGATTTGGTGATGGGCTGCGAACGTCGTGTTGTTTATGACTTTATCAACGTCATCAATGGCGAAGCCAACCTTAATCAGGCGTTGATTCGCGACAAACATTGCGAGCAGCTTTATATTCTGCCCGCCTCGCAAACGCGCGACAAGGATGCCTTAAGTGTTGAAGGCGTGGGCAAAATCCTGGAAGAACTATCCAAGGAATTTCAATACATCGTCTGCGATTCTCCGGCCGGCATTGAAAAAGGCGCTCATTTGGCGATGTATTTTGCCGACGACGCTTTTGTCGTAACCAACCCGGAAGTGTCTTCGGTTAGAGACTCAGATCGTATGCTAGGCCTTTTGTCGAGTAAATCGCGCCGGGCAGAACAAAACGAAGAACCGATCAAAGAATACCTGTTGCTGTCCCGTTATTCACCGGATCGGGTAAAATTAGGCGAAATGCTCAGTGTAAAAGACGTTCAGGAAATTTTATCATTGCATTTACTGGGCGTGATTCCGGAATCAAAATCGGTATTGAATGCATCGAACTCAGGCATTCCTGTTATTCTGGACCAGAAAAGCGATGCCGGCCAGGCCTATGCCGACATTGTTGCTCGCTACCTGGGCGAGGAAAAACCCCATCGTTTTATTGATGAGAAAAAAGGTATTTTCGGGAAGCTTTTCGGGGGTAAATAATGAGTTTACTCGATTATTTTAGAGTCACTAAAGCCAGTTCGGCATCGGTGGCAAAAGAAAGACTGCAGATTCTGGTTGCTCATGAGCGCTCCTCCAGAAGCCAGCCCTCCTATCTTCCCCAGTTACAAAAAGAGTTACTGGAAGTCATACGAAAATACGTTAACGTAGGGCAAGATGCCATTTCAGTTAATTTTGAACAGGATGATGATCAGGAAATACTTGAATTAAATATCGTCTTGCCTGATCATCAGTCTAAGAAGTCTTAATTTTCAACCCATTAAATAATAAGGTGATCTATATGTCTAAAACGATTGGCGAGGCTGCCGGCAAAATCTGGCATTATTTGGATAAAAACGGACCGGCCAGCGTATCTAAAGTAACCTCTGAAACAGGGATTAATAAAAATGACATTCAACGCGCCATCGGCTGGCTGGCTAAGGAAGACAAGCTATCCATCGAAATGAAAGGCCGCGCTGAAACATTATCATTGAAATAAAACACAGACAAAACAAAAGGCTAAAGTTAAAAAACCACTACTTTAGCCTTGCCATGATTTCATATCAGAAACAGAGTCGCTAATCCCAGGAAAGCCATGAAACCGATAACATCGGTTACCGTGGTTAATAACACGCCACCCGCCAGGGCCGGGTCTATTCCCATCTTCTGCAGTATTAACGGAATGCTGGCACCGGCCAATGCGGCGCAAACCAGATTGATGAGCATGGCACAGCCCAGCAATAACCCGAGACCGGCGCTTTGGAACCAAATACCCGCTATGCAGGCCACGACAACGGCCCATAAGGCGCCGTTCACAATACCGACCGAGATTTCCTTTTTAAACAGTCTCACGGCATTGATGCTGCTAATCTGCCGCAACGCCAACCCACGGATCACCAGTGTCAATGTTTGGCTTCCGGCAATGCCGCCCATACTGGCAACGATAGGCATCAATACCGCCAATGCCACAATCCGGTCTAAAGTTGCCTCGAATAAACCGATAACCCAGGATGCCAGGAAAGCCGTCAGCAGGTTAACGCCCAGCCAGACCGCCCGCCGTTTGGCGCTGGTTACTACCGGCGCGAACATATCCAGTTCCTCATCCAGCCCCGCCATGCTCATCAGCGAGTGATCAGCCTCCTCGCGAATAACATCGACGATATCGTCGACAGTGATTCTTCCCAACAACTTGCCGTCCTCGGCAACGACCGGCGCGGATATCATATCGCGCTGCTCAAACAATAAAGCGACCTCCCCGGCCGGCATCTGGTAGGGGATACCGCTCATGCTGAAATCCATCACGTCCGACACCATGACATGAGGATTTGTAGTCAATAATACCGCTAAAGGCAAAACACCCTGAAAATGATCATTCCGATCGACAACGATCAAATTGTCCGTCGCCCTGGGCATGGTTCCGCGCTTTCTTAAATAACGCAGCACAACATCCAGCGACACATCGGCCCGCACCGTCAGGACGTCAAGACTCATCAAACCGCCTGCCGTATGATCGTCATACGATAAAGCCGATTCCAGACGCAGCCTTTCCTGAATGCCGATCGAGTCCGTCACCTTGGAGAGTAGCGGCTCGGGAAGCGTATGCAGCAAATCGATCAGGTCATCCGATTCCAGACTTTCCACTGCGGCAGTCAAGTCTTTCCAGTCGGTAATCGCCATGAGCCCGCTCGCCACCTCGACATGCAGGTTCACCAGGATTTCCCCCATAATTTCCGGCGGAATGACTTTCCAGATTGTTTTTCTGTCTCCGGGCCCCAGCGATTCAATTAAAAGCGCTATTTCCGCAGGATATAATTCTTTAATGAACTGCCTGATGTCATACAACGATCCCTTACCCAGCAGTTCTATCATTCGTTTAAGAAGAAGTTCGTTATTGTCTTGTTGTGCAGTACCTGACATAGAAGAAATATCCATACGAACCGGCATAGCAGATCATTGCCATGCCAATTCCAGTTAATTGAGTGCGGAAAAAAGACTAATGCAGTTCTCTATGGCGAACAATTACGTTCAGAGACAAATTTTTAAACTGCTGTGCCAGGGAGTCAACCAAATATACCGATCGATGCTGACCGCCTGTGCATCCTATTGCGACGGTCAAATAGCTGCGCCCTTCGGCTTCAAAGCGAGGAATCCAACGTTGAAGAAAATCAGTAATATCCTGAAAAAACTCGGCGACTAAAGGTTGTTCTTTAAGAAAATCCGCCACCGGCAGATCCTTTCCGGTTAAACCGCGCAATTCCGGAATCCAGTGGGGATTTGGCAGAGTACGGGCATCGAATACAAAATCGGCATCCAACGGCACCCCATGCTTAAAGCCAAATGATTGAAACTGCAAGGCGATATGCCGGGCATCCCGTTCCCCGATCTGATCCTTGATCAATTCCCGCAACTGATGGTAATGCGTTCGACTGGTATCGATCACGACATTGGCATGCCGGGCAATCGGGGTCAGCATTTCCCGTTCGATTTTCAGCGCTTCTTTTAGCGGAATATTGAAGTCCGTTAATGGATGGCGCCGACGGGTTTCGCTATACCGTTTCAATAACGTCGATTCTTCAGCCTGCATAAACATGATTTCGCAATCGATCCCTTTACTGCGAATTAAACCCAGACAATCCGAAAAATTGAGCAGGCTTTCGGTCTGGTTTCTGGCATCAATGCCAATCGCCGTCTTTTTATAGGTTTTTTTATCGACCAGCATGACGTGGCTGATAAAATCCTCCAGCAAAGTTACCGGCAGATTATCTATACAATAGTAACCGCAATCCTCCAGCGTTTCTAACGCGATACTTTTACCGGAACCGGAGAGGCCGCTGACGATTAATAGCTTCATAATAACAGGCGCAAGATTAAAGTTTCATTTAGCCTTGCGCCTCCCCACCTTATCTGTGGCTTCCGACTTTTTCTTTATGCTTGATAATTTGGCGGTCCAGTTTGTCTACCAGATTATCAATGGCGGCGTACATATCTTCCTGGTGATCTTCGGCAAACAATTTAGCACCGCTGAGCTGCAAGGTTGCTTCGGCTTTTTGGACTAATTTTTCTACACTTAAAATAACATGTACATCAGTGACATTATCAAAATGACGAGCCAGTTTTTCAAATTTGCTGTCAACGTGTGCTTTTAACGCATCAGTTACTTCAAGATGATGGCCGGTTACACTAACTTGCATGAATAAACTCCTAAGGATGAATGATTGGTTTGTTGGTATCAGTTAGCGTCATAAGATACGCTTTCTCTGACTGGATGATGAAATAAACATCGCTTCGCGATACTTGGCAACAGTCCTTCTCGCTACATTGATGCCTTTTTCTTTTAATAAATCGGATATTTTACTATCACTTAACGGTCTTGCTGGATTTTCATTTCCGATTAATTCTTTAATAAAGGCTCTGATGGCCGTTGCCGAACACTCTCCGCCGCCTTCCGTCGAGACATGACTGGAAAAGAAGTACTTGAATTCGACGATACCATTCGGCGTATGCATGTATTTCTGCGTGGTCACGCGCGATATGGTGGACTCGTGCAACTCCAGCTCCTCGGCAATATCCCTGAGTACCATGGGTTTCATGGCTATGGGACCATGTTCAAGGAATGCCGGCTGCTTTGCCACGATGCAGCGCGCCACGCGCAACAAGGTGTCGTTACGGCTGTGCAGGCTCTTGATGAACCAGCGGGCTTCCTGCAGGTGGTCTTTCATCGAAGCATTGTCCTTGCTGTTATCAGACCTTTTGATCAGCGCCGAATAAAAAGGGTTTATGCGCAGCTTGGGTGCGATATCCGGATTAAGATGCACTTGCCAGGTGCCGTCTTGTTTGGTCACGTAGACATCGGGGATCACATATTCGGAACCGCTATCCTGTATACGCGCGCCGGGCTTGGGATCCAAAGTCCGGATCAATGCAATAATCGACTCCAGTTGTCGCTCCGTGACGCCTAGTCGACGCATCAGTTTGGCCTGGTCATGATTGGCCAACAAATCCAGATAGCGACAGACAAGCGCCAGCGCTTCTTTTTTGTAAGGCGTTGAATCCGGCAACTGTTGCAATTGTATTGCCAGGCAGTCACTTAAATCAATCGCGGCAACGCCTGCCGGATCAAAATTCTGCACCCGGTGCAGTACCGCTTTAACCTCATCGCAGTCGAGATCATCCAACTGGGACTGTAACCCCTGGAATATATCATCGAGACTGTTTCTTAGATAACCGTCTTCATTAACGGAATCGATAATGGCGATGGCGATGGCGTGATCACGCTCGGAGAACCGGGTCAGTTCCAATTGCCATAACAAATGATCCAACAAGGTTGAAGACTTGCTGCGCTGGGTTTCGAATTCAACCGTATCAGCGGAATTAGTGCCCGCCGCCATGACATTTTCATAAATATCATCCCATGAAGAATCTATCGGCAGTTCATCCGGAATATCGGTTTGCGATCCTTCGCTGGTCACCGAATCAGAATTATCAATTTTCTTTTCGGGTGCCATCTCCGTATCCGGCAAAGTGCTTTCCTCTTCACTGATTTCCAGCATCATATTGGATTCCAGTGCCTGCTGTATTTCCTGCTGCAGATCCAGAGTCGACAACTGAAGCAACCTGATCGCCTGCTGCAATTGCGGCGTCATCGTCAGTTGCTGGCCTAGCCGAAGGTGTAAGGATTGTTTCATCGTAATATAATCTTTTGTAAATACTTCAACTTAAAGACTAAAGTTATCGCCTAAATAAACTTTTCGCACTTCCTGATTGGCAACGATGGCTGCCGCTCCGCCTTCCGCAATCACCCTGCCATCGGCAAGTATATACGCTCGATCACAAATACTTAATGTTTCTCTGACATTATGCTCGGTAATTAAGACACCGATGCCACGATATTTCAAATGCTCTATGATCTTTCTGATATCCTCTACCGAGATCGGATCAACACCAGCGAAAGGCTCATCCAGCAATATAAATTGCGGATTGGTGGCCAATGCCCTGGCAATTTCAACGCGCCGCCGTTCGCCGCCGGATAACCCCAGGGCAATCTGATCGCGCAGATGCTGGATATGAAACTCCTGCAACAGTTCCTCAATGACCAACTCGCCCTGCCCTTTGGTCAGATCGGCACGAATCTGTAGTACGGCGCGCAAATTATCCGCCACGCTCAGCTTGCGAAACACGGACGGCTCCTGCGGCAGATAACCGATACCCAATTGCGCTCTTAAGTGCATAGGATGATGGGTTAAGTCGTGCGAGTCCAGGGTAATTTGACCTTCATCGGCTTTAATCAGCCCCACCATCATATAAAAGCTGGTTGTTTTACCGGCCCCGTTAGGTCCCAGCAAACCGACAACTTCACCGGTATTGACATGCAATGACACGCCATTGACCACATTACGTTTATTGTAATTTTTAATCAGTTGTTTTGCAGAGAGTTTAGCCATTTTTACTTAGCTTCTTTGGGTTTCGGTTTCAGTATGACGCGCACGCGCTTTGAATCGGAGGATTTTTCCCCTGCCCTGACGACCGAATTTTTACTATCGTATTCGATTAACTTGCTGGAATAAGTGGCATTGCCCTGCCAGACCGTCGCCTCATCAATCAGAATCAGCAGGTTCTTTTTAGGGTAATATTCACCGATCAATGCTTCACCGGTAATGTCTTCCTCACCCTCGCTGGGCTTCTGTCTGAATTTTGCCTTATTACCGGTAAACACCAGCTTCTCGGCATCGCCATTGACAAAATGTACCACCAGCTTGTCGGAATGGACTTTGATACTGCCCTGAATGGAGATTACGTTGCCCGTATAAATGCTTATGGCTTTGCTATCATCGTAAGTCGCCGTGTTGGAATCTATCGTGATCGGTTGCTCGGAATCGCTTTTCAGCGCCATTGAAGTGGAACTGTACAAACCTAATAGCAAGGCAAAACCGCAGAAAATTGCCGGATTTTTAATGTGTTTCATACTTTCCTCGCACGTTAGCGAGCAATTTAATGTTAATTGGATTGGAAAAAACGAGTTTCATGCCGGTACCCGTGGTGACATTAGGCGGGCTAATCAGCTCCGCCCATTCATCAGTTTCCGCATAGCTGGTTTCCGGCTTGACCCTGACATTGGAAGTATTGATTATAAGCTGGTTAACGCCCTCGCCCTTGGCTCTTTCTACATTGACCTTGCCGGTCAACAACAGATCCTTGCCGTCGGCGGATAAAATACCGGCTTCCGACTTAACAACCCAGGGCGGCGTTTTTTCCTTATGAAAAAACATCACAGGATTCTCCAAATGTGTCGTGCCATCATCGTTATAGTGAGTCATTTTATCGGCCAGCAATTTATTTTTTAACTTGCCCGTTTCATCCATTTCCCATTTTGTATAGCCTTTGCTGAAATAATCCGGACTATGATCCGGAGCCGGAGCCCGCACCTCATCCACTCCGGTCAATTTAACCAGCCACCAGCTCATTACGGCAATAATGGCGATATACAGGTAAATATATTTTCCATTCAAACTGATCATTTCAGGTAAGCGTTCACCACCTCGTCAAAACGGCCTTGAGCCTGCATGATTAAATCACAGACTTCCCTGACGGCGCCATGGCCGCCAGGCAGTCGCGTATACCAGTCGGCACGCTGCTTAACGGCAAAATTCGCGTCATTAACCGCGATCGCAAGACCGACCCGGGTCATGATCGGCAGATCCAGCAGGTCATCCCCTACATGAGCGGCCTGATCCGGCGTTATGCGCAATTTATCGATAATTTCGTTAAACGCGGCAATTTTATTTTCATGACCTTGATAGACATACTCAATGCCCAGATTCTTCATGCGCAGCGCCACCGAATTCGATTTGCGGCCGGAAATAACCGCCACTTCCACGCCGGTTTGCCGCAGCAGTTTGATGCCGTGCCCATCGCGGGCATGGAAGGCTTTATATTCGTTGCCTTCATTGTCAAAAAAAAGCTTGCCATCCGTTAACACGCCATCCACATCCAAAATCAGAAGCTTCAGCTTTCTGGCTTTTTCCATTACGACTCGCATTTGCTCAGTTTCCGTCATTACACTATTCCCGCATGGATCAGGTCATGCATATTCAAGGCCCCTATCGCGCGCCGATTATCGTCAACGACAATCAACGCATTAATTTTTTTCTGTTCCATGATCCGCATGGCTTCGGCGGCGAGAATGTCTTCCGGAATAACAGCACAATTCGGGGTCATGACTTCAGTAATGGCGGTGCGATGGATATCCAGATTCCGGCTCAGCATGCGCCGCAAATCGCCGTCGGTAAAAATCCCGATGACCCGGTTGTCGGTATCGACAATCGTGGTCATGCCCAGTTTTTTTTCAGTCATCTCCAGCAAAGCCTCGCCGATCAGCGCCGTCTCCGGCACTGACGGCACTTTATTACCGGCATGCATGATATCACTGACCATTAATAACAGCCGTTTGCCTAAACTGCCGCCAGGATGCGAAAGCGCAAAATCATCGCGCGTAAATCCACGCGCATCTAGCAATGACACCGCCAAGGCATCGCCCATCACCAGTGCCGCGGTTGTACTGGAGGTCGGTGCCAGTCCCAGCGGACAAGCCTCTTGCTCAACCCCTACATAAATATGCGCGGTGGCGAATTTGGCCATTGTGGAAGCCGGATTCCCCGTCATTGCGATTAAAGGCACGCCCAACCGCTTGATAATCGGCAGGATAGTCAAGAATTCGCTGGTTTCACCGGAGTTTGACAAGGCCAGCACGACGTCGTGCCGGGTAATCATGCCCAGATCGCCGTGACTGGCTTCCCCCGGATGCACAAAAAAAGCCGGCGTTCCGGTGCTTGCCAACGTAGCGGCAATCTTGCCGGCGATATGTCCCGATTTGCCCATGCCGGTAACGACGACGCGCCCGGTACAATTGAACATCAGCCGGCAGGCGGCGACAAATTCATCATTAATCTGATCGGCTAAAGAAGCGATCGCCTGCTTTTCCACCTGAATGACAGCCAGCGCCAATTCACGGAGTTTTTGATCATGTATTTTCATTTTCTGCCGGTAAAATCAGACGGAAACCGCACTTTGATAAATAACCCATTGATAAGCGACATAGGCGGACAATAAGCCAAAACCCTCCCAATGATTAATATACCCGGCTTTCGAAATGCCATAACCGAGGATAAATAAGACGCCGGTATACGCCAGCATAACCGGGAAATCGCGATCAAGAACACTTTCAGCAACGGGACCGGGCGCCATCACGCCCGGCACCGAATAGACAGCCAGCAAATTATAAATATTCGATCCGATAATATTGCCAACCGCCAGATCATCCTCTTTCTTCAATACGCTGCCAATTGATGCGGCCAGTTCCGGCAGGCTCGTGCCTACAGCGACAATCGTCAGACCAATCACCACATCACTGACATCAAAAAACCGGGCGATATTGACTGCCGACATCACCAATATGCGCGAGCTCAACAGCAACCCTATCAATCCCAACAAAAAATATGCCCAAGCTTTGTTGCCGGGCAGGCCTTCGGGTAATCCTGTGTCCGCCGCATCGCTCAAGGAGCCGTTTTGCTTCTCATTAACAGCCGAACGAATCAGCCATCCTGTAAACAGGCCTAGCCCGGCCAGCAGCAACAGGCCGTCAAAAATATCCAGGCCATCAAAAGTCAGCAGATAGCTGCCGATGCTGATGCCCATTAAAATCGGCAGTTCTCTCTTCAAAATGCCGGTATGAAATGCCAAAGGCGCAATCAGCGCCGTCCCGCCCATGATTAAACCAATATTGGCTATATTCGAACCCAGGGCATTACCCACCGCCAATCCGGCATTGCCTTGCCAGGACGCAATGGTTGATATCAGAATTTCCGGGGCACTGGTTCCCAAACTGACTATCGTCAAGCCGATGAGCAATGGGGAAACACCCAGGTTTCTGGCAATGGATGCCGTTCCAGTAACGAATTTATCCGCCGAATACGCTAAAACGCCCACCCCCGCCAGCAGCGCAATAAAATTGATAACCATAGGTTGCCAGTTCGAAAAATTGCCTATTATGCCATGTTTATTTCATTGATGTATTATAGAGCTTCTAATGAAGATACAAGTTTGCAGTATTTAATTATTGCCTTACAGCGTCCCTGCATCGATCATCAGACGCTGCTTTTTCTTTCTCAAACAGCCATATATTGACTTAACAGGGACTAGTCATAGAAAATAGCTTGTTTAGATTTCGAAACATATATCTTAAACCGCGCATGGATAACAGCGTCTCCTCCCAAAACAGCTTGGTTTCTGTTCATAATTTGTCGTTTTCCCGGGGCAACAAGAAAATATTTGACGATATTTCACTGGAATTCGAGCGCGGCAAGATTACCGCCATCATGGGCCCTAGCGGCACAGGCAAAACCACACTGTTAAAATTGATCGGCGGTCAATTATTCCCTGAACGAGGCTCGGTAACGGTAAACGGACAGAACGTCCATCGCTTGCGTCGATCGGAATTGTACAATTTGCGCAAACGCATGGGCATGCTTTTCCAAAGCGGCGCCTTGTTAACCGACATGAGCGTTTATGATAATGTCGCTTTTCCGTTACGCGAACACACCCATCTGCCCGAATCCATGATCCGCACGCTGGTCCTGATGAAACTACAGGCCGTAGGACTGAGGGGCGCGCGCGACCTGATGCCCAATGAATTGTCCGGCGGCATGGCCAGACGCATTGCCCTGGCCAGGGCGATTGCCCTGGACCCGATGATGATCATGTACGACGAACCGTTTACTGGCCAGGATCCAATATCCATGGGGGCGCTGGTGCATCTGATCAAATCATTGAACACTACCCTGGGCCTGACCAGCATCATCGTCTCGCACGATGTCCATGAAACAGCCGCGATCGCCGATTATATCTATGTGATATCGGATGGCAAAATTGTCGGCCAGGGCACACCGGCAGAGATTCAACAATCGGAATCGGAATGGGTTCAACAATTCATGACCGGCGCGGCGGACGGACCGGTACATTTTCATTACCCTGCGGTAGACTATGTTGACGACCTGCTTTCATCGGCAAAACGGTCCCGCCGCCGGGTATCAAAGCGCTACGGGCAGCTATAAACATGATTCAATTTGTACAATATCTGGGCAGAACGACACGTGCCAGTTTTACCAAACTGGGGCGTGGCACCTTCTTTCTGCTCCATACGCTTGCCGGCATTGGCGACGTCCTGCCGAGACCCAGACTCATTCTTAACCAGATGTATTCAGTCGGTGTCCTGTCTTTTCTTATTATCACCATTTCAGGGCTTTTTGTCGGCATGGTGCTGGGTCTGCAGGGTTATTACATTCTATCCGATTTTGGCGCCGAGGAGACGCTCGGCGTCATGGTTGCGGCGTCGCTGGTCAGGGAACTGGGCCCAGTGGTATCGGCCTTATTGTTCGCCGGCCGGGCCGGTTCCGCTTTGACGGCGGAAATCGGCCTGATGAAAGCGACAGAACAGCTTTCCGGCATGGAAATGATGGCCGTCGATCCGATTAAACGGATTATTTCCCCGCGTTTTCTAGCCGGCTTGTTATCCATGCCCTTGCTGGCGGCGTTATTCAGCATGATCGGCATCATCGGCGGTTTCATGGTCGGTGTCGGTTTGTTGGGTGTGGATGAAGGCGCTTACTGGTCACAAATGCAGGACAGCCTGGATTTCCAGGATGATATTGTCAATGGCGTCATCAAGAGTCTTGTTTTCGGTTTTGTCGCGACCTGGATAGCGCTGTTCGAAGGTTATGACACCATCCCGACTTCCGAGGGAGTCAGCCGCGCCACTACGCGCACCGTAGTCAATTCAGCTTTTAGTATTTTGGGTCTGGATTTCATCCTGACCGCACTCATGTTCGGAGATTAATTAACATGCAGCACACCAGTACCCAGGACACGCTTGTCGGGCTTTTTGTCGCCGCCGGCATCGTCGGCCTGCTCTTTCTTGCCCTGCAAGTCAGTGGTTTAAGCGCTTTTATTAAAGAAGATACCTATACGGTAACCGCCCGGTTTGAAAATTCCGGCGGACTGAAGGTTAAATCCGCGGTTTCCTCGGCCGGTGTCAAAATCGGACAAGTCAGTGCCATCAAGTTTGACCCGACCACTTACGAGTCCGTCGTGGAAATGCGTATTAACTCGCGCTACAACACGCTTCCGGATGATACGAGCGCCAGCATCTTCACCGCCGGTCTGCTGGGCGAACAATATGTCAATCTGGTACCAGGCGGTTCGGATGAAATCTTGAAAGATGGCAGTATGATTGAACTCACGCAGTCAGCCATTATTCTGGAAAAGCTGATCGGCCAGTTCCTGTTTAAATCAGCTGAAGAAAAAGCGGAAACGAACAAGTGAGCAAGCTGAACATCATTAATCAGGGAGCTGGGCACTTTATCATCGACGGGGATTTGACCTTTTCAACGATAGACAAACAGACGGCCAAATCATTTGCTTTCTCCAAGACAGCGAAACACATCAATATCGACCTCAGCCGTGTCGCACGCACAGATAGTGCCGGACTTGCGCTCATGATCGAATGGATAAGATACGCGCGTGATCATAAAATTCAGCTGGGCTTTAAAAATATTCCCGAGCAACTGCTTAATCTTGCCAGACTGAGCGGCTTTGACATATCCAACCATTTTACCAGTCAGCCTGATTCGCCCGAGTTTACTGATCTTTAGCATTCACCAAGACAACCCAAGACATTCCGCATGGATAAACTAATCATTACCGGCGGCGCAAGACTTTCAGGAGAACTGCGCATCTCCGGCGCCAAAAATGCAGCTTTACCGATTCTGGCTGCGACATTGCTATCAGAAACCCCCGTCAGCGTCGGCAACATCCCGCATCTGCACGATATTACAACCACAATGGAGTTGCTGGGCCGCATGGGGGTTCAGCTCATCGTTGACGAAAAAATGAATATCGAAGTCGACACGAACTCGATCAACAGTTTCGAAGCACCGTACGAACTGGTCAAAACCATGCGCGCATCGATTCTGGTACTAGGTCCTTTGCTGGCCCGGCATGGCGAGGCGCATGTATCCTTGCCCGGCGGCTGCGCCATAGGCACACGCCCGGTCGACATTCACATCAACGGACTGATCAAGATGGGTGCCGATATTACCGTCGAGGGCGGTTACATCCATGCCAAGGTTAACCGCCTGAAAGGGTGTCGCCTGGTACTCGAACAGATTACCGTGACCGGCACGGAAAACCTGCTCATGGCGGCCACGCTGGCCGAAGGCACCACGATTATTGAAAATGCGGCGAGAGAGCCGGAAGTCAGCGACCTGGCGCATTTTCTGAATGCGATGGGCGCCAAAATTTCCGGCATCGGCACCGATGTCCTGGTGATTGAAGGCGTCGAAAAGCTGGGCGTGGACAATTTGCACTACGATATTCTGCCCGACCGTATTGAAACCGGCACCTACCTCGTTGCCGCCGCCATCACGGGAGGAAAAGTCAAACTGAAGAATACCCGGCCTGATCTGCTGGATGCGGTGCTGGCAAAACTGGTCGAAGCGGGCGCCGACATCACAGCCGGCGATAACTGGATTCAACTCGACATGCACGGCAACAAACCGAAAGCCGTCTCGGTGCGCACGGCCCCCTACCCGGCGTTTCCGACCGACATGCAGGCCCAGTTCACGGCCATGAACACCGTCGCCGAAGGCGTCGGCATCATTATCGAAACGGTGTTCGAAAACCGCTTCATGCATGTCCAGGAAATGCAGCGCATGGGCGCCGACATCAAACTGGAATCGAATACCGCCATCTGCACCGGCGTCAAAAAACTGACCGCGGCGCCGGTCATGGCGACCGATTTAAGAGCGTCCGCCAGTCTGGTCATCGCCGCCCTCGCCGCCGAAGGCGATACACTGGTTGACCGCATCTACCATATAGACCGCGGTTACGATCATATTGAAGAAAAACTTTCGCAACTGGGCGCGACCATCCGCCGCGTCCCAAGATAAGGGATCTGCCATGCTGACTATCGCCGTATCCAAAGGCCGAATTTATGAAGAAGCCCTGCCCCTGCTGGAAGAGGCGGGCATCACGCCGATCGATGATCCGAAAAAATGCCGCAAGCTGATTTTGCAAACCAGCCGTGACGACGTTCAGCTGGTCATCATCCGCGCGACCGACGTGCCTACGTTTGTCGAATACGGCGCCGCCGACCTCGGCATCGCCGGCAAGGATGTGCTGCTGGAACACGGCGCCGAGAGCCTGTACGAGCCGCTGGACCTGAAAATCGCCTGCTGCCGGCTCATGACCGCCGCGCCCAAGGATGCGCCGGACATCTCGGGCCGAATCCGCGTGGCGACCAAATACGTCAAAACCGCCCAGCGCTATTTCGCCAGCCGCGGCATTCAGGCCGAAATCATCAAATTGTACGGCTCCATGGAACTGGCGCCGCTGGTGGGTCTGGCCGATTGCATCGTCGACCTCGTCGATACCGGCAACACCCTGAAAGCCAACGGCCTGGAACCGCGCGATCTCATTATGAATATCAGTTCCCGCCTGGTCGTGAACAAGGCAGCCATGAAAATGAAACACCAGGCGATTCAGTCACTACTCGATCAATTTGAAAAAACCCTTGCGGAAAGATAACGCCATGTCCGATTTAAACATTACCAAACTGGATGCCTCGTCAGCCGATTTTGACCGGCAATTGAAAAACCTGCTCGCCTGGGACGAGACCGACGACCTGGAAATTCATCAACGCGTATTGTCCATTATTGCCGACGTGCGCAAAAACGGCGATAAAGCCGTGATCGAATACACCAACCGCTTCGATCACTGCCAGATTACCGATGCCGGCCAACTCGAACTGTCCCGGGACAGGCTGAAAGCGGCCTGGGAAAAACTGCCCGCCGACCAGGCCAAAGCCCTGCAGACAGCGGCCGGCCGCATTCGCGCCTATGCGGAAAAACAGAAGATGGAGTCCTGGCAATACCCCGAAGCCGACGGCACCATGCTGGGACAGAAAGTCACCCCGCTGGATCGCGTCGGGCTTTATGTGCCGGGCGGCAAGGCCGCTTACCCGTCTTCAGTCCTCATGAACGCGATCCCGGCCAAGGTCGCCGGCGTCGGCGAACTGATCATGGTCGTGCCTACGCCGCATGGCGAAACCAATGAACTGGTGCTGGCGGCCGCGTATCTGGCCGGCGTCGACCGGGCCTTCGCCATCGGCGGCGCCCAAGCGGTCGCGGCACTGGCTTACGGCACGGAAACGGTTCCGGCCGTAGCCAAAATCGTCGGCCCCGGCAATATTTACGTCGCCACGGCCAAGAAACTGGTTTTCGGGCAGGTCGGCATCGACATGATTGCAGGCCCTTCGGAAATTCTGGTGATCTGCGACGGCAAGACCAACCCGGACTGGATTGCCATGGACCTGTTCTCGCAGGCCGAGCACGATGAAGACGCGCAAGCCATCCTGATCAGTGACGACGCCAGCTTCCTGAGCGCCGTCGAGCAAAGCATCCGCAACCTGTTGCCGCAGATGGAGCGTGCGGACATTATCAGAACCTCGCTGGCCACGCGCGGCGCGCTGATCAAAGTCGGCAATTTAGGGGAAGCCGCCGAGGTGGCCAACATCATCGCGCCGGAACACCTGGAACTGTCGGTTGAAGATCCCGCGGCCCTGTGCGAGCGCATCCGCCATGCCGGCGCCATTTTCATGGGCCGCTATACCGCAGAAGCCTTAGGCGACTACTGCGCCGGCCCCAACCATGTGTTGCCGACATCGAGCACCGCACGCTTCTCATCGCCTTTAGGAGTCTACGACTTCCAGAAGCGCTCCAGCTTGATCAACTGCTCCGAAGCGGGCGCGGACATGCTGGGCAGAACCGCATCGATACTGGCGCGCGGCGAGAGCCTGACCGCCCATGCACGTTCCGCCGAATACCGAATAAAGTCAGAGTAAGGCCCAAGGTGCAGGGCGGACAGGTTTTCGCCCTGCACCTTGGCAATTACTTTTCACCTTTGTCTTGAGTCTTAAATTAATGTATGTCACAAAATGATCTGATTGCCTCCGTGTTCCGCCGGGAAGTGCTGGCCCTGTCTGCCTATAAAGTGGCTGACGCCACAGGCTTGATCAAACTCGATGCTATGGAAAATCCTTACTCTTGGCCTGACGATATCAAGGCCAGCTGGCTCGAAGCACTGAAAGACTGCCCGCTGAACCGGTATCCCGATCCTGAAGCCAAAGCGCTTGCGGCAACGCTGAGACGCTTGAATCAGTTGCCCGACCAGTTCGAACTACTGCTGGGCAATGGCTCCGATGAGATCATTCAATTGCTGTTGATGGCGCTGCCGCCGGGGTCAGGCGTCATGGCGCCTGACCCCGGCTTCGTCATGTATAAACAGCTGAGCCACTGCCTGGGTCTGAGCTATCATAGCATTCCGTTACAGGCCGATAATTTTGATCTGGATGTACCGGCCATGCTGGCGACCATTGAAGCGCACCAGCCTTCGGTTATTTTTCTGGCCTATCCCAACAACCCGACCGGCAACCTGTTCAGCGAAGACGCGATGTTGGCCGTCATCAAGGCAGCCAAAGGGCTGGTGGTCATTGATGAGGCTTACGCGCCCTTTGCCGACGCCAGCTTTATGGGCCGGCTGGATCAATTCGATAACCTCCTGGTCATGCGTACCGTATCCAAACTGGGGCTGGCCGGCCTGCGCCTGGGTTATATTGCCGGCAACCGGGCCATTATCGAGCAACTCAACAAAATCCGCCTGCCTTATAACATCAACAGCCTCACACAGATCAGCGCCGACTTTGCTCTGTCCAATAAATCGCTGTTTGACAGCCAAACACGGCAGATCCGCGCCGAGCGGGCCGTTGTCTTTGAACAACTGAACAACATGGACGGCATTACCGCCTATCCGAGCGCGGCTAATTTCATTCTGTTCAGAACGCCGAAAAACCAGGCGAACAGCATTTTCGCTTCCTTGAAAGTACAAGGCATTTTGATAAAAAATCTGGCACCGCAAGGCGGCCTGTTAAGCGATTGCCTGCGTGTAACCATTGGAACTCCGGAGGAAAATAAAGCGTTTCTTGCCGCATTAAGAAATGGTCTGGCCGCTCAATAAGCTGATACAGGCTCTGTCAAGCTGTTGACCCTACAAAAAATCACTGTCGAGCGAGATACAGCACGTTATGACAGGACAAATTATAAAGTCCATAGCTTTAAGCGGAGTATGTATTGTGCTTTTAAATCCAGTCAGGATGCCGGTTAGCGGGCAAGTGCGTTTAAACGCTTCAAAATAGATAAGTTGTAATGGTATATTGGCGACCATAAAAACTAGAAAATCATGTGCTTTTTAAAGCACAGACCCAATCAGGAGAGTTATAAATGAATAATGAAGGCGTCGATAAGTCCAAGCGCCAGTTTTTGACCACGGCGCTGACTGTGGTGGGGGCGGTCGGCACAGGCTATCTAGCGGTTCCTTTTCTGGCTCAAATGCAGCCCAGTGTCAAGGCGATGGCGGCCGGAGCACCGGTTGAAGTTGACATCAGCAAAATGGAGCCCGGCCAGTTGCTTAGAGTCGAGTGGCGCGGCAAGCCGGTCTGGATTCTGAATAGAACACCGGAAGTGCTTGAAACGCTAAAAACACTGGATAACGAACTTCGGGACCCGCTCTCGCAGGAATCCATACAGCCCGCCTCGAGCAAGAACCCCGCGCGCTCCATCAAGCCAGAAATTTTCGTTGCCGTAGGCTTATGCACGCACTTGGGCTGCTCGCCTACCTTCCGCCCGGAAATTGCCCCTAATGACCTGGGCGACAAATGGAAAGGCGGCTTTTTTTGTCCTTGCCACGGCTCCTGGTTCGATCTGGCTGGTCGTGTTTATCGCGGCGTGCCGGCGCCTACCAATCTGGAGATTCCTCCCTACCGTTATATTACCGACACGTTAATCATCATCGGCGAAGAAGCTACCACGGGGGCAAGCGCATGAAACCATCACGTCTAACGGCATGCGGCAACTGGGTCCTGGACCGCTTTCCACTGACCAAACTCTGGAATGACCACATGGCGCAATACTATGCGCCGAAAAATTTCAATTTCTGGTATTTCTTTGGCTCGTTGGCCTTGCTGGTGCTGGTCAACCAGTTCGTAACCGGCATTTTGCTGACCATGAACTACAAACCGGACGCCAAACTGGCCTTTGACTCCGTCGAATACATCATGCGCGATGTCAACTGGGGCTGGCTGGTGCGTTACATGCATTCCACCGGCGCTTCGGCCTTTTTCATCGTGGTCTATCTGCACATGTTCAGAGGCCTGCTGTACGGCTCGTTCAAACAACCCCGCGAACTGATCTGGATATTCGGCATGCTGCTGTTTGTGGCGCTGATGGCCGAGGCGTTCATGGGTTACTTGCTGCCTTGGGGACAGATGTCCTACTGGGGCGCCCAGGTGATCATTTCACTGTTCAGCGCCATTCCCGTGATCGGCGATGAACTGTCGCTCTGGGTCCGCGGCGATTATGTCGTTTCCGATGCCACGCTGAACCGGTTCTTTGCCTTCCATGTCATCTCGGTGCCATTGGTCCTGGTATTGCTGGTTTTCCTGCATATCGTGGCGTTGCATGAAGTCGGTTCCAACAATCCGGACGGCATTGAAATCAAGAAAAACAAGGATGCTAACGGCATTCCGCTGGATGGCATCCCTTTTCATCCTTACTATACCGTTAAAGATATCGTCGGCGTCGGCGTGTTCATGCTGTTTTTCGCAACCGTTATTTTTTATATGCCGGAAATGGGCGGTTATTTCCTGGAGCACGCCAACTTTATTCCGGCCGATCCGATGAAAACGCCCGAGCATATCGCGCCGGTCTGGTACTTCACACCGTTTTACGCTATTTTGCGCGCGATCCCGGACAAATTTGCCGGTGTTATCGGCATGGGCGGTGCCATTGTCGTGATGTTCCTGCTGCCGTGGCTGGATCGCAGCGAAGTCAAATCGATCCGCTACCGCGGCGGCATTTACAAAAAAGCCCTGCTGCTCTTCGTCATCAGCTTTCTCGGTTTAGGCTATCTGGGCACGCAGCCTGCGACACCGGCCGCGACAACCGTTGCACGCATTTTTACGGCAATCTATTTCGGCTTTTTCCTGCTGATGCCTCTATATACGCGTTGGGAAAAATCGAAACCGCTGCCGACGCGCTTGACGGATCAGCCCAGCCTTGAAGACCGCATTCCGGCATTGATAGAAACCTATCATGAAATAACCCTGGTGAAACAGGTAACCAAAGAAGACGGCACCACAGTCCTGAAGAGAAGACCCAACCCTGCAGGCATTCTCAACGTCATCACTCGACTAGCAAAAAAACTAAAAAAGAGCCTCGATTGATATGAAAAAATTTATCACACTATTTTTATTGTTGATTCTGCCTTTAGGCGTCTCTGCCTCGGAAGGCATCGAACTGCAGGAGGCCGATATCGATCTTTCCGACAAGGTATCCCTTCAGCGCGGGGCCAAACATTTTGTAACCTATTGTTTGGGCTGTCATTCGGTCAAGCATATCCGTTATTTGCGCATCGCCCTTGATATGGGCGTTGATGAAAAGAAAGTCTTGAAAGACATTGCGCCGGAAGGCGCCGGTATTTACGACCAAATGCACAGCGCCATGAATGCCCATGACGCGGAAAAATGGTTTGGCATTCAACCGCCCGACTTGTCATTAATCGCCCGCTCACGCGGCGCTGATTGGCTGTACAGCTATTTAAAAGGTTTTTATACCGATAAAAGCAAAATTCTGGGAACAAACAACGCGGTTTTCCCGGATGTCGGCATGCCCAACGTTTTATGGCAATTGCAAGGCGGACAGAAGCCTCTGTATAAAAAAGTGGACGGCAAACAGGTAATTGACAAACTCGTCACAGAGGAACCGGGCACCTTATCCCAGGCGGAATTCGACCGTGTCGTCAACGACCTGGTCAATTTTCTGGTCTATGTCGGAGAACCGGTACAACTGGAAAGGCAACGCATGGGCAAATATGTCCTGTTCTTTATTTTAATGTTTGTCGGCATCGCCTATCTGCTGAAACGGGAATACTGGAGAGATATTCACTAGTCTGCATGAATGAAAAACAGGGATGTTTTTCGTGCCGTGCGAGTCATTAATTCTGATGGCCTGCACCGGTCAAAAACCTGATCTTCCATGCTATAATGCCCATTTTTACCGCCCCACTCGTCCTAAATGAGGTTGTTATTCGTGGCAAATATTAATACACGCAAATCTGTAATGACGCTTTTTTCATCTCCGACATGTGCAATGAGCCACTGCGCCCGCTTTGTTTTACACGAAAAGGGCGTCGCCGCAGACATAGAATATTATGACCCGAATGATCCGCCCGAGGATTTGCTTGAACTGAACCCCACCGGCACATCGCCGACTTTGATAGAGCGGGATCTGGTGCTCTATGATTCTCGCATAATCATGGAATATCTTGACGAGCGCTTTCCACACCCGCCTTTACATCAGATGGATCCGGTTTCACGCGCTAATGCCAGAATGCTGATTAAACGTATAGACCAGGATTGGTATCAGTTACTGGATGAGATTTTATATTCGGGTGAGAAAAAATCAGCCCGGGCCAAAAAGATGCTTAAGGAAAGTTTATTGTCCGCCGCTCCTATCTTTGCCGCTCGCCCCTATTTTATGAGCGATGAATTTTCGCTGATTGATTGTGCCCTTGCACCTCTACTATGGCGCTTGCCGAGCATAGGTATCGATGTATCAACACCGAGCGAAGCGATTACCAATTATGCCCAGCGTATATTCAGAAGACCGGCATTCAAGCGCAGCCTCAGCGAAGCCGAAAAAGAAATGGCTGATTCACCAAAATGACTTCTTTAAAACCCTATTTAATCCGTTCAATCTATGAATGGATTATTGATAACAACCTGACCCCGCATTTACTGGTCGACGCTGAAAATAGCGATGCCATTCTGCCGCAGGAATTTATTGAAGACGGAAAAATCGTCTTGAATATACGCCCCGAAGCGATACAAGGGCTTTCCTTAGGCAATGAGGACATTCAATTTAATGCCCGATTTGGCGGCAAACCGATGCACATTGTCACGCCGATCGCAGCGGTAATGGCCATCTATGCCAAAGAAAACGGCAAGGGAATGATCTTCGATAGTGAAGATGGAGAGGGCGACGAACCGCCTCCGGAAAAAAAGCCTCCCAACAAACCGAACTTACGCGTCGTCAAATAATTTCCTTGCCCAATCCGCCCGAAATGCGATTGGGCGGGCTTTATTTTTTATCGGGTGAGTAAAACGCGGACAGACGAGAGCGATCCCCTATCACATCATTGGGTATGGCTACAATTTTTGCAGTGCCGCGTTTTTTTACCTGATCAATACGGATAATCTTGTGTACAGGAATAAATGAACGGTTAACCCCTTCAAACTCGGACCGGAGTTTCTCTTCCGTCGGATCGACGACAATTGAGGATTTCTCCCCAAAAACGAAATCCTCAATAATCACAAACCCATACAGATCTGCTTGATAAACCTTTTTAACGTAGACTTCATAGACCTGGTCCTGATTAATAAAAACAACCTTATAAATATGTTTTTCCGACATGTCGATTGGGTACCCGATAAAAATTGATCTTTGATAGTTTAATCGGATTCAGGCACTTATGCACTAAAGCAAACCGCCTTAAGCATAAATGATTTCGGAACATTTACAGCAAGGGAATATAATCTGTCCCTTTCGAATCGATGTCATACAAACCGGCCACACAATTCCCGCTATAGATGTTAAATGCACGCCGGATGATTTCCGCCAAGCCATCAACCAAATCATAATCATCGATATTTTCCAGATCAACCCATTTCGCATCGGCAATATCGCTCTGAGCGGTCGGTATCGAATTCCCTCCCTCATGTAACAGGGCCAAATAATCAATAATTACATAGTGGAAGTTCTCAATCCGTCTTTCCACTACCGCAACAATATTCTTTATTTCCGTTATCAGACCTGTTTCCTCCTGAATTTCCCGCTGACAAGCTGATACTAAAGATTCGCCTGCCTCCAGCTTGCCGCCGGGTATGGACCACAAGCCCATGGCGGGCGGCTGATTACGTTGTATCAGTAAAACCTGATTTTGAAGATTGAATACAATCCCGCCGACGCCAATAGCGGGCATGGGAAATACGCTTGCGGTATTATCAGGTATCGTCATTCTCAACCTCTGAACTTTTTTATTATTACTTAATCTTTTTAATTGTTATAGTAACTGCGCCTAATAATAAAAAAAGACAGGCTCCTTCAATACCATTACTAACCCGTCTAATTTGATAATCATTATAAAACTCAACTCTTTTTGCGAGGTGAAACATGGTCTTACTAAAGCAAATCCTTACTCTATCCATACCTCTGCTCTGGTTTGGAACAATGCCGGTTTCAGCCGCCGATATTGCAGCCGGTGAACAAAAAGCAGAGACTTGCAGTGGTTGCCATGGCCCCAAAGGCAAAAGCAGCAACCCTCAATGGCCAAACCTTGCGGGGCAACAATCCAACTATATCATTAATCAACTGAATGCGTTTAAGGATGGCACCCGTAATAACCCGGTCATGCAACCGATGGCCGCCAACCTGAGCGATGAAGATATAGCAAACCTGGCCGCTTACTATTCAACACAAAAACCCGAGAGCGCCGGCGGTGATTCCGCCCTGATAAAAACGGGTCAGGCTAAAGCAAGTATGTGCCTGGGATGCCATGGTCCTTCGGCTGAAGGCAATGGCCAGTTTCCAAGACTTGCCGGGCAGCATCCTGAATACCTGGTTCAGCAATTGAAAAGTTTCAAGGAGGGGTCACGCAAAGCCGGACCGATGCAGGCTATTACCGCCAATCTGTCCGAAGAAGATTTTCAGGCTTTGGCTGCTTATTTTGGTTCTTTGTAACGCGGTTATTTTTATATTTATCGCTCCCGATACTAACCTGAATATTTCATCACGAAAAACACGAAGGCTTTTCAATTCAAATACTTGCCCATGTTTCCGTATGAATGCATGAAATGACGGGAAGAAAATGACAATACCTTGATTTTCTTCGTGTTCTCGGCAACCGCTGAATCACAGGGATGTGGTGAATGTCGAAAACGCAGGAGCGGTTGCCGAGGAGCAAATATCTGTCCTTGGGGTCGTCTGTGGTTTTATGAAATATCCGGGCAAAAGCTTCATAGCCGAAAAAAAACAATTACGCCAGATTCTGGAATCAATCATATTCGATGACATACCCGATAATATCCGCCGGCATTCCAAGCGGGTTTCAGGCGATACTGGGGACGAACAGCAATAATCAAAAAATTAACCCTTTCAAAAAGGCGGCATAACCGCCTTTTTTGTTGCCTTTGTTTATATTCAAATGCCTCGGGCAAGGTAAATGCTTTATCATTAGCGCATTTATAACAATAAGCCTAAAGGGCGATTCAAAAAATGCGTAACCACTCGGAAATAAAAACAGACCGTAATCTATCTCTGATATTTTTATTTGCAGTTACATTATTTACCAGTGCTTCACTGATGTTTGTTCTGCAACCCATGTTCGGGAAAATTTTGCTGCCTTTACTGGGTGGCTCTCCGGCAGTCTGGAACACCTGCATGGTGTTTTATCAAAGCATTTTATTTCTCGGCTACTTTTACGCTCACTATATTTCAACGCGCCAAAGCTTGCACCGACAAATTCTGATACATGCGGGGGTTATACTGATCAGTTTTCTGGCACTGCCTCTGGCGTTATCTGAAAACGCCCAGCCGCCGACGGATAGCGACCCTACCTTCTGGTTGTTCTGGACACTGCTTCTGGCTATCGGCCTGCCTTTTTTCGTGGTATCGACCACGGCCCCGTTGATCCAAAAATGGTTTGCCAATATTGGCCATCTTACCAGCCATGATCCTTACTATCTCTATGCCGCAAGCAATACCGGCAGTCTGATCGCCTTACTGAGCTATCCTTTTATTTTGGAACCGAACATAGGACTGGCCGAGCAAAAAACCTACTGGAGCATCGGCTACCTGCTGCTTTGCGCCCTTATCGCCGGATGCGCGTTTATTTTATGGCAAACCCGGCAAAAAGCCGAAACCACTCAGGAAAGCCTGCTTGACAGCAGCGACCTGAGCCCTTACACCCAACTGCACTGGCTGGTACTGGCGTTCGTTCCATCCAGTCTGCTGCTGGGTCTGACCAATTTCATCAGCACCGATATTGCATCGGTTCCGTTGCTGTGGATCATTCCGCTGACGTTATACCTGTTGTCCTTTATCATTGTTTTTTCCAAGTGGAACCCTGTTATCCATCCGTTAATGGTCAGGCTACAACCCATTGTATTGCTGCCGTTTATTGCCTATTCATTCATCAACCCGGCAGTTCTGCCCTACTGGATGGACCTGACGCTGCACCTGCTGGCCTTTTTTCTGGCCGTCATGGTCTGCCATGGCGAGCTGGCTAAAAACAGACCCCATACCCGGCATTTAACCACCTTCTATCTGATCATGTCGTTTGCGGGCATGCTGGGCGGGATGTTCAACACGTTCGTGGCGCCTTTTATTTTTGATGCGGTCTATGAGTATCCCATCATGATAGTCGCGGCATTGCTGCTGCGCCCTAGCCTGAAATCGTCAATAACCAAACACAACCTGGCCTGGGCGCGGCAACTGATATTACCGGCGGCACTAGTCATCATCGGCCTGATTGTTTACGCCAGCGGCGAAAATCTGCCTCAATACCTCGACACGATCGGTGTCGGCCTGATCTTGATAACCGGCCTGACCTTTGCTTTCAGACGGCAACCCATCACGCTTGCCCTGTTAACGGGGACTCTTATCTTTTTCACCCAGGGATTGCATGGATTAATGTCCAACACGCTTTATCAGGAACGCAGCTTTTTCGGCGTCCTTTCGGTTCGTGAGAGCGTATTAGCCGATGAGCAAAATCGTCCGGAAAAATATCACGAACTCTTTCATGGCACGACCAAGCATGGTGCACAACGCCTGACCGCCGCTCACATTCAAACGCCGTTGACTTACTATAGCCGTCCGGGACCGATGGGCCAGCTTTTTAAAGCCTATGATAACAACAACCAGAGCTGGCAGATCGGCATCGTAGGCCTTGGCGCAGGCGCCTTGACCTGCTATGCCAAACCTCAGCAGCAATGGACGCTGTACGAAATCGATCCGCTGGTCGTCGAAGTCGCCAGCAATCCGGCTTATTTCCGCTATCTTCAGCAATGCAGCCATAACGCAATCCTGCGTATAGGTGATGCCCGTTTATCCTTGAAAAAAGAGCCTGATCAACTGTTCGACTTATTGGTCATGGACGCCTTCAGCTCGGATGCGGTGCCCACCCATCTGCTGACCCAGGAAGCGCTTGAGCTTTACTTCAGGAAACTGAAGCCCGGGGGACTATTGGCGTTTCATATCACCAACCGCCATCTGGCGCTAAAAAAAGTATTGTCCGACCATGCCAAACAGCTGCAATTGTCCGCCTTGATCCAGGAATTCAAACCACAGCAGGAAATCCCGCTGGTCGTGGCGACGGATTGGGTGGTTCTGGCAAAGCGTCCCGAAGCGCTGGAGCCGCTGCGTATCAGCCGACTGGGCAACTGGCAGAAACTGCCTTTGTATTTCGATATGAAACCGTGGACGGATGATTTTACGAATATTGTCAGTATCTGGAAATAAGCCGGCCGGATCCGGCGCTCTCCGTTTTGGCTGAAGCGCCGGCCAGGCTAATCGCCGATAAATCAGGGCTTTAGAATGGCGCCGAGAGTTGGATTTTCAAGCAACGTCCTGGATGCCAGCAAAGCTATGTTCCGGCCTTTATAGGGATAGCGATCGCTGAATATCGATGCCGGCAATGATTCTGCATCCTTATAGCTAATAAGGATGTAACCGTCCTGATGCTGCCGGGCCCAGCGGTATAACACTTTCAAATTCGGCAATACCGTAATCGGCTGCTTAAGCCGCCCGCCAAAATGATACTGGCCATGATATTTGTTGCCATACAAGGCAATGGCTCGGTTTTCCTCCATTAAGCCGGCGATCTTCCGGGCCGCCGGTTTCGTATCGTAGTGGCTGGCCTTAATTTCGAAAAAACCGCACGATAACAGCAATGATGCCGCTAGCGAGGCAATACAGAGATAAAAAGCGGAATTTGGCGCATCCTTGGCCTTGGCCATTCCCAAAACTACCGCGACTGCCAGTAGCAACCCTCCCCATACCGGCGAAAGCAACGATAACTCAGCCCGCCAATGGTAATGATCATTCAAGCCGGGAAGGATCGTCAATATCACGCCAAGCAAGGCGAATAGACCCATCACAACGAGATGGGCGCGCTGCCAACGGCCACGCTCGGTTATTTCATCCGCCGACCGCGCTAGCATCAATGCAAAAGCGGGCAACAAGGGTAACAGATAATGAAGACGCTTGCCGCTGACCAGCGAAAAAGCGATAAAAACAGGCACCGCCCAGGCCAGGCAAAAGCGCATGCCGGCATCATTAAAATTCACTCGCCTCAGCCCCGTCCATACAGGCGTCCATAACAGCCACGGCAACAACAATAACGGCAATAGCTCCAAGTACCACCACCACGGCAGCCGATGCGCAAAGGAGTCGACCAGTCGCCCACCGGTCTGCCCGAAAAAAATGGCCTTTCTGTACGCTTCGCCACCGGCGATACCGGCAGGTATCGCCCAGCACAAGGCGATGCCGACAGCTAGTAAAACAGCACCCAGAATACGATAATACCACTGCCGCCAGGAAAATCCGGCAGCCGGCAGCCACCAAGGCGCCAATAGCGCGACAGGCAACAAATGCAGCAAGATCACCGGGCCTTTTGTCAAAATTCCCGCGCCCATGGCAACGCCCAGCATTAGCCAATATCTGAAAGCCAGCCCCGAATAAGCGAGTTTTAGCAGACTGTAGATACCCAGCAAGGCGAAGAAGGCCAGCATCATGTCGAACATCGTCAGTGTGCTGAAGACAATCCAGAAAAAGCACCCTAGCAATATCAACGGCGTGAGCGCTTCGGTTTGCGTCCTATCCGGCCATAATATGCGCGCGACGGCCCGGGATAAAAATAAGGCGGCCAACGAGAATAACGGCCCGATTAGTCGTAGCGACCAATCGTTAACACCCAGCACGAACCAGCTTGATTGCATCAACCAGAATAACAGCGGGGGTTTGTGACTGTAAGTCTGGCCGTTTAAGTAAGGAACGAGAAAGTCCCCTCTGACCCACATTTCCCATGCGACAGCGGCATATCGGGTTTCATCGACCGGAATTAACGGACGCGTGGAGAGATTAACCGCGATCAAGCCCGTCCAAAGAAGAAAAATCCAAAATCGAATGGGTAAGAGCTGATACATTGCTTACTACACAGAAAAGACGAGGAACTTATTCGGTTTTCAAAATCTTATGTTCGTAAATAACAAAATACAGATTCCGAAGATAAATGAATAATCCGGTTAATTGGCCGACTATGAAAACGGGATCCTGTCGATGCACTGCATACGCAAAAAGGGTAATCCCGCCAGCAATACTGAAATACCAGAACGCGACAGGAAAAACACTTTTTTTCTCACGTTCACTTTTCAGCCATTGCACGACGAAACGAGCCGAAAACAATCCCTGTCCCAAAAAACCGATAATCAGCCAAAGATTCTCAGTATCCATTTTCGCTCTCCTTTATTACGGGTAATTTCATCCGTCGCTTTAACCACATAACGCCTAACAAATCTGTAATGCCCACCCAGAGCCGGTCTAAAGTACCGTATTTTGAATAGCCGGCCATTCGTGGCCGGTGATTGACCGGTTCGGAGATGACCTGCCCTCCGGCCCGCAGGATTAAAGCCGGCAAAAAGCGATGCATGTGATCGAAATAAGGCAGCAGAAGGAATTTATCTCTTAAAAACAGTTTAAGGCCACATCCCGTATCGGGTGTATTATCGCCCAGCAGGCGAGACCGTACGGTATTGGCCGCCCTGGAGGAAAACAGTCGCCAGGCAGAATCATGACGTTTCCTACGCCACCCTACCACCATCCATAAGTTGCCCAGGCGTTTGCTTTGCCGCATGAATACTCCATACAAACGCGGAATATCAGCCGGGTCATTTTGGCCATCACCGTCCAAAGTCGCTATGCAGGAGTAATTCGCAGCCTTGACCCCTGTATAAATGGCCGTACTTTGGCCATAACTTCGCTCGTGCCGGATGACTCTTAGCGATTTGGTCTTTTGAAGCGCGTGCCGTAAAACTGTCGCCGTATTATCGTTACTGCCATCATCGACATAGATAATTTCATATGCTTGCGCAGCCCTCATGGCCTTAACGATCTCTTCAATTAAAAAGAGGATATTTTCCTCTTCATTATGTACAGGAACAATAACGGATATTTTCATATGATCCCCTGATTAGGAGATTCCAAAAAACTTAATAAAAAAAAAGGGCGGCACTCAAGGATGAATGCGACCCTTTCTTATCTGGATGTATAACCTCAGTTATACATAAGGTACATATTAGCGTTTTGAGTATTGTGGACGTTTTCTGGCTTTATGGAGGCCCACTTTCTTACGCTCTACCACACGTGAATCGCGTGTGACAAATCCTGCTTTTCTAAGGGCTGGACGCAATGCCTCATCGTATTCCATCAATGCACGCGTCAGACCGTGACGAATAGCACCAGCCTGACCGGAAGGGCCTCCGCCTTTAACAATCACGTTAACATCGAACTTACTTTCCATATCGACGCATTCCAGCGGCTGACGGGAAACCATCTGATCGGTTTTACGACCAAAGTATGTTTCGATGCTGACGTTGTTAATAGTGATTTTTCCAGTGCCTGTTGTTGCGTAAACGCGCGCTACTGCACTTTTACGACGGCCTGTTCCATAATACTGAGCTGCTGCCATGGTCTACCCGCTTATAATTCTAAAACTTTTGGCTGTTGAGCCTGATGATCGTGTTCGGGACCTGCATAAACTTTCAATTTCTTGAACATTGCACGACCCAGTGGATTGTTAGGTAACATTCCTTTAACCGCGGTATTGAGAATACGATCAGGGAAGGTTTTTCTTAATTTGCCTAGACTAACGGTTTTCAAATTACCGACATAACCCGTATGGTGTTGATACAACTTATCTTTTTCTTTATTGCCGGTAACGCCTATTTTTTCTGCATTGACTACGATAATGTAATCGCCGGTATCAACATGCGGTGTATATTCTGGTTTGTGTTTACCGCGAAGACGACGCGCAATTTCAGAAGCAAGACGTCCCAGCGTCTTCCCTTCCGCATCAACTACGTACCAATCGCGCTTAACTTCTGCTGGCTTTGCACTAAATGTTTTCATCGTTACTTAGTCTTTCTGTTAAAGGCTCAATAAAAGAGCGAGAATTCTACTAAACGCCAATAAACTTTTCAAGTTTATTTACTATTCCAAGCGTATTAACCACATATGATAACAAATCGTTGAGGTTACTCATAGTTTAATATTTAACGAATGCAATTTTCGATACAGATGCGTGCGCTCCATGCCCACGGCAGAGGCTAACTTTGCCACACTGCCGCCATTTTTTTCGAAATGATATTCCAAATAGGCCTTTTCAAAATGATCCCTGGCTTCTTTCAAAGGCAGGTTAAAAAATTCAGGAACTGATGAAGAGGTATAGACATCGCTGACCACAGAGCCCAGTGCCAGTTTGACCTCCTCCAGTTCTATGTCTTCCCCGACTCCCAGAATCATAAGCCGCTGTACCAGATTTTTCAATTCCCGGACATTGCCGCGCCAGCTGTAATTGCGCAGGAAATTCTGCGCGGCGATGGAAAACCGCCGAAACGGCAGTTTGTCCTGATTAACAAAATAATCGACATAGAAGCTCAACAATGCCGGCACATCCTCGCTGTGTTCGCGGAGCGGCGGAATCTCGAGCGTGACTTCATTGAGCAGATAATATAAATCCTGTCGAAAACGCCCCGCCTTAACCTCTTCATCCAGCGCAATCCGGGTAGAGGCAACCACTCTGACATCGACGCGAACCGCCTGACTGCCGCCTACCCGTAAAAACGAACTGGACTCCAGGGCGCTGAGCAGTCTGAGTTGCGTTTCCTTATCCATACCACCGATTTCGCCCAAAAACAGCGTCCCGTTATGGGCCCGTTCCAATAGCCCCGGATAAATTTTACCGGCATCTTCCTTGCCAAAAAACTCCACTGCCGAATTTTCCGGTGATATGCTGCCTACCGCCACATCAATAAAAGGCCCATGCCGATGGGCACTGTTATTGTGCAAATAGCGCGCATACATTTCCTTGCCGACGCCCGCCTCACCGACAAACAGCACGCGCGCCTCATGCTGCGCCAAGCGCTTTAGTTGATCCTTGGTCCTGGCCACGGCAGCGCTCTTGCCGACTGGCTCGATATCAGTGATCAACTGCTGCTTGAGCCCGGCATTTTCTTTTTGCAGGTTGCTGGCTTCCAGGGCTCTTTCGACAATCAGTAAAAGCTTTGCCAAAGACAACGGTTTTTCCAGAAAATCATAAGCGCCCAGGCGTGTTGCCTCGACCGCCGCCTCCACCGAACCGTGCCCGGACATCATGACCACGGGGCAAAGCGCCTCGTCCTCGACAACCCATTCTTTCAGCAGCGTAATGCCATCACTGTCCGGCATCCAGATATCAAGCAGAATCAGATTCGGATCGTTAATCTTTTTTAGCTCCCGGGCTTCGCTGGCGTTTTCGGCCATGGCGACCTGATAACCTTCATCTTCGAGAATTTCGCATACCAGCCGGCGAATATCCGGCTCGTCATCCACGACTAATATACGAGATATATTTGTATTCATATTGTTGAGACAGTCTAATATTTTTAATTAGCGGGCAACTGGATTATAAAACCCGCCCCGACTTTGCGACTGGCGTCGACCCATATGGCGCCGCCATGTTCTTCAATTATTTTTTTGACAATGGCCAACCCCAGGCCTGTTCCTTTGGCTTTAGTTGTCACATAGGGTTCAAAAATCTTCTCAATCTGATCATCCTTGATGCCGGGTCCATCATCATAGAGCGCAATTTCAATAAAATCGCTATTGTTCTTCCGCAACCGGTGCAGGCTTATGTCAACCTGGCCTTTTGCATCGATCGCTTCCAGGGCATTTTTTATCAGATTATGCAAGACCTGTCTGATATTGACCGGGTCGCCCTTAGTCATCAGTGAGCCCTGGTCATAATCGACGTTAAACTTGACGCCCGACTGAACCGCGTAAAGCGCCAGCACCTCCTGTACTAAACCGGATAAATCAATAACCGCCGTCTGCTTCTTGGAAGGCTTGGCATACTCCGAGAAATCATCCACCATTTCCTTCATCGCTTCAACCTGCTGCACGATGGTTCGCGTGGAACGCTGCAGCATATCCGCGTCAGCGGCGGCCAATTTGTCGGCCAGTTTATGCTGCAACCGTTCTGCCGACAACTGTATCGGCGTCAACGGATTCTTGATTTCATGCGCCAAGCGCCGGGCCACCTCGCCCCACGCCGCATTCTTCTGCGCCTGTATCAAATCGGTTACATCATCGAAAACCACAACCGCTCCCACCCGCCGGCCTTCCTGGGAAAAAAGAGGCGTGCCCCGGCATAATAGCTCCCGCCGGCCATTCTGACCTAAAAAGGCAATCCGGTGCTGCCAGATGTCATCCGCCTGCTCCAGAAAGCGCTGAATCACTTTTAAAGGCTCAGCCAGTTCGGCATAGCCGTGCGCGATATCCGATAAGGTCTGCCCGATAAAATAACTGACAGGAATATGAAAGATTCTGTAAGCGGCCTGATTGACCGTACGGATTTTATACCGCGCATCAAAACTGATGACGCCCGCCGTCAAATTTGCCAGAATCGTTTCCAGATAAGCCCGCTGATTTTCAACTTCGAGACTGGCCAGCCTGGTTTCATCCCTGGCCCTGGCAATGCGAAGGGTCATCTCATTGAACGACTCCACCAGAAACCCCAGATCATCCTGCACGATAACCGGCAATTGCTGGTCGTAGTGACCCGACGCCACAGCCTGCGTGCCTTTAACAAGTTCTTTTACCGGCGCGATAATATTACGGATGCTGATAAAGGCCACCCAGATAGCCGCCAGCAAACTCATCAGCAAAACCAGCGACAATGCCAGAGAGAAGCTTAATTTTAATGAATCCCTTAGAAAGTGCATTTCCTGATAACGCACAAAGGCAAATTCCACCGAATCGGCCAGATCGGCGATTCTGACCGGCACAGGATACAAGGCCTGCAGATATTGCGGATCTTCCGCCTGAACAGTGACAATAACACGGATCATTAACTGATCCTCATGCACCGGCGCCAAGGCGACATATTCCGTATGCTGCCTCAGCCGCAGCCAAACATGCTCATCCGGCAGGCTCGGCAAAATATCGCCGGGGTTAATGCTGCTCGAAGCAATAATCCTGCCTTGGCGAGAAAACAGCGTCATTTCGGATGCTTCCGAAAGCTCGCGCAGATTCTCTATTTCCAGTGTAGCCAGACTTTCCGAGGCATCTTTCAATCTGTCGGTCAATTGCTGCGTTTGCCTTAAATGCCATCGCATACGCTGGTCCAGCGAAGCCTGGCTAAGCTCCAGCGAATCCTCCATGGCCTTGTCGATTTCGACATTAAACCAGCTGTCTATGCCCTGATGCAGAAACTGCATGGAAAAATAAAACACGATGGCCGCAGGCACCAAGGACAACACCACAAACAGCGATACCATGCGGGTGGTCAGCCTTGAGCCCGCTTCGCGTTTTTTTAACTGCCGGGTCAACGAATAAATATTGGCTCCGACCAGCCCCAGCAACACCACTGATCCCAGGGCATTGACCAAAAGCAGCCAGGAATACATTTCGCTCAATTGCGATGATTCCTGGGTTGCCGAGCTCATCAGTTGCAGTGACAGCAGAATGAGGCCGAACAGGACTAGAACAGACAGACTGACAGGGGGTTTTATTCTTTCAGGGACCATAAATACCAGTCACTGGACAAATACCATTGAGGATTAATATAGGCGATCGGCCGTAGCGGCAAAGGCAGCGCGTCGCGATCGAAGATGACTTTCACGCCCCCGATATAATGGGCATCCTGAGCAAGATCCGCTTTATCCATGATCGGCACATTGCGTATTGCCGACATCATATCCAGGGCCGTGGACAATGTGGAAAAATTATAGACTGTCTTGCTGCTTTCGTTCCTGACCCGATACATATTCAATAAAGCATGGTACTGAATGCGATAACGGATCTCTTTCTCAAGCAGTTTTTTATTCCAGAGATAATCGCGGTGGCGCAGCACTTGCACCTGCACCGTCCAGAATAAAGGAATGCCATTTTGCAATGCTTCCCTGGCTCTATCGCTGAGCTGGTAGTCGATATCCGCTGATAAAAAATAGCGCTCGTCCCGCAAAACCATCTCTGCCTTTTTGACGCTTACCGCAAATTCATCGGCATCAGCAACGAACGGCCATAGCCATGTCAACAAGCACAACAGGCAGGCAAGCCACAAGCGGGATTTATTGCTTAACGATTCGGGCATAATAAAAACCGTCCATTGCAGATTCCCCGGTAAAAATCTGCCGTCCGAATTCCCTGGGAGAACCCCACCCCGCATCTATGGGCACCTGTGCCGCATCGCTGTGCTCGGCTAGAAAAGCTTGGATCTGCAGCTCATTTTCCCGTTTTAAGACAGAACAAGTGGCATAGAGCAATATCCCGCCGGTTGCTAAAAGCGGCCAAACCGCGCTTAAAATATTTTTCTGCAGTGCCTGTAGCTGTGCAATATCCTCGTCCCTGCGCAACAGCTTAATATCAGGATGGCGACGGATAACGCCCAAGGCCGAACACGGAGCATCCAGCAAAATCCGATCAAACGGCATGCCGTCCCACCAGGTTTCGGGAGCTGCCGCATCCCCCACCAGCAATCTGGCTTCCAGTTTCAGCCGCTGTAGGTTTTCATTGACCCGCTGCATACGCGCTGCGTCGATATCAACAGCCACCAGCTCGTTCAGCTGAGGCTGGCTTTCAAGAATATGCGCGGCTTTGCCGCCCGGTGCCGCGCACACATCAAGCACCCGCTGCCCCGCTCTGACATCGAGCAATTGAGCCGCTAATTGCGCGGCAGTGTCCTGCACCGAAACCAATCCCTGGTCGAAACCGGGCAACATGTCGACCGAAACCGGCTTATCGAGCATAATGGCCGATGCGCAGAATGCCACCGGTGTCGCGCCGATATCGTGCTCGGCCAATTGACGCAGGTACTGTTCGCGGCTGGTTCGCGCCTGATTGACGCGCAAGACCATCGGCGGCTGACGGTTGTTTTCGAGAAATAATTGCGCGGACTGCTGAGGCCAATCCTGCCGGATCTGGTCAATAAGCCAGCGAGGGTGGCTGACAGCCGCCGAAGGTTCCTGATCGGCTTGCTGCTCGATGCGCTCCTGCTCCCGCTGATAATTCCTGAGCACCGCATTGACCAATGACTTGGTCCATGGTTTTTTTCGCGCGGCGGCAACGGTTTCGGATACGGCGGCATGAGGTTTGACCCGCATGAACTGCAGCTGATACAAGCCGATCAAAATCAGCGACTTGACCTCAACATCCTTCAGCGGCTTATCGAGCAGCTGGCTCAAGATAAAATCCAGCCGATGATAGTAACGGCATACGCCGTAACAGAGCGCCTGCACGAACGCCCTATCCTTAACGGCGTCAACGGCGGGTACGACATTATCCAGCGCCGCCGTTAAGGACTGCCCGTTCTGCAATACCCGGGACAGCACCCGGGCGGCGACCAATCTAGAATTCACTGGCGATCAACCTAACTTCAATGCATCGACATCATGGGCATTCAGGAAAGCCTGAACGTCCATGCGCTTCCCGCCCGGCAACTGCACTTCATGCAACCGCAGCACGCCTTTGCCGGTAACGACATCCAGCGTCTTATTGATGCAATGCACGCGGCCAGGCTCTGCGCCGGCGGTATCGGCATTGATGGCTTCGGCCCGCCAGATACGCAACACTTCACCCCGGTAAAGGGTCTGCGCGACCGGCCAGGCATTCAAGCCTCGGACTTTCCTGGCCAAGTGCTCGGCCGGTTGCGTCCAGTCCAGGACCGCCTCGCTTTTTTCCAGTTTTTCGGCATACGTCACCAGGGCTTCATCCTGCTTTTCCGCGCGCACGGTCCCGCTCTTTATCTGCTCCAGCACTTTAGCCAGGCCGACTGCGCCCAACTGCGCCAGCTTGTCATGCAAATCGCTGGCCGTATCGTCAGGACCGATCAGGCATTCTTCCTTATGCAGCATATCGCCGGCATCGAGTTTTCGCACCATCCGCATGATCGTCACGCCGGTCTTTTCATCGCCCGCCATAATGGCACGCTGAATAGGCGCCGCCCCGCGCCAGCGCGGCAGCAATGAACCATGCACATTGATGCAACCCAGGTGCGGCACGTCGAGCACAGCTTGCGTTAAAATCACGCCATAGGCGACAACAACCATAAGATCGGCGTTAAATGACGTAATTTGGCGCAAATCCTCGTCAGTCTTCAGTGTATTCGGCTGAAAAACCGGAACACCGGCTTTTAGGGCCAGCTCCTTGACAGGGCTCGGGTGCAATTTGCGTCCTCTGCCGGCGGGACGGTCGGGCTGCGTATAAACGGCGCAAACCTCATGCTCCGAGTCCAACAGCATCTGCAGGGTTGGCACGGCAAACTCGGGCGTACCGGCAAAAATAATCTTCATGATCAGCTAAGTTCCATTTTATGTATTTTCTCAAGCTTTTTCTTGATGCGCTGCCGCTTTAGCGGCGAAATATAATCGACAAACAGTTTGCCATCCAAGTGATCCAGTTCATGCTGTACGCATACGGCCAGCAAATCCCTGGCTTCAAACTCAAACTGCTGACCGTCCCGGTTCAAGGCTCTTACCCGGATATGCTCGGCCCGTTTTACTTTTTCAAAAAAGCCGGGCACGGAAAGGCAGCCTTCTTCGGACTCCTCTACGCCATCTTTTTCAATAATTTCTGGATTAATGAGAAATAGCGGCTGATTCTTTTCTTCACTGACATCAATAACGACAATCCGCTGATGCACGTTCACCTGGGTAGCGGCCAGACCCACGCCATGTGACTCATACATCGTCTCAAGCATATCATCGACTATTTTTTTGATCTGATCGTCGACCGTTTTGACAGCGACGGCTTTCTTGCGTAGCCGCTCATCCGGAAACTCGAGGATAGTTAAAATACTCAACAAACTCTCCACACTATAATAATTTAACGCTGGAATTCTATATGATTTTACATAGAATCAAAACGCCCTTTTTTATCCATTGATTACCGGCGAACCTTATAGATTCCTCTTGGCTCCCCATGGGGCTGCATACCCTGTTGCAGTTTAGAAGATTTGTAAGGTCGGAACAGCATCAGCTATATGAAGCAGAAACCCGCCACTTTACACGCGCTTGATTGCGCCTGACAACAGCCCTACAAGATCACTTCCGGAATAAGCTATCTTATTGACTGATAGCCGAAAATTCTTCTTAGAGGAAATAAAGGCTTATCAAGTTCAATTTGAAAATAACTGACGGCCTTAATCTATTAATGACCTTATAGACAAACAAGCACACAGCGTCCGGCCGTCGGTTCATTTACAGCGCACATCAAACTATATTTCAACAAAGCATCAAGCTGAGCTAGAATTACAAGAAACAGTGTAAATTGCTTACACTGGATAATAATTATAAGAGCTTACGCTAAATGCTAAGACACAGCCTGCAAAGGCATGAAGTGGAGATAAAAACCCCGTCATGGCCACTCAATATTTACCTCCGGCAAGACCGCTTGCCTGGCAAATACTGCCAAAAATCATCCCTGATCAAAAGCTGCTGTTTCCCATGAGGTTTAATCAGTCCGCATGCATCCCAAGTCCAGCCGACATCGAAACCCGCACCTGCGCCAGATCCCTATCGCTTACATGGCGCCGGCCTGGATTCGCTCTGCACATATCGCTGGAATCGGCACCCTCCATCCAATCAATCGGGACATCGAATGATCAACTTTGCCAGCCACTGTGAAATCCATCCGCCAAAATGGAATTCGAGCCAGTCTTAACTATTTATAAAATGCTAAATATCCGGCTATTCTCAATTTTCAAGCATCGGCCACAGAGCTGTTATCGTGCGCTGACATATCTGGCAGCATGGTTTACCTTCGCAGCGGTGCTCATGCCATGGTCGGGCTCGGCCTATGCCGCGAATCCAGCTATCGTCCCTTACAGCATGACCCATCAAGATACCCAACTCACCCGTGATGAGCTACGGGAAATATTTTTCGGGCGTCAAACTCGATGGCGCGATGGTTCCCCTCTCAGAGCCTTTGTACTGCCTGACCAACATCCCATGCACATCCGTTTTTCCAAGGAGGTATTAGGCGTTTACCCGTATCAATTACGCTCCGCTTGGGACCGGATGATCTACTCGGGAACCGGAACGCCCCCTTCGGTGGTGGAATCTCTCGAACAAATGAAAACACTTATCAAGGAGACGCCCGGTGCTATCGGTTATATCGAAAAATAGGAGACTATACTTGTCTATTCAAAGCACAGCCTTACGTTGCCGCGAAATCGTAATCGGTGTTATAACCCTGCTATTTGGATTCCCGCAATACGCGTCCGCACTGGAACTTGGCGTCGGTGACTGGCAGGCGCATGGTTTTGTGAGCCAAGGCTATACGTTGACTTCCGACTATAACTTCTTTGGCAATAGCCGAGGCGACGGAAGTCTCGACTTTACCGAAATCGGCGTCAACTTCTCGGGACATATTCAGCCCAACCTCCTGCTGGCGGCTCAAGGGCTTTATCGAAATACCGGCGGCTCGGACCGAGAAGACTTTCGTCTGGATTTTGCCAACCTGGACTACCATATTCCGCTAGGCGAACGGGCAACCCTGGGCATTCGAGCAGGCCGCGTCAAAAATCCATTCGGCTTATATAATGAAGCTCGGGACGTCGTCTGGACCCGACCTGTAGTGCTCTTGCCCCAATCGGTTTATCTGGACTCATTGGCGTTGCGCCAAGCCATGATTGCTTCGGACGGCGGAATTCTCTATGGCCGCTATGCCGCCGGAGACCATGCGTTGACGACTGAGTTCCTGGTTTCCGAGCCCCTGGATAATACCGGCGGAGCAGCTGAGTTCCTGGCCGGCATCCCGAATGTGCGCGGAGAATTTGAAGGCCGCCCCTTGCTCGTGGGACGCATGGGCTATGAATGGCAGGAAGGACGCTTCCGTCTGATGTTCAGCGCCGTGGATCTTGACCGCGACTTCAAGTCCACCACGCCTGGCGTGTCATCCGGAAAAATCCAAACCTTTTACCCGCTCGCTTCGGCGCAGCTGAACCTGGAGTCGTGGAGCTTCACCGGAGAATATGGCCGCATCACCAGCAAACGCAGTGGCTTTACACCAAACGGAGCAGTGTTGGAGAATACCTCGGAAAACTTTTATGTTCAGGCCCAGTACCGGTTTAAATCCGACTGGTCGGCCCTGCTGCGTTTCGACAGCTTTACGGCCGATGTCAATGACAGGAGCGGCCGGTACAATGCGGCAATAACCGGCCTGCCCAAGCACAACTTCTATGCGCGCGATCTAACCGCCGGCCTTCGCTGGGAATTTCAGCGCAACTGGCTCATGGCCGCGGAATATCATTCGGTTTGGGGCACCGCGTTGCTATCGCCGGTCGATAATCCCGGCTTAATGCAGAAAAACGGTCCGGAACGCTGGGATATGTTAACCATGATGATTTCCTACCGCTTTTAATATAAGGAAAACCGGCCAATCTACAGCCATGCACGGAACAGAACCTGAGTCAAGCAATCGACGGTTTATCGGCCTTCAGTGGAAGAGCTTTCTATGGTTAAGCATTCTTCTGTTAAGTCTGAGCACGGCGTTTTACGCTCTGAATTATTACTCCCTGGTCTCCCAATTCCGGGCCCAACGCCAGGCCGAAGTGACTTCTCTGCGCCATCATATCCGGGGGTTATTCACCGGTAACTCTGACCGGCTCATCCGCCTTGGAGGGGCATTGGCCTCGGTCGCCAATCTGGGAGACGCGCTTTACCGACGCAACCCCAAACATATTGCCGCGGCAGTCGCTGACTATGCCAGTCTCAGATATGAGCTGGATTTACGGCAGATTGAACTCTATACCATCGATGCGAATCTTGTAGGCAGCTGGGTCCAGTCGGGAGCCGAAAAGCTGCCTGATGAATATGTCCGGCGCGCGATCAAGACAGTCAGGAAAGAAGAAAGGCCGTTATCGCTGCTATACTGCCAGCCCACATGCCTGATCTATGCATTCGTGCCAATTCTGTCTTCAGGCGAAAATGTCGGCGTTGTCGCGCTCGGGCAATCGATTGCGGATTTCGTTATCGACTTCCATTTGATTACCGGCACGGATATCGCCTTGGCGGTCCCGGCCAATGCCAATGTCGGATCCGAGTTGCCTCAGTGGGACGTAAAGATGGCGGCACTGACCGATGCCACCAGACTCACCGCCCTGCTGCAACATCTTTCCACGCTCTATCCCAATCCCTCGGAATTGGATCACGGTCGATTAGTCACATGGAATAACGCGCACTATGACGTAAATCGGGTGCTATTGAATGAAATCATACCCGACCAATCCGGCTTCGTGGTTCTGATTTCTGATGTGAGCCAACGTCTGAATGATATTAGAACGGCGCTTCATGATGACATGTTGATCGCGATAGCCAGCATCCTGGCCGCGGAATTGATTCTGCTTTATCTGATAAGAGTGCCCCTGTGGCGTCTGGGCAAACTGACCCAGACCCTGCCGCTTCTCGCGCAGGGTGCCTATGATCAGGCTCGGAACCGTTTTTCCAGCCATCGAAGAAAAGCACGATTCCGCGATGAAATCGATTTTTTATATGACAGCGCCATTACCCTGTCTCATCAGCTTGAGGAAAACAGCCTCGCTTTAGCCGCAAAAAACAGTGAGCTCGCCAAAGAACGCGACTTTATCCAGGGCCTTCTGGCTTCAGCACAAGTTCTGGTCGTGACCCAGACACGGCACGGCATTATCCGGGATGGAAATCACTTCGCCGCCATGCTTACCGGGTACACTCCCCAGCAACTGTATGGCCGGCCCTTTGTCGATTTAATTGCCGATGATGATGCAAAGCAGGAAGTGCTCAAGAAACTGGAAGCGCTCTGCAACAATGGTCTGCGAAGGATGGAACATGAGCACGAACTGGTCTGCAAGGACAGGAAAAGACGCCGCATCGTCTGGGTGCATACCCTTCTACATCAAGAATATATTGACGGCACCGTGGTTCTTTCCGTCGGCCTGGATGTCAGCGAGCGGGTGCAGGCGGAGACCCGTATGCGCTGGCTGGCCAATCATGACCCGCTGACTTCCCTAGCCAACCGGCATCGATTTATCGAGGATTTGACGCGCGCTTATGAGGAAACCGTGCGTACCGGAGACACAGCGGCGCTTTTGGTTTTCGATCTGGACCACTTCAAGGAAGTCAATGATACCAGCGGCCATGCCGCCGGCGACGCATTGCTCTGCATGGTCGCCGATGAATTGCGGACCAGGGCGCGCAGCTCGGACATCATCGCCCGACTGGGAGGCGACGAATTTGCCATGTTGATGCCGCAAACGGATAGTTACGGCGCCGAAACTTTTGCCATACATCTGAACAAACGCCTCACGAGCACGCCATTTGTTTTCGGCGACAAGCGCTACAGGATAGGCGCCAGTATCGGCATTGCCTTATTACCCCAACACGGCACAAATATTCAGGAAGTCATCGCCAATGCCGATTTGGCCATGTTTGAAGCCAAAAGAGCGGGGCGTTCCTGTGCCCGCATTTTTGCGGATGATCAGAAACAATTGCAAATGCTCACGCAAAATGTCTATTGGAAGGATGTTCTCATCCAGGCCATGGCAAATGAACACTTGTTTTTTTATTACCAGCCGGTGGTAGAGGCTGCAACGGGAAAAACCGTGCACCACGAAGCGTTGCTTCGGTTGAAAATGGCGGATGGAAGAATTGCCTTGCCGGACGAGTTCCTTCCGTCCGCTGAACGAGCCGGATTCAATTATGACATAGACTGTTATGTAGTCCGGGCCACCCTGAAAATACTCTTAAGCGATTCAAAAAAACGCCTGTCCATCAACCTTTCGACCGCCGCGTTAAACCATTCGGGCTGGACGGAGATGCTGGCCCAGGCAGTTAACCACCAACACTTGGCGCCTGACCGGCTGATTTTCGAAATCACCGAAACCGCTGTGATCACCGATATGGAAAAAGCCCGGCAAATTACCGATGCAGTAACCTCTCTAGGGTTTCGGTTCGCGGTTGACGATTTTGGCTCGGGTTTCAGCTCACTGTATTACCTGAAGCACCTGCCGGTGGATTATGTAAAGATTGACCGATCGCTGATAAAGGATATTGTCACCGACAAAGGGGACCGAGACTTTGTCCGGGCGATTACGTCGATGATCCATGCCTATGGCAAGAAGATTGTCGGCGAAGGGGTTGAAGATGGCGAGACACTCGCACTACTCAGGGATATGGGGGTGGACCTGATCCAAGGGTTCTATATCAGCCATCCCCGCAAGGACTGCAGCGCCTCCTTGGTAAAAGCGCTACCTGACTGTACCCATGGTTAAGCACACAGCATCAGCGATCCGCAACCGCGGCTGTTTACTGACCAACCTTTAAGAATCACCATAACTATGGATATTTTATGATGCAAAATTTCACTATTCCCAGTATTTATTGTCCTTTTCCTTCTGCTATCAGTCCCCATGCAGAATCGATACACAGACATACTCTCGACTGGGTGCGGCAATTTGATCTGGTGACCAACGACAAGGCATTTAAACGTCTGCGGGCGTCCAAATTCGGATGGTTGGCCGCGCGCGCCTATCCGAATGCGCCACAGGATCGGCTTGAAATCATTTCGGATTGGAACACCTGGCTATTTATCATCGATGATCAATGCGATGAATGGGGCCTGGGCAAGAATCCGGAACAACTCGCGGCCTTGCATGCCAGATGCCTGGAAATACTTTCCGGCCGCAATCCCGGCAGCGAGGAAGCGGCGCTGGTTTATGCATTACATGATATCCATGCGCGCATCAGTGCAATAATGCCATTGTCATGGCGGACACGCTTTGTTCAGAGTGCGGCTGAGTATTTCGAATCCACCGTCTGGGAAGCCCGAAACAGGTCTCAAAGTCTCTGGCCCGATGCCTCGACTTATATATTGATGCGTCCCTATACGGGCGGGCTTTATACGGATATCGATTTAATCGATCTGACAGAAGGCATCACCCTGCCCCTGGCGGTCCGAAAGCACCCCCGCATCATGGAGCTTGCGGTGATGACCAATAATGTGGTCTGCTGGTCCAATGATATTATTTCACTGCAAAAGGAATTCAATCACCAAGACATGCACAATCTGGCCTTGATTTTCCATCACCATCAGGCCATTGATCTTCAAGAGGCCATTGATCAAGTGGCCAGGCTGATTGAAAACGAAGTACGCCAATTTATCGCCTTGGAAAAATCCCTGCCCCGTTTCGGTGCCGATCTCGACCGCGACGTAAAAAGATTCATAGCCGTCATGCGCGCCTGGATGCGCGGCAACCTGGACTGGTCCTTTGAGTCCGGCCGCTATCTGCCGGCCAAGGAAACCGAACCCTTGTTAACTTAGGAACGGGAATGAAACAGGACCCGCGTGAGGCAGGATTTCTGTTCCTGTTCAACGACTGCATGAACAGGAAATGATCCCGTCATTTCTCTGCATTCACCCCATCCATGGGGCTCATGCAGTCGTGCTCACGCCCCTTGCCTACATCCCTGTAGGCAACGCTGAAGAGGGGGCGAAAAGCCCCGTCAGCTACGAGCGTTATAAAATTCACGTTCCTTAATACCTGTTCAGAAATGCCTTTGCTCCCCGTCGAAGGCGATAATTGCATGAACCATGCCGCCCGGCACTAGCGCTTTAACGGAAACTGCATGATGGCACTAGTCGGGCCTGTGACGCGTCCTGATACATACGAGGCTGTGAAAGTATTCAATTTAAAGGGTTTAACCACGAAGGACACGAAGAGCACGAAGTTTTAAGCTTTTGATTAACTTAATTTTTTCTTCGTGTCCTTCGTGATCTTCGTGGTGAATAAGGCTTTTTATGACGTTTTTCACTAATTCTTTCACAGCCTCGTACCTGTAACCTACCCTGGAAATGATAAGGCGGCCTGATGATGCCCTCCGCAATCGCACAGTCCCTTAATCATCATTACAAAGCCCCTATCCCTAAAACTGGCCGCTCGGCACACTTTCGAGGCTCAATAAACACATTGAAAGCGGAATCAGGCGTCTTAAAAAAATCAACAGCTTAGGTTTTGCCTAGATTTCTATATGAATTCATCTAAACTTTGGATTCAGACCGACTTAAAAGACCTTTCAGGAATCAATATGGCTTTTCGAACACTTTTTGGATGTATAGTCACTCTCTCCATCAGCCTGAGCGCATGGGCCGACGAGATAAAAATAAACCCGTCTCACCCTGACCAATACACGGTGGTCAAGGGGGATACGTTATGGGATATATCCGGTAAATTTTTGGCGCATCCCTGGCAATGGCCCGAGCTGTGGAGTTACAACTCCCAGATCCAGAATCCGCATTTGATTTATCCTGGTGACACGGTTTATTTTTCCATGGTCAACGGCAGACCACAGCTCAGCCTGTCCAGACCAAGTGATTTCGGTACGCAACAACAATCACCGTGCGTATTGCAAGAACAGGCGATTAAAAACGGACGCCGGGACTTTGCGGTTTCCGGCAATGGAAAACTGGCGCCCTGCATTCGCGAAACCGATCAGGAACAGGCGATCAAATTATTACCGATGGATGTCATAGCCCCATTTTTAACCTCTCCACGGGTGGTCAGCGAAAAAGAACTGGTTGAGGCGCCTTACGTCGTTGATTTCGCCGGCGAGCATTTACTGGCGGGCACCGGCGACAGGCTTTATGTTCGCGCGATCCCGGAGCCTGAAACGCTGTCATATACCGTTTACAGAAAAGGAGATGTTTATATAAGCCCCGAAACAGGCGAGCTTTTAGGTTATGAAGCGAAATACATCGCCGATGCCACCTTGCAGCAAGAAGGCGATCCTGCTACGCTATTAATCAATAAAGTGGCCAGCGAGATTCGCATGGGTGACCGGCTGATGTCCAATCCAGAAGAGGAACTTACCTTAACCTATTTTCCCCGGCCGCCCGAAGACAGTATAAAAGGCAGCATTATCAGCGTGCTCGACGGTGTGTCTCAAATTGGACGCTATAACGTTGTGGTGATTGACAAGGGGACGGCTGACGGTCTTCTGCCCGGTCACGAACTGGATATCTATCAAAAAGGCAGAATTACTCTGGATCCGTTCAGCGCCATCCAAAACGACGCCGTTAAACTGCCCGATGAGATTGCCGGCACACTCATGGTTTTCCGTCCTTTTGAGCGCATCAGTTATGCGCTGGTCATGAGGGCCACACGTAACATTCATGTTCTAGATAAAGTCCAAACCCCCTGAATACGCCTACTTGCCAAACTGACAATGCTATCAAATACTGGCTTGCGCTTTTGCGCACGCCAGGCGTTGGCTGCAGAACATTTCTAAAGCTGCTCAAAACGCATAAGCCCGAGCAGCTGTTTGCGGAATCCTCATCGACACTTGCGGCTTTAGGGTTAAAAAACGCCATTATCGAGTCCGTAAGAAATCCGGACTGGACGGCTATCGACTACGACCTGGCATGGCTGGAACAAGCCGATAGCCATGCCATTACCCTGGATGACGCACGCTACCCCGCTTCCTTAAAGGAAATCGCCGATCCGCCGCCTATCCTGTTTGTGCGTGGCAACCCCGAGCTTTTATCACTGCCGCAGATCGCCATGGTCGGCAGCCGCAATCCCTCCGTTTCAGGGCTGGAAACAGCCAGAGGCTTTGCCAGAACGCTGAGCCGGCACGGCTTTATCATTACCAGCGGCCTAGCTTTGGGCATCGACGCCGCCAGTCACCGCGGCGCACTTGATGCATATGGTTTTACTATTGCTGTAGCAGGCACCGGGCTGGATCGCGTCTATCCGGCAAGGCATAAGGATTTAGCAACCGAAATCGTCAAAACCGGCGCCATGGTTTCAGAGTTCCCGCCGGGCACTTTGGCCAAGGCCGACCATTTTCCCCGGCGTAACCGCATCATCAGCGGGTTATGCCAGGGACTGTTGGTCGTGGAAGCGGCTAGACAAAGCGGTTCATTGATCACGGCCAGAATGGCGCTGGAGCAGAACCGCGAGGTGTTTGCCATTCCAGGCTCCATTCACAATCCGCTGGCCCGGGGCTGCAATGCGCTGATCCGCGAGGGGGCAAAACTTGTCGAAACCACGCAGGATATTCTGGAAGAATTACATCAATACAATCAACAAGATGACCACTCGACACCGGCACCCATGCAAACAACACTTGACCTGGAGCAGCAAACATTATTGAATCTCGTCATGTTCAGCCCAACTTCTATCGATATGCTGGTTGAAAATACCGGGCACTCCGTTGAAGTCATTTCATCAATGCTACTGGTTTTGGAACTGCAAGGTTATATAGAGGCGACTGCTGGTGGTTGCTATACACGCATAAAATAAACAGCACATACCTATGAAAGAAAATATTTTTGATGTCCTGATGTACTTATTTGAAAACTATATGGAAGATGAGATCGAAATTCTTCCGGACAGCGATATCATCAGAACCGAATTAATGGAAGCGGGTTTCGAACAGGTCGAGGTTAACAAAGCGTTCGACTGGCTTGAATCGCTCAGTCTCCAGCGCGCCATTCAATCGACCACATCACCCGCTTTCCGTATCTTCTGCAGCGAGGAACAGGAAAAGCTCGACCTGGAATGCCGCAATCTGCTCATGTTTCTGGAACATAACGGCATTTTGAATTCGACTAATCGCGAGATAGTCATCGACCGAGCCATGGCACTGGAAAATGAAGAAATATCGCTGGAAAAACTGAAATGGATAGTGTTGATGATATTGTTAAGTCAACCGGATGAAGAACTGGCCTTCTCCAGAATGGAGGATATCGTCTATGATCTCGTCCCGACTTATTTACATTAACACTGACCCGCTCGCATTATTATTAAATGAGTAAAAATCTTGTCATTGTAGAATCGCCTGCAAAAGCCAAAACCATCGAAAAATATTTAGGTAAAGATTTCCAGGTACTCGCCTCGTATGGGCATGTAAGGGACCTCGTCCCCAAGGAAGGCGCCGTCGACCCCAGCCACGACTTCGCCATGAAATACGAAGTCATCGAGCGCAATCTACGCCATGTCCAGGCCATCAGTAAAGCGCTTAAAACCGCCGATGCCTTATATCTTGCGACCGACCCGGATCGGGAAGGAGAAGCGATCTCCTGGCATTTGCTCGAGCTGCTGAAAGACAAAAAACTGTTGAAAGACAAGCCGGTGCACCGGGTCGTTTTTCATGAAATCACTAAAAAGGCCGTTACCGACGCCATCGCCCATCCCGAGCAGCTGGCCACCAACCTGATCAATGCCCAGCAGGCCCGCCGCGCGCTTGATTATCTGGTCGGCTTTAAGCTGTCGCCGCTGCTGTGGAAGAAAATCCGCCGCGGCTTATCGGCGGGCCGCGTGCAAAGCCCGGCCTTACGCATGATCGTCGAGCGCGAGCAGGAAATCGAAGCCTTCAAATCGCGTGAATACTGGACCGTTGACGCCCTGCTGACCGCGCACGAGCAGGCCTTCAAGGCCAAATTGACGCATTTTGCCGGCGAAAAGCTGAGCCAGTTCAGCATCGATAACGAAACGCGTGCCGAACAAGTCAAACAGGCGCTGCTCGGTGCTGCGGACGGACAATTGCTGGTTGCCAAGCTGGAAAAGAAGCAGCGCAAACGCAACCCGGCACCGCCCTTCATCACCTCGACGCTGCAACAGGAAGCGGCCCGCAAACTGGGATTCACGACCAAACGTACCATGATGGTCGCGCAACAGCTCTATGAAGGCATTGATATCGGCGGCGAAACGGCCGGCCTGATCACTTACATGCGTACCGACTCGGTGAATCTGTCGCTGGAAGCGGTCGATGAGATTCGCGCGCTGATCGCGGAAAATTACGGTGCCAATAACGTGCCCAAGGAACCGCGCCAGTTCAAGACCAAATCGAAAAACGCGCAGGAAGCGCACGAAGCCATACGCCCGACCTCCGCGCGCCATCTGCCCAATCAGATAAAAAACTATTTAAGCGCCGAACAGTACAAACTCTACGACCTGATCTGGAAACGCACCATTGCCTGCCAGATGATCCATGCGACCATCAACATGGTCGCGGTCGATTTAAGCTGCGGCGACGGCCAGCACATTTTCAGGGCAACCGGCTCCACGATCGCCAGCCCCGGCTTCATGTCCGTTTATCTGGAGGGCATGGACGACACAACCGAAGGCGATGACCAGGAAAGCTACCTGCCGCCGCTGGAAGAAGGCCGCCCCGTGCCGCTAAACGATATCATCGCCGCGCAACACTTTACCGAGCCGCCGCCGCGCTATGGCGAGGCCAGCCTGGTCAAGGCGCTGGAAGAGCATGGCATCGGCCGGCCGTCGACCTATGCTTCGATCATTTCGACGCTGCAAAACCGCGAGTACGTCACGCTGGAAAACAAACGTTTCCATCCGACCGATGTCGGCCGTATCGTCAACAAGTTTCTGACCGAACATTTCACCAAGTACGTCGATTATGACTTTACGGCCCGGCTGGAGGATGATCTCGATGCCGTGTCGCGCGGCGAAAAAGACTGGATTCCTTTGATGCATGCCTTCTGGAATCCCTTCAACACGCTCATTCATGAGAAAGAGGAAAGCGTCCAGCGCAAAGACGTCACGCAGGAGGCCATCGACGAGAAATGCCCCGAATGCGGCAGTCCCCTGTCGATCCGGCTGGGCCGGAACGGCCGGTTTATCGGTTGCACGAACTATCCGACCTGTTCTTATACACGCAATCTGAATGACGACAAGGCACCTGACGAGCCTGAAGTCATAGAAGGCCGTACCTGCCCTAAATGCGGCCTGCCGCTGGTGATCAAATCGGGCCGCTATGGCAAATTCATCGGTTGCAGCGGCTATCCCAAATGCCGCCATATCGAACCGTTGGAAAAGCCTTTGGACACGGGCGTTGAATGCCCTAAATGCAAAAAAGGCAACATCCTTAAACGCAAATCCAAAAACAACAAGGTATTCTATTCCTGCTCGGAATACCCGAAATGCGATTACGCCTTATGGAACGCGCCGATCGCGGAAAGCTGCCCCGAATGCAATTGGCCGATTCTGACCGTCAAAGTCACGAAACGGCACGGCGCGGAAAAAGTCTGTCCGCAAAAAGATTGTAAATATGCAACGCCTTATGAAGGCGATCCGGCCGATGCCGAGGGTCCTAAGGAAGGCAAACCATAATGATAAGACGCCGAGAGCCAGGCTGAGTTGACGCTCGGCAAAACCCGACCTGCCGCCAATTCCCATGCCTTATCACTCCGACTTTAAAATCAGAAACGCCGTCCGCCACATCAAAGCCGGAGAGGTCATCGCCTACCCGACGGAAGCGGTTTACGGCCTGGGCTGCGATCCGCTCAACGAAAGCGCGGTCCTGTCCTTGCTCGCCATAAAACAGCGCCCTGTCGACAAAGGCCTGATCCTTATCGCTTCCTCATTAGCGCAACTGCAACCCTATCTGGCCTTGGATCAGGCGATGCTCGATCGCATCGCACCGACCTGGCCGGGCCCTGTCACCTGGGTAGTTCCGGTTCAACCCTGGGTGCCCGCCTGGCTGACCGGAGCGCATGATTCGCTGGCGGTCCGGGTCACCGCCCATCCGATTGCCCGCCGGCTGTGCGCCTGCCATGGCGGCCCCATTGTCTCGACCAGTGCCAATGCCAGTACCAAACCTGCCATCAGACAGGCCCGCAAGCTGGTGCGGGCTTTTTCAGGCAGCGGCATTTTCATCCTGCAAGGCCCCATAGGCGGCCTGCAACAGGAAACGGCTATTTATGACGCCGTCAGCGGAAACCGTCTGCGATAAACGCCCTGCTGCCAGCTGAAATTTTGTTCAGGATTGCAGGCCACGCCTCAACCCAGCAGCACTGATGATTAAAATCGTCATAGACGATGACTTGCGCGCCATTGCGGGCTTTGACGAACGCTGCGCTGATAAACGGCGGCACATTATCATCCTTGCCACCGGCCAGATGGAATTGACGGATGTCCGGCGACAGCGCGGGCTCGACTGCCGGATTTAACGAATCGCTGATCGGCAGATAACCGTGGAATTCGCTCCAGGCCTTGATATCGAGATTGGCCGCCACCGTCACGACGGCCTTGACCTTCTCAACATAAGGCGCGATCAGCACAGCCAGCGTGCCGCCGCCGCTGTAGCCGATCAGTACGACTTCGGTAAAACCGGAGGTTTCAAGCCAGCGATTCAAGGCCGCCGCCATACTTGCAACGACCGGTCTTGCATAGCGGTGCGAGGTCCAGAATTTATTGGAGCAGGCATCCGTCTGGCTAAAACCGTGATAACAGGGCCGGCCCAACAGGATGGAGGGCGCGCTATCCTGCGCCATCAGTTTCAGAATCATCGGATTGCGCGCTGTCGGGTCCTCCGCGATCCAGCGCTTTTGAAGCCAGGGAGTGCCGTCGCCGTCCAGATAAACATGCAAGGTTTTATTTGCCGCACCTTCACCGACACCGGCATGGCTATAGATGCGATGCGCGAACTGTTCGGTTCTGATCGTCAGCTCATCAAATCCCAGGCCGCGTGCCGCACCGGCAAAACGCTCGGAGGGCGTCGCGCAAGCGCTTAACAAGAGCATAGACAGCCAGACAATACGGCGCATGTTATACGGCCAGATCTCTGATTCTGATATGGGTCAGGTCTTTATTGTTTGCCACCAGGGCGGCGCAGCGATCCTGTCCCAGGTCAATATCACGCACACGCCATGCCGAAACGGGGCCATATTCCTCAGGCAGGCTTAAAAACGCTACCGGATGCACGGGATTAATGACGCACCTACTCAAGCCCAGCCCCAGTCCCCGCCCTGTCGCCTTGACAAACGCTTCCTTGCGGGTCCAGAAACGGTAAAATTCGCGTATCTTCATGGCTTCGGGCAATGCATACCAATAAGCCGCTTCTTCATCGGCTAGGCATTTGTGAACCAGATCGGTCAAACTGGGCCTGTCTTTACAGATTTCGATATCGATGCCCAATTGACAATTCCAGCCCAGAGCCATGACCAGATACGGACCTGAATGGGACAGATTGAATGCCAGTTGCGGATAATCGATCAGATAAGGCTTGCCGTGCTCGCCCTTGCCGATCCGGACAGTTGCCGGATTTTCACGCAGATAATCCGCCAGCAACAGCCTTGTGCGCCCATGCACTTCGACATAGCGTCGATGTACGGCAGGGTTTTTTATACTATCGGCATGCGCCTGCTCGGCCTCATCCAATAAAGGGAGATAGCACTGATAGTACCGATCATCCGTGGAAATAAGTCCCTGCCAAATATCGACAGTGTCCGTATTCGACATGCCGGCTATCTCAAACTGAAAACACTGGCACGCCCCTCACCGCGCGGATCGCTGGCCGCCGTCAGCGTATGCGTGGTTTTATCCTGCATCACGGCCTGCATATTGCCGTAGCGATAACGCGCTTCCTCCAACTGATGGCCACGCTCCGACAGGCTCTTGATCTCATCGGCGGTCATGGCCTCTTTTTCGTATTGAATCACGTCGGGAATAAACTGGTGATGAAAGCGCGGCACGCGAACCCACGAATCCGGGCCATTGCCGTCGGCAAAATCCAACGCGCCCAGCAACACCATCGAGATAATGCGGCTGCCGCCCGGCGTGCCGAGCACGGCGATGCGCCGCCCGTCCTCCAGGAACACCGGCGTCATGCTGGACAGCATGCGTTTGCCCGGCGCGATGGCATTAGCCAGGCCGCCGACCAGCCCATACACGTTCATGGCGCCCGGCAGACTGACGAAATCGTCCATTTCATCATTCAGCACCACGCCGGTGCCGGCCGCAACCATTCCGGCGCCGAACGGGAAATTAACGCTGAGCGTGGCCGCGACGCGGTTGCCTTCGGCATCGATGATGGAAAAATGTGTGGTATGCGGGCCATCAGGCGCCTCCGCCATATGCCCGGACAGCATCGCGCTCGGCAGTGCCTTATCGGGGCGCAGGCTGCTTCTTAATCCGGCCGCGTAATCTTCGTTCAGTAAGCGCCGGATGGGCATGTCGACAAAATCCGCATCACCCAGATACAGGGCCCTGTCATGATAAGCCCGGCGCATGGCCTCGGCTATCAAATGCTTGCGCGTGACGCTGTCCACCTGCTTCAAATCATAGCCGGACAGAATGTTCAAGGCCTCGATCAACCCGATCCCGCCCGCTGAAGGCGGCGCCGCGCCGGTGATTTTTATGCCGCGATACCAGCCTCTGACCGGCTCCCGCTCGACCACTTGATAATCGGCCAGATCCTGCAATGTCCAGATACCGCCGGCCTTTCTGACGCTGCCTACCAGTTTTTCGGCTACCTCACCGTCGTAGAACCCCTCCCGGCCGTCTTCGGCCAGACGGCTCAAAGTATTAGCCAGATCAGGCTGGCGCAACATCGATTTATAGGCCGGCACAGCGCCGTTATCGAGAAACAACCGGGCCGCTTCCGGGTCTTTTTTCATTACCTCGATTCTGAATTTGAGCAACTTGCGGTGTCTCTCGCCGATGGCAAAGCCATCGCGCGCGTAGCGAATTGCCGGTGCCAGGCTTTGCGCCAGCGGCAGGCGCCCGTATTTTTCCGACAGATGCGCCAGCGCCGCCGGCATGCCGGGTATGGCGGCCGCCAGTGCGCCGTCGACCGATAATCGCGATATCACTTTGCCGCTGTTATCGAGAAACATGTCGCGATGGGCCGCCAGCGGCGCTTTTTCGCGCCCGTCTATCATTGTCTCAAAGCCGTCATCGGCTCTGTGCAACAACCAGAAACCGCCGCCCCCCAACCCCGAACCGGACGGCTCGACCACGGCCAGCGCGGCACTGACCGCGACTGCCGCATCGAACACATTGCCCCCCTGGTTAAGAATTTCAAAACCGGCCTCGGTTGCCAAAGGGTGTGCACTGGCAATGGCGGCCTTGCCGTCGGCATAAACCTGCGTTCCCCAAAAAACCGCCATTAAAACCAACGTTGCACAACTGTTTTTTAACATCTTTTCCCCTGATCGAATTGTAATTGATGAATGAAATGACTTATTTTTTTGATTAAACCACAGGGCATCCCCAGGTCACAGTAATAAATCAGCTTAGTCCATGGCCCTTCGAAACCCGACGACTGGACGGTCTGTCTTCATTGCATCGACTGAATGCGCGTTTGCTCATATTGTGCCGTAACTACCATGTGTGTTATACATTAAGGTGCCTTAATTTTTTAATCAAAATGAGGCAGTAATAATTCTAAACATAAACATACAAGGATCTGCTGTTATGAAATTGAAATATACTACTGTTTTAGTTGGCGCTTTTGCTCTTTGCCTGAGCGCTCAATCCAATGCGACGGAACATCATACAGCGCAAGCGCTGGAACATTCCGCAATGGCAACCGCGCATGGACAGGATGGTCATCCGGACCAGCTGCTCAAGCATGCCGAAGAAGGTTTGAAGCACGCTGAAGCCGCGGAAAAAGAACACGCCGAAGCCCATAAACATATGACCGAAGCGGTTAAACATTTAAAAGAATCCATAGAGCATGCCAAGAAAGGTCATGCCGATGTAGGTACCAAACATGCCGAAGAAGCGATGGTGCATATGCGCCAATCCATTGGCCAATAAGAAAACCCAGCAATGGTGAAAGCGGGTGCAATCCAGTTATTGCACCCGCTTTTTTGTCTGTCCTTATAAATTCTGCTGGTTACCAACACCTGCCTGATAAAAAGCTTATTTCTCTATGTCAGATAAAAAATATACGCTCGGCTTTATCGGTATCGGCTTGATGGGCAAGCCGATGACTTTACGTCTGCTCGATGCCGGCTTTAAGGTCAACGTCTGGAACCGCAGCCCCGAGAAGCTGGTCCCGGTCACCGAAGCCGGCGCACTGGCCCAGGACACAATCGCTGACCTGGTCCAGGCCTCCGATGTCATCATCCTGTGCCTGGCCGATACGGCCGCGGTCGAATCCGTTGTTAACAACGCTATTCTGGCCAGCGGTTCGGCCGGCAAATTACTGATAGACCTGTCCAGCATTCATCCCGAAACGACACGGCAGCTGGCTGCGGCAGTGCATGAAGCCTGCGGCATGGGTTGGGTCGATTCGCCAGTCTCGGGCGGTGTCGCCGGCGCCCAGCAAGGCAATCTCGCAATCATGGCCGGCGGCAGCGCTGAAAATATTGAAATTGCGCATTATGTGCTGGCGCCGCTGTGTCAGCAGTTGACGCATATGGGCGATGTCGGCAGCGGCCAGATGACCAAAATATGCAATCAGATGATCGTCAGCTGCAATGTCATGGTCATCGCCGAAATGATGGCGCTGGCGAAACAGGCCGGTGTCGACGCCGAAAAAATCCCGGCCGCGCTGGCCGGCGGCTTTGCCGACTCCAAACCGTTGCAGATCGTCGGCCCGGAAATGGCGGCCGGGACGTTTGAACCCGTTAAATGGCGCGTCAAAACGTTGCTGAAAGATCTGAACATGGCGGTCGACGTCTCGACCCGGCAAGGCAATGCCGTGCCGATGTCGGCCCTGGCCGCGCAACTGATGCAATTGCATGGGCGGCAGGGTTTTCTTGAGCAGGACCCGTCCACGTTAATCAAGCTGTTCGACAAAGCCGATGCTTAACTTTACCGCAAACCTGAGCCTGTTGTTTACCGAAGTCGAACTGGTCGATCGCTTTGAGGCGGCCAGACAACAAGGCTTTTCCACCGTCGAGATCCAGTTTCCGTATGGGCTGGAGGCAGAAACGCTGCAAAAGGCGCTGACTGAGGCCGGACAAAAGCTGGTGCTGTTCAATGTCGATGCCGATGATCTGTTACAGGGTGGCGAAGGACTGGCCTGCGTGCCGGAAAAACAGACTCGGTTCCGGCAGGCGATCGCGCAAACGCTCGCTTATGCCAAGGTGCTGAAGCCGGTCGCGATCAATGTGCTGCCGGGGCGCTGCCTTAATCAAAGCCGGTTGTCGGAGTATCTGCAAACCTTTAGGGAAAATCTGTGTTTTGCCGCCGATGCCTTTGCACCGTTGGGCATCAAAACGGTTTTTGAAGCGATCAACACGCACGACATGCCCAGCTTTATTATCCATAGCAGTGCGCAGATGCTGGCTGTGCTGGATGAACTGAACCGCCCCGACCTGCTCATGCAGTACGATATTTATCACATGCGGATGATGGGCGAAGAGCCGGCCGGATTTATTGCCGAGCATGCGGGCAAAATTGGCCATATCCAGTTCGCCGACTGTCCCGGACGGGCTCAGCCCGGCACTGGAGGGATCGATTTTGAACCGATTTTTTCGGCGATTGAAAATTCGGGCTATCGGGGCTGGGTAGGCGCCGAATACAAGCCGACAGGGACGACTGCGGACAGCCTGGACTGGTTTTTAAGAGGTGAAGATCACGCCGATAAAACAGCGTGATCTTCACGATGGATACGAATCTTATTGTGTCAGTTTTAAATATTTCTGGTACAGACTGTCTTTATCCTCGACATGCTTGGGATCTTTGTCGATGCAGTCGACCGGACACACCTCTATGCATTGCGGCACATCGTGATGGCCTACGCATTCGGTGCACATTTCAGGATTGATGACGTAGATGTCCTCGCCCTGGGAAATAGCGCCGTTTGGGCACTCGGGTTCACAGACATCGCAATTGATGCATTCATCACTAATAATAAGGGACATACTTACTCCTAACTAAACTTCCCAATTAAATGTTGTAACACAAGTTCAGGGACAAAACTCGACACATCGCCTTTCAGCTGCGCGATCTCTCTGATCATGCTTGAAGAAATAAATTCATATTGTTCGGCCGGTGTTAAAAAAACCGTTTCAAGATCCGGCGCCAGACGCCGGTTCATGCCGGCCAGCTGAAATTCATATTCGAAGTCGGAAACCGCGCGCAAGCCTCTTAAAATCACATGCGCACCCTGCTGTTTGGCGCATTCGACCAATAGATTGTCAAACCCGATCACCTCGACATTCGCATATTCGGTCGTCACGCCTTGCGCCAGCGCGACGCGCTCTTCAATCGAAAACAACGGCGATTTGCCGCGGTTGACGGCGACTGCGACGATGATTTTGCCATAAAGCTTGGAGGCCCTGGCAATTAGATCCAGATGGCCGTTGGTGATGGGATCGAATGTGCCGGGATAGATCGCGGTAATATTCATATGACAGCTGTAAAAAACTGCCCATTTTATATCAAGATCATGCCTTGAAAAAATAAATCAGCCTAATCGTTCGAATAAATGATAGCCGACCTCGCCCGCGGCTTTGCTTTTCAGGCACTGCCAGTTAGCCGGCATGCCGGTAAGATCGAGCTTGCGCTCCGTTTCGACATAGATTTTGGCATGGGCTGACAGCCAGCCTTTTTCTTCCAGCCACTGACAGGTTTGTACCGCCAGACCCTTGGCGAACGGCGGATCCATGAACACGATATCGAATGCTTCGGCATCGCCGGCCAGATAGCGCAAGACATCCATTTGCACAATCCTGATCTGGCCGGCGGCCAGCGCGACTGCGTTCTCCTTTAAGCTGCGGCAGGCCTGGGCGTTATCTTCCACCTGTATAACCGAGGCGGCACCCCTGGACGCCGCCTCGAATCCCAGCGCGCCGCTGCCCGCATATAAATCCAGGCAGCGTTTGCCGATGATCTCGCCTTGCAGCCAGTTGAACAGCGTTTCCCGAACTCTTGCCGGTGTCGGCCTTAAGCCGGGTTGGTCGACGAAGTTTAATTGCCGGCTACGCCATTCTCCTCCGATGATTCTGAGCTTATTTTTCACTTTTCGCCTGATTTCCGCCCACCGTAACGGTTTGCAGCAATTGCGGATCGATGCGGCGTTTAAACGCATCACGGATCGAAGCGGCTGTCACCTGCTCAACTTTTTGCTGGAACGTATCCAGATAATCCAGCGGTAGCTCATAAAAACCGATCATGGCTACATAATTGACCAGTTCCTTGTTGGTATCGAAACGCATCGCGAAACCGCCGGTGATATTTTTCTGGGCAGCCGTCAGCTCGGTTTCTGTCGGCCCCTTCTCGATGAAGTCCTGCAGAGTTTTATTGAGCACTTCCAGCGCTTCCTGGGTCTGGTCATTACGTGTTTGCAGGCTCATTACAAACGGCCCCTTTCTGAACATCGGCATGAATGAGCTGGATGCGCTGTAGGCCAGCCCCCGTTTTTCCCTGATTTCATTAAAAAGCCTGGACACCAGAACGGCTCCGCCCAGAATATGATTGCCGACAAACAGGTCGAAATAATCGTCATCCTTGCGGTAAGTGCCGGGCATGCCCGCCAGCACATGCGTTTGCGAGGAAGGAAAGTCGGTATGCCGTTGCGTCGCTTTCAGCGGCATCGTCACTTCTGGCAACGGCTCGGGTTTTTGTCCTGCCGGCAGATCGGCAACCAGTCTTTCCGCCGTTTGTTCCGCCTGCTTTCTGTTCAAATCGCCGACTATCACGACAATGGCGTTGGCAGCCACATAGTATTTCCGGTAAAACTCGCGCAGATCATCGGCATTGAAACCGCTCACGGTTTCAATGATTCCATCACTGGGATGCGCATAAGGGTGATCCCCGTAGATAGCCTTGTAAAAGGCGATACGCGCTATTTGAGCCGGTGATTCTTCGCGTTGTTTCAGCGCGGCCAGGGTTCGGCTTTTTTCACGTTGAAAATCAGCTTCGTTGAAAGCCGGTCTGGTTAGAATGGCCTGCAGCGTTTCCAGCGCTTTATCGAATAGTTTTTGATCGGTCAATGTGCGCAGCGATACCCAGGCCATGTCATCGGAAATGCCCGATCCTACAACCGCGCCGACGCTTTCAAAACGTTGCGCGATTTCATCGGCATTCCAGTCGCCGGCCCCGGTATCCAGTAACGCCGATGTCAGCGCCGCAATACCCAACTGGGCGCCGTCGCGCGCGCTGCCGGCATCAAAGGCAACCTGAATATCGGCCATCGGCAAGCCTTCGGTTTGGACATAATAAACCCGGCTTCCCTGGGCCGTTTGCCAGTGTTCTATCTTGGCCGCCGACCAGACCGTCTGACTGAACAATAAAAAAACGAGACTTATCAAACTAGCGCGCATCATGCTCTCCTTGGGTTGTTGGGCTGACTTTGTTTTCGTTGATTGGCTGAGGTTCCAGGTAAGCGATATTCAGCCGGTCTTTAATCAGATATTTACGGGCGACCTCACGCACCTGCTCCGCCGTCACCTGATTGACCTTATCGACATATTCGTCCACTTTCTGCCAACCTAGTCCGACCGTTTCGGTCATGCCCAACTGCATGGCCTGGTAGAACATCGAATCACGCTCGTAAACGTCGCTGGCCAATACCTGCGCCTTGATGCGCTGCAGTTCTTCTTTACTGATCAATTCGTTTTGCAGTTTGGTTACTTCCTCCATCAACGCCGACTCCAGGTCTTCCACCGTCTTACCTTGGGCCGGGGTCGCCTCCAGTACGAACAGGTCCGATAACCGGGATGTCAGATCATACCCGGCGCCGGCCGAAACCGCGATTTGCTTGCCGCGCACCAACTCTGACGCCAGCCGGGCACTATTGCCACCATCCAGCACGCCGGCCAGAACTTCCAGCGCATAGGCCTCCCACTCCTGTTCCGCGGTTTTCAGGCTGGGTACTTTATAGCCCATGATGATGTAAGGCAGTTTTGCCGGCAGTTTGATCGTCATCCGCCTGACGCCGATCTGTTCGACTTCGGTCCGCGGCTTCAGCGGTTTGATCTCGCTGGGCTTCAGCGGGGCGAAGTATTTCTCGGCCAGTTTGAAGACCGCCTTCGGTTCGACATCGCCGACAACGACCAGCGTCGCATTGTTCGGCGCATACCAGCGCTGGTACCAGGCCTGAAGATCCTCCACGGTGTAACTGGCGATATCGGCGGGCCAGCCGATCACGGGGTTCTTGTAAGGGCTGTTGGTATGCGCCATGGCCATAAAGTATTCCTGCATTTTGGCCCGCGGCTTGTCGTCGGTACGCATCCTGCGTTCTTCGGTTACCACTTGCAGTTCTTTCTTCAGTTCTTCATCGAGCAAATTCAGGTTGCGCATTCTATCCGCTTCCAGTTCAAAACTGACTTCCAGCCGGGATTTCTCCATGGTCTGGAAATAGGCCGTGTAATCCTGGCCGGTAAAGGCATTTTCATCGCCGCCATTTTCGGCGATGATGCGCGAGAATTCACCGGGCGGATGCTTGTCCGTGCCTTTGAACATCATATGTTCAAGCATATGAGAGATGCCGGTAATGCCGCCCGGCTCGTAACTGGATCCGACTTTGTACCAGACCTGGGAAACCACGACCGGAGATCGATGGTCTTCCTTGACCAGAACTTTTAATCCATTCCCTAAAACCCGCTCGGAGACCTTTGTCTCGGCGCTGCTGGCAAAGACAGGCAGGCATAACAATATGGCAAACAGTAATCGATTCTTCATAACTCCCTCTTTATGTAAATGGTAGCGCTTCCGACTATTTCAATAATTAATAGTTCACGGTATTCTATACAATAATGAAAAAGTTGGAATTTATTAAATAATGACAAGCGACTCTACCCTGCTCTCCTGGCGAAACTATCTTGAGCTGTGCAAACCGAAGGTGGTTGCGCTGATCGTGTTTACCGCGGTTGTCGGCATGTTGCTGGCGGTGCCAGGCATGCCGCCCATGGACACGCTTATTTACAGCACTGTAGGCATCGCGCTGGCGGCCTCTTCGGCGGCGGCCATCAATCATTTCATCGATCAGAAAGCTGATGCGGAGATGAAGCGCACGCAAAACCGGCCCTTGCCGAAAGGCGAATTGAGTTCCAGGAATGTCATTATTTTCGCCCTGGTCCTAGGCGTAATTGCGATGGCGCTGTTGATTTTCATGGTCAACCCGCTGACGGCGGTGCTGACTTTTCTGTCATTGATCGGCTATGCCATTATCTATACCGTCTACCTGAAAAGAATGACACCGCAGAACATCGTGATCGGCGGCGCCGCCGGTGCGGCGCCGCCCCTGCTTGGCTGGTGCGCCATGACCGGCGAATTACATCCTTATGCGCTGCTGCTGTTTTTGATCATTTTCGTCTGGACACCACCGCATTTCTGGGCGCTGGCCATTGCCCGCCGCGAAGAATATGCCAAAGTTGAAATCCCGATGCTGCCGGTTACGCACGGCCCGGAATTTACCCGGTTGCATATTCTGCTCTATACCGTACTATTGTTGATCGTGACGTTACTGCCTTATCTGACTGGCATGAGCGGACTGATCTATGTGGCGACTGCCGTACCGTTAGGCCTCGGCTTTATTTATTTCGCCATTTTGATGATGCGCCGGAAAGATGACAGAACCGCCATGCGAACTTTCGGCTATTCGATTATTTATTTAATGGTTATGTTTGCCGCCCTATTAATCGACCATTATGTGGTATTAACCTTATGAAATTGACACATCACGAGCAGACGCCGCATCCGGAACATCCGTTCGCCGAATACATACGTATTCTCGGCAAGGGCAAGAAAGGTTCGAGGCCGCTGACGCAGGATGAAGCCTATCAGGCCATGAAAATGATTCTGGCGGAAGAAGTGCAGCCGATTCAGCTGGGCGCTTTTTTGATGCTGATGCGGGTTAAGGAGGAAACGCCGGAAGAATTGGCGGGCTTTGCCCAAGCAGCCCGGGAATCATTTGATCTTGTCGGCCCTGCCGCCACCGTCGATCTGGACTGGTCTTCGTATGCCGGCAAACGCCGCCATCTGCCCTGGTTTCTGCTATCTGCCCTGCTACTGGCCGAAAATGGCATCAAGGTTTTCATGCATGGCGCGGAAGGCCATACGGCCGGCAGGATCTACACACAGGATGTGCTCAAGTTTTTAGGCATTCAGCACGCCCATTCCATGGCCGAAGCCGCACAACAAATCGAGAAACATCATTTCAGTTACCTGTCGCTGGAACATTTCTGTCCGAAACTGCATGAGATTATAGAACTGCGTCCGATACTGGGCTTGCGCTCACCGGTTCATACACTGGTCCGGCTTTTGAATCCTTTTAATGCCGACTACAGTATTCAGGGCATCTTCCATCCCGGCTACCGACCGGTTCACCAGCAAGCCGCCGCCTTGTTGAATCAACCGCATATGGCCGTGTTGAAAGGTGAAGGCGGCGAGACCGAACGTAATCCCGACATGGACTGCCTGGTACAAAGCGTCCACGAAGGGCAATTATCGGACGAAAACTGGCCGGCTTTATTCACTCACCGCCATGTCAAACCGGAATTACTCGACCCGCGACAGCTGGCTTTGATCTGGCGGGGCAAAATCGATGACGAATTTGCCGAAGCCTCCATCATAGGCACGGCGGCAATTGCGCTGAAACTGTTAGGCAAGGCCGAAACCCAGCAGCAGGCGCACGAACTGGCCGCGGCTTACTGGACAGGCAGGGATAAGCAAAAGTACGCAGGTTCTTAATCCGCTCTATCCATGGCCGCCAAGCGCATGTTGTCGCTGCTATTGCTTTATTTGCTCCTGTTGCTGGTCGTTTTTCTGTTTCAGCGAAAAATGATCTACTTCCCCGCTCAGCACGCGCCAGAACGGCAACAGGAACTGGCCCGGCAATTGAACCTCAAACTCTGGCCAACGAATGATGATTATCTCGGACTGATCTCGCAAACACCCCCGGAAACTGACAGAGGTACGGTCATCGTTTTCCACGGTAACGCCGGCTCGGCAATCAATCGTATTTATTATTCGCAAGCCCTGGAACCGCTCGGTTATCGCGTCATCCTGGCCGAATACCCGGGCTATGGAGCCCGAACGGGCAAGCCTTCGGAAACAGTCTTGATTTCAAATGGCATTGAAACGGCTAAACAGGCTTTGCATGACTTTGGCGGCCCGCTGTTTCTCTGGGGCGAATCGCTCGGCAGCGGCATCGTTTCAGGCATTGTGGCCAGCGGCGAAGTGGCGGTGAAAGGCATTGTGTTAATCACGCCGTTTGACAGCATGGCTAATGTCGCCCACCATCATTACCGGTTTTTGCTGGCCAAATGGCTAATCCGGGATCGGTACGACAATAGCAAAAATCTGCAGGATTACATGGGAAGCACGGCGGTTGTGCTGGCCGAAGCCGATGAAATCATTCCCGTTAAATACGGCGACAGGCTGTTCGATTCACTGCGGCACCGCAAGAAGCGCTGGCGCTTTAAGGGCTCCAACCACAACGATCTGCCATTGGCTCCCGGCATGCCTTGGTGGCAAGAGGTTATGCAATTTGTTTCAGATCAAGAAGGGAGCGCCGTTCACAGCCGTATTGACGATATACAGATACTTTAACCCGATCACTATCCCGGCATTCGCGGCGTCAACCGACAGGATTTGAACCTCTCCTTCCAGTTCCAGCTGCTCAAATTCAAACTGGGCTTTCATGCCTGCTTCGACGGCTATGGCTTCAGACAGACGAATCATTAAACCGTCCGCCGAAACATTGACGGTGGTAAATTCCAAATATTCGTCATTTAACCGGATACGCCCCGGCGCCGCCATGTATTTACTGTAAAAATTTTTCTTATACGGCTGATCATCAACATCATGGCAAATACGCTTAAACTCCATGGCAATAAAAGTATGTTCGTCATCCATGTCGACTCTGACGATCTCCGCATTGCCAACTAAACACATTTCCGGAAAGCGTACATCTATCATTGTCGACGCCGAAATGACCTCGTAAATAGCCTCAGCACTTTCATAACCCTGCCTGCAGTTCAATTCGGCAAGCGCCCCGGTTATGGATAAGTTTCTAACGGTAATTTCCCGCGCTTCCCCCCTCATATAAATCAAACCATGCGATGTTAAATTTTTACGGTAAGGTCGTTTTACATAGTACATCTGAGGTTTCCTTGCTTGATTATCAGTTTATGGCAGCTTGCTTGCTGTACAAGACTATGACATGTCATTATATTGCTGAGTTCGTATTATCGGTTGTTTTTTCTAACTCTGTCTATAGTCTTCAGTTTTTCAATTCCGTGCTTTATCATGAAGAAACCGCTCATTCTGCCCCTGCTACTTTCTCTAACAGCCTGCATGGCTATGCCCCCTAAAAACAGCGACAATATCTGCGCGACTTTCAAGGAAAAAGATAACTGGCATGACCATGCCAGAAAGTCATTTGAGCGATGGGGCGTGCCTGTTCATGTCCAGATGGCCATCATGCATCAGGAGTCGCATTTTGTCGCCGATGCACGGCCGCCCCGCCCCTGGCTGCTGGGTATTATTCCCTGGTTCAGAGCCAGCAGTGCCTATGGCTATGCGCAGGCGAAAGACGAAACCTGGGACAGCTATATCAATAACGCCGGCAGTTGGTGGGCTGATCGCGACGAATTTGACGATGCCGCTGATTTCATCGGCTGGTACTGCAATATCAGTTACAAGAAGCTGGGCATACCAAAATGGGACACAAGAAATTTATACCTCGCCTACCACGAGGGCCACGGCGGTTATCAACGCAAAAACTATTTGAAGAAGCCCTGGTTAATGCAGGTCGCCAACAAAGTAGCCAGACGGGCGCAAATATTTCAAAACCAATTAAGTACCTGTAACAAGAATTAAACGGCAACAGCCGGTTTTTTT
>SWBW01009937.1_pt1 | contig 64049 bp, 61 predicted proteins | sample 4693041 | NCBI WGS metagenome assembly SWBW01 (sample SAMN10267271, study PRJNA491770) | bioreactor metagenome | isolation source: DHS bioreactor inoculated with marine methane seep sediment | place: Japan: Omine Ridge, Nankai Trough | collected 2006-05-06 | reverse complement strand
GCAGCACCAAACAACACCCGAGGCCACCGCCCACACACACGCTCAACGCATTTATAAAAAGGAAGCAGACAGGGATCATTTCAATTTCATTATTAACCGCAGATGAACACAGATGAACGCAGATAAAGGTCATTATGGATTTTAAGTTTGATTATACGATATAAATTTAGATACAATCTAAATTTAGCTGTGATGTCTAGTTTTAATCGCGTTCATCTGCGCTTCTAATCTCGCACGAATCCACACTGCTGGCTGCCGCCGCCCGCATCGCAGAAAACCCGCGCACCGTCTTTCGCAGTATTTGGCTGAGGCGGGCGCGCTGCTTCTCGATCACAGTGGGAGAGTGGAGGGCGGTGATGGACGAGCCATATCTATGTCTTGAGGCAGGGTAAAATAGTAATTGCTATTTCCTTAACCGAGTAGAATAAAATCGCCATATTGGTTAAAATGTTCATCAAAAGCCATCGCCTCAATGATTCCTAAGCGCTCCATAACCGCAAAACTTGTACAATCAGTGAAACTGAATCCTTTATCCTGATACTTTGTGAATATTTTCCACGCATTTTTTTCATCAAATGAGGTGATATGAATTAATGTAGCTACATCTTCATCCCATAACATCTGACCGATCTTAACCGCAACCTTATACCCCAAACGGTTTTTAGCCAGTGTAATTGTTTCATCGGCAATATAGTTCGTAGTCACAAGAGGATGAGCCAGTGATTGAAAGAATTCGACTGCACGTGCATGACAGGAATCGGTCTAATCTAAAAGGGCATACCACGCACCTGTATCAACAAATATCTGAGGCATTTGATCACCTCCATATTTCAATATAAGTAGCGGTCATGTTTGCTGGCAACATCTGTCAGACCACTGCTCCCAGCACCAATAATCCCGGACAATGCTTTCTTCTGCGCCTTTAGAAGTTCTATTTCATCTTCAGGCATAACCATCAGGTGTACATGTTTATGTTCCGGGAGATCTACTTTTTGCAGTGGTTTAAAGATTCCATGCTCATAAATGGCTGGTATTGATTCTGTCATAATAACCATATGAACATGCACTTATCAGTTATTAAGATTATTTGCTCACTAACATTTTACTGAATTCCCTGATGATCGGCGGGGTAAAGGACGTGTGCACCGAGCGGTGGCTGGACGGAGGTGGAGTGAGGGACGTGAGATGTTCAGGCGGCTTCATGGGACCCCATCGCACCCACCAGCACCCGCGCGCCGTCTGACGAAGTGTTTGGCTGGGGCAGGCGCGCTGCTTCTCGATCACAGTAGGAGAACGAAGCGAAGCAATTTGGATGGAGGACGAGCCAAGCCCCGAATCGTTTAAGCCTTGGTAAATGAGGTGGGGCCAAAAGCGAAAGCCCAGCGGCCCCTTGAGTTTTTGAATTGCATCACTTGATATCGAACAAAGTGAGTGTAAATGTTCGAAGATTTAAGAAGGGAATTTTACTTTTTTTTATAGTATTTTTTTTTATAATCATGTAAGTTCATAGTACCCATTGAACGATTACACTTCATACATATTGGTTTAAGATTTGAAATATTATCTGAACCACCATTAGCAACTGATTTGATGTGTCCTGCCTCAAAATTATGCGTTTCAATTACGCGATTACAAACTAAACAATGCCCTTTGTATTTTTTACCAAAATGTCTTATCCACAAATCTTGTTTAACTGCTTTTGGAATATTTTTTCGTTTTTTATTATTTTCATATGTATCATCATCAAACAGATTTAAACCAAATTCGGTTAAACTTCCTTTTTTCTTTATGTATTGTGGTTTTGGTGCTTTCCCTAACCATTGACCTTTTTCTTCATTCCATTCTTTATCAGAACCATGCTCACATTTGTTACAAATATAATAATGCCTATAATATTTTTTATCTCTTAGTATTGTCTTTTCACTTTCAGGAACTTTTTCAGTTGTTCCATCTGAATATTTGTAAACCTTTGTATGATAAGTATATGGTTCTTTTTTTGTTCCTAAATTTTCTCTCCATTCAATTTTCTCTTTTTTAGAAAAAGGTCTTTTACAATGAGGGCATCTCGTATCCCACATAAAATATGTAGCTGCACCAAAAATGAAAGTAACTAATACAGAAGGAACCATAAAATTTGAGGAAACACTATTTCCACTAAAAGAATAAATAACTAAACCTATTCCGATAAGAGCGATTAATCCAGTGTAATATAATGGTTCTTTGTAAAAAGGAAGTGGTTCTGTATTTTTTACCATATAATTAAAATGTGATATGTCACATATAAATCTTATCAGAATTATCCTATTTTTATCAGAGCAATCTAAAATTTCATATTGCGTCTCGCTGACATACGAAGTCCCGCTTTCCGGGATTTGGGCAGAGCGAAGCGTAGCCATATGTACGCTGTTGGGAGACGTAACACAAACGCTCATCATTGCTATTCATCTCCTCGAAACAGTTTTTCCATTAATCCCTTTATGCTCTCCGCACTATTTACAATGAAATCTTGATAATTCCATTTTAAAGTTTGTCATAATCTATAAGGTGAGTGGATAATTTATTTTCATCTCATCTTCTCCAAGTCCGCTATATTCTGCTTTCTCAATAAACACCCATCACACCCCAGTCCTCCGAAACTGCACAACCCCAACCCCCACCATAACCCCAGCCGCCACAGCCAGCCCCACTATCCCTTCCACAGGCAGCCCTCCCATAAACAGCTCCCGTATACTATCTATCGTATGACTCAACGGATTCACCATTGCCAGCATCCTCAGCCACTCAGGCATCTTATCATACGGCATTAGCGCATTGCTTGCAAAGAACAGCGGCATGCTGATCATACTGTTCACAGCCGCATAGCCGTCATGGTCGCTGATATACAGGGCAAGAGTGGTGGCAATCGCTGAAAACAGTACTCCGAACAGGAATAATGTGAGATACACAAGGACAATGTTGAGCGGACTGTGTATCCTCACACCAAGCATAGCTGCGATTAGTAAGATCACAGTAGCCTGAAGCATCCCCCGAGTGCTGATAAACAGGATCTTACCCAGAAGGATACTCTCTCTTGGTGCAGGCATGGCAAGGAACTTGTTCAAAAACCCCAGAACCTTATCAAATATCATGAGGGCTCCTCCCTGCAGCGAGGAGAACAGCATCGTCATAACCAAAATGCTTGGTGTGATGAACTCAAGATAATTGTCAGTAAATCGTATAGGCAGGGTCAGTCCCACCAGCACCAGCCATGCAGCCGGCATCGCAAGTGATGCAACTACATTGATCCGGCTGCGGCTCCACTTCCTCATGTCCCGCTCAAAATAATAGAATATCTGCTTCATGACCGCCTCCGCAGCATAGTCCTGAACCTGAATGCATCAAATCCGGCCTGGTCCTCACCAGTCTTTACATTCTCAAGGAAAACATCATTCAACGATGCATCCTCACCCAGACCCAGTTTCAGGTTTGTCGGCGAATCCACAACCACGATGCGCCCCCTATCGATGATCGCCACCCTGTCGCAGTACTCATCAGCCTCCTCCATATAATGCGTTGTCATAAAGATCGTCATACCCCGCTTCCTCAGTGCGGAAATATGCTCCCATATCTTCTTGCGTGCAGCCACATCCAGCCCAAGGGTCGGCTCATCCAAAAACAGCACCTCGGGCTCGTGCACCAGCGCCTGTGCCAGTTCCAGCCGCCTGCGCATCCCGCCTGAGTACGTCCGCACCAGATCACCCCTTCGATCGGTCAAACCCAGCAGTTCAAGCACATCATCCACCCGCGTGTTCCGGTCAGGCACACCGTAGAGTTTGGCATACAGCATCACATTCTCGCGCCCCGTGAGTTTAATATCAACCGCCATATCCTGCGGCACATAACTGATGGTTCCCCGCACCTTCTTAGCATACTTCACAACATCGTATCCGCAGATACTGGCAGAACCGCTGCTGGGCTTTAGCAGCGTGGTGAGCATCATCACAGTCGTGCTCTTCCCAGCGCCGTTCGGACCCAGGAGCCCGAATATCTCGTTCCCTACCTTAAGATTTACATGGTCAACAGCACACAGGCTGCCGAAGTATTTAGTTAGTTCATGCATCTCGATCATAGGTATCCCCTCTTAAGTAGCAGTAATAATATGAACATAACAGTAAACAGTACAGATTTCATTAGTCTACCTTGATCTTTTTTCTGATCTCCTTCATCTTCTCATTCCAGTCCGGAATCTCGTCCATTCCCATGATATCCACAGACCCGCCCTGGAACTCTCCGTCACCTGCAAGGTATTCCATCCATCCCTCGATCTCAAGATAGGTGTTCCTGAGCGCATCAAGCACCTCGGGATCGGCACCCCACAGTCCGCGCGATTCGGCTTCCAGCAGACGGCGAGCGATCTCTTCCAGAGCATATGGGTTATTCTCCTCAAAGAACTTCCGCATCTCCTCGTCCAGCACAAATGTCTTTGTGATATCATCAAACACCCAGTCATCCACTTCCTGTGTGGATGCCTCCCAGCCGTACACCCGTCCGACCCTCTTTGAGATATCGCCTGCGCCTTTGTAACCGTGCTCCTTCATTCCCTTGATCCATTTCGGGTTCAGGAGCTTTGTCCTGGCGATACGCCTGATCTCATCTGCCAGGTCCCTGACCTCGACATGCTCGGGCTCCCTGGTATCGCCGTAATAGGTCTTCACTTCACTGCCGGATAGATGCCGTGCTGCCGCGGTCAGCCCGCCGTGTGTGCCAAAATAGCAGCAGCAGCCGCAGAGGTCATATTCATCGCTCACGACTTTGTTAAAGGTCGCATCAACCGTCTTCAAACTGTCCGCAAGATGCTGGTGCGCCTCCTTGCCGTTCATGTCCTTGCCGTAGGCATAGCCGTTCCAGTAGAGGAAGACCTCGGCCAGGTCCTTTTCTTCCTCCCAGGCGCTGGCATACACAGCAAGGTTCACACCGCTCCCGTATGTCCCGGGTTTGCATGAGAATATACGAAGTGTGGCATCCCGCCAGTCACTACCCTCTTCAACCCTCTCAAGCGAGTGCTTGCGCGGGTAGTTTTGCTCCACTGGTTCATCCAGTGAAGCAACCGCCTGTAATGCCTCATCAATATACTCGATGCAATTAGGGAAATTATCCCGGGTTATACCGGATACCCGTATCGTGACATCGATCCTGGGCCTGCCCAACTCCTCAAGCGGGATCACCTTAAAGCCCTTTACCCTGCCGTTACCCTGCCAGATGGGTTCGACTCCCAGCACGTTTAAGATCTGCGCCATGCCCTCACCATCAGCCCACATGATATCGCTCGCCATCCAGTAGAACGCCACGTTCTCTGGGATGCGTCCTTCTTCGTCCATGTATTTATCGATCACTGCCCCGGACAGCTGCTGCCCGACCCTCCATGCGGCCCTGGTCGGCACACGCTTCGGGTCAAGTGAATAGAAGTTGCGGCCCGTTGGCAGCACATCATCCCTGCCGCGCGTGATCAGTCCTGACGGGCCTGCAGGGATGTAGCCGCCTTCAAATCCATGTAGCAGCGCCTCGATCTCTTTAGAAGCATCGATACGGGTATTCAGATCAGCGATGCGCTCACCGATCTCTGCAAGTCCGGTGTCCCTACTCTTGCCCCTACCATTACCATTACCCTTGCCTTTACCCTGAGCCTGAACCTGACCCGTACTTGTCCATCTGTCTCCCATTATCTGCTGTACAAGAGCCGGAACATCCGCTTCGCTGTTATCCAGACACGCCCGGATGATATCCCTTGACAGGTGGTCGATCTCCTCAAGGAGTGCGCCGTATGAGCGACCGTCTTCTGTGACCCTGCCCTGATCGCTGATAAGCTCATCAAGGTCAAGACCCAGCAGTCCTGCGCTCAAGCGCCTGATCGAGACTTTGCTGTCCCGCTCATCATAGCGCAGGATGGAGTTAATGAAATCAACACGCTGCTCACCTTCCGGAAGCTGTCCGAAGATGTGCATTCCGCTCTGGATCTGCGTATTACGTATCTTGCTGAGCGCCTCATGCGCCCTGGTGACGATCTCACTGAACTGCATACCACCGCTATCACCATCGCCATCGCCATCACTATCACTATTGCCATCACTAAGCTTTATCTCGGCAGACAGGTTCGTGCGTTCGATCTCATCCATGATCAGGTGCTCAAGGGCATGTGCACGCCCTGGGTCATGTTTTGTCTGTTCATACTGACCCAGCAGCCGGTCAAGTTCATCAAGTTCGTCATACAACCCGCCTCCGGTCAGGACGGTCTGCATGTGGTCAACAATTGTCGCAAGCCCCCTGCGCTTGGCAATAGCACCTTCGGGCGGGTTATCAGCATTATAAATATAAAGATGCGGGATGCACCCGATCGCAATATCAGGATAGCAGTCACCTGATAATCCCACGCCTTTGCCTGGCAGGAACTCAAGGTTGCCGTGCGTTCCGACATGCACCAGCACGTCTGCACCATACGTGTTCTCAAGATACCGATAGGTAGCAAGGTACTGGTGTGTCGGAGGCACCTCGGGATCGTGCAGTATCCTGCACACCTGTCCGTCGCATCTGGTGCCTGCACATCCGCGTTTGGGCTGCACGCAGACCACGGCATTCCCATAGTCTACACCCGTTATCACGATCTTTCCCTCATACAGCATGGCTGCGGGCACGCCGTCCTTAGCCTCACCAGGTGGATTGCCCCATGCATTGATCATCTGGTCCTGGACCTTCGGACTCAGTGTATTGAAGAACGTCTCATATTCCTCTTCACTCACAAGATCCAGAGCACCGCCGTTCTTCACGATCTCACCCACAGTGGTCCACCTGAACTCCGAGATCGCTTTGCGCTCCATGATCGTATCAATAAGCTCTTTCCCATCAGCAGGCGGGTTGATCTGGTAACCTGCATCACGCATCCGGTTTAATACACGGGCCACGCTTTCAAGAGAATCAAGATGGGCTCCTCCGCCGACCGTAGCCTCGACACCCGCACATGGATTGTTAAGCAGGACGAACGCCACCCTGCGTTCACTGATAGGTTTGTTTCTTAAGCATATCCATTTTTCCACACGCGATGCCAGTTTAATGCAGCGCTCAGCAATGGGACGGCGATCGATAAAATTATCCTGCGCCTCTCCGGCAGCGATGATGATGGGCTCGATAACACCCTCGAACTCGGGCAGTGCCACGCCCCAGCCAATATCATTACTAAGACCGTTCGTCTCTTCCCACTGCTCGCGTGTGGTGTAATAGGAAATAATGGGCTGGAAGATTGGAACATCAAGTTCCATCAACAGATCGATACCATGCCTGGCTTTTGAGGCATCCTGTATGGCTGTCTTATCACTCACAAGAAAGAACGGTGAGAGCTTCACAACAGCATCGACAACAGGTTCACCATCTACTATGAAATACTCCCTGATGACCTCATCCATTCCTTTAGTTCCCAGTTCATCATCCCTTACTGAATATGAAAAGACCGGTATCACGCTGAGGTCCCTGCTCTCAAACTCCCGTATGAGTGCATCCTCGATCTCAAGGGTCCTGTTCACCCAGGATATCCTTGAGAACAGGATACCTACGGTCCCTTGTTTTGCAGGTTTAGCAGATTTAGCAGGTTTACTGGGTATAGCAGGTATAGCGGGTATAGTAGATTTTTGCCAACAGAGATACTCTGCGATGTCTGCGAACTGCCCGGGTGCGTCAGGATGGTACAGCCCTTCCCACGGCACCTGTGCCGGAGGCTCAGCCGCAAGATCAAGTCCCACGACCTCTTTTCCTATGTAGCGCAGGAGATTTCTAAGGTTATCCTCTCCATTATAGGTGATATAGTTATAGCAGTTAGCCACAATCCCGGGGTCAACTGTTGAGAACACCCAGTGTGAGGGGTCATGTCCGAGACAGATAATGGGAACCTTTCCTTTTATGTTCTCCAGCCTCTGTTCGAGTTCCTCCCAGAAGAAATTGGCTGTGTGATACAGGAGGATCACATCTGAGCGTTCACACGATCTGAGGACATCATCCAGCTTATCCGGGTCATTTTCAAGAGTGCTTGTTGAATATGCGGTTAGCTCAAACCCGAGCTTTTGGGATGCCTGTAAGAGCATACGTACATACGAGTTCCACATTATTGCTGTGATCTTCATCTTACCACTTAATGAATTACAACACATGACTGTTAATAAGTTTATTTATATTCGTATTATTTTATAATTTATTTTTTAAACAATAAGACTTAATAAGTATTACATTTTTATTTGATTATATGTCTTGATTCTATGTACTAATATATCAGTCACGAATGAAATGGAGAAAAATCCTTGAAAAACCATACTAAAATCCCGTACCCTTTTACTGCCATTGTAGGGCAGGAAAAGATGAAAAAAACCCTGATATTGAACGCCATCAATCCAAAGATAGGGGGTGTCCTTATCCGGGGAGAGAAAGGCACTGCCAAGTCCACTGCTGTACGGGCGCTTGCAGGTCTTCTGCCTGAGATAGAGGTGGTGGAGGGGTGCGTATTTGGTTGCAATCCCAATAACAAGAACGAGATGTGTGAAGATTGCCTTGAGAAGCTGTCATATGGCGAGCTTATTACCGCAGTGCAGAAGATGCGTGTCGTTGACCTGCCTGTGAGCACTACTGAAGACAGGGCTGTAGGTACTCTTGACATCGAGCATGCTATCAAGAAGGGTGAGAAGCGGTTCGAGCCGGGTGTGCTGGCAGCAGCCCACCGCGGTATCCTATATGTGGATGAGGTGAACTTGCTGGATGACCATATCGTTGATGTGCTCCTGGATTCTGCTGCAATGGGGGTGAACACTGTGGAGCGCGAAGGGGTGTCATATTCCCACCCTGCCTCCTTTATTCTTGTAGGCACTATGAATCCCGAGGAAGGGGAACTGCGTCCCCAGCTGCTTGACCGTTTCGGCCTGTGTGTTGACATCGAAGGGATACATGAGGCGCCTGCGCGGGTTGATGTCATTAAACGAAGACAGGGATATGAAAACGATCCCGAGAAATTTGCCAGTGAGTGGCAGGAATCTGAGATCGAACTGTGCGACAGGATCGTGAACGCAAAGGATCTGCACCCGCTGGTTCAAATCTCGGATGATATGCTCGAACTGATCGCACAGATATGTATCGATATGCACGTTGACGGGCACCGTGCTGATATAACCATGATGAAGACCGCTACTACCATAGCAGCTTATCATGACCGGACCGTGGTTACAGAGGAGGATGTTAAGGAAGCTGCCGAACTGGTCCTTTCCCACAGGATGCGCAAAAAACCCTTTGAAGAGCAGACCGATTACCAGGATCGGCTGGATGAATCCCTCAATAAACAGAAAGAAAAACAGAAAGAAAAACAGAAAGAAAAGGAACAAGAACAAGAACAGGAAAAGCAACCGGAACACAGTGAACACAAGGAACAACCCGGGCAAAAGGAGCAAAACGAACAGAACACTGAGGATGATGGGGATAAACAGGAAGTGCCAGATGCCTCGTCTGAGACTACCTTCGAAACCGGTGAAACCTATCAGGTAAAACAACTGTCTCCTGAGCATGACAGAATGAACAGGAAAGGCTCAGGGCGGCGCACCAAGACACGGACTGATTCCAGGTCAGGCAGGTATGTGAAAAGTACGATCCCGCATGAGAAGACCTCAGATATTGCCTTTGATGCTACTTTCAGGGCGGCAGCCCCCCACCAGCTCAAGAGGGAAAAGGACGGGGTGGCCATTGCCATCCGCCGTCCTGATATCAGGGAAAAGGTGCGCGAAAAGAAGATCGGTAATACGATCCTGTTTGTTGTGGACGCCAGCGGTTCGATGGGCGCACAGCAGCGCATGTCTGCCGCTAAGGGTGCGATCCTGTCCCTGCTCATCGATGCTTACCAGAAACGGGATAGGGTAGGACTTATAGCGTTTAAGGGCGACAGCGCCGAACTAATACTTCCGCCCACATCCAGTGTTGAACTTGCCAGGAAATACCTGCAGAACCTGCCAACAGGCGGCAAGACCCCACTGCCCCACGGGCTCATGAAAGGATATGAGGTTATTCAAAAAGAACTTAGGCGTGACCCTGATGTATACCCGTTCTTCATCCTGATCTCGGACGGCAGGGCAAACGTATGCCTGCATGGAGAATCAGCCCTGGAAGAGACATTAGAGATCGCATCCCATATTAAAGCAGAAGGGATACACTCTACTGTGATAGATACAGAGGCGGGAGCAATCAGATTCGGGTTTGCACGGCAGATCTCGGATGCGTTGGGAGCCAGGCATCTGAAACTTGAGGATCTGAGGTCTGACTCGATAGTGAATGCTGTGAAATTTTCTACGGGTATGTAGATTTTTATTATATTTGTGTGTGGGCACTTAAAACTTTCTAAAAATCTTTATGGTCGAATTGTAAATTTTAGACAATCACCGGATAGATAAACAGCGAAAAGATATGAACATTATATAGGCGCTTGTATTTGATATTTACAAGATGGTAATATGATCTGTACTATTTCTCTGCGAGTTTTTCAAGGATTTTCTCAAGGTGCTGATTGTGTCCGTCTTGCTTTATTACAAATGCTTCAAGCGTTGTATTTATATTAGTAAGAGATTCTTTCATTTCCCCTGTATCTATTTTTATTCCATCAAGGAAATCTATACCAATATCGAATTTTTTACTAAATTCGTAATAATCATCGGTTGCTACCCTGCTGAATACAGACGGTAAATAAAGTTCTTCGTGGACTTCCTTTTTCTCAATACTATCAATATCCGATCTGGCAAATTCGTTAAGGGTATTTATGAAGGTATCTATCGACTTCTGAAGACCTTCACATGCGATCTTAACGCTACCATCAACATCATTAAAAACATAACCTTTTATATCTAACTTTCTTGCAGTACCTTCAATAATTCCACGATAACCAATATGCTGGACTTTTCCTCTTAACAAGATATTATATCTTTTTATCTGAGTTTGCATTGTCAAATCATACATCCTTAACAATATTAACTTTGCGCTTATCCAAACAGTAAATTCTCAAGCTGAACTGGATCCGTTCATCAGATAAGGGAATCCCCAATAAATAATTTACCGAAAAGTGGGTTTTATAGTGACATCCCACTTTGGTAAATTTTCCAATCTTTCTATTCTCTCTTCGCAGATTTTCATCGCTTCTTTTGTTAATTTAACCCCTTTCGGGTAAACTTTATCGACAAGATGAACGGCGGGGTGCACACCATTCCATGTCATGGTTTCAGCCCATCCGATGACTTTATGAGTGGAAGACAGGAGCGTGCCATTCCAATGCACCTCTAAAACCCCCCAACATCGTTCAATCGGGTTATATTTACTGTGGTAAGGTGGATAATAAATCAGCCGGATTTTTCCACTATGATAAGCAATGGTTACTCATTTCCCCTCATCATTTTTGTATATTTTATGGCTGCCTGATTGCCTTGAGAAACGAAAACCCAACTTTTCAACTATTTTTATCATCTCATTTGCAGTTACCCTTGGTAACTTTTCACTCATGCGGTTACCTCGAGGGCAACAAAGCTGAAAGAGTTTATCTTTTCAATAGTTTCGCCGCTTTCGAGGATATCTTCTATATGCAGATGGATAGCATCTTTAATATTTTCAAGAGTTTCTTCGTAGGTATCCCCCTGCGAGTAGCAGCCCTGCAAAGCCGGGCACATTGCAAAATAGCCGTGTTCGTCCTTTTCTATTACTACGGGAAGGGTATATTTTTCCATTTCTAATATCTCCTTAGGAGTTTATTAGTCTGGCAGGCATTTAAAAATTACATTTTGCATCATCTGCGTATATACCTCATCTTTTACCCCCACCCTCAAAGGAACAGTATCCCCTCAGGCAGTTCCCCAACAATCTCCCTGAAAGCCTCAGGCCAACCATCAGCATCCAGCCCCTTTTGAGCATAAAAAGCACTCGCCCAGCACTCAAGCCCGATCCCACTGCACCCCTACCACAACCCCACACCTATCCCAGCAGCCACTTCCACAGCGGCACAAACATTATCCTGTTGCCCCTGAAATCCTCTTCACCCTCATAATCCCAGGTGATGACCAGCAGATCAGTACATTCCAGTTCCTTTGATGCCTTAACCAGGGATTTTAACTCCCGCTCTATTGTATTGATATTTTCAAGGTCATAGCATACCTGTATCAACTGCATAACCTCAGGTCCACGGCCCAGGACAAAATCCACCTCAAGTCCTGATGTGTCTTTCCAGTAATATATCTCAAGTATCGGGTCAAAGTAGTGCTTTTTTCTCAACAGCTCGATCGCAACAATATTTTCAATTCTTCGTCCCCTGTCTTTAACGCCGTGCAGTATCACAAATCCCAGGTCAACCAGGTATATTTTTGGTATACTCCCCTCTACTTCCCGGACGCCTTTTCCGTATTTCCTGATAAGGAATATGAAATTTATATCTTCAAGATAAGAGAAATATTCATAGACTTTTACCGGGCTCAGTGATACCTTTGCCGAAAGCAGGTAATTCCGCAATTTCCTGACAGACAGTTCCCTTGCAAAGTTTCTTACAAGGGATTTTATCATAAATTTCAGGGCAGATATCTTTTCGATACCATATCTCTCTACCAGGTCCCGGTAGATCATGAGGTCGATATATTCTTTCAGTGTCCGAATCCTGACCATCCTGTCATATTCCAGCAGTTCCGGAAAGCCGCCGTATTCAAGGTATTCATCGAGATGTCTTTTCAGCACTCCCCTTTCAGATTCTATTAACGGGAACTCGGGTATGAAATCTTTTGCGACAAGGAATTCCCTGAAAGAAAGCGGGAACAGGTTATACGATAATGTCCGTCCCCTCAGGCTGGTGGCTATTTCCTTTGATAGGAGTTTTGAGGATGAGCCTGTCAGGAATATTCGAACATTCTTCTTTTCGGTGAGCCTTCTGACGAACCGCTCCCAGCCGTCTATCTCCTGGATTTCATCAAGGAAAAGGTAAAGGATGTCAGCACCCGGATTTATTTTGTAGTACAGCTCGATGATGGTTGAGAGGTCGCTTGTTGTCAGTTCGCTGAGCCGTTCATCTTCAAAGTTTATGTAGAATATTCGTTTTTTATCCAAGCCTTCATCCAGCAATTGCTGGATTATCTGGAACAGGTAGTATGTTTTTCCAGTGCGTCTCAGGCCGATGAGTGTTATTACTTTGTCGGTGTCTGCCGGGATGGATAGTTCTCTTTTGAATAGTGGGGGGATGGGGTATTTGTGGAATTCTGTGATGACTTCTTCCAGGTGGTTCATGATATGTTATATTGGACTATAACATATTTAGGTTTTTTGTTATAGTCTGCTATTACATTACTAAAGCTTTTGTTGGAACACTTCAGGCTACTTATCCGGATCCTGTCCCTTCTTCGCATAGAACGCACACGCCCAGCGCTCAAGCCCAATCCCGCTGCACCCCGACCACAACTTCTGGTTTATCTGGCTCTTCACATTAAAGCCCCTTGATAAGCAATTCAGCCGCTTCCACACATACTCCGCCCTCATTCATTAGGTCAATTATCAACTGGGGCATCGAAACGATCTTCAGGCCATCCTTTTCAAAGGAATTATAAAAAACATGCTCATCTGAGAGTATTAGCCGCACATTTCCTTTGCCTACAAGTCCTTTTTCCGAGAGCATATCGTGCCACTGCTCCCAGTCACTTTCTTTTATATAAAGATCGACCCTGCTTGGGAACAGGTAATTCTGGACCAGATTTTCTGCCTGGTATGTGGTCAATGCATAGGATAGGTGGGACTGCTTGAGGAACTCCAATGGGTCTTTGAGCATGTATTCCCTGTGTTTATGCTTGATACGAACCGACTGCCAGTAATGCAGCAGGGCAGGGCAGTCTAAGACTTTGGTACCCTTTACCAGTTTAATTTCGGCAAGTTTCAGGAAAAATTCCCGCACCCATGGGTAAGAGCAGTCAGCCTGTCTGGCAATTTTGTATTTGCTGATATCCCCAGACGGATTGTTTGCAAGTATCCTGAGTATCCTATCTCTTATTTTTCCGCGCATATTTATGGTGGTAATATGAGGTGTTTATGTACGTTACCTATATAGGTAATTTGTATGATTTATATAGGTTACCTTCACAATTGTGAAATGAATGAGGTGAGCTTTAAGGAAATACTAAACATAACTAAGAATTTCAAAATAGATGAATAAATTGAAAACTTACTTAAATAATTGAGATAAACAAGTAAATGAATAATATGGATGGATCTATAAATCAATTTCCTGAACAGGAGGCAAGAGACAATATTGATAAACAGCTCAATGCCGCTGGATGGGCAGTTCAGGATAAAGATAAAATAGACTGGAATGAAAGTATCGGTATAGCCATCCGTGGATATCAAACTGATGTTGGACCTACTGATTATGTATTATTTGTTGAAAGAAGACCTGTTGGAATAATAGAAGCAAAAAAAGAAGACGAGGGATGTAGAATTACATCTCATGAACCCCAAGCGGAATTTTATGCAAAAAGTAAGCTTAAATACCTTGACAATGACCCGCTTCCGTTTGTTTATGAAAGTACAGGAACTATAACTCGATTTACTGATTACAGAGATCCAAAACCGCGTTCAAGGACTGTATTTACTTTTCATAGACCTGAAACTTTCAAAGCATGGCTGAAGGAGGGTACTTCATTAAGGGCAAGAGTGTTGGATATTCCAGAACTTCCTGAATCTGTTTTAAGAAACTGCCAGATAAATGCAATCAAAAATCTTGAAATATCCTTCAAGGAAAACAAGCCGCGATCTTTGATACAGATGGCTACAGGTTCCGGTAAAACCTACACAGCGATTACATCTATCTACCGTTCACTAAAGTTTGCTGATGCAAAACGGATATTATTTCTGGTTGATACTAAAAACCTCGGAGAACAGGCAGAACAGGAATTTATGGCATATCAGCCATCTGACGATAACCGTAAATTTACTGAACTATATAACGTTCAGCGGTTGCGCTCAAACTATATTTCACCAGACAGCCAGGTATGTATCAGTACTATTCAGAGGCTTTATTCTATACTAAAAGATGAAGAACTGGATGAAGGGGCAGAAGAGACTAATCCCAATGAGATAAAGTGGGAACATAAAAAGCCAATGCCGGTTGTTTATGATGAAAAAATACCAATAGAATACTTCGATTTTATTGTAATAGATGAGTGTCACCGTTCAATATACAATTTGTGGAGTCAGGTACTTGATTATTTTGATGCTTTTTTGGTTGGGCTAACCGCTACACCTGATAAAAGGACATTCGGTTTTTTCAAGGAAAATGTGGTCAGTGAATATTCTCATGAGGATGCTGTGTTTGATAATGTGAATGTTGGATATGATGTTTACATAATTGAGACTGAAATTTCACAAAATGGAGCAACTATAAGCGCTAATGAATTTGTTGATATGCGTGAAAGGCTAAGCAGAAGGAAACGGTGGGAACAGCTGGATGAGGATGTATCTTATTCCGAAAAGGACCTGGATAAAAATATTGTAAATCCCAGTCAGATCAGGAATGTTCTCCGTGCTTTTAAAACTAAATTGCCTGAGATTTTTCCGGGCAGGACAGAAGTTCCAAAGACTCTAATTTTTGCTAAAACCGACAGCCATGCAGATGATATTATTCAGATAGTCAGGGAAGAGTTCAATGAGGGTAATGATTTTTGTAAGAAAATCACTTATAAAACTGAAGAAGACCCTAAATCAATTCTCAATCAATTCAGAAATGATTTTTATCCGAGAATTGCGGTTACTGTGGCTATGGTTTCTGTGGGCATTGATGTTAAACCTCTGGAGTGTTTACTTTTCATGCGTGATGTGAAAAGCAAAAACTATTTTGAGCAGATGAAAGGGCGAGGTACCCGTATATTAGGGCACGATGATTTGAAAAAGGTTACTCCTTCAGCTTTATCTGCAAAAACACATTTCGTTGTTGTGGATGCCGTGGGAGTTACAAAAACACTGAAAACAGATAGTCGCGCACTGGAGCGAAAACATGCTGTTCCAATGAAGGAGCTATTGAATGCTGTAACTATGGGAGCCAAGGATGAAGACTTGTTCACTTCGCTTTCAAACCGCCTTATCAGACTGGAAAAACAACTTACTGACAAGGAAAAGGAAACGTTTAAAGAAAAGGCAGATGGCAAGACGATTAATAAAACTGCCAGAGACCTGCTGAATGCGTATAACCCGGATAAGATCGAAAAGGAAGCTGAGGAACTGAAAAAGGTAAATCCTGGGATTACAGAAACCCAAGCTTATGAGATGGCACAGGAAAACTTAATCAAAACAGCAAGTTCACCATTTAGCGGTGAACTCAATGGTTATATTGAAAATGTCCGCAGGGCTCATGAACAGATCATTGATAATCTGAATATTGATAATGTTACAAAGGCGGAATGGGAGAAGGATTCCGCAGAGAAAGCCAGAGAGATCATTAATGATTTTTCAAAATACATGGAAGAGCACAGGGATGAGATCGTGGCTCTTACTATTTTTTACGACCAGCCATATAGACTCAGGGAATTAACTTTCAAGATGGTTAGTAGCATTCTTGAAAATTTAAAAATGGATAAACCTTTAATTGCACCGTTGCATGTATGGCATGCATACGAGCAACTTGAAGAAGTGAATGGTAAAAACCCGAAGAATGAATTAATAGCCCTTGTTTCCCTTTTGCGCAGAGTAACAGGCATTGATGATAAATTGACAGCCTACGATAAAACCGTGGACAGGAATTTCCAGAAATGGGTTTTTGATAAACAATCCGGACCATTAAAGTTCAATGAAGAGCAGATGAATTGGTTGAGAATGATGAAAGAACATATTACTACAAGTTTTCACATTGAAGTAGACGATCTGGACTTAACGCCATTTGATGCACATGGAGGGCGCGGTATGATGTATAAACTCTTTGGGAGTGAAATGAATACTGTGATTAGTGAAATGAATGTGGCGCTGGCAGCATGAAAACGAAAATTGACCAGATTATCATGAAGCTTCGGGAAAATAAGCCTGTTCTTGAAGAAAAATATAACGTCAAAACGCTCGGAGTTTTTGGTTCATACGTCAGGGGAGAGCAAAAAGAGGGTAGTGACCTAGATATTCTTGTGGAATTCCAGGAACCAGTAGGTCTTTTCAAATTTATGGAACTTGAAGAATTCCTGGGCAAAAATACGGGAGTTAAAGTTGATCTTGTTTCCAAGAAGGCGTTAAAACCAAGAATTGGCAAGTATATCCTTGATGAGGTAATTAACGTATGAAGAAACGGGATTATGGAGATTTTGTTCAGGACATACTTGATTCTATAAACGATGTCGTAAATTTTATTGATGGAATGGAGTTTGAAGATTTTATAAATGATAAAAAGACTATTTACAGCGTGGTTCGAGCCATCGAAATAATCGGGGAAGCTGCCAAGAATGTTCCAGAACTAATAAGAATGAAATATCCGGATGTCCCATGGAAACAGATGGCAGGGATGAGGGACAAGCTTATTCATGAATATTTCGGGGTTGATTTGGAAATTCTATGGAAAACTGCAAAGGACGATGTACCTCAATTGGAAACTCCAATTTCAAAAGTCTTTGAAGATATGGGGCAAAGTGAATGACCCTCTTGATTATGAAAAATTATGCAAAACTCCCAACAACAAAATAGAACATGAATGATGCAGGGGGCGATGGCAGCATGATACAGAAAACTAATGTGGACGATGTTGAAAGTATAATGAAGAAACTCAAAGAGAGTATGGCAATCCTTAGAGATAAATACAATGTTAATAATCTGGAAATATTTGGTTCTTATGCTCGGGGCGAACAGAAAAACAGAAGCGATTTAGATATTTTAGTTGAGTTCACTGAAACTATTGATTTATTCAAGTATATAGAACTTGAGAATTATATTGGTGAAATACTTGGCGTTAAAGTTGATCTTGTGATGAAAGATACACTGAAACCACGCATAAAAGATAGAATATTGAATGAGGCGATACCAGTATGAATGGCAAAGCGGAGATTTCATATTTCAGAGGTCGCAATCCGTATGGCGTATCTGCGTTTATTCGCGTTCATCTGCGGTTAATATTTGATAAATAGGTGCATATCAACATATTGTCAGATGATTATCGGATGATTAAAAACCAGAGGAGATTGAGTATATCTTACATCGTAAACAGAAACGAATGAAGGGCTGGCATGATTAACGAGGGCACGATGTATGATGTATCAACTATTTGGGAATGAAATGAATACGATAATTAGTGAGATGAATGCAGCAGTGGCGGCGGCGTAATGTATACTTTAGAGATCCAAAATCATTGGAAATTGATTCCTCTTAATGATTTAGGTGAAGGTAAAAATGCTATTGTCGATGGGCCATTTGGTTCTAATCTTAAAATATCGGATTATATCGATGATAGATTGAATGGTGTGCCTGTATTAACAACTAAAAATCTGGAAGGTGATTATTCAGATAAAAATGTCAGATTTATTTCAAAAGAAAAGTTTGAGGGACTCAAAAGAAGTGAGGTGAAAAGCGGAGATATTATTATTGCCAAAATTGGTTCCATTGGAAAAACAGGTGTTTATCCTAAAAATCTTAGAAGTGCTATAATACCTGCTAACCTTTTGAAATTCACTGTAACTAAAAAAGTTGTTTTCAATTACGTTTTCAACTATTTGAATTTTCAAGGGTTTCAAGATAATATTAAAAAAATATCTTCAGCAACTGCTCAACCAGCTTTTAATGTTACAAAATTTAGAAAATTGTGTATCCCTTTACCCCCCTTCATCGAACAAAGAGCCATAGTCTCCAAAATCGAACAACTTTTCAGCGATCTGAACAACGGCATTGAAAACTTCAAAAAAGCGCAGGAGCAACTTAAAATATACCGTCAGGTTGTTTTGAAAAACGCCTGCGAGGGCAAACTCGTGCCCACTGAGGCTGAACTTGCGCGCAGCGAGGGGCGCGACTACGAGCCTGCGGATGTGCTGCTGGCGCGCATACTGGAGGAGCGGCGCGAGAAGTGGAATGGCAAAGGTAAGTATAAAGAGCCTGCAGCGCCGGATACGAGTGAATTGTCAGAGCTGCCGGAGGGGTGGGGATGGGCTACTTTCGACCAAGTTAGTGACCGAGTGACTGTGGGTCATGTTGGTTCAATGAAAGATGAATATATTGAAAACGGTGTTCCATTCCTTCGCTCACAAAATGTGCGAGAGAATAATTTTGATTCAAAAGGTTTGAAATTTATTTCTCGAGAATTTCACAAGAAATTGAAAAAATCTAGTCTCCAGCCGGGTGATTTAGTTGTCGTAAGGTCTGGGGATGTTGGTGTTTCTTGTGTAATACCGGAAAACCTCAAAGAGGCTAATTGCTCCGATTTAATTATTGTCAAACAACCATATGGAATTTTTTCACAATACGGAGCATTTTATATGAACTCGATAGCTCAGTCACGTATAAATGCTAAAAAAGTTGGGGTCGCCCTAATCCATTTTAATACCAAATCTATGGCAGAAATGCCAATTTCACTCCCTCCCATCGGCGAACAGAACCGCATTGTTAGTGAAATTGAAACCCGTCTCTCAATCTGCGACAAAATGGAAGAAACCATAGCAGAATCCCTGCAAAAAGCAGAATCCCTGCGCCAGAGTATTTTGAAAAAAGCCTTTGAAGGTAAATTGCTTAACGAAAAGGAACTGGAAGAAGCTCGAAACGCCCCTGACTGGGAGCCTGCCGAGAAACTGCTTGAGAGGATTAAAGCAGAAAAAACAAACATAATAACAAAGAAAAAGGGTAAAAAATGAGCAATACAGGAACCATAATATCAAAAGTTTGGAGTTTTGCAGACGTACTCCGGGATGATGGGGTCGGCTACGGCGACTACCTTGAACAATTTACATATCTGCTTTTCCTGAAAATGGCAGATGAATATTCGAAACCCCCTTACGATCGAAAACTGCCGATTCCAGAAAAATATAACTGGGATAATCTGGTCTCGAAAAAAGGCGCTGAACTGGAATCCCATTATACAGAACTTCTCCGTGAATTAAGTCAAGCCAGGGGCATCCTTGGACAGATATTTACAAAATCACAGAACAAGATACAGGACCCTGCCAAGCTCTATCGCATCATAGGCATGATCGATAAAGAAAACTGGAGTTTAATGGGTACTGATCTTAAAGGCAAGATCTATGAAGGTCTGCTTGAAAAAAATGCAGAGGATGTAAAAAGTGGGGCAGGGCAGTATTTTACTCCCCGTGTGCTCATCATGGCAATGGTTGAGTGCATCCATCCTGAACCTGAAAAAACGATCTGCGATCCTGCATGTGGAACAGGCGGGTTCTTCCTTGCATCTTATGATTTTATCAGCAATCCGGAAAATTACAATTTGAATCAAGAGCAAAAGCAGTTTCTCAAAGACAAAACATTTTCAGGAAACGAGATTGTCGCAAGCACAAAAAGAATGTGCCTCATGAATATGTTTCTTCATAATATCGGCGAGATTGACGGTGAATCTTACATATCATCTGTGGATTCACTCATATCCGACCCGGGCGACCGTTATGATTACGTGCTGACCAATCCTCCTTTTGGTAAAAAAAGCAGTATGACCATTACCAATGAAGAAGGAAAACAGGAAAAAGAAGACCTTGTTTACAATCGTCAGGATTTCTGGGCAACCACTTCCAACAAGCAGTTGAACTTTTTACAACACATCCGAACTTTACTAAAATCCGACGGACACGCGGCGGTTGTTCTCCCTGATAATGTACTCTTTGAAGGGGGTGCCGGAGAATTAGTCCGCAAAAATTTGCTTAAAACGACAGATTTGCACACAATTTTAAGACTTCCAACAGGAGTTTTTTACAAACAGGGAGTAAAAGCAAATGTGTTGTTCTTTGACACTAAACCGGCAAGCAAAGACCCATGGACAAAAGAGATATGGATATATGATTTCCGTACCAATGTTCATTTTACGCTGAAAAAGAATCCAATGAAATTTGAGGATCTACAGGATTTTATCAGTTGTTACAATCCTGAAAACAGACATGAGAGAAAAGAAACATGGTCCGGGGAAAATCCAAACGGGCGATGGAGAAAATACTCTTACGATGATATAGTCTCGCGGGATAAAACAAGTCTTGATATTTTCTGGGTAAAAGATGAAAGTCTGGCTGATCTGGATAACTTGCCTGACCCGGATATACTGGCAAATGAGATAATTGAAAATGTGGAAGCCGGACTTGAAAGTTTCAGGGAAATCGTTGAAACGATAAACGGTGAATAATGCAATTAGTGGCAGTCACGATATACTCCATACAATATACCGCAACTGCATATAGCAATACCACCCCCCACCATCATCAAAGGAACCTGATCCCCTCAGGCAATTCCCCAACAATCTCCCTGAACGCCGCAGGCCACCCAGCAGGATCCAGCCCCTTCTGAGCATAAAAAGCACTCGCCCATCTCTCAAGCCCGATCCCGCTGCACCCAGACCACAACTCCTTATTGCTCTGGCTCTTCACATTAAACCCTTTAGGATACTTATCCCCGTTCACGCTCATGTTCTGGAACTCAAGCCACTCACCATCCTCACCCCGGTACGGCATCACAGCCTCATAATCAATAGTACCCACCCGGGTCTCAGCCGCCAGCCCGGCCAGCCCCTCCTGCGCCATAAACCATGGCGTCACCCATGCCGTCCTCCACTCCAGGTCCAGTATGTCATTGAAAATATGCATATACCTCTTTTGCATATCCTCTGAATGCGCCACAACCTGCTCAGGCGTACCCATGAACACCAGTTCAATTCTGTGGAACTCATCCACCCGCTCCATACCGTGGAGACCGCCGCTCTCATAACGGTGTGACGTGCCGCTGCGGTCGAACACGTACAGGGGCAGCCCGTCATCAGGCATAGTCTCGCCCTGCAAAAACGGCCAGAACGGCGGACACTGGGCATAACACAGCCCGCCAATAGGTTTGTCTATCTTCTCCGCTATCATGTCAAGCGGCACCTCAAGAGTCACCTTGTAGTGGTCTGCCACCTCTTCCCAGAACTCAGGGTCACGGGTCTTGGGCGGGCACACATAGTATATCTCAGGATACACACCCTTGGCATGACCCGAACGCTGCCACACATCCCAGGTAACCAGCTTTGGGAATATCATCTCCCTGTATCCAAGGGGCTTGACTATCTCCTCCATAACAATACGCTCAAAAGCCCGAAACACTGCCACACTCTGCGGAGCGTGTATCCACTGCCCCCGGCTGGCACCCCGCTTGATCCAGCCCCGCTTCATCAGTTCCTCTGTCGGGTCCCTGTCAAATACATGCTCCTTCTTCCCGCTTTCCCACATCAGGTTCCAGTGCTCGCCCTTTCCGCCATAGGACTGGGCTTTTACCTTATCCTCAACAAGCGATATAATACGATCAGGCACCCTATTCTCTATCTCGGATTGCCCCAACTCCAGCGACAGGGTGATGGCACCGTTCGCATATTCCATACTGTCCACATAAGGGAGTTTGAATTCTTTCAGGGGCTGCTCTGAAGGTATTCTGACCACATATTCGGATATCTCCAGTCCCCGCACACCAATCCTGTGCCCTCTACCCAGCAGTTCGGCCAGGGGTTTGCGAAGCCGCAGTATAGCATCATGGGCCCGCACATACCTGCCTGAAGTGATCTCCAGTTTGACCCCGTCCCCATCCACGTCCATTGACGTGATACCGGCACCCATACCTTCCGGGGCACCCTTTGAAAGAATAGTGCCCTCTGCATCCTTTAACATGTCCAGTATTTCTTGCCTGGCCGGTGCCGGGTCTGCGCTGGTCTTAAACTTTCCCTTGATCCTGAACTGGAGTTCCATCAATTATCATCCTCACTATTTTCTTTATTATCTTTCCCAACTGTTTTTAGCATATCGGCAGCTATCCTTGCATTCATGAGATAATCATCCACAGTTGCAATTAAACTTCCTATCTTTCCTGACTCGAAAAACGTGGTCACCGACCCCTCCCCATATTCAGTTCTAATGCTTTCCAGGTTGTCAGGTTCCAGCGAGCGTGTGATCATAACAGCAATATCCGGTGCATTTTCGGCCTTTATTGAGATATTCCCCTTTATCTTCATGCCAGCTGCCCTCCCACGATCCTGTCCACTGCTGCCAGGAAACCTTCTTCGGAACCGACAGGTATGCCTGCTCCCGAGGCTATATTATGGCCGCCGCCCTGTCCGCCTGCCGCCTGGGCAGCTTCCCGCATGGCAACGGCAAGGTCAAGCCCCCTGTCAACCAGTTTCCTGGTGCCTCTGGCAGATACTTTAACCAGGTCATTTACTTTGTTCAATGTGATGAACGGTTTGTCAGGGCAAACATACCGAATCAACGTGCCTGCAATAATACCGGTACCCGAATTATCCTCAAGGGCCACGTACCTGATATTTCCCATCTCCCTGATCATGGCTTCGGCTTCCCTGATATTTTCCACAATGGTCTTCTGGTACTTTACTGCCAGGGCTAGAGCTTCATCCACAACGCCCGCATCCCGCAGGCACAACGATAATCCCAGGTCTGCTCTGTTCACCTTACCACAGCAGTTAAGCATCCATTCCAGGGTGTAAATATTAGGCACTACTTCCTTTTCCAGTATCAACACATCGCCCACTATTGACCTGACAATTGTTGGGTCTGCCCTGCCTGCGATCTTCAGTGCCATGGCCGAGGCTAACCTGCCCAGGTCTTCTGTCCCTATATCCTGGATAGGACCGCTTATACCAAGTTCACTGAGAAAAGCCTCGGTGGTCGCCTTATCACCTGTTGTGTCCAAGTAGGGTTCTGTCAGTGTCAGCAATACGTCTTCCACAGGGCCGTCCGGCACCTTCAGGCCAGTCTTCACTGATATCACACCTGCTTTTTTCCCCTCTTCCAGTATCTCGCTGTTGGGGCCATCCATCCTCTGTTTATCCCCTACAGCCCCGGTCAGTGCCAGACCAGCCAGATCTGTGTTGCCGCCCATACCGCGAGCCACATAATAGGCCATGCCTGATGCAGAGAGCAGGCTTGAACCATCAATACCTAACACCTGGGGATTGACATGGACACGATGGCTGTGGTCACCCACTACCTGGTGGTGGTCGATAATGATCACATCGTCTTTTACCATATCCAGAAGTTCAGGCTGGCCGCTGCCCATATCACACAATACCACAGCTCCGTCTTTCCCGTATACCTGTGCATTGACCATGTCAATCACTCCCTGGTCCAGGGAGCTTACAATGGAGGTGTGGAAAACGATATTTGCCCTTAGCAGGGCAGTGGACATTATTCCGGCAGCGCTCAGGCCGTCTGCGTCGTTATGGGATATTACCCTTACAAAATTATAGTTATGAAGTGCCTTTGCTGCTTCCCGGCCCAGAGAAAATAAGGTTTCGGTCATCCCGGAATAATGGTAAAAATAGATGAAATAGTTGATGGAATGAACCATCAACCAATCTACTGGATTACTAATCGTTCAGCAGTGTCCGGACTGTATTTCCAGTCTGCCGGCATAACACCGTTCCTGCTGTAGTACTTGCCCAGGCGTCGTACTTTTGCCTCTGTAAGGTTCAGTGCCCTTTTGTTGTGCTGATCCTTGTGGTTGTTTACCATGTGTTTCCTGAGTCTCAAAGCCTTTATGATCAGGTTTGAGATATCCTCAGGCAGGCTTGGGGCCACATCATTGTTTTCCAGTATCTTTGTGACCTTTTTACCTGTGGATAATTTGATATCCGGCACACCATAGGTGTCCCGCATGATTATGCCTATCTTACTGGTAGTTTTATCCTGATTGGCAAGTTCAACTACTTTTTTCTCTATATCTTCTGACGAAAGGGTAACCCATTGCGGGGCTTCATTTCTCAAGGGTTTTGTGGACCTTGATACACCCTTTCTCCTGGTATGCATTCTAGCCAAATATGTTCCTCCGGTTATGATAATCCTGAATATTATTATGATTCTGTTATATATTATTGTGGCAAGGCGAAGTGGTCAGATTACCACACCATAAGATAAATAAGTTGCGTAAGCAACAGGGTGGGAATAATCGATAAGGGAAAACCGGTAGCCGTAGGGTGGAGCCCCCTCTGCGCCACCTCCGAATGAATTCGGGGGCACCCCATTGCATTTTTTGCTATAATCCCAAACCCTTACGCTTATCATCGATCACTTCTATTATCATTTCTGCTGCCTTTATCGGGTCAGTCTCAACCGCAAACTTGCCACCGACAATATCCTCTGCACCTGCTGTCAGGAGCTCCACAACATTTGAACTTCCCATAATCGCCGGAGGAAGTCCAAGAAGCGTGAATATTCCTGATGCAACCGCATAAGTCCCTATGCTGACAGCCTTCTCGCTCATCCATTCGGGCGCTGCCGCTGCAACTGGAAGGTCTGAGATGTCAACACCAAGCTCGTTTGCAATAGAGGCTACAACGACGAGTATCCTGCTTATATCAACACAGGAGCCCATGTGAAGAACAGGTGGTATCACAAGCGATTTACAGAGAGATTTTAAACCTTCTCCTGCCATATCTGCCGCATCAGGGAGTAGAAGCCCTGCTTTTGCACACGCAATTGCACTGCATCCTGTTTCAACCACAAGAATATCATTCTTGATCAGCGCCTTTGTCATCTCAACATGGTTCTTATCCTGCACCACCTTGGGATTGTTACACCCGACCAGAGCAGCAATCCCCCTGATCTTCCCTTCTTTTATCGCATCGATCAACGGTGTTAAACTTCCACCAAGTGCCGCAATGATCGCTTCAGCACTAAATCCTGCCATCATATCGATTGGATCTGATGGTATCAACACCCTTCCAGGATTGCGGTTTTTAAAGTTTAAAATTGCCCGTTTTACTATTCCCTTAGCGATATCAAACCCATTCTCCTCATCGAACTCAATATGCTCGGCGCTTGGGAATTTCGCCTTCGGTGATGTTGAGATGAACAGCGTGTGATAACACTTTGCAACATCTCCAAGTGATGGCATGATACACTGCACGTCTACAACCATCGCCTCGACGGCCCCTGTTACGATCGCAAGCTCCTGGTCAAGGAAATTTCCAGCAACAGGAATACCACGTCTCATTAAAAGCTCATTTGCGGTACAGCACATCCCACAGAGATTTATACCGGTAGCTCCCTCCATCTTTGCAAGTTCCACAAGTTCCGGGTCATTTACTGCTTCTGCAAGCATCTCAGAGAGGATCGGCTCATGCCCGTGCACCACGATGTTGATCTCCTTCTCATTTAGTACCCCGAGATTCACCCTCGATGTTACAGGTTTTGGTGTTCCAAAAAGGACATCAGAAAGCTCTGTCGCAATCATGGAGCCTCCCCAGCCATCTGATAAGGATGTCCTGAGTCCATGAAGGATGAGGTTTGCATAGTCGTTATCAACCCCTATGTGGGTTCGATGCATCATCTCAACTATCTCTCGATCAACTCCCCTCGGAAAGATTCCCAGGTCTTTCCAGAGCTTCTGTCTCACCTCTGGTGCACGCTCAACGAACTGCAACCTGCCCTTTACCATCCCGAACTCGTCAAGAACTGCGAGTGCAAGCTCTTTTGCGATAACGTTTTTATCTTTACCCGCAGTCTCGATTCCAAACTCTGCTGCAAGAGCCTTTAATTTGCCTTCATCCTTGATCTCATATCCCGATGCTTTATTCTCTGCTGTGAGGAGCAAGGTGTGAGCTATATCCCTGCCGTGATCCGAGTGTGCCGCAGCACCTGCTGCGATCGCCCTTGAAAGGTTTCTTGCAACGAGCGTATCATAGCCAGCTCCACAGACTCCTTTGTTGGCTTTCGCTGCATGAGGACCTATCCTGAGATATATCGGCAGCGAAGGGTGGGTAAGCCTGCAGGGACCCATAGTGCAGTTCTTACAGCAGATTCCAAGCTCGCCAAAGTTGCATTTGTCTCCCTGCTTTTCAAAACGGTCCCAGACAAGTTCAACTTTATCCATCTTTGCTTTATCTATAAGGGGTTTTGCAGATTCATCAATCGTCTTTTCTGATGCCATAATACTTCACATCCATACCACATATACTTTAATTTTTTGTTTTTTACCAGTTGCTTCCATTAAGCCCAGTCAACAACCTCGTTTTAGAAAAACGGGGCATCTGGATAATGCTCAGGAGATATTGTACTCCAACCCAAAAAAAAGTTATGTATTGTTAAAACTTCAGGAATTTGAAATATCCTCATTTTCAAGCCTGTTTTAGAAAAAAAGATGTGTCATTCCTTTCTACGAGCATGAATCTGCCATCTGTAGCCACGTCCGTGCCACCCGTTTTGAAAAGCGTGGCATCCTTGGGGGTTGGACGTACCTTTTCTTTCAAGCATCTTTTACACTTATCTTCTCATTGTGGACACAATTTAATTCGGCTACCACTTCATTGACTAAGGTTTGTTTGAGGCACTGGCAAACGGCCTATGGCATCCTCTACCAGACTGCCCAGGTAAAGCATGCCATCATGCTCCTCAACACTTGATATCTGAACATACGACCCCGACAGATCTTGCAGATTATGAATAACACGACCATCCATATCCAACCCCAATACGAAACCGTCGTTTTTCGGGGCGTTTGCTGACTCGGGTAGACGCATGAAGATCTTTCTTATGAAAGGTTGTGGGAGTATGGAATCCATATCCTTGCGACTTTCGGGGCCTTGTATTAGCGCCAGCCAGAAAATGTCTTTGCCATTAGAAGAGATGCCATCCGGGAAACCCGGCAAGTTGTCAATAAAGATATCAGATTCACCTTTTCGTGGTCCGGTAAGCCAGTAGCGCTGCACCCGATACTTACCGGTCTCTGCAACTAGAACAAAAGATTGATCCGGGCTAACCGCAACGCCATTGGCAAAATAAAGCTTATCAAGCACCAGTCGCGTAGTCTTACTGCTTGGGTCATAGGCAAGCAAGCGGCCATTGGGCCGGTGCTCCATCAAGTCTGCCATGTGTTCTGCCCCAGTGAACTTCAACGATGCATCACTGAAGTAGATGGTTCCATCGGCAGCAATGTCAACATCATTAGTGAGCCGGAATGGGACGCCACCCTGCTCAGTGCTCAGAACGGCGATCGAACCATCCGGGGTAATTGAAAGCAAGCCTCTGTAGGCGTCGCACACCACAAGATTGCCAGAGGCATCAAAGTGAAGCCCCAATGGCACCCCCTCTGTGTCAGCAAAGACTTCGTATTGGCTGCCATCAGCCTGAAATCTCAGGATTCGACCGTCCTGCATACCGCTATAGATTCTGCCCTGACTATCTATGGCAACATCTTCTGGACCAACGCCTGCCCCCACTCCAATTCTTTCTATGGTAGCCAGACGAGTGTTGGGTTCATAAACCCCAGTTTTGGTCGGTGCCTCAGGTGGTGTCCAGGCAGCAGGGTCAATGGGAACCGGCCAAAAAAGCAGGTAAATCAGGAGCAAAACCACTATCGCTGCGAAACCAATCAATATCTTACGCCACGCCATAATATCCTCTTAACTTCCTTGAGATTACATATGTATTAAACTGTGTGAATTTTTTCACAGGTTTCCTGACGCACACCGAGCATGAGTTTATCTGTATCCACTTCAAACCTGAGGGTTATTTAAAAATTATTAGACAGGATTTACAGGATCGACAGGATACGAGGCAACATTAATATCCTGTAAATCCAGTCAAAACACCATGCTTTTTGAAAGGGATACGTTTATCATTCTGTAGCCCCATCCGTGCCACCCCAAAATGAATTCAGGGGCATACACGGTGATTGTTTTGGTTTATTTCATTCATTTGCCCCCTTTTGGCACAGTCTGGAATTCCAATTATTTCCTGCGTTCAATGACACTCTCGCAGTACGGATCGCCGCTGCACATTGTCTTGTTGAAGTGATGGGTAAACCCTGGATTAAGGTTCTCAATAGCTGATTTGTGGTATGTCTGGCATGCAGTAAGTGCCACTATCTGCGGATCAAGCCCCATCTCCACTGCCCTGTTGAGTATGGGACACTGTGTTGTCTTCCCCACGGTCCTGTCATCGCCTTCTTCTGTGGTCTCTGCCTTGAACTCAGGTCCATTGAGGATTGTTCCAATAACCTCGAAGGTCTCGTAGATATCCCTGGCATTGCCTGTTGGCAGTCCAAGGGCGGATGCAAGGTTCCTGAATTCCTTCCCTGCTTCAATATAGATGGGCCGTTCTATCTCATCATACTTCTCACCAATTGCTTCCCTGAAGGCAATATCATAGGCGAATGGGATTGCACTTGCTGCCCTGGCTGCAATCTCCCACCTTTGTTCTGCAGGAATATCTTCTATGTTTACCATCTTTTCAACCTCCCACTTTATGCTGTATGTTTTGATGGGGCTTTGAAGCCTCAATAATATATAATTATTAATAGTGCAAGTACCTTTTGGTGTAGGAATTTTTAGTTTTTATGATAATAAAATGCATTAATGCACTACCGCAGAGTATCTCTAACATTATAATAATCCAGTCAGTAATCATTTTCAAAATCGATACCGATAAAAGTTCAGGATTTTGAGCGAACTCGATCCCCAAAAGGGAAGATGGGAATAAAACTATGGCAGTGATTTCAATAATTCCTAAGATGAATGGAAAGAATATACCTGAAACAAATCGTTCAATAACCGTTCCTTTTTTCTTGAAACATATAAAATATGTTGCGATTCCAATAAATAGATATACAACTATTCCGAGTATATTTGAAACTGGAAACCATTTGGCCCCCATAAATACTACATCGTGTGATAGAGCCAGATATAACGTCAGAAAAGATATAAATATAGAATATATTGAGCTGATTACAAAACCAGCTATCGCTGGCAATAGGATTTTATTAAACCTAACTTTAATGTTCATATTTTGTTCTCACTTTACTGTACCATTCCATCTATAAAATTTTAATTTTTCAATCAATTCTTACAATGATATTTATCAGTATTACTTATATTATCCCAACCTTATGCTCTCATTCTTTTTCTGTCTGATTCATTCTGCCCATATTTTTTTCAGGCACAGGTATGCAATTTAAAGATAATTTTATAGGCTACAAGTTGGTAAATAAAAGTCATGGCAACTATACTCGGGATTCATTGTTGTTTTCAGTTTGCTTAGTAGCCAAATAATTTGGCGCCTTCATGTAGAAAATTGTATAATAACCGAAACTGCAAAATAAATTCCTATAAAAACTAAACACACACCTATCCAACTTGTCCCTCCAGCTTTAGCAATTTCTATCTTTTGAATCTCAGGATCAGGTTGATCTGATTTTATTACAGATATTTTTTTCTTTGAATGTTTATGATATAACCTATTTCCAAATATACCAAATAATATCCCTATAAATATGTATACCCCCAACTGAATAAGAGGATGCAAACTTGGTATTAGTACAACATCAATATATGCGAGCAGTCCAATATTAACAGCCGCATAAAGATACATCTTTCTATAACCCATCCACACTGTCTGGAAAAGGCATGCACCCCAATTCCAATCAATTGTTTTCCCACTTTCTTCCATCTTTTTCCATTTTTTCAAATAATAATTATCCTTGTCGCCTGCAAATAGATTTAATTCTTCTTCCTTTACTTCCATATTCTATCTCCTAAACAGCATTACTACCATACATTTTTCAATTTTGAGCGTTCAATGGTTGTTACCCTGTCCAATCAACTATTTTTCATGATTATTTCAATTCTCTTCACGCCTTACGTTTTATCATCAAGTAATAAGAAGCAGAGTAGATAAAAAGCACTACGAAAAATATTAGGATGAAAGTAAATCCATCTAATAAGATATTCAGCATTAAAACAAGTGGTGGAACGACCAGGAGTAAGGCCAGTGTTATGCATGCCCATATCCACGTTAAACCCCTACCCCATGATTTATAGCTTATCGTAATGGCTAACCACCACAGGGGATACAACATGATAATAATATAAGGAACATATGAATATGGGTACTTATATATAAACATGAATATAACTACAGTTATTAAAGACAGGATGCTCAGCCCTAAGTGTGGGCTAGTCATCCGATTCCACCCCAAAAACACTTGACTACGTGGCTCATTCCTACCTCCATATTTATTGTGATAGCCTCCCAAATAACTTTTCCTATCCTCAAGTGCAAGGTCTTCAAATAACATAATACTAAGCTCTTCGCTGTTTTTATGGGTAACGCAATATCAATAACATCGATCGAAGTAGATCACAGGAAGGGCGTATCGAGTGCAAAGAGTTTGCTGTTATCGAAATGTCTAAGATTTCATCAGCGGGATATATCTTGGATTGGATATTTAACCCCATCTTGGGATATGTTTTTCTTTTACCGATAATGTCTTGGCTGTTTGTCTTTCTCTCTTGTGCTTCAAGGCACGCCCGTCAATGACCCTGGATTTCGCTTACGCTCAAATATGCTCGTGATTTGGCAAATCGAACTGCTGGCTTGTTATTATATCTTTTAATTTATCTTTAAACTTATCAAATAAATCAACATGATTATCATCTGAATCAAAAAAGACCGAAAATTTTTTTGTTTCCTCTTCATTTGTTATTTGAATTAAACGCTTTCTCATTTCTGCAAATTGTATACGTTGTTCACATAAAACAAGAATAAATAAAATAATTTGTTTTATTGAATAATCATTTCCATCAGAAGAATAATTTGGCCTTTCTGTTGTAGCATTTGGGTTATACTTAAAAGAGGGTGAATAAACATCAGCCATTGCAATAGGCCCAATACAATGTAACATATCTTTGAAATTGCTACTACTTTCAACTTCTATGAGTATTTTTACTTCTCTATCATCTTCACTTATTAAAGCAACATCCGGTACAGCAACTTGAGCTAAATTTCCCGTACCTTTTTCTTTTTGACCGACATACAAACCAATTTCTTCATTCATAGGCCAGCTATTTTCGCGAATTTGAGGATGACTATATCTAACCGTATAACCTGTTCGAATTGGTAGCTCTGAAGAATGATATGTATTAGCATTAAATCTATTAATGAAATAGTCTACAATCAATTTTGATACATCATGTTGATTTGCCAATTTTTTCCTCCTTATGGATTGATACTCGGTTTTCTACTTTTTAGATTTTTTATCTAAATATAAATTAAATTATTAATCAATAATCAGATATATCGAATTTTATGCTGTTGTCTCTTAGAAATTGCACTATTAAACTTGGGTGAACACCTATTCCTACATTTAAAAACTGATTTTCTTCTATTTCACGTCCCTTCTTTTCTACTTTTGGGCTAAATCCTAATTCGAAATGAAATGTTTTACTTTGAATGGCCCAAATAGTACCTCTCACATCAAAAATTGGACCCCCACTTTGACCTCGTAACCCAGGAGAAGATGTCTCTAAAAATTTGAGATTGTATTTCCCATTTTTGGATTTTCCATATATTAAATTTCTAGTATAAATTCCTTCAATTGGGAAAAGTGGTAATGGTAGTGTACCGGGAGCTAATTTAAAAGTTTCAGTATCCTCTTTAAAAGTAGCTTCGATTTCATAAAATGGAAACCCAAGTTTGCAAAGACTTGTTCCTATTCTAAGATTAGTAGGATCTTTGAAAACTGGATAAGATTTAATCATTTTAGGGTCAAATGGATCTAACCGACCAACTAATAAATCACCTTCTGGCAAAGGTTTGATATCTTTGAGTTCAACACCATCACCCCACCAGAATGAATGATTTATTATCCATTTTGGATTGGCTTTTAATTGTTTGACTTTTTTAATTTTCTGTTTAGAGTTCATTTTTTGATTTTGTTGGATAATCTGAACTTGTTCTTCGTAATCAGACATTAAATTCTTATGTTTCATAGATTCAAACTGTGAATCCCAAAGATGTGCTACAGTTATAATCCAACCTTCATCATTTATTACGATATAGGCAGCACAACCACATTTAACAGAATTGTCAAAAAACCGGCTGGAAATGATAACAGGGTGAGTAAAATTACTCGCTAATTCATACGCATTTGCAAACATATATACTCCTATACTTAGAAATTCTTTGAAAGATTGATATACTTTACTAAAGAATTGGCTGAAAGTAATTTTTGAAAATAAAAGAAATATAATAAAGAAATTGTTATATAGTCATATTCGAGCATTGCTTCCCCATCCCACAGTCACATACCCAGGACTTAAGTACCGACCCCAATAAATAATACTCCTCCTCCCGATTTTCCATTCAGTCCATCAATGTCCATATTAATATTCATAACTTCACACATCACACCAAATATAACCTACTGTCATAAAAATATTCTCGCCCCCATCCAAAAAACAAGAATCTACACACACCACCCACACCCTCAAAGCCCATAAAAAACCAAATATACCACCAGAACTAATTTTAAACCCACATTGGTGATACATTGAACCCCATAGAGGCACACGGCCTTACAAAACAATTCGGCAAACTCACAGCCGTGGACAACCTCTACCTCCGGATAGCACAGGGCGAGTTCTTCGTTTTCATAGGCCCCAACGGCGCAGGCAAGACCACGACCCTGCAAATGCTCAGTGGCCAGCTCCCGCCCACCTCAGGCACAGCTATCGTCCTTTGTATCGATGCCACCGCCGACCCTATCGAAGTTAAGGCCGCGGTGGGCATAGTGCCAGAACTGGAATACCCGCCCAGCTTCCTTAGTGCTACAATTCCCTGCCCCTGTCCATGCCGCACGTTATCCGTACCAAGTTGATACTGTTCTTCACATTCATGATCATAGTAGCAGTACCATATCTCATCGCTGTGGGATTGTTGAAAAACGAGGCCTACCTCCTCTGGACAAGACTGCTCATCATATTTACAGTATCCACTTATATAGGCTCGGTGGTTGCCTGCCTCATAGGCCTGTTCACCAACAATTACCTGCCGGATGCAAAAATCCTGTTCCAGTTCGCTGCTGCCGCAGTTCTCGTGCTGGTAGCACAAACACTTTTATCATTCTATTACCAAATAAATGACAGTATTGCAACGCTTTGCATTGCAGGACTTGGTATTCTACTGCTCGCTGCCTCAAAGATAATACTGGGTCGGTTAGATACACGGTGGAAAAGCACGATGTTCAGGATCGCCTGAAAGTCCCTGGAGGAATGTATTGCTCAACAAGAAAAAGGATTCATTAACAGACTGGGTAAAACCCATTGCAAGGATATTCAGCAGGATAAACCCTAACACAGTAACTATCCTGGCCCTGGTATTCTGCATTGCAGCCGGACTGTATTTTGCAGCAGGAAATCTGGTAATTGCAGGATTGATGCTGCTACTTGGCGGATTCTTTGATGTGCTTGACGGGGCCGTGGCCAGGGAGAACGGCCGGGTCACAAAGTTCGGTGGCCTGCTTGATTCGGTATTAGATAGATATGCCGATGCCGCCGTGTTTTTAGGCATCATGTGGGGAGGGCATGCGGCATTTCCGCCTTATATCGAGAATGACTGGTTCCTTGGCGGTTTGGCACTTACAGGGTCACTGCTTGTCAGTTATACAAGGGCAAGGGCAGAGGCTGGCGGGACTGGTGTACTGAACATCGGAGTAGCAGAGCGGGCCGAGCGGATGATATTGATCATCCTGGGCGCATTTACGGGATTATTGCACTGGGCTGTCCTGGTGGTGGCAGTGATATCCCACCTCACGGTCCTGCAACGTATGATAGCAGCCAGAAGGATACTGAAGGGACAATAACACCTTTTCTTGTCCCGGTTTCAGGCAGTGGATACTTATGAGCCGGTTTTACCCTTATTACAGTCAGAACTCTTATGACAGGAAGGACCCTTTACACCATCATCCGGCAAGGTGGCCCATGCAGGTATTTTCCTTTAATTACCAGCTTCCTTTTTTTTCAGGTAATCTTCAATGGCTGCATGCAGCCCATCAGCGGCCAGGTTCGAGCAGTGTAACTTGACAGGCGGCAGCCCGTCCAGCGCATCGGCCACACTGTCCCTGGTGATCTCAAGAGCTTGCTCAATGGTCAGGCCCATAGCCATTTCTGTGATCATGCTGCTAGTGGCAATAGCTGCACCGCAGCCAAATGTCTTGAATTTTACATCTGCCAGTTTGCCGTCATTGACCTTGATATAGATGGTCATCATATCACCGCAAACAGGATTTCCCACTTCTCCCACACCGTCGGCATCCTCTATCTCGCCAACATTCCTGGGATTGCTGAAATGATCCATTACTTTTTCGCTGTACATATTTTTATCACTTTCACATTAAAATAATTCAATAATATAATAATTAATCTTTCGGAGCAATGGGTGACATGGCCCTTAGTTTTTTCACGATATATATCAGGTTCTCTACCACATAATCCACTTCATCCATAGTATTCTCGCGCCCCAGTGTGATCCTGAGATTTCCGTGTATCTCTTCTGGCACGATACCCAGAGCCGCAAGTACGTGTGAAGGTTCCAGCGATTTTGACGAGCAGGCAGAACCAGTGGATACAGCCACTCCTTTCATATCGAGCATCATGAGCAGGGATTCGCCTTCCACATAACTGAACCTGGCGTGTACGTTATTACACAGACGTTTCGTGGGATGACCGTTCAGGTATGATTCCGGGATTGAGTCCAGTATCTTTACGATCATAATATCCCTCAGGTTTTCCAGGTATTTTACTTCCTCATCCAACCTCTGTTTTGCCAGTTCGACGGCTTTTGCCATGCCCACAATACCAGGAATGTTCTCAGTACCGGCACGTTTTCCCATTTCGTGGCTGCCGCCTTGTGACAGGCCCTGGAGCCGGGTGCCTTTGCGTACATACAATACGCCTACACCTTTTGGTCCGTATATCTTGTGGGCAGATATTGACAGCATATCCACGCCCAGATCATCCACATTGACCGGCATCTTGCCAACGGACTGGACTGCATCGGTATGCATCAGGACCCCATGCTCATGGGCAATTGCACTGATCTCCTTAATAGGCTGGATGGTGCCAATTTCGTTGTTGGCGTGAATGATTGAAATTAATATTGTATCATCAGTGATAGCATCTTCAACATCAGCAGGGTCTATCAGTCCCTGGTCGTCTACAGGTACATAGGTTATTCTATAGCCCAGATCACCGAGATATTTACATGTATTTAGAATGGCAGGATGTTCGATCACAGAGGTTATGATATGTTTCCCCTTATTCTTTTTCAGGTAGGCTATACCTTTAAGGGCAAGGTTATCTGATTCGGTCCCGCCTGATGTGAATATGATCTCTCCAGGTTCGGCCCCGAGACAATCAGCGACCGTTTTCCTTGAACTGACCAATGCCTGTGCTGCCTCCTGCCCGAAAGTATGAAGACTGGATGCGTTCCCAAAGAATTCATCGTAAAAGGGCAGCATTGCATTTACAACTTCAGGATCAGGTCTGGTCGTAGCACCATGATCCATATATATCCGTACCACTTTATTGTCACCTCGATTTTAGGGGTACATATTTCCCAATATGCATAAAATTTCCTGAATCGGTAAATATAAAATATAGTAATTGGTACGTACAGGATGTACTATCCCATACGTCCTATCTACTAATAAAAAGTGAAAATTAAACTTTTATCTGTTCCGGGGAAAAACCCCTCTTTACAAGCACATCTTTCATTCTGGTTTTATGATTTCCCTGCAATTCAATTGCATCGCCCTTCACCGTGCCACCACAGGCGAACTTGGATTTGAGATACGTTATTAGTTCATGTAGATCAATTTCATATGGATCCAGACCTTCAATAACTGTCACCTCTTTTCCATATCTCCGCCGATTTATCTTCACCATAATTCGCTGTTGTTCCTTTGCAACCTCCTCACAGATACAAAGCTCTTTGGGAAGACCACAAACGGTACACATTTCCGAACTCATTTCTTGAATTGTTCCTCCATATTAGGATTGATACAGCATTATTATATTTAATGTCTTTGTATGGATAGATACTGATGGTATTAATATATAATGGTAAGCCTATTGCTAATGAGATTTCATATGCGAAAAATATTTTCAGCCAGATGCTGGGATTAATGCTGCATAAGAGCATACCTGAGGATTTTGCCCTTATTTTTGTCCTTAAAAGACCTGGTGCGGTTGGAGTCCATATGTTGTTCATGCTATTCCGGATCGATGTTATATTCCTGGATGCTGATAAAAAGATTATCGGGACAGCCACACTGAAACCATGGACCGGTCACAAACGGATGAAAGGGGTCAAATATATTATTGAAATGAACCAGGGAACAGTAGAACGATTCAATCTGGTACCAGGTGAACAATTGACCTTCTGAGCAGACGACCTTTAATCAGACGACCTTCTGAACAGTTGACCTTTTGAACAATTAACCTTCAAGGAATGAGGCAAAAATATCATAACTTTTATGAGATGTACCGGACAATAACTATTTAGGGTAATATATATGGGCGTAACGATACTCTGGCTGAACCGCAAGGATATGGATGGGTTGATAGATATACACAATGTACTTCCGGTTGTGGAAAATGCATTCAGGGAGCATGGTCTGGACAGGGTCCAGATGCCGCCGAAGGTCTACCTGGATTTTAAGGCGCACAACGGCGACCTGCGCACTATGCCGGGTTACCTGGAAGACATGGATATCGCAGGCGTAAAACTGGTGAATGTGCATCCTGATAACCCAAAAATCGGGCTGCCTACGGTCATGGCCTTGATGGTATTGAATTCCACCAAAACAGGCGCACCCCTGGCAGTGATGGATGGAACCACCTTAACCGACCTGCGTACCGGTGCTGCGGGTGGAGTGGCTGCAAAGTATCTTTCAAGGGAGGATTCCAGTGTCGTGGGCCTGATAGGACTGGGGCGGCAGGCAAGGACGCAGCTTCGTGCCATTATGGCAGTAAGGGACATCAGGAAAGTAAAGATATTTGACAGGTCTAAAGAGTCTACTGTTGCATTTAAAGTAGAGATGGAGAAGGAAATGGGAGTCGAAATCGAATCCGAACCAGATGCTCATGAAGTATGTGATTGTGATATCCTTGTGACTACAACCCCGGTGAAGAGTCCGGTGGTCAAGGCTGAATGGATCAGGGAAGGTACCCATATCAATGCCATAGGGGCGGATGCAGCAGGTAAAGAAGAACTTGATCCGATGATCCTTAAAAATGCAAAGGTAATAGTAGATGCTATCCAACAGGCATCTCATTCGGGCGAGGTGAATGTGCCCATCTCAACAGGTATATTTTCAGTGAACGAGATATATGCTGAACTGGGCCAGATAGTAAGTGGGATCAAGCAGGGAAGGGAGGACGATGGTGATATAACGGTCTTTGACTCCACAGGTCTTGCCATCCAGGATGTGGTAACAGCAGACTTGGCCTACCAAAAAGCGCTGGAGAAGAAGGTGGGATTAGAACTGGAGATGTTCTGACTTCTTAATCCTCATCCCAGCCAATTAAAATCACATCCTTTTTAAATAAGAAAGTCGAAGACTTCCTACATGTGACTAGTGACTATGGTAGAGTGGTCAACTTAGTTTAACTGAGGGATTTAAATGAATTTGAATGCAACTTTCATTTCAGGAAGGACTGTTAACCAGGGGTGTAACCTGGAAAACAAGACTTCGCAAGCGTATTTTGATGCTGCAGCGTATTGTGAGATGAACTCAAAAGATGCCAGTTCGTTAGGTGTTGAACCCGGAAACAATGTCAAGGTAACTACTGATCACGGAAGTGTCGTAGTGCCGATGGCAATTTGTGATGGCAACCCGGATGGTTTGGTATTCATACCCATGGGACCATGGGCCAATGCGGTTGTAGACCCGGATACAAAAGGATGCGGAATGCCCGGATTTAAGGGTATTCCGGCAGTCGTTGAGCCAACTGATGAAAAAGCACCGACCATGCCTGAACTCATGGCCAGGTTAAAATGAGGGAGGTAGGATATGATAATCAAAGATGTACTCTGTCCATTCTGCGGATGTCTGTGTGATGATCTGGCAGTGGAAGTGGAGAACAATAAGGTAGTGGATGTGAAAAATGCCTGCAAGATAGGTGTAAGCAAGATCATGGGCCATGACAGGATCAAGGCGCCCATGATGCGGGACGACAAGAACGGTGAATTCAGGGAAGTATCCTATGATGAGGCCATTAATGAGTCTGCAAAGATACTTGCCAATTCCAAGCGCCCACTGTTATACGGCTGGGCCTCAGGCGTATGCGAGATGATGAAGAAAGGTGTCCTGCTCAACGAAGAGGTGGGAGGAATTATAGATAATACAGCCAGTGTATGCCACGGGCCGTCTGCTCTGGGTGTCCACGAGAAGGGACTACCCACCGGTACCCTGGGGCAGTTCGCCAACAGGGCCGATCTGGTAGTATTCTGGGGCTGCAACCCGGTACAGGCCCATCCCAGGCATATGAGCAGGTATTCAGTATTCAATAAAGGATTTTTCACTGCCAAGGGACGTAAATCAAGGAAAGTAGTGGTCTTTGATGTAAGAAAGACCGATACTGCCGAGATGGCTGACGAGTATGTACAGGTGAATCCGGGAGAGGATTATATGGTTCTTTCTGCCCTGCGGGCCGTTGTTGCTGACAAAACCGACGTGATCCCGGATAGTGTTGGCGGTGTGCCCAAGGAGAAATTAATTGAACTGGGAGAAGCCATGAAGGGCGCAAAGTATGGCGCGGTATACTTTGGCATGGGCCTGACCCAGAGCAGGGGTAAGTATAAGAACATCGATAATGCGGTGTCCCTTATCACTGAACTGAATGCCCATGGCAAGCACAGTATCCTACCCATGCGCGGTCATTATAATGTGACCGGATTCGGTCAGGTGTGCGCCTGGGAGACAGGTTTTGCCAATGCAGTGGATATGTCAAGGGGCATTCCATACTATAATCCGGGTGAGACATGTTCCAATGACCTGCTGATGCGGGAAGAAATCGATTCAGCTATGATCATTGCCGGGGATGCAGGAGCACATTTCCCTGCTCAGTCCATTGCCCGGATGAGCAAGGTGCCTGTAATACAGGTTGACCCGTTCCACAACCCGACAACCGAGATGGCAAATATCGTGATACCAACCAAGGTATCTGGCGTGGAACTGGAAGGTACAGCATACAGGATGGATTCTGTGAGTCTGCGGATGCGCAAGCTGGTGGATGTGGACTTCCCGTCGGATGAAGAAGTACTTGATAAGATTATTGCGAAGGTAAGAGAGATAAAGGGGGCTTCATCATGAGTGAAATGCTGATCAAGAACGCAACTGTGTATGACCCTATCAATAATATCAACGGGGATAAGATGGATATTGCCGTTAAGGACGGCAAGATAGTAGATAGTGTGAGTGGCAGTGCCCAGACCATAGATGCCGGAGGGCGGCTGGTCTATCCGGGCGGTGTGGACGCACATACCCATATCGCTGGCAGTAAGGTGAATGTGGGTCGTATTATGCGGCCTGATGATTCACGCCTGAATAATAAACCCAGGACCAAAGTGACCCGGCCCCGTACCGGATATACTGTGCCAAATGTATATTCTATGGGATACGGGTATGCTGAGATGGGATATACCACGGCTTTCGAGGCTGCTGTTCCTATCCTGAAAGCACGACACACCCATGAGGAACTGGAAGAGATACCCATCATTGATAAAGGCGGCTTGACACTGTTCGGTAGTAACTGGATGGTAATGGACGCTATTCGTGAAGATGATCTGGACAGGCTGGCGGCATATGTGGCCTGGGGCCTGCTGTCATCAAGAGCATGGGGTGTAAAGATCGTAAATCCTGGCGGCGGCGAAGCATGGGGATTCGGCAAGAACGTATCAGGGCTGGACGACCCAGTTCCCAACTTTGAGGTTACGCCCAGGCAGATAATCAGGCAACTGGCAGAAGCTAACGAGAAATTGAACCTTCCCCACAGCATACACCTGCATTGCAACAACCTGGGTAAGCCCGGAAACTACGAGACCACACTGGAAACTTTCGATGTCTGTAAGGACATTAAATCCAAGCGGGATCGTCAGTCACTACATGTAACCCATGTGCAGTTCAATGCCTGGGGCGGCAACCACTGGGGCGATTTCGAATCAAAGGCAGAACCAATTGCTGATTACCTGAACAAGAACGATTTCCTGACCATTGATATGGGCCAGCTTGTATTTGGCAGTGCTACCACTATGACCGCAGACGGTCCGGTGCAGTATGCCAATGCCAGGCTGCTTAAGGCCAGATGGTCAAACGGCGATGTGGAGCTTGAGGACTCGTCAGGTGTCACACCACTGGAATACCATCCGCAAAGCTATATCCACGGTATCATGTGGGCTATAGGACTTGAACTGGCCCTGCTGACCGATGACCCATGGCAGGTATTGATGACCACGGACCACCCCAATGGCGGGCCGTACGTGAACTACCCAATGGTCATGACCATGCTGATGAGCAAGAAGAGGCGGGAGAAAGAAATGGCAAAGATAGCTGAGCTGACCTTTGAGCGCACAAGCATTGCCGGCATTGACAGGGAACTGGACTGGTATGATATTGCTATCAAGACCAGGGCTGCACATGCCAAGGTGCTTGGAATAATAGAGCATGGAAAAGGCCATCTTGGTGTGGGTGCTGACGCAGATATCGCTATCTATGGTATCAAGCCTGATGAAACTGATGCCACTACCGAGTATGATAAGGTAGAGAAGGCATTCAGGTACGCTGATTATACTATCAAGGGCGGCGAGATTGTGGTTAAGGACGGCGAGATCACTGCTACACCTAAGGGCAAGACCTTCTGGGTGAAGGCTAGCGCGCCTGCTGATGGACATGAACGGATGATGGAAGACCTGAAGATGAAGTTCAAGAAATACTATTCAGTGAGCATGGCCAACTACATGGTACAGGATGAGTATGTGGAGCATCCGTATGTGGTTGAAACAGGGTACCAGTAAAGGAGGAGTGAAGAATGCAGACAATTACTTTAGTACCAAAAGAACAGTTTAAGATATCTGTTGAAGCTGAAACGATAACACCCGACAATTTTGCAGGCAAGAGCGCTGATGAGATCGGCGCACTTGTAGCATTCGAGGGTAATGCGCCCCGGCCTTTGTCAGAGTTGTTCGATATCAAGGTTGACGGCAGCGCTGATGCGGCTGATGACGTGAAGATCGAGATAAACGGCAATGTGAACAGGGTGAAGCGTATCGGTGAGGCTATGACTGCCGGGCTCATTATGATAAACGGCGATGTGGATATGAGGTGCGGCGCTAAGATGAAGGGCGGCACCATCACCATCAAAGGTAATGCTGATTCCTGGGTCGGCCGGGAGATGACGGGCGGCGAGATCAATGTCCAGGGCGATGCAAACTACTATGTGGGTGCTGGCTATCGCGGCGAAGCCTGCGGCATGCGAGGTGGCAAGATCACGGTGTTCGGAAATGCCAATGATTTTGTTGGCGAACACATGTGCGGCGGCGAGATCGTTATTAAGGGCAATGCCGGTATTATGCCGGGGGTGTCCAACAAGGGCGGCAAGATCGTTATTGAGGGCGATACTGACATGCCTGGCAGTGAGATGACCAAGGGTACCATTATCGTTAAAGGTACGGTCAAGGATATGATGCCTGTGTACCGGCGTGAGGGTATCGAGGCTGTGGACGGCGTGGAGTTCACCAAGTATGTTGGCGACGTGGTCGTTGACGGTACGGGTGAGCTGTTCGTTAAGTGATTGAAGGATAGAAATTTTTGTGCGGGTAAGTCCCTTTTGGGGTTAAGGGACTGCCCCCACGTTTTGTTTTTATGAATATTTTTAAGGAATTAAAACGTGGGAACAGTAGGGAAGAAGAGTATTTCAGTGCTGCTCTTGCGATTTTGTTGGATGAAATTCCAGAACTTACTACTTACTTGTTAGATGAAATATTGGGCATTTCTGATGAGTCGGAAGAGTATGAAATATTACCTGAGTATCAAATACCAGATGGTCGAATAGATATTGCAATAAAGTCAATACATTACGAGATATTTGTTGAAAATAAAATCTCATCTGGATTAAGTGAATTACAGTTAGAAAGGTATTCGAAACATCTTGAAAGCATTGATAAAGAAACAAAACTCGTATTATTAACACGGGATTTTATTGATGATGAAACCATTCCAAAGTACACTGACAAGTATATTTTTTGGACTGAGTTGTATACTTCAATAGAAAAATTCACAAATTCAATAATAGAAATAGATGAAAAGAAATATTTACTTAAACAATTTTTAAAATTTCTGAGGGAAGAAAATATGTCAGATGAAAAAGTATCATGGGAATATACAGCGGGAATCAAATCATTTATGAATCTGCTGAATATGATTCGAAGTTCGCTAGACAAGTTGAAAACAGAAGGTAAAATCAGGGATTTTGGCACTAAAAGCATTGGGAACTCTTACGCGGGTATCCTTATAAATAAATGTGATAAAAGTAGATATGAATTTTGGGTTGGATTTAATTACAGTGATGTAAATGAATTGATGGTACTAACGGATAAATGCTTCAATAAAAATGGCAAAGAGATGCCCGAAGAGAGTCATACATATGATTTCAGAGAAACTTATTTTTTAGCCTTCTCAAAAGAAGAACAAAAGGAAGCAATTTATAATTTTATAAAAAATAGTTTGGATGAACTGAACAATTTGTAATTAATAACATATCTGATGAATTATTCGATACAACATGCTGTCCATAGAGGGTAACTGTGCCATGCTTCAACGCTTACAGGGATTTGCACATTTGTAACATGATCTATAGATTTTTTCACATCAAAGGGAAGCGGATCATTATGGTCAATATATGACTCAATTAGTTTCTTAGCAACATCTTGGGCTATTTCCATAGTTTCGGCAATGGTCCTGCCCTGTGCGATTAGCCCCTGTATGGAATCACTGGTGGCAAGGTAGCCCACTTCTTCTAATTTTTCAATCTTGATTTGATTGAGATCATATATTCTGGCATGATTACCACTGTCAGTAATTTTTTAAAAATTTTCAGCATCCCTCTATAAAAGATAGTTATCCCCTCTCAACCACGACCATCACATCCCCGATCTCCAGCACATCAACCGCATGTCCCTCTGATAAAATCTCACGCTCAAATTCCACAGCCGCAGGTTCCAGCGTAATCGTCTCACCCTTAACCTCAAGTTCAACAGCCCCGCCGGCTGCCTGTTGTGCGATTGATCCAGGGTCGGCTGATTTCAGCGCACCGATGATGTGGCCAGCCCTATCCCTGAACTTCGGACCGATAATACTCATCCTGGGCTTCACGCCGCTGACCCTGTACTCGAACTCGGGCTCCCCCTCCATCACCTCAATATCAGCGCTCACCGTACCCGCGATATCGGTCACATCCTCAATGCGCCCGTATACCCTGAGTCTGCCCAGTGGCGCATTCAATGCCATGCCCTTATCAGACTTGAAACGCCTGATAGTGGCCGTGATCTCCTTCACCTGTTCGCCTGAAGCCTCTGCCTTAAGGTCAATGGCAGCTTCATCCACATCCGGCCAGCTTGACTGGTGCACACTCTGCCGGTGCAGCAGTGAGAACACTTCCTCTGCAAAATAAGGAATGAAAGGTGCAAGCATCCGAGCCAGGGCATCAACTGTAAAATACAGGGTCTGCCGGGCTGCATGCCTGGCATCGACATCCTCACCGTACAGTCTGGACTTGATCAGCTCAATATAATTATCTGCCAGGGTCTCCCATGCAAAACCCCTGATATTCTTCATGGTCTCGTCGAACTGGTATGTATCCATACTGTCAGTGGCTTCCTTGATAAGGGTGTTCAGTTTGCTCAGCAGCCAGGTGTCGATCGTCCTGTATTCCACATCACCGCCGGGCTTGAAGTCCTCAAGATGGGGCATGCAGAACCTTACAATGCTCCAGAGTTTCTGCTGGAACCGGTTTCCAGCTACTACATCCTTCCAGCTGAATACGATATCTGACCCCGTAGACCCGCCAATGGCGGCCCACTGCCTGAAGGCATCAGAACCATACTGCTTGACCGCCTCTTCAGGCATCACGATATTGCCCAGGCTCTTGCTCATCTTCTGCCCGTCCTCACCCAGCACCATACCGTTTATCACAATATCGTCCCAGGGGCGTAGACCCGTTAGAGCGCTGGAGCGTAGGATGGTATAGAAAGCCCAGGTCCTGATAATATCATGACCTTGCGGCCTCATCTGGGTGGGCAGGCGTACATCGTCACGGGATAGCCAGCCAGCTACGTTCAGTGCCGATATGGACGAGTCCATCCAGGTATCCAGCACGTCCTCCTCGGGAGAGAACGAAGTAGAGCCGCACTTACAGGCACCGGCCGGCTGGGAGTTGTTAGGGTCCAGGGGCAGCCATTCCTCTTTCGCCACCATGACCTCGCCGCACTGGTTGCAGTACCACACCGGGATGGGTGTGGCAAAGATACGCTGCCTGGATATGCACCAGTCCCATTCCATTGTACCGGTCCAGTTCTTGAGCCGTATCTCCATATAGGGCGGCACCCAGTTGATCTTAGATGATTTGGAAATGATGTCGTTGGCATCTATCTTTACGAACCACTGCCGCTCTGAAAGTATCTCGATGGCTGTTTTGCAGCGCCAGCACAGTCCCACATTCTGGTCCAGGGTCTCCTGCTCATAGATGATACCTGTATCCTTCATGTCCTTGGTGATGGCCTCCTTGCACCCGGCAAGGGACATCCCTTCGTACTTGCCTGCAATGGAGGTCATGATGCCCTGTTTGTCAATGGCTTTGCGAAGAGGCAGCCCAAGTTCGACCCACCATCTCACATCCTGTTTATCGCCAAATGTACATATCATGACCACGCCGGTACCGAATCCGGGGTCAACTTCAGAATCTGACATTACCTTTACCTTATGGCCGAATATGGGCACCTCAATTTCCTTACCCACATATTTATTGTATCTATCATCATCAGGGTTCACGGCAACGGCTACGCAGGCTGCCAGCAGTTCGGGTCTTGTAGTGGCCACATCCAGTTCACCGAAATGGAAATAGTTCAAAGTGGTCTTTCTGGCATCATATTCCACTTCGGCAAATGCGATGGCTGTCTCGCAGCGGGGGCACCAGTTCACAGGATGGTCTGCCTGGTATATCCGGCCGCTATGGTACATCTGCACAAAGGAGTGCTGGGTCTTGCCGTAGTACTCTGGCTTCATGGTGATGTACTCGTTACTCCAGTCGATGCTGAAGGCCAGCCTGCGCATAGTATTGCGCATCTTCTCTATGTTACCGGCTGTCAGTTCTTCGCACAGCCGCCTGAACTCTGCACGCGGCACCTGGTTTTTTGTAATGTTGTGTATTTCCTCCACCTTGACCTCGGTAGGCAGGCCGTGGCAGTCCCAGCCCTGGGGGAACATCACATTATATCCACGCATGCGTTTGTACCTGGCAACGAAATCTATGTAACACCAGTTAAGGGCATTGCCTATGTGGAAATTGCCTGTGGGGTAGGGCGGCGGCGTATCAATAATATACTGGGGCTTATTGCTGTCCCAGTCAAAGTAGTTCATTGAATCTTGCCATTCCCCCATCCACCTGGGTTCGACCTCCTGCGGGTTATATTCTTTTGGCAGTTGTGTTATAGACATATAATGCTCCTTTTGAAGTGTGAAATTTGGTATTTACTATGATGTGAGTATGAACACAAAACACGCACAAGATAAATATTATTATCGGTGTTGCAGCAGGTTGCCGTGAATATCTATTTCTCCCTGTAACACCCTGGTTGAGGATATGGGTCGACCGTCACCTGCCAGCACATACTCTATTTGCTCGATATTAATTGGACGTTTTCCCAGTTCAGTACGCCGGTTGTTTATCATGTAGGCTGTGGGTTCGGTCTCAGGGGAGACCACAAGGTAATCGAAATCCTCGTCTATGGTGAGGCCGAAGGGGTCGTCTAACCTGATTATGAGCGGGCTGTAACCTAAGGTATTCTGTATAAAAGTCATGACTGCTTGCTTTCTTACCTCCCAGTCATCCACTTTGTGGTACTTTTTCCCTGCCATCTCATTGGAGGTTATACCGATAAGCACTTCACCTCCGTTGCTCAACTGGTATGCTCGTATAAGCAGGGCCTTATGGCCGTCATGCAAGGGATTAAAGGTGCCGCCTACTGCAACTCTTGACATTGAGATGTCTTATTGCAATGAAGCACAATAATAGTTATCGATAAAGTTATCGATAATTCCTCTTATTGCCGCGGGTGAGATACAGAGTGACTGCAGCAGTACACAACACCAGCACTACTACGATTGCATAGGTCTGTTCAGTCAGCAGGATGTGGTACATTTTGCGGCTTATGGGATACAGCAGCATGATGCCTTCGGCAGCCACTCCGGTCACTACTGCTTCATTGACCTCGCTGGCTGCTGTATCATTGGTAATTACAATGTCTATAACCTGCCTGATAGTACCTTTTGAGTTGTCAAACAGGAATATGTCCAGCAAGCTGTGGCTCAGGAAACCTGCAAGAAGCGGCCTGAAGGATGTGGGATATACTAGCCCTGTGATACCTGCCAGTGCCGTTAGCACCAGCGGGGCGTGGATCTCACTTCGGTGGGTGGTGAGAATGTCCAGGTCAGGAAAGAGGCTGGCGGTGATTGCTATTGTTATGATAATGTTACGGTGCTTTTCCCAGTCCTGCGGGTGGTTTATATAAACCAGTCTGGTAATTGTGAGACTGAAAATAATGTGTGATATCCAGTCCATAATTATTGTAGTATGTTACAATTTAGTTATAAAAAATTATTTATATTATAATCTGCATATAATAATCTGCTTATAACTCATTCCATGTATCTTAGCAGTATAATATTCCCCCGCCCCTTTTTGACCTTGTATACCAGTCCCCTGTCCTCAAGGTCTGTGATCATCAGGCTCACTTTTGCCTCAGAACAATTCAATCTGGCCCTTAGGTCTTTTTGGGTCATCCTGCCCCCCTGGCTCTCCAGTATATGGATGATCTCTTTCAGGTCATCGGGAAGCTCATCAATATCAGGCGCGGGTTCCCGGTCTTCTGGATGATCATTTTCACTATGAACTTCAGGCACTGGATCTGCCGATTCTATTGGTTCTGTTGATTTTGTAGGTTCTGCTGATTCTGTCGGTCCTACCGATTTTGTTGGTTCTATCGATTCTGACTCATCTTCCAGTCCATCCTTCCTGTTGTAATGATAATATGCAGCAGCGCCCATTATCATCAATATTAATAACGCGACAGCAGTATAGGTCAGGTCAAATCCGGGCAGGATATTATCTTCAACATCATAGGTGACATTGCCAATATCTTCATCAGTGAACTCTTCTGCCTCCTCATGCAACGGGAACATCAGGATATCGAACACATAGTTTCCCTCATAGTCTGTCACTGTTAGCGTATCTTCACCGTAATATACCAGGGTATCGTTTTGATAGTAACTGGTTTTGATCAGGTAGTGCCCTGGCGGCAGGTTAAAGGAATATACACCCGAAGCCGCTACCCTGAACTGGGTGGGTGTGGAGTTAACTTCTACCAGTGCATTATCAAGGGGCTCGAAGGTGGACCACTCGTATACGGTCCCGTGGATGGTGATGGCACTGACTGTCTGTGGAATAAGTATTATAACGATGGCTATTAGCAGGAGGCGTGTATTAAACATTTGTGAAAACAATTTGAATGACCAGTATAAAAGTATAGGGTTTTTCCAGTTAGATCCTTGCTTCAATATCTTCGGATGACAAGAGAATAAAATTGTTCTGTTTAGCGAATATCTTTGCCTCTTCGGTAAAACCTGATTTGGAGGCAGCCATATAATATTCTTTTCTCAGGTCATTGTTCCAGTTTACATGTTTTGCTTTATCCATTAATTCCATTAAGATATTAACATTTGTTTTTCTGTTTTGCCATTTGCATTCACAAAAGAGGATTTCATTACGAGTATATACTTATAATTCAACAAATTCAAGTTAACCGGATAGAATAATACCTGCAGCCCAATGTTGCTGGATATGGCGGCCAGTGCCGGAGAAGAACCTATCTGTCATTTGGGAGTTTAGCAGATAAACAAGATATATTTTACTGACCCTGTAATTCTATGTGTCTCAGTACTCATAGGGTTCTTCATCAGTTCAGTAAAGGTTTTTTCATCATTGACACATGTTCTTAAAGAAAGCTCATAGAACAGATGATATCTCATCTGCTATCTGCTTTGCGCCCGCCGCCGGGTCGTCTGACTGGTAGATACTCCGTCCCACAATCACATAATCAGCCCCGGCCTGGATAGTATCGCCGGCACTGCCGCCCTGCGTACCCACACCCGGTGAGATAATGGTAAGTCCACCTACAATATCCCGTATCACTTTCACGCGCCTGGGCCGGGTCGCTGGTGCCACCACACCAGTAACACCACAAGCAGCCGCCAGCCGTGCCATCTCCTCGGCAGGTGTGACCATAAAATCAGCCGCACCCGGATGGCTCATCTCTGTTACCGCAAACACATCACGGTTCCACTTTCCAGCCTCTGCCACGCACGCCTCAAGACTGTCCTGGCCCGTGAAAGCATGCACTATCACCGCCGCAGCCCCTGCCCGGTAAGCCTGCTGCAGTATCAGGCGGTCGGTATTGGGAATATCTGCCACCTTGAAATCGGCTATTACCGGAGCGAAACGGGACAGTTCACTTATGATATCCACACCAGCCGCCAATACCAGCGGGTACCCCACCTTCACCGCATCCAGGTATGGCGCTGTTTTCTCTGTGATATCCAGGGCAGCATCCCTGTCTGTTACATCCATGGCCAGGATCAATCGCGTATCCTTTTTCATGTTACTCCTCCTTTTGTATCTACTTCAAAAAGCATGGTATTTTGACCGGATTTACAGGATTTACAGGATGTTGACGTTGCGGTATATCCTGTCGATCCTGTTAATCCTGTCTAATATTTTTTAAATTACCCTTAGATTTGAAGTGGATACCTCCTTTTCCTCCCTTTCTTCCTCCACCAAGCCTGCTCATGGCGGCAGCCACCATAACGGGCAGCGTGATAGTGGCATCACCGTACACGGTCATAGCCTTTGCATCCTCGCCAACCTTGCCCCAGGACTGGGCCTCATCCAGTGTGGCACCGCTAAGTCCACCCGAATCCGGCCGGTCCGTGGTCAACTGGATGGCATAATCAAAATCCTTTGGTGTGACCAGCATACTCTGCAGGATATAATTCTTGGGCACACCGCCGCCTATAAGCACGGCACCGGCCCGCTCTGCTCCGTAGCAGATATCCATGAACTCACGCATATCAGCAAAAGCATCCACTACAAGTTTACCGGTCTGCCTGAACAGCCAGGCCTGCAGTCCCACAATAGAGTCCTGCACAGCCGGGCAGTAGATAGGAATTCCAGCATCAAATGCTGATTTCATTATAGAATCTTTATCATCCAGCCGGCTGCCGATGTGGGTCAGCAGTTCCCTGATGGAAATGGTCTGGTTCTCAAGTTGTGAATAAACCGACTGCAGGAACTCCTCCAGGTCAGTGAAATGCTCCTCTGGCAAAAACACGTCATATATCCTGTTCACCTGGTCATGTTTCAACTGGATGTCATTCACCTGGTCGGATCCCTTATAGTGGTGCAGCCCCAGGCTCTCGATAATGTCATGTACCAGGTTGGCACCTGTGGTCACCAGTACATCGATATGGCCGTCCCTGATAAGCCCGCTAACGATATTTCGCATACCTGCCGGCACCATGGCACCGGCCAGCCCGAAGAACCGTGTACATTCGGTATCCTCCAGCATGGCAGTGTAGATATCCACGGCTTCGGCCAGCCTGCCGGCACCAAAAGCGCAACCGCTCATCTGGTCGATCAGTTGGTCTACTGACATGTTCGGGGTAATGGCAGCGTGGCGGATGGGGTGGTCGAGATTTTTACTATGCATCATAGTTTATCAATCAGTCACAATTCTGGTTCTCGCGGGGCGTATAAAGCAATGATGGACTTGCCATCGGGGATTGCTCCACAAGCTCTCCCCATTCATCTGCAAAACAATCGATACACCTTTCATTTATTTGTAGATGCTCATTACCAAGTGGTGTGTGACATATTTTGCATTCTGAAACCATTAATAACAACCCTTCCTTTTATTCATTTATAAGACGGATAACTATGTTAAAAGAAGAGGATTTTATTGACATATATCATTTATCATTATGACATTCCTGATTCAGAATATCACATGGAGTAAATCATATTTTAACAAGAATTAGTTGCTTAACTTTTATATAATTACGCCACACTATGGATGTCGCAATATCAATATAATACTTATATGTTTATCCACACTACCATCTCATATCGCCGGAGCGATCATCAAATGGACTCCAACTACAATCCCAAACAAATCGAGCCAAAATGGCAGCAGCGCTGGGAAGAATCAGGCGCTTTCAAAGTAACAGAGGACCCATCCAGGCCAAAATACTACTGCCTTGAGATGTACCCGTACCCATCAGCAGCTCTGCACATGGGACATCTGCGTAATTACTCCATTGGTGACAGCATTGCAAGGTATAAACGGATGCAGGGTTACAATGTGCTCTATCCAATGGGCTACGATGCCTTCGGGCTGCCTGCAGAGAATGCAGCCATCAAGCAGAAGATAGACCCGGAAACCTGGACCCGCAGCAATATCGAGTCCATCAAGGCCCAGCAGCAGGAAATGGGGTTGTCATACGACTGGTCAAGGCAGATACAGAGCCTTGATGAGGACTACTACAAATGGAACCAGTGGATATTCCTGAAACTGTATGAACGGGGCCTGACACTCAGGGAGAGCGCCATCATCAACTGGTGTCCCGACTGCAACACCGTACTTGCCAACGAGCAGGTCATCAGCGACAGATGCTGGCGGTGCTCATCAGTGGTTGAGCAGAAGGAGTTGAAGCAGTGGTTCTTCAAGATAACCGACTATGCCGATGAACTCCTCTCTGACCTGGACAGCCTGGACTGGCCTGAATCTGTCAAGCTGATGCAGCGCAACTGGATAGGGCGCAGCGAAGGGACCATTATCAATTTCAACATTGCCGACACGGGCGAGACCATTCCTATATTCACAACCAGGCCCGATACCGTGTTCGGGGTCACGTTCATGGTATTCGCACCCGAGCACCCCCTGATAAAAGAATGGGTGGAAGGTACAAATTACCAGGCACCGTTTGAGGACTTCCTTGTCGAAGTGCAGCAGGAAGATAAGTTCCAGCGCATAGCCGCAGACAGGGACAAGAAGGGTTTGTTCATCGGAAAGTACGCTGTAAACCCGCTGACCGGAGATAAAATCCCGGTTTTTGTTGGCAATTTTGTTATCTACGAATACGGCGGTGGAGCTGTGATGGCAGTGCCCGCCCACGACCAGCGCGACTTCGAGTTTGCAAAGGTATATGACATTCCCGCCAAGGTAGTGATCCAGCCAGAGGACATGGAACTTGATGCCTATGAGATGACCGAAGCCTATATTGATGACGGGGTACTGGTCAACAGCGGCGAGTTCGACGGCAAGAACAACCGTGATGCCATAACCGGTATAAGCAAGAAACTGGAAAGTATGGACCTGGGCAGTCGTACTGTCAATTACAAACTAAGGGACTGGCTCATATCCAGGCAGCGCTACTGGGGCACACCAATTCCAATAATCTACTGCGACAACTGCGGCACCGTGCCCGTACCTATCAAGGATCTGCCTGTCAGCCTGCCCAAGGACGTGGAATTCACAGGCAGCGGCAACCCGCTGGCCACTTCACAGACCTTTGTCGATACCACATGTCCTAAATGCGGTGGGGCTGCCCGCAGGGAGACCGACACCATGGATACCTTTGTGGACTCATCCTGGTATTTCTTCAAATACTGCTCTCCTAGCTCAGAAGATATCCCGTTTGACAGGGAAGCCGCGTCATACTGGATGCCTGTAGACCAGTATATCGGAGGCATCGAACACGCCATCCTTCACCTGCTGTATGCCAGGTTCTTTACAAAGGCACTGAGGGATATCGGTCTGACAGATGTAAAAGAACCTTTTGCCAGGCTGCTGACCCAGGGCATGGTGAACAAGGAAGCACCTTATTGCGAGCAGTGCAGCAGGTTCTTATCACCTGAAAATTTCGAGGGTAATTCGTGCAGTGCCTGCGGCAGTAAATATATCATGAAGAGCGCAAAGATGTCCAAGAGCCTGGGTAATGTGGTAGACCCACAGGTACTTATGGAAAAGTATGGTGCCGATGCTTCACGCTTCTTTATCCTTTTCGGCTCGAACCCTGAGCGGGAACTGGAATGGTCTGATACTGGTATTGATAGCGTCCACAAATTCCTTGAAAAGACCTTCCGCCTGCTGGTGGAACCGCCCGGTCCAGTGAAGGATACAACAGATGCCAGTGACGATTATATTAATTTCATAATAAACAGCACCATAAAGGGCGCAACCGGGGCCTTTGAGGACCTGAAACTCAAGGATGCCATCAACCATATCATGAAGCTTGTCGATGAACTGTCTGATTATGCCCGCTCACCTGTTAATGTGGAACTATACGACCAGGGCAGGAGGGCTATTACAATGCTCTTGAGCCCCATTACCCCACACCTGTGCGAGGAAGTATGGGAGTTCACCGGACATGATGGTTTTATCTGCCAGTCCCGGTGGCCTGAATATGACGCTGACATGGTCAGCGAATCAAGCGAGTTTAAATGGAACATGCTCCAGGACCTGACTGATGATATAAAAGAGATAATCAAGGTTGCCAGGATAACCTCACCCCAGACCATCAGGCTCGTTACGGCGGCAGGGTGGAAGTTCGAACTTGCCGGTATTTTCAGGCAGGAGTTTGCAAAGACCAAGGACAGGGGGCAGGTCATGAAGGCCCTGATGTCCACTGACCTGAAGCGATACGGCAAGCAGGTGAACCAGATACTTGGCAAATACATGGATGACCCTGCCCTGGCACCGTCTGTTGATATGGGGCAGGAGGAGGAACATAATTTCCTGAAAAGTGCAATACCAATACTTGAATCACACTTTGGCTGCAGGGTTGAACCATACCTGGAAGAGGACTCGAAAGAGAAAAAAGCAGCAAATGCCATGCCTGGCAGATCGGCGATAATGATAGATTAGGACATGGGTCCGACGCAGGGAGACCTGCCATACATGGCGGTTCATTTTGCAAAGCATACTTTCCCGCTAAACCAGATTACGAACAATTAATTACTGCACATACTAATATACTATATGAGAACAAATGCCTGAATCACAGATAGAATTTGAAGTGAAAGCTCCTATTGAATCGGTATGGGGTCTGATGGCTGACCCGAAAATGAGTACTCATTGTATTCCCGGGCTGCTGTCATGTGAGATCACAGGACCCAATACCAACCTGTGGGTAATGGAGTTCCAGATCGGACCGATTATAAAAAGGATCGAGATGCGCAGTACGACTGTTGAACTGGACCCGCCATACCATGGGAAATGGGTTGGCAAGGCAAAGGGTGTCAGGATGAGCGGTGAGATCGATCTCAAAGAGAATACTAATTCCAGTACCAGTGTATCCTATAAATTGATGCTGAAACCCAAAAGCATTTTTTTGTTATCCATGTTATCTTTTATTGAGGAAAAACTAAAACGTGACGTTAAGCAGTACGCTGAGAATGTTAAATATCATGTAGAAAAGAACATTTAATTTGAAGATAATACAGGTTATACCAGATTTCAGGTTATTCCAAATTTCAGGTGGTTCCAGGATTTTGTTACGAAAGGCCAGGGTTGAAGATGTGCCGCAGATCAGGCAGTTGATCAATATATATGCCAGGCAGGAGGTCATGCTGCCGCGGGCCATGGGGGAACTGTATGAACTGGTCAGGGACTTTCATGTTATCGAGGAGGATAACAAGATAATCGCCTGCTGCGCCCTGCATGTGACATGGGAGGATTTTGCAGAGATACTGTCCCTGGCCGTTGCCCCGGATATGGTTAGAAGGGGATATGGTTCAAGGATACTTGAAGCATGTCTCAAGGAGGTCCCGCAACTGGGGATCAGGCATGTGGTAACCCTGACCTATGCAAGTGAGTTTTTTAAGCACCATGGATTCAAAGTAGTGGACAAGTCTATCCTCCCACATAAACTTTGGAGCATGTGTGTGAACTGTCCGCGTTTCCCTGATTGTGATGAGATTGCAATGATGAAGAATATGGAATAATAATAATAATAATATCCGGGGATAATTTAATAATATGGACTATACACAAGGAAAACTGGGCCGTGTTTTCGTTGCCCGTATCGATCACGAAGAAGACCTGCTGTCTGAACTGAAAGACCTGGCTGTTAATGAGGAAATCAGGTCGGCCTTCTTTTTCTTACTCGGTGCAACCGGCGGTGCCAGTGTAGTAACCGGACCAAAAGAGAAATGTATACCACCAGAGGTTACCAGGACACAGGTGGACAATGCCAGTGAAATAATGGGTGTGGGCAACATTTTCTGGGAGGGCGATAAACCTAAGATACATATCCATGCATCAGCATGCAGCGGCAGTGATATCGTTATGGGGTGCTTTCGGGAGTTTACTGAGGTCTTTATGGTAATAGAGATTGTGATATTCGAGATCGAAGGTATCGCAGCTGCGAGGGTGTTTGATGAATATATCGGGTTTTCACCTATAAAATTCTGAGACTTTTTATTATTTTCTGGTTACACTTATTAATCAGTTATATTAGCCGCTGATAAATGCTGATACTGCATGCGAAATCTGCGTTCATCTGTGTTTATCTGCGGTTCTTTATTGTTCAAAAGATCAGAAGAAATTAAAAAGACTCAAAATTCTACAGGTGAAAAACACAACTGTTAGCGATATATTTTTATCATATCAGGGAATGTAGGTTGTACCTTCATGCCCAGGTGGCCTAGTCGGTTAGGGCGCCAGACTCATAGGGAAATTACAGAGAGCGTCTTATGGTCTCCTGAGAAATCTGGAGGTCACGGGTTCGGATCCCGTCCTGGGCATATTTTTTTATAGAATATAGAGGCTGTCCAGCAATTAAAATTTTCGGGAGAAAAAAGGCAGGATATGGCTTTAGATCCTGAGATTCAGGGTTTTGAGGGCTACAAAAATTTAAATAATATGAAAACGCATGCAGTATAGTTGAATGGGAATTTCTAGTTAAGAAATTTGTAGCCCACATATAGGCTACAAAAATCCAAGTGTAATCAAGTACGGTCGGCTAATTTTGAGTAGGTGTAGCCTATGAAACTCATAATGTCAGGGTCTAAGGCTCAAGCCAAAATATTTGCACTTCCATGCCAAATAACCAATAAAACAGGATTCAAAGCAACAAACCGTTTTATTTAAGTATACGAAGACCCGGTACTTTTAGTACGGGGATAGTTATCTCGTGGATCGCTGGTGTATGCCCGAGGTCGAGATTGTTGTATGAATGAAGTGTTTTTGCGAGGTGGGACTTCATATAAAAACACCCTTAAAGGTGGACTTATAGGTAAGATAAAAACACTTAACGAAAAATTCACAAAGATACAAGATGGAAGAAGCAGGATAAAAGAAGCAGAATGACGCTGGAAGAACTAATCACCGCATCAACCCAAAGGCAGCTTGATGCAATACAACACACCCATGGTCCTCTGTTGATACTGGCAGGGGCGGGCACAGGCAAGACCACCACCATCACTACAAAGATAGCCTACATGGTAAAAGAACAGGGTATAGACCCGGGCCAGATACTTGCCCTTACCTTCTCAAGGGAAGCTGCCGGGCACATGAAGACCAAGGTCGAGCAGCTTCTTGGAGGTCTGGAAGTACATGTCAGTACATTCCACTCCTTCTGTGCAGAGGTCATCATGGAGAATGCCGACAAGTGCGGTGTGTCCCCCGAGTTCTCTATCCTTGAGGACGTGGACACTTCCATCATGCTGCACATGAAGTTTGGCATAAATATCAGGGATGCGACACTGTACACTTCATCCATCTCCAAAGCCAAGGACCTGAATATCACTATCGAGAACATGGAGGATTTCCTGCAGGGACGAAAACAATTACTCAGGGATATGGAACCGGATGAGGGAAAATGGGAGCAGCTGTACCATGACAACACCACCCGCCTGAATACCTTCCACCTGCTGGACGATGCAAAAAAGAAGGCATTAAAAGAGCAAAAGAAGGGCTGGATACACTTCAATGAGGAATATACGGAATATGCCAGGTACAGGGATATGGTGCAAACCTGGAAAAAGTATGAGGGCGGTAAGAAAAAGAGGAATGCACTGGATTATGGCGACCTGAACAAAAAGGCACTGGAATTCCTGCACACATACGGGACCCATGGGGCCACTGCCAGGTACAAGTATATCATCATTGACGAGTTCCAGGATACTAACTATGTCCAGTTCGAACTGATCAGACTCCTGGCAGGGAAAGAGAAGAACGTGACAGTGGTGGCAGACCCCAACCAGACCATCTACGCATTCAGGGGTGCCTACACAAATAACATACAAGAGTTTATACGGAATTTTGGTGTCGAGTCTGATGACATTGTTTCCCTTGATGTGAGTTTCCGTTCTACTAATAAGATACTGCGGGTATCCCACGACCTGATACGGCATAACTACGGGCCGGACCAGATGGACCTGCTTATCCAGCTTCATAACAATGATGAAGTTGAGGGGAGAGATGTACACATCGTTGAGACTGCTGACGAGAACGAGGAAGCCAGGTACATTGTGGAACAGATAGAGACATGCCTGGAACGCGGGGTGGACCTCTCGGATATTGCCGTACTGTACCGGACACATGCGCAGGGGCGCAGGATAAGGCAGGCACTGGAGAGGCGGGGACATGCCGTACGTGTGAAGGATGATACTGATTTTTTAAAGCGTCCCGAGACCAAGACCGCGCTGGCCTACCTGTACGTGCTGGATAACCTTGTCAATCCAAAGGCAAGGGGTACAGAAAGCTGGTGGAGGCTGTTCCACTACAACCATGCACTTGATACAGGGGATTCCATCATTATTGGCGAGTACCTCAAAAAACACTGGGTCTCTTTCCAGGATGCCATCTACAACCATTTCAGTGAACTTGGGCTGTCACCATCAGGACAGCAGGTGGTGAAGCAGATGAAACGCCGGATAGATGGGTTGAAAGATAAACTTGTACTGGACGTTTCTGATATTTTGATAGAAATACTGGACGCATCGGGCTTAAGCCGCCAGTTCACCCACGACGATACCAGGGAGAACAGGGAAGCTATGCTGAACCTGAGGAATCTGCATGAAATGGCCCTGAAATTCGAAACCTCACACGGCAGGGAACTGGGCGAGTTCATAGCATACCTTGAGATACTGGATGAGATGGGTAAGAACCCGCCGGCTGCAAGGATACTGGAAGAAGATGCAGTGAATCTTATGACCATCCATTCATCCAAGGGCCTGGAGTTTAATACCGTGTTCGTGACAAATATGGCAAAGGACCGCTTCCCACTGTTCAGGGGCGGTGTTGAGCCATTGATACCTATTGAACTTATAGACCTGTACCGTGACCTGCTTAAGCAGGACTTCAGTTCCAGATCCAAACGCTTGAGTGCTATACGTGAACTGAAACGGGAGATCAAACTTGAAGAAGAGCGAAGGCTGTGCTACGTGGCCATGACCAGGGCAAGGGAGCACCTGTACCTTACACATGGCATCCAGTACGGCCAACGGGAGCGCCACCCATCGGAATTCCTGGTCGACATGGGATATGACAACTGGAGAGCTGTGGACCAGGATGAAGTGGATGTACCTGATATCACATACCAGCGCGACATCATGGTCAGTTCAAGGGAGGTTATCAGGGACAGTGAGCTTGAGCGTATCAAAACCCACAGGAAAAAGCTGGTTATTGAATCCCTTGATTCGGGTTCATTTGAGGAGAGCATGGGGCACCTGCTGGCATACCATGCATTGAGGGATGGTAACGGGGAGGATTATCTTGGTATTATAAATAGTAACTGGGGCGAACTGGACCCTGCCGGACATGCAAAGGAGATACTGGACAGGAACGGGAGTAATGATGGTATTATCCCTCCTTCTGATATTATATTCAGTGTTTCGGCAGTGAACACCTATTCGGAATGTCCAAAAAAGTACGAGCTGCAGCATATACTGGGGATGCCTACCCGTGATATGGAAAAGAGCGACGGGGCTATGAATATCGGAAGTTTCGTGCATAAGGTCCTTGAGAAAGCTGTAAGCCGGAAGGTCTCGAACCGAAAACAGCTTGATGAGATCACTCTTGGCCTTGCAAAGGAGGATAAATGGAAATGGGTGGATACGGTTAAAGCAAAGCCCTTACTGGATGTGTTCTGGCAGCGCAATAAGGATTCTATTCAAAATAACATGATGGTGGAAAAGAGATTCACTGTACCGCTGGGGGACCACCAGTTCAAGGGTTTCATTGACAGGGTCGACCTGATACCAGGGTCAGATAATAAAGTGGAGATTATTGATTATAAGACAGGGAACGAACCCGGACCTGTTGAAAGGTCAAGACAATTACTTTTATACGCACACGGGTTCGAACATATGTATCCCGGATACAGGGTGCAGAAGTTGACACTGGAGTTACTGGCAAAGGAAAAACCCAGGGTGTATGAACTGGACGGTGAGGAATATACTGCCTCACGGGTGAAACCGCTGGATAATGATGCCCTGTCAGATATGATAGATGCAGCAGAAAATATACTTCACGATTACCGGTATGGGTTTGACAGGATTGATGATGACTCAGTATGCAAACGCTGCGGGTACAATCTGTACTGCGGATAAGCTTTGCGAAACCTGTGCAAGGTTGCACAAGGTTTTTTAAGTAGCAATGCATCTAAGGGCTGTATCTCTAGTAGACGTACGTTTAGCTGGCGTCCACATCAATGAGATAACCGCGCCCAGAATATGAAGGGCGGCGCCGGGCAAATGCTCCGGGGCTATAGGAAATATGTTCCTATCGGAGGAAACAAATAGATGGCAAAGAAAAAAGAGAATAGCGAACAGGATGAAATTAAACATATAGTGCGTATCGCCAATACTGACCTTGAAGGTAAAAAGAGCGTACAATATTCCCTTACTGGCATCAAGGGCATAAACAGGCGCATAGCACGTATTATTTCTGATAGATCTAATGTTGACCCGACTGCGACAATTGGGTATCTGGAAGATGAAAAGATTGATTCATTGAAAAAGACTATTGAGGAAATTGAATCCATTTTACCCACATGGATGCTCAATCGGCGAAAAGACTTACTGACCGGGGATGACAAGCATATTCTCGCAACAGAGATTCTCCTTACTAAAACGGAAGACCTGAACACCCTGAAAAAGACCAGGTCGTATAGGGGTGTCAGGCACGAGCGCGGTCATAAGGTGAGAGGCCAAAGAACAAGATCCTCTGGCAGGAAAGGACTTACTGTGGGTGTCAAGAGGAAAGCCAAATAGGCGGTGAGATCTTATGGGATACCCAGGTAAGAATACAAAATCATATGACACGCCCAGACACCCCTGGCAGGCTGCCAGGCTGGCTGAAGAGGTTGGGCATGTAAAGACTTACGGACTCAGGAACAAACGTGAAGTCTGGAAAGCACAGACCTTGCTCAGGAATTATCGACGGTCTGCTATGGAAATGCTGGCAGAGATCACTGAAGGCGAGTTGGCCGGGCATGTTAAGCAGAAATCAGACGATATCCTGACAAAACTCAAGCGGTATGGCATACTGTCCCAGGAAGGCGGCCTTGACGATATACTGGCACTGGATGCCAGGAACTTCCTGGACCGCAGGCTCCAGACACAGGTTTACAGGCAGGGGTTTGCTAATACACTAAGACAATCACGCCAGTTTATCACACACGGTCATATAGCGATAGAGGGGAAGAAAGTTACAGTGCCTGGCTATATGGTGACAAAGGAAGATGAACTGAAGATCGAATACTACCTGAACTCTCCGCTCAAGAGCGAGTCACATGTTCAGCGGCCGGCCCAGATCGTCCAGAAAGAGATCGCCCAGATCGAGGAAGTACAGGAAGATAGAAGACGTGGTCGCGGTCGCCGCGGTGGCGGCGGTGCTGGCGGTCGTGGTCGTAGTGGCCCAGGTGGCGCAAAGCGTGGAGCAAGTGGTCCTGCCGGCAAAGGCGGTGGAAATCGCAGTACTGGCGGTCCTGCCAGTAAAGGTAGTGGAAATCGCAGTACTGGTAGTCCTGCCAGCAAAGTCAGTGGAAGTCGCAGTACTGGTGGTTCTGCCGGCAAAGATACAAAAAAACCCGGTGAAAAATAGTATTTACAGGAGTAAGATATCATGGCAGAAGGAAAATGGGGTATTGCCCATATACAGGCATCATTCAATAATACCATAATCACAATAACCGACCTGACAGGAGCAGAGACCATTGCTAAGATCAGCGGAGGAATGGTCGTTAAGGCGGCCCGCGATGAGAGTTCTCCATATACTGCAATGCAGATGGCTAACCAGCTGTCTGATAAGCTCAGGGATAGGGGTATAATGGGTATTCATGTCAAGGTCCGTGCACCTGGCGGTAATAAACAGAGGAGTCCGGGTCCCGGTGCCCAGGCAGCCATACGGGCATTTGCCAGGGCAGGTATCAGGATCGGCAGGATCGAGGATGTTACACCCATACCACATGACGGCACCCAATCCAAAGGCGGACGCCGTGGACGGAGAGTTTAAGTGAGGCACACAATGGATATAGATATCATTGAATTATCTGACACAAAAGCCAGGTTCGTGCTTAATGATGTTGAACCTGCTATTGCTAATGGGCTGCGAAGGATCATACTGGCTGAAGTCCCCACAATGGCGGTAGATTACGTAAATATCTATGATAATACATCTGTCCTGTTCGATGAGCAGATCGCACTGAGAATGGGACTGATACCGCTCATAACCGATCTGGAATCATATGTGCTTCCTGAAGATTGTGACTGTGGTGGCGAAGGGTGTACCAAATGCCAGCTTTCACTTAACTTGAGTGCTGAAGGCCCGAAAATGATATATTCGGGTGATCTGCTATCAAGTGACCCAAAGGTTACTGTGGCTGATGAGAAAATACCGATCATAGACTTGAAAGAACGCCAAACGCTTGTACTGGAAGCTGTTGCAAAGCTCGGGATCGGACGTGAGCATGCGAAATGGCAGGCCGGTGTTGGATGTGGCTATAAGAACATGCCGGATATTACTATTAATAAGGAAGATTGTGATTCATGCGGAAGGTGCGTGGATGAATGCCCGAGGAATATCCTGGTTATAAATAATGATAAGCTGGAGGTCACTGATCCCCTGAATTGCAATTTGTGCAAACTCTGTATGGTGGTTTGTGATATAAATGTCATTAATGTCAGGGAAGTGCCAAATTCATATATCTTTAATATGGAATCTGATGGTTCATATCCGGTAAAAGAACTGATGATCCAGGGTGCTGACACTATTATCCAGAAGGCAGGACAACTGAAAGAAATACTCTCTGAAATAGAGTAGTTCCTCAATGATAATATAATCATAATGCGGCTGTTGCCACAGCCGAACCTTACAAGGTTCGATCCAAGTGTGCGTTTCGCTACGCTCAAGCGCACAATTAAAAAACCCTAATGCGGGGGTTGCCCAGCCAGGTCAAAGGCGCAAGGTTGAGGGCCTTGTCTCGTAGGAGTACGCGTGTTCGAATCACGTCCCCCGCATACTCATTTCAATTCCTATATTCTATTTAGATGTTACAAGCAAGAACGCACTAGTGATTCATCAGTAGAAAACAACAGATATTTGGCATGGATACGTTCGGATGCCGCAATCTGCTGACCCTTGTAACTCCATTCGATACGCGGACCGTTCTCTTTTCTCTTCACATGGCTGCACTACTACTGCCGCTATTGATCTTTTATTTCTTTTTTTTTGAAAAATAGACATAGGATACTCTTATTAATTTTAAAAAACAAATATATTGATCGGAGTGCGCATTGCACATGTACGACCTATCAGAATTTGCCACAGATTCCATTCAACAATGGCTGTCATATGTAGATCCGGTCACATACGACTTTTTAGAGAAATTCGTGCTATCCCTGCTCATAGGTCTGCTCATAGGTATTGAAAGAGAGCGTAGATCAGATTCAGGCGACATCTTTGCCGGGATCAGGACGTTTGCCATAGCTTCAACATCAGGAATGATAGCCACATATATCGCAATCCAGCAGGGAATGCCGAATATATTGTACCTGACCATGGTGTTCTTTATCATAGTGGCCACGGTCATAATATATATCAAGAACGTGGTGTACCGGCAGGTAGGGATAACAGGCGGTATAGCCTTATTTTTTGTATTCCTCATGGGGATGCTGGTTGCTTATGATTATTACCTGTTCGCAATAATAGGGGCAGTGGCTGTAACATTCCTGCTTGTTGAGAAATATACACTAAAGAATTTTGCTGTTAACCTGAACCAGGATGAGATAACCAATGCAGTCCAGTTCTTTATAATAATATTTATACTATTTCCAATAACGCCCAATACCACAATCATGGAAGTGATAAATCCCCGCTACATTTTGGGTATAGTGGTTATTGTTGCGTCTATTAGTTTCATTAGTTTCCTTCTTATGAAAAAAACAGGCACTGAGCGGGGCATACATATTTCTGGCCTTATAGGGGGACTGGTCAACAGCGAAGCCACTACAGGTGCACTGGCAGCCCTTGCAAAGAAGAAGCATATCCTGATGAATGTAAGTTACCATGGGATCATCCTATCCAATGCAACCATGTTGATCAGGAACATGGTTATTGCCTTTATCGTGGACCCCTCAGGTCGGGTCTTGATCATGATGCTGCCCCCACAATTGCTGCTTACTGCTG